>Ga0209721_1002238_pt1 | contig 12511 bp, 11 predicted proteins | sample TshhotsprinmetaG_FD_184139 | JGI IMG/M metagenome (GOLD analysis project Ga0209721, IMG submission 184139) | Hot spring microbial communities from South Africa to study Microbial Dark Matter (Phase II) - Tshipise hot spring metaG (SPAdes)... | ecosystem: Environmental > Aquatic > Thermal springs... | reverse complement strand
ATGTGCCCGCTGTGGTACTGGGCCCCGCCGGCTTGGGGGTCGGTGAGCTCGAAGCTGCAATCGAACACGCGCCATGAGGCGCCCGCGGCCAGCGCTGTACGCAGGGTTGTGGCGTCGATGAGCGGGCCACCGGGCCAGGACATGGGGTCGGTGGGCAGGCTGGAGCGGGTCATGCGTGTTCCTGCGCAGGAAGCTTGGGGACGGCGCGTTCGCGCAAAAAGGTGGCCGCCACGCCACTGGCTACGATCAGCGCCATGCCCAGCCAGCCGCTCCACGGCAGCACGTCACCGAAGATCAGCAGACCGTACAGCGCGGCAAAGGCGATGCCGAAATATTGCAAGTTGGCCACCACCAGTGTGGCACCGCTGGCGTAGGCGCGGGTCATACACAGCTGGCCCAGCACAGCGAATAGGCCGATGGGCAGCAGCCACCCCGCGTGGGGCGTGCCCAAGCCGTGGCTACCGATGACGGCAGTGCCGGCAAAACCCACGGCCGTGGCGCCCAGCGAAAAATAAAACACCGTGCGCGTTTCGGGTTCGCCGGCGCGCGACAGCGCGGCCACCTGCAGATAGGCCAGCGCCGAGGTCAGCCCGGACAGCAGGCCAGACAGGCCGCCCAGCGCTGCTGCGCCATCGAACGTAGGCCGCAGCACCAGCGCCACGCCGCCAAAGCCGATCAGCACGGTGGCAAACAGCGGTGCCTGGCCGCGCAACGGCTGGCCGCTGCGTTGCCACAGCAGCGCACCGCCCAGCAAAAACGCCGCCACCCAGACGCTGCTCATGTAGTTGAGCGTCATGGCTGTGGCCAGGGGCAACTTGGCAATCGCGTAAAACCACGCCAGCAGCGAAATCGTGCCCACAATGGTACGCCACAAGTGCATCCCCGGCACGCGTGTGGCCAGCGACACGCCACGCAGCCGAGCCAGCACAGCCACAAAGACCACGCCAATCAACCCGCGGTAGCCCACCACCTCGAAGCTGTGGAAGTGTGCCGACGCGAATTTGATGCACACCCCCATCGACGCGAACAAAAAAGCGCCCAGCACCATCCATAGGGCTTGTGCTGGGCGGGGCGTGGCGGACGGCAAGCTCGCTGCGACGTTGGCCGCCGCGACGTGCGTCGATACCGTCGCGGCGGGCGCCCGGACACCTCGAGGGCCCGCCGCTGCGCGTGCCGATGACCGAGGCGGGTGGGACTGGGGTCTCAGGGCTTACCCCGCGATGTCGCCCTGGGCTGGCATGCCCATCTTGGCGCGGTACCACTCGTGGAAGTGCTGCATGCCGTCTTCCATCGGGCTTTGGTACGGCCCCACTTCGCTGGTGCCGCGCCGCATTAGCGCCTGGCGGCCGGCGTCCATCCGTTCGGCGATCTCGTCGTCCTCGACGGCCGTCTCCATGTAGGCCGCGCGCTGCGCTTCCATGAATTCGGGCTCGAAAGCGGCGATTTCTTCGGGGTAGTAGAACTCGACCACGTTTAGCGTCCGGTCCACCGCGATCGGGTGCAGCGTCGAGATCGTCAGCACGTGCGGGTACCACTCGACCATGATGTGCGGGTAGTAAGTGAGCCACACGGCCCCGTGCTCCGGCAGGCGTCCTTCTCGGTGACGCATCAGCACCTCATGCCAGCGCTGGTACACCGGGCTGCCCGCCTTGGCCGCCAGATTTTGCACCCCCACGGTCTGCACCGAGTATTCGCGTGCAAACTGCCAGCGCAGGTCGTCACAGGTGACGAAGTTGCCCAGCCCGGGGTGGAACGGCACCACGTGGTAGTCCTCGAGATAGACCTCGATGAAGGTCTTCCAGTTGTAGTGGCACTCGTGCAGCTCGACGTGACCCAGCACCATGCCCTCGAAGTTGAAGGCGTCGCCCACGCGCATGTCGGCCAGGTCGGCTGCGATGTCGCGCCCATTGTCTTCGAACAGCATGCCGTTCCATTCGCGTAGCGGCCAGCGCTGCAAGTTCAGGCACGGGTCTTGTGCGAAGTGCGGCGCACCGATCAGCGTGCCCACGGGCAGGTTCTGGCCCAGGCCGCCGCTGTAGGTCCAGCGGTGCAGCGGGCAGACGATGTGGCCACCGGCGTGCGCCTTGCCCTCCTGCAGCAGGTTGCCGCGCCCCTTGAGCATCACCGCCTGCCGGTGGCGGCAGACGTTGCTGACCAGCTCCACGCCGCGCTCGGTGCGGATCAGCACGCGACCCTCGTTTTCGTGGGGCAGCGCGAAATAGTCACCCACGTTGGGCACCGCGTTGGCGTGCCCCACGTAGCGGGGACCGGACTGAAAGATCGTCTCCCGCTCGCGCTGCAGCAGCGCCTCATCGAAATACACGGACACCGGCAGCTGGCTGCGTGCCTGCTGCAACCCAAGGCTCAAATCGGACATGATGACCTGGACCTCTCAAGATCCCCGTGATGGGGCAAATGTGCGTGACTCGTGTGCGGACGGAGACGACGCGGGTTGGTGGGGAACACCTCCTTGTAGGGAGAAAGGACGATCCCCCGCCAGCCGGAGCCCAGCCGCGGGGGACATGCAATTGTATGTCCAAAGGGCTTGGCACCGCAACCACGGCAACAGGTGCCGCGGGTCGTGGCGGAGTCCACGCTCAGATGCGTCCGGCACATGCCGCCCATCGGTGGAGGAGGCCAGCGGCCCCGTGTGCGTCCCGCCTCTCGCAGGCGGGCATCGCGCCCGTCGGGGGCGCCGCATCCCGCTATGTCGGCGTGGGGTAAAGCCGGGGCGGGATGGGCGGATCCGGCGGGTGGCCTACAATCCTGCGCGCGGCTCGCCGAAGGGGGCCGGTGCGCGGTGGGGGCCGGTCGCGCGCAGCGTGGCTGCGCCACGGGTTGGCCGCTTGCGCCCCTGCCGTCCTGGCGCTGTGGTCGTTCGTCCGGTTTGTGTCACCCCTGTCGTCATCATGTCCGAGCCCCTCGCTAGCCCACCCTCTGCAGCGCCAGCCCCCACCTATGAGGCCGCGGTGCAGGAACTCGAGGCGCTGATCGGTCGCCTGGAGTCCGGCCAGATGCCGTTGCAGGATTTGCTGGGGGCCTATCAGCGCGCTAACGAACTGCTGGCCTACTGCCGCAGCCAGTTGCAGGCGGTGGAGGAACAGATCCGCATCGTCGACGGCGAGCGCAGCCGCCCTTGGGAGCCAGGCGCATGACGGCGCTAGCGTCGGCGGCGGCCGAGCTGGGCTGGGAGGGCTGGGTGGCCCGGCGGCAGGCGCAGATGGAGCGCTGGCTGGCCGAACAGCTGCCGGCAGACGCGCCGGCGGGCCTGGCGGACGCCATGCGCTACGCGGTGCTCGACGGCGGCAAGCGGCTGCGCCCGCTGCTGGTGCTGGCGGCGTGGGAAGCCACTGCGGCGCACCATGATGTCGATCCACCCGCCACCGAGCCCGTGTGGGCTGCCGCCGGCGCGGTGGAGTTGATCCACGCGTATTCGCTGGTGCACGACGACCTGCCCTGTATGGACAACGATGTGTTGCGCCGGGGCAAGCCCACCGTGCACGTGCAGTATGGGCAGGCTCAGGCGCTGCTGGCGGGCGACGCCCTGCAGGCGCTGGCCTTCGAGTGGTTGGCGGCGCCGCCTTGGGCCGATCGAGACCCCGCGTTGGCGGTGGCGCTGGTGCGCGAGCTGGCCGAGGCGGCCGGGGCGCACGGGATGGCGGGCGGGCAGGCCATCGACCTGGCGTGTGTGGGGCGCCGCCTCGACCGTGCGGCGCTGGAGGACATGCACCGCCGCAAGACTGGGGCGCTGCTACTGGCCAGCGTGCGCATGGGTGCGCTGGCGGCGCGGGCGCCAGCTGCAGTGCTGGCCGCCATCAGCGCCTACGGGCGCGCGCTGGGACTGGCGTTCCAGATCGTTGACGACGTGCTGGATGTGACCGGTGACACGGCGGCACTGGGCAAAACCGTGGGCAAGGATGCCGCGGCCGACAAGCCGACCTATGTGTCGCTGCTGGGGCTGGAAGGTGCGCGCGCTTGCGCCGACGCGCTGTTACAGCAGGCGCTGGCGGCGCTGCAGGCGCTGTCCGCGCCGCGCGCGCAGGGGCTGGCCCAGCTGGCGCGCTGGGTGGTGCAGCGCCAGCACTGACGTCCGTGGCCGCGATGGCCCGGTGCCTCCCGGGCGAAGGAAGATGGATCCATGACCGCACTGCTCGCATCGATCGACTCTCCCGCTGATTTGCGCCGACTGCCGCGGGAGCAGCTGCGCCCGCTGGCCGATGAGCTGCGCGCATTTCTGGTGCAAAGCGTAGCACGCACCGGCGGCCACTTCAGCTCCAACCTGGGCACGGTGGAGCTGACGGTGGCCCTGCACTACGTGTTTGACACCCCGCACGACCGGCTGGTGTGGGACGTGGGACACCAGACCTACCCGCACAAAATCCTGACCGGGCGGCGCGAGCGCATGCACACGCTGCGCCAGCTCGGGGGGTTGAGCGGTTTTCCGGTGCGCAGCGAAAGCGAGTACGACGCCTTCGGCACCGCGCATTCGTCCACCAGCATCTCGGCGGCGCTGGGGATGGCCGTGGCGGCATACCTCAAGGGCGAGCGGCGACGCGCTATCGCCGTCATCGGCGACGGGGCGATGACCGCCGGCATGGCGTTTGAGGCGCTAAACAACGCCGGCGTGACGCGCCTGCCGCTGCTGGTGGTGCTCAACGATAACGACATGTCGATCAGCCCGCCGGTGGGGGCGCTCAACCGCTATCTGGCGCAGTTGATGAGCGGGCGCTTTTACGCCGCCGCCAAGCAGGTAGGCAAGCAGGTGCTCAGTGTCGCGCCTCCGCTGCTGGAGCTGGCTAAGCGGCTGGAAGAGCACGCCAAAGGCATGGTGGTGCCGGCCACGCTGTTCGAGAAATTCGGCTTCAACTACATTGGCCCCATCGACGGGCACGACCTCGGCTCGCTGGTGCCGACGCTGGAAAATATCCGCCGCCTGCTCGACGATGGCGCCGGTCCGCAATTTCTGCACGTGGTCACGAAAAAGGGGCAGGGCTACAAGCTGGCTGAGGCCGACCCGATTGCCTACCACGGACCGGGCCGGTTCGACCCTGCCGTCGGCCTGGTGCCACCGTCACAGCCGCCGAAGCCGACCTTCAGCGCCGTGTTCGGGCGCTGGCTGTGCGACATGGCCGAGCGCGACCGTCGTCTGGTGGGCATCACCCCGGCCATGCGGGAAGGCTCGGGCATGGTCGAATTTCACCAGCGCTTCCCTGACCGCTTCCACGACGTCGGCATCGCCGAGCAGCACGCGGTGACCTTCGCCGCCGGGCTGGCCTGCGAAGGCCTCAAGCCGGTGGTGGCGATCTACTCCACGTTCCTGCAGCGCGCCTACGACCAGGCCATTCACGACGTGGCGCTGCAAAACCTGCCGGTGGTGTTTGCGCTCGATCGTGCGGGCATCGTCGGTGCCGACGGCCCCACGCACTGCGGCGCCTACGACATCGCTTTCCTGCGCTGCGTGCCGAACCTGTCGATCGCCTGCCCGGCGGATGAGGCGGAGTGCTACCAGCTGCTGACCACGGCGTTTGCGCAGTCGCACCCGGTGGCGGTGCGCTATCCGCGCGGCTCAGGGGTCGGGGCACCGTTGCCAGCCGAACCTCAGGCGTTGCCCTTTGGCAAAGGCGAAATCCGCCGCCGGGGTCGTGGAGTCGCCATTTTGGCCTTCGGCACGCTGCTGTACCCGGCTCTGCAGGCGGCTGAAACCTTGGGCGCGACGGTGGCCAACATGCGCTGGGCCAAGCCGCTGGATACTGAACTGCTGCGCGAGCTGACCGCGTCCCACGACGCGCTGGTGACGGTGGAGGAGGGGGCCGTGGCCGGTGGCGCGGGGTCGGCGGTGCTGGAGTGGCTGGCCCAGCAAGGGCTGCAGCGCCCGGTGCTGACGCTGGGCCTGCCCGACCGCTTCATCGAGCACGGCGATCCGGCCGTGCTGCTGGCACGGCTGGGGCTTGATGCGGCTGGCATTGAGGGCGCGATCCGCGAGCGGCTCGGGGCGCATTTGCCGGCGCGGCCGGCCTTGACCGTGGTGCCCCCGGCGGCGTGAGGTGCTCCCGCGCCCCGTGGCGTGGCGGATGTGAGCGAATTCCCGGTGCTGTGAAAAGTCTTCAAACGCCGCCGCCCGTTTCCCGGGGAAAACCCGACCGGGTTCGTCAATGTTCGTGAGCTACACTGTCACCTCCACCAAGGAATAGAGACCGTCGCGTCCGTGGCGGTTGCACTTCTGGGTAACCAAAGGAGTTGTTCATGGATCGTCGTTCCGTCATCAAGCACGCCGGCGTCGCCGGTATCCTGGCCGCTGCCGCGGCGCCTGCGGTACACGCGCAGCCGACCATCCGTTGGCGTCTGACCTCCAGCTTCCCGAAGTCGCTCGACACCATCCACGGCGCGGCGGAGGTGTTTGCGAAGGCCGTCAACCAGATGTCGGGGGGCAAGTTCCAGGTGTCGGTGCACGTGCCGGGTGAACTGGTGCCGGCGTTCGGGGTGGTGGACGCCGTGCAGCAGGGCACCGTCGAGGCCGGCCATACCGCGTCGTACTACTACTTTGGCAAGGACGATACCTTCGCCATCGGCACCGCCATTCCGTTTGGCATGAACAGCCGCCAACTCACGGCCTGGTTCTACGACGGCAACGGCATGAAGCTGATGCGCGAGTTCTACGACCAATACAACATCGTCAACTTCCCCGGCGGCAACACCGGTGCCCAGATGGGTGGCTGGTACCGCAAGGAAATCAAGAGCCCGGCCGATATCAAGGGATTGAAGTTCCGTGTCGGCGGCTTCGCGGGCAAGGTGGTTAGCCGCATGGGTGGTGTGCCGCAAAACATCCCCGGTGGCGAGATCTATCAGGCGCTGGAGAAAGGGACCATCGACGCCACCGAATGGGTGGGACCGTACGACGACGAGAAGCTGGGCTTTTACAAGGTGGCCAAGAACTACTACTACCCCGGTTGGTGGGAGGGCGGCGCTCAGCTCGACTTCTATTTCAACAAGAAGGCCTACAACGACCTGCCCAACGAGTACAAGGCGATGGTAGAGGCGGCCGCGTCCCACGCGCACACCACGATGCAGGCCATGTACGACGCGCGCAACCCTGCGGCGCTCAAGCGCCTGGTGGCCAACGGCGTCAAGGTGCAGGCGTTTCCGAAGTCGGTGATGGACGAGGCGTTCAAGCAGGCCATGGGGCTGTACGAAGAGCTCAGCAGCAGCAACCCCAACTGGAAGAAGGTGTACACCGACTACCGCAATTTCCAGCGCGACGCCAACCTGTGGTTCCGCTTCACCGAAGCGCGCTTCGACAGCTACATGCAGTCGGTCAAGCTGTGATCGCCTCCGTCCCAGGGGCCTTGCCGCCGCGCCGGCGGCGCCCGCTGGGCTGCAGCCCCGCTGCGGCGGGGTTTTTTGTTCGGGCCGGCGTCGCCGGAGGGCTGGCGTTCGGCTAGACTTCGGGCCCGCCCGCGATCCGGGTTGGATCTGGAGAGGACGGCATGAACCTGTTGTTGCGTGTGGCGCGCGCCATCGATGGCCTGAGCCGGGCGGTGGGCTGGGGCGTGATGTGGTTGATTCTGGCGGCGACGCTGATCAGCGCTGGCAATGCCGTGGTGCGGCGCGTGTTTGGTGTCAGCTCCAACGCCTGGCTGGAGGTGCAGTGGTACCTGTTTGCCGCTGTCTTTATGCTCGGTGGCGGCTACGCTTTTTTGCGCAACGCGCACGTGCGCATTGACTTCGTGTCGTCACGGCTGAGCGCTCGCGCGCGCAACTGGATCGACGTCGTCGGGATCGTGGTCTTCGTTTTGCCGCTGTGTGCGCTGATGATCAAGCTCGGTTGGCCGCTGTTTGAGCGCGCCTGGGCCAGTGGCGAGGTGTCGTCCAATGCCGGTGGCCTGATTCGCTGGCCGGTCTATCTGCTCGTCCCCGTCGGCTTTGCCTTGTTGGCCCTGCAAAGCATCGCCGAGCTGATCAAGCGAATCGCCTTCCTGCTGGGCCGCGGCAGCGACCCGCTGGATCACACCGGACCCAGCGAAGCGCAGATGCTGGCCAAGGAGATCGCCGCGGCCGAAGCGCAGAAGGCGGCGGTCGCCCGGCCCGGCGCCTAAGACGCCCGCAACCCACCGAGGACGGCCTGTCATGACCGCATTCCTGCACGACAACTTCGTCCCGGTGATGTTTGCCGGGCTGCTGGTGTTCTTGCTTACCGGCTTTCCCGTGGCGTTTGCGCTGGCGGCCACGGGCCTGTTTTTCGGTTTTATCGGCATGGAGATCGGGCTGTTTCCGGACAACCTGTTCCAGGCCCTGCCGCTGCGCGTGTTCGGCATCATGCAGAACGACACGCTGCTGGCCATCCCGTTCTTCACCCTGATGGGCATCGTGCTGGAGCGCAGCCGCATGGCCGAAGATCTGCTGGAGACGGTGGGACAGGTGTTCGGTCCGGTGCGTGGCGGCTTGGCGTTCGCGGTGGTGCTGGTGGGTGCGCTGCTGGCCGCCACCACGGGCGTGGTGGCGGCGGCGGTGATTTCGATGGGACTGATTTCGCTGCCCATCATGTTGCGCTACGGCTACAACCGCTCCATCGCCACCGGCGTTATCACGGCCTCGGGCACGTTGGCGCAGGCGGTGCCACCGTCGCTGGTGCTGATCGTGCTGGCCGACCAGCTCGGCCGCTCGGTCGGTGATATGTACGCCGGCGCGTTGCTGCCGTCGATGCTGCTCATCGGTTTGTACCTGCTGTTCATCGCGGTGGTGGCGGTGCTGCGTCCCTCGTGGGTGCCGGCGCTGCCGCCCGAGGCCCGCATCTACCGCGAAGACGATGGGGCCAGTGGGCACCGCTCGCTGCTGGCGCTGCTGTTGGTGGTGGGGCTGGCCGCCTGGGGCTGGGCGCAGGTACACGGGGCGGTGCTCAATCCGCTGCTGGGCCGAGCCGCCGAGACGCCGGCGCCGACCGACGAGGTGGTGGTGTTGTCGACCACCGTAGCCGCGCTGCTGGCGCTGCTGCTGGCGGCGCTCAACCGGGGGCTGCGGCTGGGGCTGCTGTCGCGTCTGGCCGAGCAGTTCACGTTCGTGCTCATTCCGCCGCTGGTGCTGATCTTCCTGGTGCTGGGCACGATCTTCCTGGGTGTGGCGACGCCCACCGAGGGCGGGGCCATGGGTGCCGTGGGTGCTTTGATCATGGCGGCGCTGAAGCGGCGCCTGAATTGGACCATCGTGCGTCAGGCGCTGGAAAACAGCACCAAGCTGTCGATCTTCGTGCTGTTCATTCTGATCGGCTCCACCGTCTTCAGCTTCACCTTCAACGCTGCTGACGGGCACATTTGGGTCGAGCACCTGTTCGACGCCATTCCGGGGGGGGTGATCGGGTTCCTGGTGGTGGTCAACCTGCTGGTGTTCGTGCTGGGGTTCTTCATCGACTTCTTTGAGATCGCCTTCATCGTCGTGCCGCTGTTGGCGCCGGTGGCCGACAAGATGGGCATCGACCTGATCTGGTTTGGCGTCATCCTGGCGATGAACCTGCAGACCTCGTTCCTGACCCCGCCGTTTGGTTTTGCGCTGTTCTATCTGCGCAGCGTCGCCGCGCGCGAGGACTACACCGACCCCGTGACCCAGCGCCGCATTCCAGCGGTCACCACCGCGCAGATCTACCGCGGCTCGGTGGCGTTCATTGTGCTGCAGGTCATCATGGTGGCCGTGTTGATGTGGCAGCCGCAGCTGGTGACCGGCAATATCCAAAAGGCGGTCGAAGGCGACATGGACGCCATTCGGCAGCAGCTGATGGACATGCCGGTGGGCGGGGACGAGGCCCAGGACAGCCCGTGGGGTGACGAGAAGGGTGACGGTGCTGCTGGCGGCGCGACGGAGGGCGCGGGGCCGAGTGGCCAAGCGCCCCAGACCGATGCGGCCGACTCGGCGGCGAAAGAGGAAGACCCGATGGAGGCGCTCAAGCGTCAGATGTCGGAGGGGAAGCGGTGACGCCCGCAGCGCCGGGTCTGCGCGTGGGCGTGCGCATCCTGGACGAGCGGCTGCGCGATCGGCTGCCGGGCTACGCGACGCCCGGCAGCGCCGGCATCGACCTGCGGGCCTGCCTGGACGGTCCGCTGACGCTGGCACCCAACGCCTGGGAACTGGTGCCGACCGGTATCGCTATCCACTTGGCGGACCCGGGCTATGCTGGCCTCATCTTGCCGCGCTCGGGCTTGGGGCACAAGCACGGCCTGGTGCTGGGCAATCTGGTGGGGTTGATCGACAGCGACTACCAGGGCCAGCTGATGGTCAGCGCCTGGAACCGCAGTCCGGTTCCCTTCACCATCGAGCCGCTGGAGCGCATTGCGCAGTTGGTGATCGTGCCGGTGGTGCAGGCGCAGTGGCACGTCGTCGAATCGTTTGCCACCTCCACCCAGCGCGGCGAGGGCGGCTACGGCTCGACGGGCCGCGGTTGAGGCGGACGTAGGGGTGCCGTGGGTGGCACTCAGCGTTGCACACGCAGCTGGAAAAACCCCGCCCCTGTGCTGCCGCGCCCCACTTCCTCGGCGCTGGCCTCACGCACCGCGTGAATGCGCAGCGCCAATCGCAACGCCATGCCGGCCAAGGGGTGGTTGGCATCCAGCACCACGTGTTCAGGGTAGATGTCGCTGACGAAGTAGAGTCGGTCGCGCGGCGCGCTCGGGGAGCAGCCGGGTGGCAGCCCTTCGAATACCATGCCCACTTCCAGCGGTTCGGGAAAGGCGGAGCGCGGCTCCAGGAAGATCAGCCGGTCGTCGAACTGGCCAAACGCCTGATCCGGCTCCAGATGCAGATCCAGCCGGTCGCCCGCCTCATGACCCTGCAGTGCCTGCTCGATGCTGGCCAGCAGGTCGCTGCCGCCGACCAGAAATTCCACCGGTTCGTCGCACTGGTCGAGCACGTTGCCCGTGCTGTCTTTCAGGGTCCAGCTGAGGCTGACCACGCAAGAGGGAGTGACTTTCATTGGACAATTGTCCCATGAAGACGACGCCCGCCGCTCCCCCCGCATCTGTGCCGGCAGCCATCGCTCAGGATGAGCCGTTGGCGCTGCTGGCCGGACTGAGTCCTCGCCAGTTCATGCGCCGCTATTGGCAGCGGCGACCGCTGCTGATTCGACAGGCCATCGCGGATTTCGCACCGCCGCTGGATCGCTCCGCGCTGTTCGAACTGGCCACGCGCGACGAGGTCGAGTCGCGCTTGATCGTGCATGACCCGGCCGCGGGCGAGCCGCAGCAGTCGTGGCAGCTGCGCCACGGTCCGTTTGATCGGCGCGCCCGCCGGGGCGAGCGGGCGTTGCCGCCGCTGCAGCGGCCGGGCTGGACACTGCTGGTGCAGGGCGTCGATTTGCACGACGATCGTGTGCACGCGTTGATGCAGCGCTTCCGCTTTGTGCCCGACGTGCGGTTCGACGATGTGATGATCTCTTGGGCTAGCGACGGCGGGGGCGTCGGCCCGCACTACGACAGCTACGACGTGTTTTTGCTGCAGGCCAGTGGCCGGCGGCGCTGGCGCATTGGGCGGCAGCGCGATTTGACGTTGGTGCCGGATCTGCCATGCAAAATCCTGCAGCGCTTCGAGCCCGAGCAGGAATGGGTGCTGGAGCCCGGCGACATGCTGTATCTGCCACCCCGGTGGGCGCACGAAGGCGTGGCCGTCGGCGGCGACTGTATGACGATATCGATTGGCTTTTGGGTGCCGCAGCGCGGCGCCTTGGCGGCCGAGCTGGCGGCGCGTTTGGCGGACGACTGGGACGATGATGTGCTGTACCGCGACGCCGGTCAAGCCGCCACTGCCGAGCCGGCACGCATCCCGCCCCAGTTGCAGGCGTTTGCGCACCATAGCCTGCAGCGGATGCTGGCCGATTCCCGTGCGCTGCAGCGGGCGCTGGGCGAGGTGCTGACCGAGCCCAAGCCGCGCGTGTGGTTCGAACCGCCCGCGGTGCCATGGTCGCCTGGCGCAGTGGTGCTGGACCGCCGCACGCGCATGGCGTACGACGACCACCACATCTTCATCAACGGCGAGGCGCTGCGGGCCCGCGGGCGCGACGCCGCGCTGATGCGGCGTCTGGCCGATGCGCGCGCACTCGGCGCGGAAGCGGTGCGGCGCGCCAGCACCGATGCGCGGGCGGTGCTGGCGCAGTGGTACGAGGATGGCTGGCTACACCGGGTAGATGAGTGAATCGACGTTGCAATCCGTTACAACCCTATGCGGGAAAACCCGGATTTGGTGAATTAGAATATCGAGGGTGAGGCGCTGCGTACAGCGGCGCCACACGGTCCGCAAAGACCCTGCCCGGAGGGTGGCGGATGTGCAACACGGATTCCGGAAACAACCCCCTGTGTTTTGACCCAACACGCGAGCCTGATGATGAAAAACACGACGCTCATTGCTGCATTGATCGCTGCCGCGGCCCTGGTGGCCTGCGGCAAGAAGGAGGAACCCGCGCCTGCCCAGGCCCCCGCACCTGCTCCGGCGGCGGCGCCGGCACCCGCTGCGGCCGACCAGGCCCAGCAGCCCGCCG
>Ga0209721_1002236_pt1 | contig 12526 bp, 12 predicted proteins | sample TshhotsprinmetaG_FD_184139 | JGI IMG/M metagenome (GOLD analysis project Ga0209721, IMG submission 184139) | Hot spring microbial communities from South Africa to study Microbial Dark Matter (Phase II) - Tshipise hot spring metaG (SPAdes)... | ecosystem: Environmental > Aquatic > Thermal springs... | reverse complement strand
TGGACGGTAGGGGAGTCGAACCCCCGACCCCCACGTTGCGAACGTGGTGCTCTCCCAACTGAGCTAACCGCCCTATTTTACTCTCCTTAGCCTCACAAACCTTGTAAACGATCCGTCACGCTCTACTTCCTTCTCAAAACCAATTGCCTCAAACATCCCTGCGATCTTCTGCATTGCAGCCTTATTGACCTCTATGGTAGGCTCATAAATAGATAAGATGCTATTTGGCTTCATAGCTCTGGCAATGTTTTTAACTGCATCGGCCTGATTGCCGATTTCGTGAAAGCTGTAATACATTATACCAGCATCCGCAAATTCTTCTCCAATATCACAATTTGCAATGTCACATAATAGTATATCCACTTTATCCCCGAATTTCTCCATTCTCTTCTTGAGCTTTTTCACCATGCCGGGCTGGAGCTCATTGGCATAGACCTTCTTTGCCCTCTGTGCAATGGCCTCTGTGATAAATCCATTGCCTGCCCCGATTTCGAGGACAACAGAGGATTCGGTTATCCCCGATTCGTCCACTATCCTTTTCCTATCCGTCAATGCCCTCCTTATAGGGTTGTATAAAATAAACGAAAGATATGACGGGCATATTTTCATGGCTCTAATTATATCATTTTTCTCTTACTTTGAATCTGAGCGTTGGACGATATCTGAGTGGGTAGCACATTTTCGGACAAATCATTATAATATAGAAAATTTCTTTGGGGTGTACCGATGGAAATATACATATGCAATTTCAAACTTGGCGAAGTGCCTCTTATTGCCGGAGTGCTTACAGACACAGATGTCCTTACTGCCAAGAAGGATTCCCTGAACCCTGCTGATTTGATAGAACTCAGGGTAGATATGTTTAAGGATATATCGTCAGACCACATCGAAAACATCTTCAGAGCCGCCAAAGAGAATTTTAAAAAGCCCATAATCGCCACGGTGCGGGATGTTAAAGAAGGTGGTCAGAGAGAAATTGCCGACAGACTGGGTATTTACAAGGCCGTGGTCCCGCTTTCCGATGTCATAGATGTTGAAATAGGCTCTGAGGATATCCTGACAGAGATAAAAAAACTCTGCAATACCTACAGAAAACTCCTTATCGGCTCTTACCATAACTTTGAATTCACGCCAGACGGCGGTTTCCTCGACAGCATTGTGGCGCACGGAAAAGAACTCGGTGTCGATATTGTGAAGATAGCAGCAATGGCCAAGGATAGGGAGGATTTGATCAGGCTCATGTTCCTTACACAGAGACATAAAGATGCAGGGATAATTACCATGTCCATGGGGAACAAAGGGTTGCCCTCAAGGGTATTTAATCCCCTTTTCGGCTCTCTTATCTCATACGGCTATATCAACCATCCATCAGCGCCAGGGCAGTTGTCAGTAAGCGAGCTAATATATATTTTTAGACGACTGAAAATGAGATAGATCTATCTTTTTCTGATTCCCTACAATGACAAGGACATAGTTTTCCGGATTCAGATATTTCTTTGCAACCCTCAAGACGTCTTCCTTTGTTACCCGATTTATATAATCAGGATACCTTTCGATGTAATCGTCTCCGAGGTTATAAAACTGCACTGCCGCAAGGAAATCCGCAATCCTCCTGCTCGTCTCGAGCCTCCTCGGAAAACTTCCTGTGAGATATGCCTTTGCATCCTTGAGTTCCAGGTCAGTTACAGTCTCTGTTTTTATTTTATTTATCTGTTTTAATATCTCTTTAATTACAATTCCTGCCGATTCGTTCTTTGTCTGTACTTTCACCTCGAACTGTCCTGGTTCTTTATTGCCTGAGAATGAGCTATATATGGAATATGTAAGCCCCATCTCATCCCGCACAACCTTCATCAATCTGGATGCAAAGCCTCCTCCTCCAAGGATATAGTTCATAACAGAAACTGCGTAATAGTCCGGATTATCTCTTGCTATGCCCCGATGCCCCAAAATAATATTCGCCTGAGTAATATTTTTATCTATTATTACAACCTTTTTGTCTTTATGTTTTTTTTCTATCTGACTTCTGTTTTCTGACTTCTGACTTCTGTTCTTTGCCTTCCATTGTCCCATATATCTTTCTATCAGGGCGACAAGCTCTTCTGATGTAAGGTCGCCAACCACCGAGAGGATTGCATTTTCAGGCAGATAATGCTCATGATAAAACCTCGCTATGTCGTCCCGCTTTATGTTGTCGATGCTTTCAATGCTTCCATTTACAAGCCTGCCATACGGATGTTCATCGAACACCTCTTTTATAAATGCCTTGCTCGCAACAAAGGACGGGTCTTCTTCGCTCTGCCTCAGCGAGCCCTTTATTATCTCCTTCCTCCTGTTTATCTCTTCTTCCGGGAATGAGGGGTTTTGCAGCACATCTGAAAATATCTCAAAGCCCTTTTCTATATCCTTCTTTAACACAGAGAGGGATATGGTTGTATAATCGCTGCTTGTTGATGCATAAAGGGATGCGCCCACAAATTCTATTTCCTCGCTGATTTCGGATGCCTTTCTTTTCTGCGTCCCCTCGGCAAGCATCTTCGCAGTCAGATATGCAATCCCTGCCTTATCTGCAGGCTCATTAAGCGGAGATGCCTTTATCAAAATCGTGAGCATGACAATGGGAAGATTGTGCCTTTCAGCATGGAGCACTGTCAGGCCATTGGGAAGGGTCTGTTTCTTTATTTCAATGGCATGAGCATCGTTAAAGCAGTAGAGCAATAGCGCAACAGTGCAGCAGAAAAAGAGAATAGATAAAATAGCACCTTTCTTTACTGTTGCTCTGCTGCTCTGCTGCTCTATTACGCCATGCCGTTTCACTATTCACTCCTGACTGCTTTTGTTGGCACTAATATCCCCACTGTCTTGTTGTCATCCACTAAATACTTTTTAGCCGCCGCCTGTACATCTTCGGGCTTTACCTTTCTGATTCCCTCAAGATACTTTTCCATTAATCTCCAGTTTCCAAGCATCTCAAACATGCCTACATAAAAGGCCCTTGAATAGGTCGAATCCTGCGCAAAGACAAAGGACGCCTCGATCTGGTTCTTTGCCTTTTGAATTTCCCTCTCTGAGGGCATTTCTTTCTTCACTTTTTCGATCTCATAATAAATTGCCTTTTCAATATCTTCTATATTCTTTTTAGGTGCTGCAGTGCCGCCGAAAACAAAAAGGAAGGGGTCTCTATGAAACCCGCTGTAATCAGCAAAGACATTAAGGGCAAGCCCTTTCTCATGGACTATGCCCTTGTAGAGCCTTGAGCTCTTGCCAGCGGAAAGTATGGTTGAAAGCACATCGAGGGCAAAGCTGTCCTCGTGCGGGAAACTCGGGACATGGTATGCCATAAGTATGTAAGGAAGTTCGGCCTCTTTCTTGAGATATACCCTTCTTTCTCCGCTCTGCTGCGGCTCTTCAGTCCCGTCTTTTATAACGTTCCTCTTAGAAGGTTTTATATTGCCGAAATTCTTTTTGATCTTGGGAAGTACATCCTTTGCATTTACATCCCCTGAGATAACAATAAAGGCATTGTCAGGTGAGTAGTATGACCTGTAATATCTGTAGAGTTCTTTCCTTTCTATGGATGCGATATCAGACATCCAGCCGATAACAGGCCACTGATACGGATGTGCCTTGAATGCTGCTGAAATCACCTCTTCGTATAATGAGTTCTGGGGATCATCCTCATACCTCATGCGCCTCTCTTCCATAACCACATTTCTCTCATTCATAACCTCTTTTGGATCGAGCAGGAGATTACGCATCCTGTCAGCTTCAAGCTCTATGGAAAGGCCTATCCTGTCTGATGATAGGGTCTGGTGGTACATTGTGTAGTCCTTTGTTGTATGCGCATTGTCAGTGCCACCGTTTCTCTGGATGATGTTTGAAAACACCTTTGATCCGTATTTAGGCGTGCCTTTGAACATCATGTGCTCAAGGAGATGGCTGATCCCTGTCTTCCCTCTCGGCTCATCCTTTGAGCCGACCCTGTACCATATCTGGAATGTAGCCAGCGGCGCCTTATGGTCCTCGATGATAAGGACTTTAAGACCATTTTTAAGCTTGTATTCCTTTACCCCGTTAGAATTGGAATTTCTAACGGGGTAAACCGCTGCGTGAATCGTAAATGGAATAAATAGAAGTGCAAATATTAAGACGAATTTAAATAGCCGCATTTAATATCAATATTCCCTCGGTGATTTTTTCATCCTTCTCTCTTCCCTGCTCATGCCGATCTCGAACAATTTATCCTGCACCTCTTCGAATCTCCTTATTTTTGTTGCCTCCCGGCATCTTTCAAGTTCTGCCTCTGTCTCTGCTTCAACCACGCATTCCTTTGTCTTAAACAGGCCTGCCCGCAGCGTTTCGATATCCTCAAGTATCTGGGCCTTGCTCTTCTCTAAATTCTTATCTTCTGAAAATACAGGATGTGCAGCGAATGCACATAAAACAAAAACTATAAAACCAAGATATACATAAGTCTTCATATTAACCTCCATATTTTTACATTGACTCTGCCGATAACTATCGGCAAATCAGACCCCTCATGAGCCAAAATTAATCTTCTCTCCACACCTCTATCGCTATTTCAGGACACATCTGGGCGCATATTGCGCAGCCAGTGCATTTTTCGGGATGTTCGAAGCGCGCGGGGAAATAGCCCATACTGTTGAACTTCCTGTCTATTACTATGGAGCCTTTCGGGCATGCCATAATGCAGTATTTACAGCCCTTGCACAACTCCCTGTTAATAACAATCTTCCCCTTCATTTCTTTTTTTGCAGTTTTTGTCATTATGTCACCTGATGTTTTAATTTACATTAAACCATATTCTGCAAACAAGTATCTAAGTCAGTATGGCAGGCATGGCCGAAAAGCATTTTGTCTGCGATACCTTATAAAGAACCCTCCCGCCATTTAAAGGCAATTTCAGTATAACCCTTCCATTAGACAATATTACGATCTACTATAATTAAATCTCATCGCATTACAAAAGCTTTGAGGCTGTGCCTGCCATACTGATGATGGATTAGAAATATATGTCAGGTGCGGCGAAAAGAGGCGTCTTTGAGCCGTGCCTGACATATATAATCGCTTAACTTAGGCATAAAGGTAAAGGCTTTGATGCACGCCTGCTGCCATACCATGCGTAATTCAGGTTTAAACGCCAAGCAACTCCTTTGCATGTTTAAGCGACACATCCGTGATCTTTCCGCTCAGCATCCTCGCAATCTCATCCTGCCTCTTGCTGCCTGTCAATGGCTCTATACCAACCTTTACTGCATCCTTGCCCATAACCTTTTCGACCTTCAAATGATTGTCAGCCATGGCTGCTATCTGCGGCAGATGGGTAATGCAGAGCACCTGATAATTATTCGAAATGGCCTTCAGCCTCTTTCCCACATGCTGTGCAGTAATACCGCCTATGCCTGCATCCACCTCGTCGAAGATAAGTGTCTTTTCGCCCTTAGCCTTTAGCCTATTGCCTATCGCCTCTTTTATTTCAATACATTTCAGCGCAAGCATAATCCTCGACAGTTCACCACCTGATGCAACCTTTATCAATGGCTTCGGTGGCTCGCCTGGATTTGCGCTGAATAAAAATTCCACATCATCGATGCCGCTTGCTGTAACGGCATCCCTCTTTTTTATATCCACCTTGAAATCAGCTTTTTGAAAGCCAAGCTCATGGAGTTCCGAGACAACCATCTTCTCCATCTTCTTTGCAGTTGCCCATCTTTTTTGGGAAAGTCCTCCTGCCATGGCCTTAAGCTCGTTGTCTTTTGCATTAAGCTCTGCTTCTAATGCCTCCTGCTGTTCATCAGCATATTCGAGACCCTTCATCTCTTCTTCAGCCTTGTCCCTGTATTTCAGTATTTCATCGACACCCTTGCCATATTTCTTCTCGATCCTTTTTATCAGATCAAGCCTCTCATCCAGTTCCGTGAGCCTTTGAGGGTCTATGTCATACTTATCCTTAAGCTTGCGGAGGAGCAATGCAGCGTCCTCTATCTGAGAAATCGTTGATTCAACAATATCGAGGAGTTCCTTTGCATCAGGGTCAAAATTGAGCATATCCCTTATCCTCGATGCAGCATTGGACATCTGCTCAAGGCATGAGCCTTCAGAATCATAAATCAGGCTGTATGCTGCTTCTGAAGACTCCTTGAGTCTGCTGAGATTGAGGAGTATCTTCATTTCCTCTTCAATGGCTTCTCTTTCCCCATTCTTTAAATTGGCCGATTCTATCTCATTTATCTGAAATCTTAGGAATTCTATCCTCTGGTTCCTCTCGCGGATGCGCTCCTTCAGTTCATTTGCTTTATTCCGCAAGCTGATAACCTCGTTGTATAAAGCCTGCAAAGAAGCAACATCCTCTGTTAATCCTGCAAAGCTATCGAGAAAAAGAAGGTGGTTGTCCTTTTTTAAAAGTCCCTGATGTTTGTGCTGCCCGTGGATATCGATGAGGCCTTCACCGATGCCGGCAAGTGTCTGGAGGCTTACGGATGTGTCATTTATATACGCCCTTCCTTTACCCTGAGCAGATATGTTTCTTCTTATCATTACTCCGTCATCGCTGTCTATATCAAGAGCTTCAAGGAGCGGATGGTTTTTATTGTCGAAGTATGCCTCGATGCTCGACTCCCTGCTCCCTGTCTTTATCATATCAGGAGAGGCCTTATCGCCGAGGATGAGACCGATTGCATCCACTATTATTGATTTTCCGGCGCCTGTCTCACCGGTGAGGACATTGAGGCCTGATTCAAAATTTATGGAAAGGTCATCGATGATTGTGAAGTTTTTGATCCTTAATTCCCGAAGCATCAAAACAATCCCTTAAAATCTTCTCCCTTCACAGGTCCGAGAACCGTAAGGCTCATCTTGCCATCGTTGATAAGGCGCTTTGATAGGTCCTTTATCTGGCCGAGGGTCACTGCTTCCACTCCTTTCATTATTTCCTTTAGCGAAAAATACCTGCCGTAATATATCTCCTGACGGGCAATGCTCTGCATCCTGCTGCTTGTGGATTCGAGCCCCAGCACGAGATTCCCTTTTAACTGGTCCTTTGCCCTTCTAAGTTCAACATCGGATATGGTTTCACAAAGCCCCTTCATCTCTTTGATTATGAGTTCTGTGACAGTTAATGCCTTTTTCCTTCCTGTGCCTGCATACACTGCCCAGAGGCCTGTATCAAGATACGATGATACGAAGGAATAAATGGAGTATGCATAACCCTTTTTCTCTCTTATTTCCTGAAAGAGACGGGAACTCACGCTTGAGCCGACAATGGAGTTCAAGATGGCTATTGCGTATCTGTCTTCACTTGCATATGGCAGCCCCTCGACCCCAAAACATATGTGGGCCTCTGACAGGTCCTTTGGATATACAGCGATTTCGCTCTTAAAGGATGGAGGGGAGAACAACTCTGGCTCGGAGCCTCTCCTGAGGCCTCCAAGATGGTGGTTGAGCAGGTTCATGACATGGTCGGGCTCGAAATTGCCTGCACATGCCACCACAGTATCCGATGTGCCGTAATATTTTCTTACATGGCTTATCAGATCCTCGCGGGTGAATGTCTTGATTGTCTCCCGTCTGCCCAGAACAGGCTGGCCGAGACCAGCGTCGCCCCAGACAGTCCTGCTGAAGAGGTCGTGTATGTAGTCATCTGGTGTGTCCTCAACAAGTTTTATCTCTTCCTTTATGACACCCTTTTCCTTTTCTATCTCCTCCTGCGGAAAGGTGGAGTGGAGGAATATATCCGAAAGCAGCTCGATGCCTTTATCGATATACTCGTCAAGTACCTTTACATAGAATGCCGTGTTTTCCCTCGATGTAAAGGCATTGAGGTCGCCGCCGAGGGAATCTATGTCAATGGAAATATCCGTTGGAGTGCGCTTCTTTGTGCCTTTGAAAAACATGTGCTCAAGGAAGTGGGATATGCCGTTTTTGTCGCGGATTTCTTTGCGGGAGCCGACCTTGACCCATATCCCCAATATCACGGAGCGGTAGTTCTTCAACTGCTCCATTACCACAGGGATACCGTTATCAAGATAGCGTTTTGTAAACATAGATTTAGAAACAAACCCTAAATTCCAAAATCTAAATCCCAAACCGAGTTTGCTCGTTTAGAATTTAGGGTTTCGGATTTAGGATTTCTCACGCATCGCTTCTTTTCTGCTGAGCCTGACCCTTCCCTGATTGTCTATCTCGATGACCTTTACCAGAACCTCGTCACCGACATTCAGCTCATCCGTGACCTTTGCTATCCTCTTTTCAGATATCTGCGATATATGCAAAAGTCCGTCAACGCCCGGAAGTATCTCCACAAATGCCCCGAAATCGGCTATGCGAACCACTTTTCCCATGTATATCTTTCCGAGCTCTGCCTCGGCAACAATGCCGCTTATAATATCTATCGCCTTTTTAGCCGATTCTTCATCAGGAGATGCTATATTGATAACTCCTGCATCGTTTATATCTATCTTAACGCCTGTCTGCTCTATGATCCCTCTTATTACCTTTCCTCCGGTGCCTATGACATCCCTTATCTTGTCCTGTTTTATCTGCATGGTGTATATCCTCGGTGCGTGAGGAGAAAGCTCCTTCCTTGGAGAAGGCATTGCCTCCTTCATCTTGCCGAGGATGTGAAGCCTTCCAATCCGCGCCTGCTCAAGGGCGTTCCGGAGGATTTCGCGGCTTACGCCGCTTATCTTTACATCCATCTGGAAAGCTGTAATGCCGTTCTCTGTTCCTGCAACCTTGAAGTCCATATCGCCCAAATGGTCTTCAAGCCCGAGGATGTCTGTCAGGATAACAACCTTTTCTTCCTCTTTTATAAGTCCCATTGCAATGCCTGCAACAGGCGCTGATATTGGAACGCCTGCATCCATCAACGAAAGCGTAGTGCCGCATACCGTTGCCATAGAAGATGAACCGTTGGACTCAAGAATGTCGGAGACAATCCTTATGGTATAAGGGAAAACCTCTTTCTTGGGGATCACATATTTCACTGCTCTTTCTGCGAGGGCCCCGTGGCCTATCTCCCTTCTTCCAGGTGAGCGGAGGGGTTTTACCTCACCCACGCTGAAGGGTGGAAAATTATAATGGAGCATAAATGACTTGTAAGTCTCCCCTTCGAGGGAATCTATCTTCTGCTCATCTTCAGCAGTGCCGAGGGTGGTTACAACAAGGGACTGTGTCTCGCCCCTTATAAAGAGCGCTGAACCGTGGGCCCTTGGAAGAAACCCCATGTGGCACGATATATGCCTTATCTCATCAGGCTTCCTGCCGTCTACCCTCACACCCTCCTGAAGTATCATGTTCCTTACAATCTCTTTTTCATAATCATCGAATATATTGGCTATATCCCTTGTGAGATCCTTTGTTGGATCTCCAAAGAATTTCTCTCCATTTTCGAGTGTATTAAAATGCCTTATTGCATCTTCCAGTATTATATCGAGGGCCTCCTGCCTGCGCTGCTTGCCGGGGATGCGTATGGCCTCCTTTAACCTGTCTGCAACAAATACCCTTATCTCTTTTTTAAATTCAGGCTTTTCTGCGACAGGGATCAATTCCCTCTTTTCCTTTCCAACCAGATTCCTTAATTCATTCTGAAAAGCGACTATCCTCTTAATCTCTTTATGGGCATAATCAATAGCCTCAAGGAGCAGTGCCTCCGATACCTCGGAGCCGCCGCCTTCCACCATAATTACCGCATCTTCTGTGCCTGCTACAACGAGATCAAGATCGAGATTCTCCACTTCAGACAAATCAGGATTAATGATCAAATTGCCGCCGTCATCATTCTTAAGCCGGCCAACCCTGACCGCACCCACAGGACCGTCAAAGGGGATATCCGATATATGGACGGCTGCAGACATGCCGATTATTCCAAGTATATCCGACACATTTTCGCTGCCGTAGGATAGTACGGAGGCTATTCCCTGTGTCTCTGAATAAAATCCCTTTGGAAATAATGGCCTGATAGGCCTGTCAATGAGGCGGGATGTCAAGACCTCTTTCTCGGAAGGCTTGCCTTCCCTCTTAAAGAAGCCGCCGGGTATCTTGCCTGCTGAATATGTCTTCTCCAGATAATCAATAGTAAGCGGAAAAAAATCCAGTCCCTCTTTCACCCTTTTATCCGCAACTGCCGTAGCAAGAACAACAGTATCTCCATACTTTACAACCACAGCGCCGTCCGCCTGCCTCGCCATCTGTCCTGTCTCTATAACCAGACTTTTTCCTTTAATATCAAGCTCTACGCTAGTCATCAAATTACCTTTTTATCTCCTTATTATTATTTCCGTTCCTATTTCCTGAGGCCAAGTCGTTCTATAATCTTATCATAACGGCCTTTGTCAGCAGTCTTAAGGTAATTGAGAAGTCTCTTCCTCTGTGCAACGAGCTTTAAAAGCCCTCTTCTTGAATGATGGTCGTTTTTGTGGGTCTTAAAATGCTCTGTGAGGTAACTTATCCTTTCGGATAAAAGTGCAATCTGCACCTCGGGAGAGCCTGTGTCATGGCTATGAATCTTAAAAGATTCAATAATATCCTTTTTCTTTACTATATCGAGTGCCATTACATCACCGCCTTTCTAAAAGAATAACTGTTTTTTCAGACTAATAGGTTAGCACATGACCCTGTTTTCTGTAAAGCTTGCATTTGTCCTTAACATGGCTTCATGAATTGGAGGCAAATAGCTCCCTGTGTTATAATGTAAACCCTATGAGCGAAGACAAAAAAGTACGCGTCAGATTCGCACCAAGCCCCACAGGGCACCTGCATATCGGCGGCGCCAGAACAGCCCTTTTCAACTATCTGTTCGCAAGGCATAATAACGGGGCATTTATCCTCAGGATAGAGGATACTGACAGAAGCCGTTCAACAGAAGAGTATATTGAGGCCATTATAGAGGGCATGAGGTGGCTGAAGCTCGATTGGGATGAGGGTCCATACAGACAGACAGACCGCTTCGACATATACAGGAGCTATGTCGAAAGGCTCTTAAATGAAGGTAAGGCATATAGATGCTATTGCACCCCCGAAGAACTGGAGCAAAGGAGACAGGAGGCACTTGCGCAAGGCAAAACCCCTAAATACGATGGCAGGTGCAGGAACATCACAGAACCGATACCTGCGGATAAACCTTCTGCAGTCAGGTTCAAGATGCCGCAGGAAGGCCAGACAGTGGTAAATGACCTCATAAGGGGGGTCGTAGAATTCGAGAACAGCCAGCTTGAAGACCTCATTATAATGCGCTCAGACGGCACACCAACCTATAACTTTGTGGTTGTTGTGGATGATATAGACATGGAAATAACCCATATCATAAGAGGAGACGACCATCTGAATAATACCCCGAAACAGATACATATTTATAAGGCATTCGGCTGGGAGCCGCCTGCATTCGGACATCTTCCCATGATACTGGGAGCCGATAAGACGAGGCTGAGTAAAAGGCATGGTGCAACATCAGTAATGGCTTATAAAGACATGGGGTATCTTCCCGACGCCCTTGTTAATTACCTTGTAAGGCTTGGATGGTCTTACGGAGACCAGGAGGTATTCACAAGAGAGGAGTTGATCAAATACTTCTCATTGGAAAATATAGGCAAATCAGCAGCAGTATTCAATCCCGAAAAGCTCCTCTGGCTCAACAGCCAGTACATTATCAAAGAGGATGCAAAAAACCTTGCAGATATGGCAATTCCCTTTTTAATAAAGAAAGGCATCATCTCCGAAGGACAGGAGCTTGATATGGAGTGGCTCTCAAGAGCGGTAAACTCTTTTAAAGAGAGGGTAAGAACGCTTGTGGAGCTTGCCAGTTCATTGAAATATTATATCATCGAATATGTGGAGATCGACCCGAAGGCTAAGGAAAAGTTCCTGAAACCTGAAAATATAAAATACCTATCTGAATTACATGAAATCCTATCAGGACTCACAGACTTTACAGCAGCAGAGATAGAAAAAGTCTTCCACTCATTCGCTGAAAAGCATGGAATAAAACTCGGCATAATTGCACAACCAGTGAGAGTTGCAATAACAGGGGGCACTGCAAGCCCGGGCCTCTTTGAGGTCCTTGAAATAGTCGGAAAAGATAAGGTATTAAAGAGATTATCAAAAGTCATCGAGGGATAAATGGCTATAAGCAAAGAATTACTCGAAATCCTTGCCTGCCCTAAATGCAAAGGGGATCTGATTTACAAAGAAGCAGAAAATGGCCTTGTTTGCGAAAAATGCAAGCTCATGTATCCCATAAAAGACGACATTCCCGTAATGCTCATCGATGAGGCGATTGAAATAAAATAAAAATTACAAACTAAAGGGAATTAGCTGATGTTTAAATCAGCCGATAGCGGCGCGCCGCTCTTTTTCATCTCCCTTAATACGGCGCATTCAAACGACGAATGCGGTCAGATAGATTTTATCGTTAAATAGCAGCAAGTATTAACTCGGTCCAATTTGGATGACCATTTAAAATCAAGTGGCGAATAATCTTTTCTGCGAGGAGAGAATATTCTTGGAAATG
>Ga0209721_1002235_pt1 | contig 12529 bp, 11 predicted proteins | sample TshhotsprinmetaG_FD_184139 | JGI IMG/M metagenome (GOLD analysis project Ga0209721, IMG submission 184139) | Hot spring microbial communities from South Africa to study Microbial Dark Matter (Phase II) - Tshipise hot spring metaG (SPAdes)... | ecosystem: Environmental > Aquatic > Thermal springs... | reverse complement strand
AACCGGATGTATGGGAATACAGGGTTGTTTTCTCATATTACGAAGAAACAGGGGCTTTCGGGAGACAATGTGTTCGGAATACAGGAAGATGAGGAAGGATTCCTCTGGATCAGTACCGAGGGAGGTCTTTCCCGGTATGACCCAAGATCAGGATCGATCTTAAACTTCAGTGAACCCGATGGCTTGCAGAAGAATGAGTTTTCCCAGAAATCCTTTGGCAGAGGCAAAGATGGTACGTTGTTCTTTGGGGGGCCACGGGGAATCAGTTATTTTTCACCTAGGAAGATACGGGTCCGCTATTCCCCTGCACCTGTCCGCATTACTCAGATTCTCTTATTCGACGAGCCGGTCCCGGTAGGAAAAAAGATCCATGGATACATGGCCCTTCAGTCGCCTGTTCCTCTAAGTAATCGGCTGGAACTCTCCTGGAAAGATTCGGTACTTTCCTTCCATTTCGCTGTTCTGGATTATGCGGATCCGGAGAGAAACCAGTATGCGATGAAAATCGAGGGGCTCCATGAGGATTGGTTATTCCTAGGTTCGAGGAACAATGCGCTAGTAACAGCCCTGAGACCGGGTAGGTACACCCTGCGAGTGAAGGGGGCCAACCATCAGGGTGTATGGAATACTGAAGAAACCTTCCTGGATATCGTGGTTCATCCTCCCTTTTGGGAAACTCCCCTGTTTCGGATTCTAGCACTAGGTTCTCTGCTTATTAGTGGATGGAGCCTGTACCGATATAGAACCTTTAAATTGGAACAGAAAACCGCCCAACTTAGGCGCTTTTCCATGCATATACAGGATGTCCGGGAAGAGGAGCGGAAACACGCGGCTCGGGAAATCCATGACGGGTTGGGACAGTACCTGGCAGTTTTGAAGATGGACACGTACTGGGTACGAAGTCATCTTGGAATGGAACAGAAGGTTCTTGAAGAGAAATTACAAGGCATGTTGGAAGTAGTGGAAGAAGCGATGAAGAGCGTTAAGGAGATTACTACCCGATTACGTCCCCAAGTCTTGGACCATTTCAATTTCTTGGAGGCCCTACGGTGGCAAGTTCAAGATTTCAAGAAACATTCTGGAATCGATGTCTCTCTTTCCCTTCCTTCGGAATCGTTGGATGTGCCTCCGGAGGTAGCTAGAAACCTCTTCCGGATCTTCCAAGAGATTTTAACTAATATTCTGAAGCACGCCCATGCGACCTGGGTGGCAGTATCGTTGGAAAAGGATAACGGGAAACTGAAACTGCAAGTGATAGATAATGGCAGGGGCATACGACCCGAAGAGATAGAAAATGAGGAGTCTTTTGGAATCATTGGCATCCAAGAACGTTGCTCCTACTTGGGCGGGTCAGTGGAAATCAATGGATCGAAGGGGACAAAGATTATAATAACGATCCCCCTGGAGGTCCCCCATGCTTAAAATTGTGATCGCCGACGACCATCCCTTAATACGAAAAGGGTTAAAACAGATACTGGGCGAAAGTCTATACATTGAGAAGGTGGATGAAGCGGGGGACGGGGAAGAACTGATGAGTCTCCTTCGGAAAGGGACGTACGACGTGGTGGTCCTGGATATTTCCTTACCGGGAAAAGATGGGCTGGAGTTGCTGAAAGATCTGAAGCATCAGTACCCCGCTCTTCCCGTGCTGATTCTCAGTATCCAGCCCGAAGAGCAGTACGCGATTCGAGCGTTAAGGAGTGGTGCATCGGGGTGTCTCAACAAAGCATCGGCCCCTGAGGAACTGGTGGCTGCGATTCGTCGACTGGCGGCTGGCGGAACCTATATTACTCCTGTAGTGGAAGAACTGTTATTGAAGGATCTGAAACGCACAAAGGGAGAACTACCTCACCAGTTCCTTTCGGATAGGGAGTATCAGGTATTTATTCTTCTAGCCTCGGGCAAAACGCCTTCGGAAATAGCCGGGAAACTTTCGTTGAGCGTTAAAACAGTTAGCACCTATCGGGCGCGTCTATTGGAAAAGATGGGCTTAAAGACGAACGCGGAACTTACCCAGTACGCTTTCAAACATGGGTTGATCCGTTAGGCCGCATTCCCCTGTAGGACAAATCCCGACATACAGTGGCAAAGACTTCTTACATACAGCTCAACTGACTTATCTCATCCTTGTGGATGATGGAAGTGCGAGAAATCCTTTTGTCTCTTCCTGTGGATAGGCGGATGGTTGAAACCTTTCTCCAAAAACAAGGACTCCGACTCGAGGAAGATGTGGAGTACACGGTAATTGCCGTGGAAGGAGAGCGAGTTATTGGTACGGGAAGCCTTTCTGGGAAAGTCCTGAAGTGTATCGCTGTGGAACCCGCACTCCAGGGACAGGGGGTAGCTTCACAGATTCTATCCGAATTGGTAAACGAAGCATTCCGGCGGGGGAGGAAACACCTGTTTATCTTTACCCGACCAGATAATGAAAAATTGTTTACTCCCTTAGGATTCAGTCCAGTAGAACGGTTAGGTAAGGAACTGGTCTTATTGGAAAACTGGGCAAATGGATTTGTCCATTATTTGGTTTCTTTAAGGGAGCATCGAGTCGAAGAGGGCGTGTCGGGCTCCGTGGTGGTGAATTGTAATCCTTTCACCCTTGGACACAGGTACCTATTGGAGTATGCCGCCTCCCGTGTGAATACCCTCCATGTGTTCGTAGTGGAAGAGGATCGATCCGTGTTTCCAACGGAGGTTCGGTTTAGACTAGTGCAGGAAGGAATCCGGGACATTAAAAATATTATCCTCCATAGAGGTGGTTCATACGTAATTTCTTCAGCTACCTTTCCCTCCTATTTCATGAAGGAACCTGGAGAAGGCACCCGTCTGTATGGAAGATTCGATGCTACGATCTTTGGGAAGCGTATCTGTCCTGTGCTCAACATTACTCACAGGTTCGTAGGTGAGGAACCGTACTGCCCCGTGACTTCGATCTATAATCAATGCCTCCAGGAAATACTTCCCCAGTATGGTGTACAGCTAGAAATCATCCCTCGATTGGAAAAAGGAGGGAGTGCTGTCAGTGCTTCTACGGTTCGAAAATTACTAGCTAACGAACGATGGGATGAAGTGAAAGTGCTGGTCCCACCTACCACGTTTGATTTCTTGCGAAGCAAGGAAGCCCGCCCGATCATTGATCGGCTTAAGAAGCAACCTAATTCTCGTCATTAGGAAGGGAAGGGTATGAGAATATTACACTCAGGATCCGCTGGGACTCTCGAATCCAGTGATGTGTTGATTACCGTGGAACGTAATCCCGCGAAAGGGGTTGTCATTGAACTGGAGAGTATCTCAGAAGCTCGATTTGGAAACCGTATTCGAGAAGTCATTAAAGAAACCTTGAAAAAACTACAGGTTGAGGATGTGAAGGTTCGTGTGCAGGATCGTAGTGCTTTGGACTGCACGATCCGGGCTCGTCTTACGGCTGCCGTGTTTCGGGCAGCAGGGATAGAAAAGTATCCATGGGAGGAATTGGAATGAAATTACGAAGGACGATGTTGTACGTCCCCGGCAATAGTGCCGCCATGGTAAAGGATGCCCATATCTACAGACCGGACACGGTGATGTTCGATTTGGAGGATTCCGTTTCCTATCGGGAGAAGGATGCAGCTAGGTTTTTGGTATACCAGACTCTTCGGACGATCGATTACGGTGGAGTAGAAACAGCAGTCCGAATCAATGGATTGGATACACCGTACGGTAAGGATGATATTGAAGCGATGGTTCGGGCCCGTCCCAACATCATTCGGATACCAAAAACGGAAAAAGCACAGGACGTTGCAGATGTGGAAACGGAGATCGAACGGGTGGAAAGAAAGATCGGCCTCCCCATAGGAACGATCAAATTATTCGCAGCCATCGAAACTCCCCTCGGGGTACTGAATGCAAGAGAAATAGCCTGTTCCTCTAGCCGCCTTTTGGGGATAGCCCTTGGAGCAGAGGATCTTGTGACTAGCTTACGGACTACCCGTTCCAAAGATGGAATTGAGCTGCACTATGCCCGCAGTCAAGTGCTGTACGCGGCTAGAGTGGCCGGAATCAATGCCATCGACACCGTGTATTCCAACGTGCAGGATGAGGAAGGTTTTCTCGCGGAGGTTCGGTTGATAAAGCAACTCGGTTTCGATGGTAAGTCAGTGATCCAACCAAATCAGATCAAACTCGTTCATCGTGTGTACACTCCAACGGAGGAAGAAATCCATAAGGCCTTACGAGTATTGGAAGCGATACGGGAGGCGGAATCCAAGGGATCAGGAGTCATTGCCCTGGATGGCAGGATGATCGACAAACCAGTAGTGGAGCGAGCCCGCTGGACCATCGAATTGGCAAAAGCCTCGGGTGTTGTTCCGGAGGAGGTGAAACCATGAAGCTCGTAAACAATGCTGCCGGCAGGGAAGTTCCAGAAACGATTCCTGGTATCGGGAAATTAGAGCCTTTCCAGGGGGCTTACGCACGCACGCCCTTGGTGCGAAGAGAGAAGGGCTCTCGTACTCTTCCCCGCTTGAATAAAATCGTGGACACGCTGGAACAGGCGATTCTGAAGTGTGGTTTACAGGATGGTATGACAATAAGTTTCCATCATCATTTCCGCGAAGGTGACTATATAGTGAACATGGTGATGGACATCATCGCAAACCTAGGAATCAAGAACCTGACTCTTGCTTCCAGCTCGTTGACTACTTGCCATGCTCCGTTGGTGGAGCACATCCGAAAAGGGGTGATCAAGCGGATCTATACGAGTGGGTTGCGAGGTGTATTGGCCGATGAGATCTCCCATGGCTTGATGGACACTCCGGTATTGATTCATTCCCATGGCGGGAGAGCCCGAGCCATTGAAACAGGACAACTATCCATCGACGTAGCGTTTTTAGGTGTACCCTCCTGCGATTTGTATGGAAACGCAAATGGCTTCTCTGGTAAATCTGCCTGCGGATCCCTTGGTTACGCGATTGTGGATGCCCGGCACGCCAAGAAAGTAGTGTTGATCACGGACAATCTAGTAGATTATCCCAATACTCCCTTCAGTATCGATCAAGATCTAGTGGACTACATCGTGATCGTGGATGCCATTGGTGATCCCCAAGGAATCGCCACAGGTGCTACCCGGATGACCCGAGATCCTCGAGAGCTCTTAATCGCAGAATTGGCATCCCAGGTGATCGTAACCTCGGGTTATTTCGAGGATGGATTCTCTGTGCAAACAGGGTCTGGAGGCGCCTCTTTGGCAGTTACCCGTTTCCTCCGTGAAAGGATGCTGGAACGCAACATAAAGGCGAGTTTCGCTCTCGGAGGGATCACCAGCCAGATCGTTAAGATGCACGAAGAAGGTCTTATCAAACGAATACTCGACGTGCAGAGTTTCGATCTCGAAGCGGTTCGTTCCATTGGAGAGAATCGATATCACACAGAAATCGATGCCTCCTACTATGCCAATCCCCTGAACAAAGGATGCGTGGTGAACAAACTCAATGTAGTGGTGCTAAGCGCGATGGAGATCGATACAGAGTTCAACGTGAATGTGATAACGGGATCCGATGGAATCATTCGTGGGGCATCCGGTGGGCATTCGGACACGGCCATTGGTTCAGGGCTTTCGGTCATCGTGGCTCCCCTCGTACGGGGACGCACACCTACTGTCATAGACAAAGTTACCACGGTAATCACACCGGGAGAAACAGTAGACGTTCTAGTGACCGACCATGGGGTGGCAGTCAATCCTCGACGGCCAGAAGTGTTGGAGAAGTTGAAGCTTGCCCGTCTTCCCGTATACACCATCGAAGAGTTGAAGAAAAAAGCGGAAAAAGTTACAGGAACCCCCGAACCTTTGCCCTTCGGGAAGAAGATCGTCGCTCTAGTAGAGTATCGAGATGGAACGATCATCGATGTGATTCGGGAGATTCATTCTTGATTGGGAACCCATACCCCTTGTGGGGTATTCATATTTCACACATAAGGAGGCTTTCATGAAACGAAGCGTGAAAGCAGTCTTTTTGCTGGGATTCGTGTGCTTTGCCTCAGCTTCCCTCTTTGGGGGAGGGGCAGGGGAGAAGGCTCCGAAGTACCCGACGAAACCGATCGATATGATCGCGCCCGCAGGAGCTGGTGGGGGATGGGATTTGACCATCCGCACCGTGGCTAAGGTCTTGACGGATACGAAACTCGTTCCCGTTCCCCTCCCTGTGACGAACAAGCCGGGTGGGGGTGGTGGGGTGAACCTTGCCTACATGCAGACCAAGAAAGGTGCGGATAACCTAATAGCGGTTTACAGCCCTCCTCTTCTATTGATCAATCTGAACGGATCTTCACCCTATGGCTATAAGAATACCACTCCCATCGCCGCCCTCATTACTGATTACGGTGCTTTCGTAGTGGCAAAGAACTCTAAGTACACCTCCATCGCTCAAGTGATGGAAGACTTGAAAAAAGATCCCGCCAGCGTGGTAATCGGTGGCACTTCTGCTGTGGGGAGCATGGATCATATCCAGTTCCTTATCATGGCAAGGGCTGCGGGAGTAAAGGATCTAAAGAAGATCAAGTATGTGAGTTTCCAGGAAGGTTCAGGCCCCGCCCAGGTGTTGGGGGGACACATTCAACTTCTTTCCACCGGTCTCAGTGACGTTCGGGGCCTTCTACAGAGCGGAGACCTTCGGGGATTAGCACAAACTGGGCCTGAACGGGTTACCACAGAGGTCCTAAAAGACATACCAACCTGTAAGGAACAGGGGATCAATGAGGTATTCCGTAACTGGAGAGGTCTCTTCGGGCCACCTGAAATGCCAGAGTATGCGGTAAACTATTGGCGAAAGACTATAGCGGAAATGGTAAAAACCCCTGAGTGGGATGCGGCTTGTAGGCAAAACAGCTGGACCAAGAATTATATGGACGCTCCGGAATTCATGGCTTTCTTGGATAAGACCAACGAGGACTACAAGGCCGTACTTGGTGAAATCGGAATGTTGAAACAGTAATCTGTGCTGCACCGAAACCAACAAGGTAGGCGCCCCCTGGATTAGGGGGCCTACCATCTGTAGGAGTTCAATATGACGATCAATGTAATAACCGGTATCCTCTCACTCATGATAGGGCTCGGATACTCGTACATGGCCTGGACATTACCTCGTGCCACAGTAGGGAATCCCATTGCCCCCTCGATTTTTCCCCTTATTCTCGGGGTTGGAATGACGATCATGGGTATTATTCTTCTCATCCAGGAAAAGTCTCAGGCATCGAAGCATGAAGGGAAAACGGTTTCCTTTACCTTGACTCAGTATGGGAAATCCATTGCACAGGTCACCTTGTTCTGTGTACTGTACGCGTTTTTCTTCGAACGGGCTGGGTACCTCCTATCGACGTTCCTCTTTCTCGTTATGGTTCTTTACATGTTCAACGGGAAGGAACGATGGAAATCGATCCTTGGAATTTCACTGGGGTTCAGTGTGGGAGTCTATATACTTTTCGGAGAGGTATTGAACATTCAGCTTCCCAGGATGCCTTTCTTGGGTTTGTAGGGGGATAGAATGGACGTAATTTTATCGAATCTATCGCTGGGTTTGCAGGTTGCTCTCCAACCAATAAATATATTTTGGGTAACTCTTGGAGGCCTTCTGGGAACCATTATTGGAATGCTTCCCGGATTGGGTCCTGCCACAGGCGTGGCAGTTCTCCTTCCCTTGACGTTCACCATGGGTCCTGTGGGGGCATTGATCACTATGGCTGGGGTATACTATGGTGCCATGTTTGGCGGATCCCGTTCTTCAATTCTAATCAATACACCTGGAGATGGGGCTGCCATAGCAGCTACCTTCGATGGATACCCTCTCGCGATGAAAGGAAGGGCGGAAGCGGCGTTGGCCATATCTGCCATTGCGTCCTTCATAGGGGGGATGATTTCCACCATTGTAATGATCTTCACGGCGGTTCCCGTAGCTCGGTTTGCCATCAAATTTGGTCCCGCAGAATATTTCCTTTTGATGGTGTTTGCCCTCTCTGCTACCGCAGCCATGGCAAAGACCAATGTAGTGAAAGGCTTTATTTCCCTTTTCTTGGGATTGATGGTTTCTACCGTAGGGTTGGATGCTCAATCTGGGGTATCTCGATTTACCTTTGGAATCTTAGAACTGCAAGGTGGAATCGATTTTCTCATTATTATCCTTGGGATCTATGCGTTGGGAGAGGTCTTCAAGAGTTTCCGCATGATCCATGAGGGTTCGCGCAAAGTGCAAACAAAGTTTGGGCCCATCTGGATTACTAAGGAGGATTGGAAGCGTTGCTGGCTTCCGATTCTGCGTAGCACACCTCTTGGATTCTTCGTGGGAGTTCTGCCTGGCGCAGGGGGAACAATGGCAGCTCTAATGGCATACAATAACGAGAAAAACCTCTCTAAAAAACCCGAGGAATTCGGTAAGGGAGCTATCGAAGGACTCGCTGCGCCGGAAGCTGCCAACAATGCCGCTTCTGTAGGGGCTCTAATTCCTATGATGACGCTCGGTATCCCTGGATCAGGCACTACAGCGGTCATGATGGGTGCTCTTTTAATGTTAGGATTACAACCCGGCCCTCTTCTTTTCGAAAAGCATCCTGACATCGCTTGGGGAATGATCGCCAGTATGATCATTGGGAACATCGTTTGTATTATCATCAACATGCCTTTGGCAAAGATGTTGGTACGAGTTCTCGCGATTCCTGCACGATACCTTTTCCCTATTGTGTTGGGATTGGCTTTTATTGGTACCTACGCAATCAATAACTCGGTTGCGGACTTGTTCATCATGATCATCTTCGGCCTCATTGGTCTTTTCATGGAGAAGGCCGATATTCCCACCTCTCCGATGATTCTTGCGGGGATCGTGGGAGGTATGATGGAACAGTCTTTCAGGCAAGCTAGGCTCATTTCCGGTGGAGATTGGAGTATCTTTTGGGGATCTCCCATTTGTATTACATTGATCGTGTTAACCGTCGCTTCAATTACATGGCCAATCTTAAAAGAAATAAAAAGAAAGAAAGCGGGGAGTTAAGGAAATGCTATAGCAGATATAGCAAATATAGCAGATATCATAAAGGGGTGGTGTGTTTACTCCCGCCCCTTTCATACCTCAGTTTTCCATTGAATCAATGAGGGAAACTCCATCGTTTCGTTTGGCGAAAAGCTTTAAAGTGTGACGCAACACGTTCATCTTTTCCTCTAAATCTACCGCTTCGTTGTCAAAACGCCGAAAGAACTGTTCTGCCGTCATGCCGTTGCCCAAGTCTCCTCGGATCATCCCCTGTTTGTAGTATTCACGTAATTCGACTAATCGGTAGTACACTTTCTCGAAGAGGAAACTACTTTTCCTGAGATTTAATAGGGGTCCTACAAGGTTGCGCTTTTCCCGTAGCACCTCGGACATAGCTCCTATCCTCCCTGCCCGATCCTCCCTAAACCATTTATCCAGGATTTCGTATCGAGCCATTAAGGTTTTATAGGCTTCATCAAACTTACCTTTCATATCAATGTACCGATTGGCAAAGTTTCGGAGAGCTCTGTGGGCGTTAGCGCGGAACGCTTCGATCCTTTCCGCGTGCCAGTTGCGCCGGAAGGTTTCTAAATCTTGGAACATGACGGGAATGTTCCGAAATCCCTGTTCGGGAGTGCTCTCTACTGCACTTCCAGGTTCGGCAAATAAGGTAGTACCATCGTCTGCTTCGCATCGGACTTGCCCCTCTTCGCAGGAAATTAGGACGGATCCATCAGGAGCAGTGGCGACTTCGAAGGTCGTTCCCCGCACCCCCATGGATACGTTCCCTGTGCGTACCTCTAAGCTGGATTTGCCGGTTAGCTTAATCGCTTTTTGGGTAACCGTACCGGAAAGAAGCTCGATTCGAGCCTTTCCCCCATTGGATAAAAGGGAAAGATCTATATAGAGACTGGAAGAAGGTTTTATCAGGAGGCTTCCTTGGATTCCTGTTTCTTCGTGAAACTGAATTTCTACAAGTCCAGAAGAATTGGTACGAACTAGGTCGTAATTTTCGATGGGAGAGCTGAAATCCACAGGTAAGGTCTTTGTGTTTCGAACGAGGGTGGCCCCTTGTTGGAGGTAGGATACTTCTCCAACCTCATCGGAATAGCTAGAAAAAAGTACTACAAGAAAAAGCAAGCCTCCCATGCCGTATAGAAGGATTTTATGTGCAGCAAGTGAATTCTTTTTCATCTTTTTACCCTACGATTGAGCTTTACAAGGTATATTTTTAAATATATCCCGGAAAGAATCCATTTTCATAGGAAGTCCCCCATATACCCCTTTCCAGACATCCACGCTCTCCATGCAGAGGTAGATGGGAGCATTGGTCAGGGCAGAGAGTTCTTTCAAGAACCATCGATACATCTGGATTCGGATCGGTTGGAGATACCGGTACTTTCCGTCCCGACAGGGGACGAACTCCTCGAACAGGTAGGGCCGATCTTCCATTCGGTCCCGCAGGGCTCCGGTAAAGCGTAGAGTTCCCAAGCTGATCCATCGTATCCGATCGGAAGGGACTTCCTTCAGCCGGTAGATGGTATACAAGTAACTTTCCTGCCAACCAGGAAACCGAACGATGGGGTCGAAATGGAAGGCCAAGTTATAACCTGCTTCAGCGGCTCGCAGAGCGGCAGCGATCCGTTCTTCGATGGAGGCGCTTGAACCTTCTTCCTGTTCTTGGATCTCTCTTGCGTTGAGGGAAAAGGCGATGAGTGCATTTCCTTTCATTGGGATATCGAGGAGATGGTCCACATGGGTCGTTTTTGTTTTTAGTTCAAGGTAAACGTTGGGTAGGTCGGATACTCCTTCGATCAACTGGCGACTCAGCTGGAAGATGGGGTCCAACAGTAAAGAGTCTCCGGTTTCACCTGAACCAATCCGTATTGCCTTATCTGGATACTGGCTGGCCAAAGACCGAATTCGTTGGATAGACGGAGAAGGATCCGCGTATACCGTTAGGGGCGAAAAGTTCAGGTAACTTTTCATGATGCAGTATGTACATCCTAAGGTGCACCCCAAATACAGATCAATAGTGAGGTAGTTACAACAGAGGTGTCCGCGGGAGCCAGGGCATTTGTGCACTGTTTGTCCCCTATAAGAGGTTACGAATAGGGTGTCCTGATTCTGATGCTCTTTAGGAATCTCCATAGGGTTTTCCACCATCTGATAGGGAGGATGTCCGAGGATTCGAAGAGCGTGTTGTACTGCGGGGAGGGTTTTTGCTTCGGGGGTTACGTAAATTCTTTTGGGCACTTTATACTGTGTCATGGGTCAGTTGTTCGATCACCGGATCGATGGTTTCTGAAAGTTTCTGTAGGATTTGCGCTTTTTTCTTCAATTGATCGCTTTTTCCGAAATAAAACTCTACTTTGAAGCGAGCGCCTTCAAAATATGGAGGAGGGGAAACCTGTATTCCAGTTCCCTTCAGAACCGGATCTACTGTGGCATGGTAGGTCTGCTCCAACCGATGAAGCTCTGGGTATCGGATCTGATAGAGTTCTTCAAGCGGCTTCGAGGAATGTACGAGTTGGATGGCTAGAGCAATCCCTTCTCTTGTATCCAGAAGATCCCTCTGGAATACTTCGAAGAAAAGTCGAAGGAAGATTCTCCGTTGGGAATAGCTTAATGTTTCCAGAAAGGGATTGAGAATCTCTATAATTTCTAGTGGAAGATTTCGTACACGTAGGGCAGTTTTTAAATCCAACTTCATCTCTGCCACTAGCTGTTGCAATGGGGTAGGAAGTAGGTCGAAATCTTTCATCCGGTAGGAGTTCCATTCCTCGTTTGGATGTTCTAACCCGGTCCATAGAATCATAGCCTCTGATACGGTAATTTCGTCCGAACTGAATTTCCGAACAAGTACTTCCTGTACCTTTAATTCTTTCAGTTTTTCAACCAAGACTTTTCCCCATATCATTCTATCCCCCCCTTTATTCCCCCTAAACCATAGAGGGATGGGTGGATAGATTTCTTTCTTAAGGAGTTCCTCTCTTGTTATATATTTCTCTTGAAAGGGAAAGAGGGGAGGAATGCCAGATAATTCCCCTAAGGCCATTTTCTCAACCATGGTAAAGGTACGATACTTATTTTTTATGGATTATCCAAGGGGAGGCATATTGTAGGGAATCGATTGCAGTTATCGGTAGGGTAGAGTATAGTGAATAAAGATCATGGGATTGGTGAAAAGCACCTTCCACAGCCTATCCTCTCTTTTCAAGAAAATTCTCAGAGGTAAACTCAAGCCTCTTTCCTACAAGACCGCGGTAGGAAAGTACAGTCCTATCGTAACCCGAATCCTTTCCGATGCGATGCTCTTCAATGAAATTCCAGCTGCAACCGAAGCTGAATCCCTTCGAGGGGAGTTCATCCTTCGTAAACTTCATGAATTTGGTATTTATGAGCCCTACCAGGATGAAATGGGGAATATTGCAGTGATCTTCCCCGCTTCGCGCTTTACCGACAAATACGTACTGCTCTATACCGATATAGGAACCGAACAGTATTCTTCCCTGGAAAGCCTAGTACATTTGACG
>Ga0209721_1002231_pt1 | contig 12549 bp, 8 predicted proteins | sample TshhotsprinmetaG_FD_184139 | JGI IMG/M metagenome (GOLD analysis project Ga0209721, IMG submission 184139) | Hot spring microbial communities from South Africa to study Microbial Dark Matter (Phase II) - Tshipise hot spring metaG (SPAdes)... | ecosystem: Environmental > Aquatic > Thermal springs... | reverse complement strand
ATTTTCCCCTGACAAAAGACCCCAAGACTTGCTCTCGATGGGCCAAAAATCGCGAGCCTCGCTCCACAGTGCTGTGCATATCAGCCAGGAGGCAAGCTGGCTGACCTTCAACCGTCGGGTACTCGAGCAAACCCGCCGGCCCGACTTTCCTTTGTTGGAGCGCCTGCGCTTTCTCTCGATATGGGCCTCCAACATGGATGAGTTCTACGCGGCGAGAATTTCCCGGGCTTTCGCTGAAGAGCGTGGCAGCCCCAGCTATCTGGCCTTGATGCAAGAGGCTCTGAGTCAGACCGAGGAAGCAGGCCGCCTGTATCTGGAGTTCCTTAAGGCCCTGGAGGCGCTGGGCATTCACATTCTGGAGCCTTCGCAGCTCACCAAAGCCGAGAAACAGTATTTCGGAGCCTATCTGGCGGAAGAAGTGGCCCCCCTAACCGACCTCATCCGACCCGAGGCCCTATCCGAACTGGCCAGTCAGGCGCTCTATTTTGCCTCGGGCGAGGGGCTACTGCAGTATCTGATCAGGCTGCCCGGCGGCGTGCCGAGGCTCTTGGAGGTGCCGGGACGGGAGGGTGGTTTTGTGCGGCTCGGAGCCTTAGTCCGGTTGCGCAGCGACCTGTTTTTGCCGGGCAACCAGAAGCACCCGCTCTTCGAGTTTCGCCTGGTAAGGCTGGCCGAGCTGGCCCGCTCGCGCGCCGACTGGGACGAGCTGCCAGAGGCCCTGGAGACGCGGTTGGACGGCAAGGTGAGCCACCTCGAGCTCGAGGAAGATTTCCCCCCACTTTGGGCCGAAACCATCCGCATAGCGCTGGGTTTGGAGCCGGATGAGGTCTTTCGACTGCCCCCTCCCCTGGATCTGAGCTTTGTATCGACCATCGTACAGCGCGGCCCAGCCAGCGAAAAGTTCAAGCCCCTGGTCCCCCTTAAACCCAAAGGCTTCAGCAAGGACCCCTGGGCCTATCTGAACCGCCGGGATCTGGTGCTGTACCATCCTTTTGAAGATTACGGAGCCGTCGAAAGCTTCGCACTCGAGGCGGCACAGGATCCTAAAGTGGAGGCCTTGCGAGCCACCCTGTACCGCATCGGACAGGATAACAGCATCGCAACGGCGCTTGTTCAGGCTGCCAAAGCAGGAAAGGATGTGGCAGTTCTGCTGGAAGGTCGGGCTCGCTTTGATGAGCTGGCCAACCTCGAGTGGAGCCTACACTTTGCGGGCGCAGGGGTTCGGGTGTTGCCCCTTCCGAGCAAAAAAGTTCATGCCAAGGCCCTCTACGTAAGCCGTGCCGGTCAGGCCTACGCGCATCTGGGCACCGGAAACTACAACCCCATCAACGGACGGCTCTACACCGACCTCTCGCTTTTCACAGCGAACCCACTCTTGACCAGAGACGTACAGGCTTTTTTTGCGGCCCTGGAGCACCGCCAGACCCCTAACCTCCCCACCTTGCGTACCGCCAGCGCCATCAGAGATGTGCTGCTCGAGGGCATCCAGGGCGAAGCCCACAAAAAGGGCCACATCATCTTGAAGTTCAACCATCTCACCGACCCCGCCATCCTGGCCGCACTGGAAGAAGCCATCAACCAGGGAGCCAGGCTCCACCTGATTGCCCGCAGCACCCTGACCACCCTCTGGGAGGGGGTGGAGGTCAGGAGCATTGTGGGCCGCTTTCTCGAGCACGCCCGCATCGCCGCTTTCAAGAACAGAGGCAAATGGCGGATCTGGGCTGGTAGCGCCGATGCCATGCCACGCAACCTTGACCGTCGCTACGAGCTATTCTTTCCCATCCTGGATGCACGTGCCAAGCGAAAGGTGCTGGAGATTTTGCAATCGCAGATTGCCGATGATCGAAACAGTTTTATCCTCACCCCCAATGGGCAGGAGCACCGCTGGGGCGGCAAGCACGACGGCCAGCGCTTGCACCGAGGCTAGAAGCCCCGGTTCAGCCGCAAGTACCAAAGCCGCCTAGAATCTAGGATCCCGAACAGTATGAAAATAGACAATCTTCCAATTCAAAAACTTCACAGGCTTGGTTGCGCCGTGCACGGCACACCCAGAATCCTAGCGCACACCCCTCCCGCCGGTCGGCGAAATCCGCATTTCCCTTTTGGTCTGGGAAGAAGACGTCCCCTTCGGTCGGGTTAGTTCGCCGCCTAGTGGAGACGAACTACCCCAACCTGGTATTGGTTACAAGGTCAGCATGGCCTGAGCGACCAGGATCGACCCGACCTGCCGCCAAAGGAAGTTTCCCAGCATCACCTAGCGTTTGAAGAAATTCCCCAGCATCCGCACCACATCGTCCACCACATTGCCGTCGCGGTTTTGGTCGAGCAGCATGTTGACGAGATTGAAGGCTTGGGGCTGCTGCCGTTGCATCTGCCCCGTCACCTGGCCCAACATGTCCAGCAGCCCGCCCGCGCCAACGCCCTGCTGACGGGTAGCCCTGCCCAGAGCCCCCATCACGACCGGGGCGAGCACTTCGAGCAAGTCCCCCATCTGGTTGGGGTTGATGCCGGTAGCCTGCCCGATGCCTTGCTGCACCACCATGCGCTGATCTCCCAGCACATGCCGCAAAATGCCCGCCCCCGGCCCTTGCTGGGCGTTGCCCAAAAAGCCCATCAGGTCGTCCAGTATTCCGCCATCGTGGTCGCGCTGCAACGCATTCGCCAGCGACTCGGCCCCCTGTGGGTCGGCTGCATTGCGCTGCATGGCTTGCAATAGAGCAGGTAGCGCCATCCCGATTGCACTTTGAACCTGGGAATCCGAAGCTCCCAACTGGGTCGCAATCTGCTTGACGGTGTTTTCGTTGAGGGCCGCACCCAGCAAATCCATAAGTCCTGCCATGATGACCTCCGATTTCCTCTTACCGAATGAATGCCGCTTACCAGAAACCTAAATGACTCTAGCACCCCACTATGGAAAACTTTTGTAGGCAACTTACCAACTCGAGATCCTGCTATAATCGGCACTGTTGTCGCGTAAGCGGGCAGGAGATCAAATGGCAGGCAAGGTTGGGTTTGTAAGTCTGGGCTGTCCCAAAGCCCTGGTCGATTCGGAGCAGATCTTAAGTCGGCTACGCGCCGAGGGCTACGAGACCTCGCCGACGTACCAGGGTGCCGATGTGGTGGTGGTCAACACCTGCGGCTTCATCACGCCCGCCGTAGAGGAGTCGCTCGAGGCCATTGGCGAGGCCCTCTCGGAGCACGGTAAGGTAATCGTAACCGGCTGCTTGGGCGCCCGCCCCGAGGTCATCAAGCAGGCCCACCCACAGGTGCTGGAGGTCACCGGCCCCGGCGAGGTGGACAGGGTGCTGAGGGCAGTGCACCAGGTCGTCCCAGCAGACAAAAACCCCTTCACAGCCCTCATCCCGCCCCAGGTCAAGCTGACCCCGCGCCACTACGCCTACCTGAAAATTGCCGAGGGTTGCAACCACAAGTGCAGCTTTTGCATCATCCCCAAGCTGCGCGGCCTTCAGCGCAGCCGCGATGCCGCCGATATCCTCCTCGAGGCCACCCGGCTGGTGGGAACCGGCACCAAAGAGCTGTTGGTGATCTCGCAGGACACCTCGGCCTATGGCGTGGATATCCGCCACCGTGCGTCGGACTACGCGGGTAAGAAGGTACGGGCGCACCTGGTGGATCTGGTGAACGAGCTGGCCGGGCTGGGGGCCTGGCTGCGGCTGCACTACGTGTATCCCTACCCCCATGTGCGCGAGCTGATTCCCCTTATGGCCGAGGGCAAGCTGCTGCCCTACCTGGACGTGCCGCTACAACACGCCAGCCCCAAAATTTTGCGGGCCATGCGCCGCCCTGGCGGGGCCGAGAGCCACCTCCAGACCATCCGGGAGTGGCGTTCTGTGGCCCCCGACCTGGCGATTCGATCCACCTTCATCGTGGGTTTTCCTGGCGAGACCGAGGCCGACTTCAAACTGCTGCTGGATTTTATCGCCGAGGCCCAGCTCGAGCGGGTAGGCTGCTTCACCTACTCTGAGGTCGAGGGGGCTGATGCCAACGCCCTGCCGGATGCGGTGCCCGACGAGGTCAAGGAGGAGCGTCGAGCGCGTCTGATGGGCCTGCAGCAGCGGATTAGCCTGAAAAAAAACCAAACTCGAGTGGGGCAGACCCTGGAAGTTTTGGTGGACGACTACGGAGAGCTGCCCGGACAGGTCGTGGGCCGTTCCAAGTACGACGCTCCGGGTATCGATGGGCAGGTTTATGTTGAAACCGACGGTACTGTGAAGATTGGCGACATCATCCGGGCCCGGGTAATCCACGCCGAGGCCTACGACCTGCACGCCGAGATGGTCGCGGCGGTGCCCTGGAAACCCAACGTGCCGGTGATGGGAAACGTAGCCATAGAGACAATTCGGGTGTAAGCTAAAGCCTGTTTCGCTATGAAACCCCTGCAATTCAACCTCGGCATGAGCATTAAGCAAGGCACCAGGCAGACCTCTACCGGGCAAGGCACCTGCGGTTTGGACAGCCAGCTTCGGACCACCCACGTTCGCAACGCAGCTATGCGGAGCCGGATATGTACATTGTGATTGCCGGTGGCGGCGAGATCGGTTCGCAGATTGCCAAAGCCCTGCACACGCAGCACGACCTGGTGGTGGTGGATACCAACCCCGAGGCCAAAGAACGCCTGGGTGGCCTGGATGTGCAGGTGGTGATCGGCAACGTCACCGATCCCGAAACCCTGCGCGAGGCTAAGGTAGACCTGTGCGATACCTTCCTGGCTACTACCAACTGGGACGAGGTCAACCTGATCGCCTGCATGCTGGCCAAGGGCTTGGGAGCCAAAGAAACCCTGTGCTTTGTGGGCAAGCAATCCTACGTGGATATTCTGACCGACCCGCGTACGGTCGAGATTCTGGGGACCCGCATAGACCAGGTGTTCTGGCCGCAGCGCTCACTGGCCAAGGAAATTGTCGAGGTGATTCGTATCCCTGGAGCGGTGGACACCGAGGTGCTGGCCGGAGGGCGGCTGCGTTTTGTGGAGTATCAGGTGCGCGAAGGAGGCCCCTACATAGGCAAGAACCTGGCCCATCTGGACTGGCCTGACGGGGTCTTCCTAGCCGGAATTTTGCGCGAGGGCGAGTTTTTTGCGGCCAACGATCCGAAATTTGACGAGTTGGCCCTCAAGCCCGAGGACCGCATCTTCTTCATGACCACCCCCCAGGGCTTCGATGCCATCCAGGCCTGCTTCGCCCCCCGCGAGCGGGTGCGACGGGTGATGGTGGTGGGGGGCGGCAGTGTAGGCTATATGGTCTCCCGGGAACTGCTGCGGCACCGCCTCGAGGTCACCATCATTGACCATAACCCCGACCGCTGCGCCTGGCTGGCCGAACACCTTCCGGGAGCGCTGGTACTGGAAGGCGACGGCACCGACTTAGAACTGCTGGAGTCGGAAGGGCTCGACCATGTGGACGTGATGGTGGCGGTCACCGAAAACGACGAGAAAAACCTGCTGGTCTCGCTCCTGGCCAAGCAGGTGGGCGTAGCCAAAGTGATCACCCGGGTCAACCGGGGCGAAAACCGCCGCCTCTTCGAGTACGTGGGTATCGACATCCCCCTCACCCCCCGCGCCGCCGCGGTGCGCGAGGTGGTGGACTGGATATCTCCAGAGAACGTGGACCACCTGGCCCTCATCGAGGATCGGGTGGAGCTTCTAGAGTTCCAGCTGCCCGCCGATTTCCGCGAGACCCCCTTTGACCAGCTCCCGCTGCCCCAGGGGGCGGTGGCGGTGGCCCTCGAGCGCGGCACCAAGGTTTATTTGCGCTCCCCCATGCTGGCCGTCACGGCTGGCGACAAACTCCTGGTGCTTACCGACCGGCAGGTGGCCGATGAAGTCCTGGCCCAGGTTCGCTAGAGCTGCTCAGGCCAATCCCATTCCGGTTGCCACCTACATGACCGGCACCGTATACATCGGCTTGGGCACGGTGATGGGACTGCTGGGCCTGGCCGACACCCTCCTGGGCGAAAACGCACGGGGGTTTTTCGCTGGGGCCGCCATTGGCTTGTCGGTGGGATTGGTCCTGCGGCAACTGGGCAGCCCCCAGGCCGAGCCGCGCCGGGCCGAGGCTTTGCTGACGGTGGCCGGGCTGTGGATGATGGTGCCGATCCTGGGGGCCATCCCGTTCTGGATTTCCGGGAACCTCAGCTACCTGGATGCACTGTTTGAGGCCACCTCGGGCTTCAGCACCACCGGCGCGACCATCCTGGCCGACTTTGATCAACTGAGCTACGGGCTGTTTTTCTGGCGCTCCATGAGCCAGTGGTTCGGCGGAATGGGTATTCTGCTCTTGTTTATTGTGGTACTGCCCCACCTGGCCCTGGCCGGGCGGCAGATGTTCTTTGCAGAAACCACCGGCGTGCAAAAACAACAACTCACCCCCAAGCTACGCCAGACCGCTACCAACATCCTGCGGGTGTACCTGCTGCTCACGCTGCTGACCCTGATGGCCTACTTGCTCACCGGTGTGCCGGTGTTCGAAGCTGTTGCCAACACTTTCTCCAGCGTCTCGGCAGGGGGGTTTAGCCCCAACCCCCAGAGCTTTGCCGCCTACAGCCCGCTCACCCAGTGGATTGCGGCTTTGGTTATGTTCCTCACCGGGGTTAACTTGTTGCTGCAGTACCGGGCTATTTTTGGCCGCGAGTACACCGCCCCCCTGCGCGATACCGAGTTCCGGGCCTATGCGCTGATTGTGCTCCTGGTGGGGCTGCTGATGGCAGCCATCCTGTTTTTGCGGCACGACTACACCCTCGAGCCGGCCCTGCGTCACGCCTTTTTCCAGACCGCTTCCATCATCACCGGCACCGGCTTCGCTTCTGCCGACTTTGCTGTGTGGGTGGTACCGGCCCAAGCTCTGCTGGTGATGTTGATGTTTTTGGGGGGTAGCGCCGGGAGCGTGGGCGGCAGCATCAAGATTATTCGCTGGCTGGTCATTGGGGCGCTGGTGCGGCGGGAGCTACAGCGGGCCCTGCACCCCCAAGCGGTGCTGCCGCTGCGGGTGGGCAACAAAAACGTGGGTGAGGACGTGCTGCGGGCGGTCTCGGCCTTCATCACCTTGTACGTCGGACTTTTTGCCACAGGAGCTTTGATTATGGGCGTGCTGGAGGAAGACTTTGTGGTGGCTTTCACCGCCTCGGCAGCCGCCGTTGGCAACGTGGGGCCAGGGTTGGGCGAGGTAGGACCTATGGCCCATTATGGCGACCTGCACCCCATCTCCAAAGGCGTGATGATTTTTCAGATGTGGGCCGGGCGCATCGAGCTGATTGCGGTCTTCTCGCTATTCACCCCCGAGCTCTGGCGCAGGCTGAGGTCATGAAGTCGGCCCGGTGCTGGTCTAGCCCCCCAACAAGAACGGCGCGGTTCCCATGAAAACCAAAGCGAAACCCTGGCTGCTGCAAAATCTACGCTTTGCCTACTACTTCCTCGGCGTGGTTTATCTGGCCTTGGGTCTGGTGATGCTGGGCCTCGAGGCCCTCGCGCTGGCACTGGGAGAATCGCCCTGGGGTTTTCTGACCGGCGCAGCCGTAGGGCTTGGGCTGGGCTGGTGGTTTCGCCGCCTGGGCGACCCCAGGCACGAACCCAGCCGGGCCGAAGCTCTGCTTTCTATCGCGCTCATCTGGCTACTGGTTCCACTGCTGGGCGCAATTCCCTTCTGGGTGGCTGGAGGCATGAGCTATCTGGATGCCCTTTTCGAAGCCATGTCCGGCTTCACCACCACCGGGGCTACAGTGCTGGCCGATTTTGAACAGTTCGGCTACAGCCTGTTTTTCTGGCGCAGCCTGATGCAGTGGTTCGGTGGGGTGGGGATTCTGGTGCTGGTGGTGGCCCTGCTGGCCCACCTAGCCGTGGCGGGCCGCCAGCTTTTCATCACCGAAAGCACGGGCGTGCAGAAAGAACCCTTTACCCCCCGTTTGCGCACCGCAGCCCAGAGCATCCTGAAGGTCTACAGCGCGCTCACCCTGGCCGCAGCCTTTTGTTACTGGATTGCGGGCGTGCCGGCCTTTGAAGCCGTCTGCAACGCCCTGACCACCCTGCCAGCAGCCGGTTTCAGCCCCAATCCGCGCAGCTTTGAACAGTACAGTCCCCTGGCCCAGTGGTTCGGAACGCTCTTCATGTTCTTGGGGGGCGCTGGGTTTGTGCTTCAGTACAGGCTCTTTTTCACCTTAGACCCCCGCCCGCTCCTGAAGGACGTGGAGTTGCGGGTCTACACCCTGATCGTGTTGGTACTCAGCCTGTCGCTGGCCACCTTCCTGATGACCCACCATGCCCAGGACATGAACTATACCTGGCACGATGCGCTGCGACATGCCTTCTTCAACGTGACCTCTATCATTACGACGACTGGCTACGCCAGCGCCGACTTTGCCCTGTGGGTTCCGGCAGCCCAGGCCATTCTGGTCGCGGCGATGTTTGTGGGAGGGTGTGCGGGCTCGGGCGCAGGTGGCATTAAGGTGATCCGGCTCTTGGTGCTGGGGGCTATCGTGCAGCGGGAGCTGGTGCGCTCCCTGCACCCCCAGGCGGTCATGACCCTTCGGCTGGGCAACAAGAGCTTGGGTGAGGACGTGATGCGCTCGGTGGCCGCTTTCATCACCCTTTATGTGGCCCTGGTGGCCGCCGGAACCGTGCTGATCTCTTTGCTCGAGAACGACTTTGTGGTGGGCTTTACCGCCAGTGCCCAGGCCGTCGGCAACATCGGGCCGGGGCTGGGCGAGGTAGGGCCGATGGGCGGGTTCGCCGGACTCAAGCCGCTCTCCAAAGCGATCCTGATTTTTCAGATGTGGGCCGGGCGCATCGAGCTAATCCCGGTGTTCTTGCTGTTGACCCCGGAGCTGTGGAAAAAGCTGCGCGGCTGAACCCAGCGCGGTACACTAAAACTATGTCCAAACCGCTGGTGATTCCCGAATCGTTTCGCCTCGACCACAAAAAAGTCCGGGCCCCTTACGTGCGGCTAGCAGGGGTGAAGGAGACCCCCAGGGGCGACAAGATCGAGAAGTACGACCTGCGTTTTGCGCAGCCCAACCAGGAGGCCTTGAGCACCGGCGCCATCCACACCCTCGAGCACCTGCTGGCCACCTACCTCCGCAGCCATCTGGACGGCGTGGTGGACATCTCGCCGATGGGCTGCCGCACCGGGTTTTATCTGGTCACGCTGGGCGAGCCGGGGCCGCAAAAGGTACTGGAGGCCTTCCGAAATACCTTGCAAGATGTGGCGAACCACACCGAGCCGGTACCGGGGGTGAGCGAGCTCGAGTGCGGCAACTACCAGGACCACGACCCAGCAGGCGCCAGAGCCTGGGCAAAGCAGGTACTGAACGCGGGCTTACACGTTCAAGAAACCATCGAGATTTCAGGCTAGGGGCGTTTACCCTGTTTCTACAGTTCGTAATCTGAGCGTTTCGCTGCATGGAGCGCTAGATGTTCCCCTCAGCGAGTGCTAGGCTAGCCACGTATGCCAGTGGTTGCCCTCTTTGCAGCCGAAGGAGCAGAAGCCCAGGCTTTGCGTGAGCAGCTTAGCCTTCAAGAAGCCGTGGATGGCCCCTGGACAATTCATCAGGGGGAGCTTGGGCGCTACCCGGTGGTGCTCATCGAAACCGGGGTGGGCAAGGCGGCCGCAGCGGCAGCGGTAGCCTATGCCAGGGTGCGCTTCAACCCGGCCCAATCCTTCTGGGTTGGCGTAGCCGGGGCCCTGAATCCCGAACTTAAAACCCTGGATCTGGTACTGGCTCAGGATGCTGTGCAGTATGACGTAGATATCACTGCGTTTGGTCGGGCCAGGGGCGAACTGGCTACCGGTGAACGCTTCATCCCTGCCGACCCCGGGCTTACCTCCAGAGTAATGCGCACCGCGCTGGCCATGGGTTTGCCCGTTTATCTAGGGCGTATCGCCAGCGGCGACCGCTTCTTGAGCAATCGTGATGAGGCCGAGGAGGTACGTCGGGTGTTTGCAGCCGATGCCGTCGAGATGGAGGGTGCAGCTGCATTGTGGACGGCCCGACGGATGGGACTGCCGATGGCCCTGCTGAGGGCCATTACCGACCAGGCAGGCGGCGAGGCCCCCATCGCATTTGAAGCCTTTCTGGAAAGCGCGTCGGAGCGCCTGGCCAGCCTGGTCGTTAGGGTGCTGAGCATCTGATACCAGATTCGGTTGGTTCGTCACCGAATGATGGCATCGCCCACGCCGCGCCGTGGCGACCGACGAGGTTATCCGCGCAACGGCTATACTGCATCACGGGAACCGATACCGCTTTACTGAATCTTGGGAACCGATACCGCTTTGTTGCATCATGGGAACGCGATACCGGCTTATTGCATGGTGCAAACCCGCGCAATCGCCTGGCCTCTGCCCGTAAAACCCGCTCTGAGAACGAGTTTTGCAGCACCCTGATGCGTGCCAGGGTACATGGGTATACTGGGGGTATCAAAGTGCGCTTGAAGGGCTGGTACTCGAGGAGGCGAAGTATGGGCGGAGCACCTGCAACGGGGGAACGGCTGGAGTCAGAGCTAACCGCAGGCCAGCAGCACAACAGCGGGGGTCATGTCAAACTCTTTTGCGGCAACGCCAACCGTCCCCTTGCCGAGGCTGTAGCCCGCGCGCTGGGTGTCAAACTCGGCGAGGCCACCGTGGAGCGCTTTCCCGATGGTGAGGTTCGGGTGCGACTGCTGGAGAGCATTCGCGGTGATGACGTCTACCTGCTCCAGCCCACCGCTCCACCCGTCAACGACAACCTGATGGAACTGCTGGTGCTGGCCGATGCGGTACGACGCAGCAGTGCAGCCCGTATCAACGCGGTGATTCCCTACTTCGGCTATGCCCGCCAAGACAAGCAAACCCAGGGGCGCGAGCCCATCACGGCCCGACTGGTTGCCGGTCTGCTCGAGCACGTGGGCATCCATCGGGTCATCACCGTGGACCTGCATGCCCCACAGATCCAGGGCTTTTTTTATCAGCCGGTGGATGAGCTCTCAGCAGTGCGGCTTTTTGCCGAGTATCTGGAAAACCAGCGCCTGACCGAAAATGCGGTGGTGGTCTCGCCCGACTCGGGCCGCGCCGAGCAGGCCCGTCGTCTCTCGGAGCGCCTCAACCTGCCGCTGGCCATACTGGCCAAAAGGCGCTTTGGTCCCCGCGAGACCCAGGTCAGCTACGTGATTGGCGATGTGGACGGAAAACGGCCCCTAATCATCGATGACATCATCTCCACCGGCGGCACCATCCGCCGCGGGGTAGAGGCCCTGGTCGCCGCCGGCGCAGCGCCCGAAGTGGTGGTGATGGCCTCGCACGCGGTGCTGGTGGGCAGCGCCCGCGAAAACCTGGCCCACCCCGCTATCCGCGAGGTGGTTTTCACCGATACCATCGCACTCAATCCAGCCCTGGGCTATACCATTCTGCCCACCGCACCCCTCCTGGCCCAGGCCATCCGGCGTGTGCATACCAATCAGTCGGTGAGCGTGCTGATTTAAGGGCCCCCACTCAAATCCAGCATCCCCTGGCCCCTGGCTTCCTCACCCACTTCACCCACCGCTGCCTCGTCGGTGAGGCCTCGGAGCACAACCTCGAGGGCTTCCGGCGAGAGGGGGGCAAAGGGGCTGGCCTGGCGCAGAATGGCGGCAGCAGCAGCCACGATAGGGGCGGCAAAGGAGGTACCGGTGAACTGGGCTTCGGCCCCATCGGGCCGCAGGCTCAGCACCCGCTCGCCCGCGGCCACCAGATCCAGGAAGTCGCCCTGGCCGCTGAAACCGCTGACCCGGAAAGCGCCCCCGTACAACCCCACCGACCCTACCGAGACCAGCCCCTTGAGGAGGGTCATGCTGCGGCCTGGCTCCCGCCGCACCGAAAGCCCCCTGTTGCCACCAAACGAGGCCGGGAAGTGGTGTAAGACGCCGGCCCTGCTCGAGCGGATGGCCCACTGGTTACCCGCTGCCGCTACTACCGGAACCCCGTTTACCCCGCGCTTCATCAGGGCGTCCTTGAGGACGATGTATAAAATCTCGCTGGGCGTGTCGCTGCCCAGGCTCAGGTTGATGACCACCTTCTGGCTGGGGTTTTTCTCGGCGTAGGCCACCGCATGGCAGATGCCTTGAATCACCGCCGCCAGCGGGCATCGCCCGTCCTTGTCGCAGCTCTTGATGGGCAGGATGCCCGTAGCCGGGGCGATGCCGTAGCTGGGGTGCGCCGCCAGCACCGCTACTGCCGTACCGTGCCCCACCGCCTCGCCGCCCTGGGTGTAGTCGTCCAGCAGCGGGTTGGGCGCGTCCGGGTTGACAAAATCGGCCCCACCCGGCCGCAGGGTAAGCCCCGTCAGGTTCTTGACCCCCGTATCCACGATGGCGATGGTGGTGCCGGCCCCGGTGAAGTTGCTACCCTGCCTGACCTTGACGGCACTCCGGGCATTGATGGGGCTGCTATTGGGGCTAGGGGCGGGGTCGGCGTCGTAGCCGGTCAGGGGGTCGATGCCCAGCACCCCGTCCAGGTCCACCACCTGACCCCCGGCAACCTCCTCGAGGCGCTCGAGCAGTGCGCCGATGGGCAAGGGAGAGGGGTCGGA
>Ga0209721_1002228_pt1 | contig 12571 bp, 10 predicted proteins | sample TshhotsprinmetaG_FD_184139 | JGI IMG/M metagenome (GOLD analysis project Ga0209721, IMG submission 184139) | Hot spring microbial communities from South Africa to study Microbial Dark Matter (Phase II) - Tshipise hot spring metaG (SPAdes)... | ecosystem: Environmental > Aquatic > Thermal springs... | reverse complement strand
AGCTTGTCTACGACCGCGACGAAGACATCGCCACCACCAGCAAGCGCCACCCCGGGATCATCCGTTACCGCACCGGGGCCAAGCGCGACGGGACCCTCACCGCTGTGGAGGTGGAGTTTTTCTACAACGCTGGGGCTTACCAGACCCTGTCTTCGGCGGTGCTGTGGCGGGGCCTCATCCACGCCGCTGGCCCCTACCGCATCCCCCACGTCAAGGTGGACGGCTATTCCGTCGCCACCCACACCGTGCCCTGCGGGGCGTTCCGGGGCTTCGGCTCCCCCCAGGTCATCTTCGCCCACGAGTCCCAAATGGATGAACTGGCCAAAGCGTTGGGGATGGACCCCTTGGCGTTGCGGGCCAAGAACGCCCTTCGGGTGGGGGACAGGACCGCCACCGACCAGGTGCTGGAAGAAAGCGTAGGCCTTTGGGAGTGCATTGAGCGGGTGCGGGCCCTGGCCCGGTGGGACGAGCTCCAGCGCGAGGTGGAGGAGTTCAACCGGCGCGAGCGGTTCCGCCGCCGGGGCCTAGGCGTCTCCACCGTGATGTACGGCGTAGGCATGGGGGCCAAAGCCCCGCTTCTGGACAAGGCCGGAGCTTATGTAAAACTCGAGGTGGACGGCTCGGTGACCGTGGCCGTGGGCACAACCGAAATGGGCCAAGGGGCCCAGACCGTGCTCAGCCAGATCGCCGCCGAGGCTTTGGGTGTCCCCATCTCCTCCGTGCAGATTGCTCCGGTGGACACCTCGCGGGTACCCGACTCCGGGCCCACCGTGGCCTCTCGCACCACCACGGTCCAGGGTCAGGCCATCGTCGATGCCGCGGCCAAGCTGCGCCAGAGGATTGACCAGGCTGTGCGTCTGATCCTGGAGTGCCCGCAGTTCACCCTCGAGGGCCAAACCTTTTGCGCCTCCGGTGCTGCGAGACGGCGGGCTACGTTGGCCGACGTGGCCCGCTGGATGTGGGCCCACAACTGGGACATGGGGGCCACGGGCTGGGTCGAGGCCGCGCCGGTGGACTGGGATCCCCAAACGGGCTTGGGCAAGGCCTACTTCGTGTACTCCTACGCCGCCCACCTCGCTGAGGTGGAAGTGGACCTCCTCACGGGAGAGGTCAAGGTCACCCGGTTTTGGGCTGTCCACGATTCGGGGAAGATTGTGAACCCCGACACAGCCCGGGGGCAGGTGTTGGGCGGCATCGCCCAGGGGATTGGTTACGCTCTTCTGGAGGAGCTGGTTTCCCAGGACGGTCGCATCCTGTACCCCACGCTGACGGCCTACCACATCCCCACCAGTGCCGACGTACCTGAGGTTGCGGTGGAGTTTGGGGAAGCCCCCTATTCGGCCGGACCGTTCGGGGCCAAGGGGTTGGGCGAAGTGCCGTTGATGGCTTCCCATGTGGCGGTGGCCAACGCCATCTCCCGCGCCGTAGGGCGGCGGCTGCGCCAGTACCCCGCGCTGCCCCAACGGGTCCTGGAGCTGGTGGAAGGGGGCCTCGGTTGAGCACCCCGGAGCAAAGTTCACCACCCCCCAAAGGGCGGACTTGGCCCTTGGCTTTGATCCATGGGCTCAACGACGGGTACGGGGCCTTCTTGGGAGCCCTGCTGCCGGTCCTCATGGACCAGTTTGCCCTCTCGCGGGCGTGGGCAGGGCTGCTGGCCTCGGTGCGAACGAGCGTGGCCTCGTTTGGGCAGCTTCCCCTGGGGGTGGTGGCCGACCGGGGCGGGGCCCGCTATCTGGCCCTGTTCGGGCCGGTTCTGACCTGCACAGCGATGAGCCTGTTGGGGGTTCTTCCCTCGTACTTTGCCCTGGCCATGGCCCTGGTGGCGGCCGGCGTGGGGACAGCGGCCTTTCACCCAGCGGCCGCATCGCTGGTATCCGCCGAGGCCCAGGGCCGGGGAGCACGGATGGCCCTCTTCTCTTCGGGCGGTCCCTTGGGCGCAGCGGCCGGGCCCCTGCTCGTGGCCGCTGCGGTCAGCGTCCTGGGATTGCGGTCCACGCCCATCTTGCTCGTGCCTGCGGCCCTGGTGCTGGTGGTGGCGGCCCGTTCCTGGCCCAAGCCGCAGTCGGCGCAACCGGGCAAGCGGGCGGCGCTTTGGAACCATCCCCAGGCCAAGCCCTTGGCCCGGCTGTGGGGCATGGCCGTGCTTCGGGACTTTGTGGGGTCTTCCTATGCCACGTTCCTGGCTGTACTCTGGCGGGACCGCGGCCAGCCCCTCACCATTGCCAGCCTCGCTTTGTCCGTGTTCGCCTTGTCCGAGGGCATCGGGAACCTCCTTGGGGGCCGCCTTTCCGACTACCTGGGCCGCAAGCGGGTGATTGTCGGGTCCCTGGCCCTCGCTATCCCCTTGTTCTATCTCTTCCTCATCACCGATGGTCCCTTGTCCTTCATGTTCCTGGCGCTTGCCGGCGCGGTGTTGATCTCCTCAGTTCCCGTATGCGTGGTGTTGGGCCAGGAGCTGGTGCCGGAGCAACGGGGATTGGTTTCCGGACTCATGATGGGCCTGGCCTGGGGCGTGGGAGCTCTGCTTATTACCCTTGTGGGCTACCTGGGGGACCAGCTGGGGTTGGAAGTCGCCTTGGGGATCGTGACGGCCTTGCTCATTCCGGCGCTGATCCTGGCCCTCGGTCTTCCCGAACCGCGGCCCTAGTCGATCTCCTCGAACAGCACAAGAAGGCGCTCTTCCGCCTCTTTGGTCGCCTCTTCTCCTCGAATGGGTTGGGGCAAGTTGGCGGCGTTCTCCCGGCAGAACTGAACGTAGGGGCAGTACCGGCACTGGTCGAACTCCCAGTCCTTCTTGTCCTCCGGACCAGGCAAGGGCGGCAGGACGCCCTGGACAAAGATGATCTGGCGGAGCTCCTCAAAGGCGCGCAGCGTCTGGTTCACGGCCTTTCGGTCCAGGTCCACCACGAACTCCCGGAACTCCTGGGTGGCTTTGTTCTCGGCGAGAATGATCCCCTGGGGAATTCGGAAGTAGTGGAGGTAAAGCTGCAGCTGCAGGTAGTGGTCGCGGCGGGGGCCACCGGCCATCTGATCGAACACGTAAGGGTGGGCAGTCTTGATTTCCACCACGTAGTTCTTGCCGTCCAGGGAAGCGATGGCGTCGCACCGGCCATGGAAGAGCTGAGCAGGGGGGATGGGCACTTCCGCGGCCACCACGATGCCCAGTCCGTACAGGGCTTGGACGATGCGGCGGTGGGCGTCGTCACCGACCGCCAATTTGCGGGCCGTGAGCCCGTCGATCGGGGGGCGGGGGAAACCTTTGGCCGAATAGAAAATCTGCCGTGGGCACTTGCCCACCTCGCTGACGTAGAAGTAGTCCCGAGGTCGGGTGGGTTCCTCCCTTTTGAAAAACTCTTCGAGCCTTTCGGTCAACATCCCCGGCGAGTCTAACTCTCCGGGGATACGGGGGCAACGAAGCTCTCCCCGTCCAGCACCTCCAGAACGTCGAGCTCATGGACCCAGGCCTCCACCCCCAGAACATCGGCCAGGCTGGGCTGGGTGGCCCCCCCGTCCCCGGAGATCAGCTCCTTCACGTACAAACCGCCCTGGCAGAGGATTTCGACTTCCCCTTCGGTGGGGGAAAACAGGTGACCCCGGACTTCCCGGACCGTGCGGGTGCGGACAAGGTCGGCGCGGCGGTGGCGCACCCGTGAAGGGGTCCGCTGGCGAATCTCCCCCACCAGCTTGGCCAGGGCCCGTTGCAGCCTTTCCTCGCCGACGGGCTGGGCAAAGGTCACCCGGGCGCGGTACCGCTTGTCGTGAATTTCCGCTTTGACCTTGTGGACCAGGTCGGGCGTCGCGGGCCGGAGATCCACGACCTCGACCGCCCCCTCGCTGGAGGTGGCGATGGCCCCAGCCACGGCCTGGAGGTCCAGGGTCCGGCGTAAAGGCTCGAACACCTCCACCACGAAGGGCCGGCCGCGGCCGAGCATGCGGGCGTCGATGTCCTCCCGACCGGCCCCGTGGAGGTTCCCTCCTGTTCCTCCCGTGGCCTCGACAAAGGGCTGGAGGATGAACTCCTCGACAGAGACAGCGTACTTTTTGCCCGTGCCCTGGCAAGCGGGGCAGCCCCGGCCCCGGCAGGCCCGGCAAGGCCAGTGCGTCTGGGGCAGGCCCCGCAGGAGCTTACGGTACCGCCCGTAGAAGAAGGCCGGAGCCACGCGGAGGTGGACCTGGCCGGCTTCCAGGTCCACGGTAAGCTGCACGTCCGGCCGCTCGAAGTCCACCGTGGCCCGCTTCCCCGGCCCCTGGAGGATCCGCTCAAATGCCTTGCCCAGCTCGCGGTTGAGGTCCCGGCGCAGGGGCTCCGCCCAGGGCGAGGGAAAGCGTTCGGCAAGGAACTCTTCGATGGCCTCGAGCTTGGCTGTGAGGTGGACCCCGAAAAGAAAGGTAGAAAATTCCCGGTCCAGGACGAGCTTTACCGCCTTGTGGGCCCAAGTTTCGACGTGACCAAACACCCCGTTGCACGCCCAGCACTGCTGGGGCTCGGGGCCCGCATGTCCCTGGCACACTGCCCGCAAAAACGCCCCTCGTTCGGGGTGGGTCAGGCCGGGGCCCAAGGCCGCAAACCTTCGCCCCAAGCAACGGTCGCAAATCGGCCCTGCTTGGAGCAGCTGAGAGGCAAGGGCCAGAGGGTTCACAACGCGATTATAGGACAAGGCCAAAGCTTCCAGAGGGGGTCCGTTGACGGGCCCAGCGCCTACGCCTACAATGGGTTAGCCGGCGGCGTAGCCAAGTGGTTAAGGCGAGGGACTGCAAATCCCTTATCCCCCGGTTCGAATCCGGGCGCCGCCTCCAGGCGAGGAGGGCGCCCCGCGCGGTGAAGTGCGGCAGGCGCCGCACCATCTGCCCACGGGTGGTTAGCTCAGCTTGGCAGAGCACGCGCTTGACGTGCGCGGGGTCGCAGGTTCAACTCCTGCACCACCCACCACGTTGCGGCACTAACCGTCGCTTTGGTTGAGCCACCGCAGGACACTCCGCCGGTCGAGCCAAACGTTGACCGCGTGCACGACCACCGCCAACCCCAGGGCAGGGAACAACGCGGCCAGGGCTGGACCCCAGCGGCCGAGGCAGGCGTCCGCACTTCCCTCACCCCGGACCAGGCGCGCAACGAAATAGGACCCAAAGGCCAAAAGTGCCAGCCCGGTTGAGCCCCCGGCAATCACCCACAGGAGCCAGATTCGAACCATGCTCCGCAGCTTCACATTCAGATTCGTACCGTCCCTGGTCATTCAACCCCCTCAGCGAGGAGTATAGGGTCCTTCCCCTGCAAGTTCCGGGGAGAAGAAGGCGGGGCCTTAAGGCCCCGCCCCATCCTCACGTGTGCTGGCTGCGCTCGATCTACCGTCCCCAGCAGCCGCAGCTACCCATCCTGGAACCTAAGCTCACCCCCTGCATCCGCCTGCCCATGCCGCGACAACCCCAGGCCTGAAGCTGTTCCTGGGTGATTTTCCCCTCGGCCAGGGCCTGGTTGAGCACAGCTTCCAGGGCCTGGCGAGCCTCGATCCGGGCCGTCATCGCCGCTGCCTGCTCTGCCGTGATCTTCCCTGAGGCAAGCGCTTCCTCGATCATCTGCAGCTCTGCCTTGTCCCGGGCGGCCAGCAAAGCTTCTCGGCTGACCCCCAAGTTGCTCGCCACCTTGGCCCAGAAGTCCGTTACGCCCGTGGCAGTGCCAGCCTGGGTGCCCGCCGTCTGGGCCAACACGTACACCGTCAACAGCAAAGACCCAGCCGCAACGGCTCCGAGGATCCACCACATCCTTTTTCGGTTTGTCACTTCTTCCTCCTTGCCTTCTTACGGAAGGCGAGGCCACTTTAGCCCGCCTCCATGGACACTTCGTTCAGGGGGTGGGGAGAACCCGAGGAGACCAGGGAAAGGGCACCGGCAGAGAGAATGGTGCGCGCGGGTGTTGTGTTCTTGAGGGAGAAGTTCGGCCCCTTGCAAGGAGTGGTGAACGGGGGAGGAAAGGCGGCCTTGAGGGTCCCCCTCGCCGTGCGTCAAAGCCCCTGCTAGAATGCCGAGCCATGAGGTCGCCTCAGGGCCTAGAGTTCCAACCGCTGACACCAGACCGCTGGCCAGATCTTGAGCGCCTTTTCGGTCGGGGCGGGGCTAGTGGAGGCTGTTGGTGCATGTACTGGCGGCTGAGCCCCAAAGAGTACAGCCCTCCGGGCCGGGGCGAGCGCAACCGGCAGCTCCTCAAAGCCCTGGTGGACGCGGGAAGAGTTCCCGGAGTGCTGGGGTACATCAGTGGGGAACCCGTGGGCTGGTGTGCAATTGGCCCCAGAGAGGAATACGTCCGGCTTAGAACTTCCCCGTACTACGCCAGGGCCTTGGCCCCGGTGGACCATGAACCCGTGTGGTCCGTGGTCTGCTTCTTTGTGAAGCGGCCGTACCGCGGGCAGGGCTACTCCTTGCCGCTCCTTAAGGCGGCTGTGGCGTTTGCGCGAAGCCAGGGCGCGCGGATTATCGAGGCCTATCCCCTGGACAAGGGATCCACGGCCTGCGTGCCAAGCTACACGGGTGCGGTGAGCACGTTCAAGAAGTTGGGTTTCGTGGAGGTGGCCCGACGGTACGCCCACCGACCGATCCTCCGGCTCTACCTCCATCCCGGGCCCAGCGGCCATCCCGCCTCTCAGCCCTAACCTGCTCAACTGACCTGTTGCCCTAGCGCAGGATCCCGGGGAAAAGGCACGAAGCGGATCTCGAGCAAGTGCACCCGCCCTTCTTCCGTAGCGGTGCCCGGAGTGGTGCCGGGTGCATTCGCGCGGCGGTCACTTGGCTTTGCGCGTTCGCCGTGGGCCCAAGGCCCTGAGAATTTCTTCCGCCTGGTCCGCCGCCTCCCAGGGCGGCGCCAGCTCAAGTCTTCCGAAGTGGCCGTAGCACGAGAACTGTTCGTAGATTGGCCGCCTGAGGTTGAGGCGCTCGATGATCGCCGCGGGCCGAAAGTCGAACACCTTGAGGACCGCCTCGCGCAAGGCGCTGTCCGAAACAGTTCCCGTACCCAAGGTGCTCACGTTGACCGCCAGCGGGCGAGGTCGCCCAATGGCATAGGCCACCTGGACCTCGCACTTTTTGGCCAACCCCCCGGCCAGCACATTCACCGCGACGTACCGAGCCATGTAGGCGCCGGAGCGGTCCACCTTGGTGGGGTCCTTGCCGGAGAAGGCTCCGCCCCCGTGGGACCCGTAGCCCCCGTACGTGTCGGCGATGATCTTGCGTCCTGTCATACCCGTGTCCGACGCCGGACCGCCCACCACGAACCGGCCCGAGGTGTTCACCAGCACGGTGCTTTCCTTCTCCAACCACCCGTCCAACACCGGCTCCACCACGAACCGGCGGAGCTCTTCCTGAAGCTGTTCGGTTTGGACATCGTCGGCGTGCTGGGCCGCTAAAAGCACGGTGTGGGCGCGTAAGGGTTTGTCTCCGTCGTAAGCCACCGTGACCTGGGTCTTCCCGTCCGGGCGGAGATACAGGAGGGATCCCTCCCGTCGCACCTGGGCCAGCCGCTTGGCCAGCTTGTGGGCCAGGGTGATGGCCAAAGGCATCCGCTCCGGCGTCTCGTCGGTGGCATAGCCGAACATGATCCCCTGGTCCCCAGCTCCCAGACGGTCGAACCGCTCCCGGGCCTGACGGCGCAGGACGGCCTGGGCGATGTCGGGTGATTGCTGGCGCATTACGTTGGCCACAGCACAGGAATCAAACGAAATCCCGTAGTCGGGCTTGATGTAGCCGATGTCCCGGATCACCCGGCGGGCGATCTGACCCACATCGAACCGGGCCTCGGCCGTTACCTCCCCTCCCACCACGATCAGCCCTTGGGTCACGAAGGTCTCGCAGGCCACCCGTCCCTGAGGGTCCTGCGCCAGCACCGCGTCCAACACGGCGTCAGAGATGCGGTCCGCGATCTTGTCCGGGTGGCCCTCGGTGACGGACTCGGCGCTCACAAAGCGGATCGAACGTTCCCTCGGCATGGCCCCAAGGGTACTGTACACGGCCCCGGGCGGGTAGGGCCCTTCCCCCGGCAGAGCGCGCACCTTTTCAGTAAACTTCGAACTCGACCAACGACATAGCCCACAGGAGGAGGAATGGAACGTACGCTGGTGCTGCTGAAGCCCGATGCTGTACAACGCCGGTTGGTGGGGCGAATCATCTCTCGGTTGGAGGACAAGGGCCTGCGCATCGTGGCCATGAAGCTGGTCCAGGTTTCCCGGAACCTTGCGGAACGCCATTACGGCGAACACCGGGAGAAGCCGTTTTTCGCAGAGCTTGTGCAGTTTATCACTTCCGCGCCGGTGGTCGCCCTGGTGGTCGAGGGCCCCAGCGCCATCCAGACTGTGCGCACCTTGATGGGAAAGACAAACCCTTTGGAGGCCGCTCCCGGCACCATCCGGGGCGACTACGGCCTTTCCGTGACGATGAACCTTGTCCACGGCTCGGACTCTTCCACCACAGCGGCCCGGGAGATCCCCCTCTTCTTCACGCCCGAGGAGCTTGTGGACTACACCACAGCCGACGCTTGCTGGATCGGGGCCTGAAATGGATCTCCCCACCCGGTACGACCCACGTGAGGTGGAACCTCGCATCCAACGCCTGTGGGAGGACCGTGGGGGTTGGCGGTGCGACCCCTCCAGCAGCAAACCTTCGTTTTCCATCGTCATTCCGCCCCCCAACATCACTGGGCGGCTTCATCTGGGCCACGCCCTCAACAACACCCTTCAAGACGTGTTCGTTCGCTACAAGCGCATGGATGGTTTCGAGGCCTGTTGGTTTCCCGGGACGGACCACGCCGGCATCGCCACCCAGAACGTGGTGGAGCAGGAACTGGCCAGGGAGGGGTTGACCCGACAGGGTCTGGGGCGGGCTGCCTTCGAGGCCCGGGTGTGGCGGTGGAAGGAAAAGTACGGGAACGAAATCGTTCACCAACTCAAATCTTTGGGTACCTCCTGCGACTGGTCGCGGTTGCGGTTTACCTTGGATGAGGGTCTGTCCCGCGCGGTTCGCACGGCATTTGTGCGGCTGCACCGGGACGGCCTCATCTACCGGGGGGAGTACATGGTCAACTGGTGCCCCCGCTGCGAAACGGCCCTCTCCGACATCGAGGTGGAACACGAGGAGGTGGAGGGAAAGCTTTACTTCATCCGCTATCCCTTGGAGGAAGGCGGTTTTTTGACCATCGCCACCACGCGCCCGGAGACGATGCTGGGGGATACCGCGGTGGCGGTGAACCCAGGGGATCCCCGGTACCGCAACCTCGTGGGCCGCGCGGCGATCTTGCCCATTTTGAACCGGCGATTGCCCATTGTGGCCGTGGAGGAAGTGGACCCGGAGTTTGGGACCGGGGCGGTCAAAGTCACCCCGGCCCACGACCCAGTGGACTTCGCGATTGGCCGGCGTCTGGGCCTGGCCTTCGTGGACATCTTCGACCGGGACGGCACGATCAACGAAAAGGGAGGTCCCTTCGCCGGCATGGACCGGTACAAAGCCCGACAGGCGGTGCTCCACCGGCTCGAGCAACAGGGCCTGGTGGAGAAGGTTGTTCCTTACAGGCACGCCGTGGGCCACTGCGAGCGCTGCCACACCCCCGTGGAGCCCCGGGTGTCCACCCAGTGGTTTGTGCGCATGCAACCTTTGGCCCAACCGGCCCTTGCGGCCGTCAAGGCCGGCCGGATCGCCTTCGTACCCGACCGTTGGGCCAAGTTGTACTTTGACTGGCTGGAGAACATCAAGGACTGGTGCATATCCCGCCAACTGTGGTGGGGCCACCGCATCCCCGCCTGGTACGGGCCCGACGGGCAGGTGTTCGTGGCCGAGACCGAACAACAGGCCCACCAGCTGGCCCAGGCCCATTACGGCCACCCAGTGGACCTAGTTCAGGACGAGGATGTGCTCGATACCTGGTTTTCCTCGGCCCTGTGGCCGTTTTCCGTGATGGGCTGGCCCGAGGACACCCCGGACCTCCGCCGCTTTTACCCCACCGATCTCCTCGTGACCGGCTTTGACATCCTGTTTTTCTGGGTCGCCCGCATGGTCATGACCGGCCTGTACTTCATGGGCGAGGTCCCGTTCCGCAAGGTCCTGATCACCGTGCTCATCGTGGACGAAAAGGGCCAGAAGATGAGCAAGTCCCGGGGCAACGTCGTGGACCCGTTGGAGAAGGTGGAGACCCACGGCGCCGACGCGTTGCGGTTTGCCTTGGTCCACATCTCGGGCAAAGGGCGCTCCGCCCGGTTTTCCCCCGCCCTCCTTGGGGAAATGCGCGACTTTTTGAACAAGATCTGGAACGCCGCCCGGTTCGTGCTCCACAACACCCAAGACTTGACCCCCACGCCCCAGGCCGGCGAGCTTCCGTCTGCGCTGGCCTGGGAGGACCGCTGGATTCTTTCTCGGCTGGCCCGGGTGGTGGAGGAGGTCCGCACGAGCCTGGACCGGTCCGCCGTTTACCTGGCCGCCGAAGCCCTGTACCACTTCACCTGGCACGAGTTCTGCGACTGGTACTTAGAGTTTGCCAAACAGCGCCTGTACGGGGCCGACCCGGAGGGGCGCCGCACGTGCCAGCTGGTGCTGCGCCATGCCCTGAACATTCTGCTGCGGTTGCTCCACCCCTTCATGCCCCACATCACCGAAGAGATTGGGCAGCGGATGGGGGAGGAGGGACTTCTCGCCTACCAGGAGTTTCCCAAACCCATGCCAGAATGGATCGATCCCGAAGCGGAAGCCCGCGTGGGGTTGTGGATTGAGCTCATTCGGGAGGTGCGCGCGATCCGGGCCGAGCTGCGCGTGCCTCCTGGAAAAGAGGGGGAGCTTGTCGTTCTCACGGACACGCCCGCGGGGAAGCAAGCGGTGGAGGGAGGGGAGCACATCAAGAGGCTGGCCGGGGTGGCCTCGGTCCGGGCCAATCCGAGTTTTCGTGCCCCGGCGGGCTGGGCCCGGGGGGCCGTCCGCGATCTGGCCTTCGCTCTCTCCTTGGCCGGGTTGGACTGGCAGGCCATGCGCCATCAGCTGCAGAAGGACCTTGACCAAACGGACCAGGCCCTGCAAAAGCTGGAGGTCCGCTTGAACAATGCCCAGTTTCGGGCCAAGGCGGCGCCTGAGGTCGTGGCTCAGGCCGAAGCAGAAGCCCAGGTGTTGCGGCGCAAACGGGAGCGGCTCCTGGCTCATCTTCAAGAAAGCTAGCAGGAAACCGGGCAGCTGGGCAAGATAGGAAGGCATGAACAGCGAGCTGATGGACCGCGTCAAGAAAAGTCCGCTTCCGACCCATGTGGCGCTCATCATGGACGGCAACGGCCGCTGGGCCCGGGCTCGCGGACTGCCCCGCACCGAGGGCCACCGCCAAGGGGCGTTGGCCGCCGAACGCATCGTCCGCTTCGTTGGCCAAGAGCGGCTTTTCCCGTACTTGACCCTGTTTGCCTTCTCCACAGAGAACTGGAGCCGGCCCCCGGAAGAGGTGAGCCTTCTCTTCGACCTGTTGGAAGGGTTTGTCCGGGAGAAGGGACGGGAACTGGTGGAAAGCGGGGTCCGCCTGAGGGTGCTGGGGGACATTCGTGCACTCCCCAAGGGACTTCAGAAGGTCATCGAGGAATACGAGGCCAAGACCGAGGGCAACCTTGGCCTGACCCTGGCGGTGGCGTTGAACTTCGGAGGGAGGTGGGCCGTGCTGCAAGGGGTGCGCCGGGCCATGGCCCTGGCTGAGCGCCGCCTCCTTGCCCCCGAAGACCTCCACGAAGAGGACTTCCGCAAACTTCTTCCCACTTGGGACATCCCCGATCCCGACCTCATCGTCCGCACAGGGGGGGAGCAAAGGTTGTCCAACTTCTTCCTCTGGGAGTCGGCCTACGCCGAACTGTACTTCACCCCCACCCTGTGGCCGGACTTCACCGAGCAGGGTCTGCTCGCCGCCTTGGCGGACTTCCAAGGGCGACGGAGGAACTTCGGGCGGGTGACTCCATGAAGAACGCGGTCCAGAGGATTCTGACTGCCCTCGTGGTCATCCCCCTGGTCGTTGGCCTGTTTTGGCTGACCAGCAAGTACCAGGCCGACTGGGCGGTCTGCCTGTTTCTCTCCGTGGTGGCCGTGGTGGCAGGATGGGAGTACCTCAACCTCGTGGCCAAGCTGGGCATCCCCTTGCCGAGGGAGCTTTTTTTATTCTCGGCTGTGGCGTTCCTCATGCTCCTCGTCCCCTGGGAAGGCAAGTTCTCCTTGGTCCTGGCCTGGGGGTTTGCCTACCTCATCGTGATGTACAGTTTCTTCCGCCGGGGGGCCCAGCTAGGGTTTTACGCTTCGCTCGCCGGCATCTTTGGCTTCTTGTACATCCCGGGGATGCTGGCCATGGTGTACTTCATGTACCGCGGGGGATTTTGGTTTGTTCTGCACTTTTTGCTCATCATGTGGGGTTACGACAGCGGGGCGTACTTTGTGGGCAGCGCCTTGGGGCGCCATCGCCTCCTTCCCCGCATTTCCCTGGCCAAGACGTGGGAGGGGGTGGGGGGGGGACTGATCCTAGCCATTGTCGGCGCCGCCATCTTCCCCGAATTTTGGCAGGACTTTTGCAGTTGGCTCCCCCACGTAGCCCTGT
>Ga0209721_1002219_pt1 | contig 12615 bp, 13 predicted proteins | sample TshhotsprinmetaG_FD_184139 | JGI IMG/M metagenome (GOLD analysis project Ga0209721, IMG submission 184139) | Hot spring microbial communities from South Africa to study Microbial Dark Matter (Phase II) - Tshipise hot spring metaG (SPAdes)... | ecosystem: Environmental > Aquatic > Thermal springs... | reverse complement strand
CAGGCTCTTGTGGAGTTCAAGAAAATGTATAAGGACCAGGCGGGGATACTCAAGGAGATAGAGGGAAACCCCCTTCCGGCTGGGTTCAAGATCAGGATGAAGGACCCGAAATATAACAGGACGGTTGCCAAAAGACTCAACGGGCGGACGGAGATAAGCGTTGACCCGAACACCGGAAGGAAGGAGATAAAGTTTCGTGAGGATGTTGTTAACAAAGTTTTGAGATGGGCGAGCGCTATTCAGAGAATCGGGCTTTTTTGGGTAATCGTATTCGGGATTGAAGCCGTTGCCCTGGTTTCAATTGCCATCAGGATGGCGATTTACTCCAGGCGCAAGGAAATAGGGATAATGAAGCTGGTAGGGGCGACCAACTGGTTTATAAGGTGGCCTTTCATGATGGAGGGTGTGTTCGAGGGCTTCATCGGCGCGGTGATAGGAATCATCGTGTCTCTGCTCTGGTATTCGGGATTGATCACCAGGGTTGAGGCATTCGTTAATATCGCGAATCTCGTGTCGAGCGGTTACCTTGCCTTGCTCTCCTTTATTCTGGTGCTTATCGGGATACTCATAGGGTCGGCGGGAAGCGCCCTTGCCTTGAGAAGATACATTGAGGTTTAGAACCATTTTCTCAGCCAGGCATGGAAATTTCAGGCGCGCGTTCGCGCGGGCACCCTATACTCGGTTGATTTTTCAACCTTCCTCGGTGCCAGCGGCTTGGGGCGCTTATCCAAATGATTGTGACCCCCATCCGAGAGGTGAGGCGTGGAAATAACCACTCTTTTGTTTACTTGTGAGGTAAAATCACCCTCGTATCGTTTTGCTATTTTTGAAACGACCTGCTGATGGTTTGAATATGAGGTTCAGGTGAGCGGAATGGAAATTGAAAACAGTGAGGGCAACCGCCAAAGATTCAAGAAGATTCTTCTCGGGGTTCTCGTGGTCGTTATCTTGGCCGCTTTAGTAGTTGCTTCGGGTTATTTTCTGGATAGGCTTATCTTCAGTAAGCAAAAGACATCGGGCCAGGCATTTAAGCTTGAAGAATCAAGTTCTTATGCCAAGGCTATCCGTGATCTCAAACGGTATTTTCACAAGCGGTTTTCCCTTGCCAAAATAACAAACGCGGCGAAGCTTGCTGTGGAGAGGGCGCGCAAGAGGGGCGTGAAGAGTCCAGAGAGGCTCGAAGAGCTCGGCTTAAGAGCGCTCATCGGAGCCCTTGGGGACCACCACTCGTCGTACCTGACGCCGTATGAGTACAAACGGCTCGCCGAGGACATCAAGGGCAGTTTCTACGGGGTAGGTTTTGTGCTTCGTTACGATAAGAAACTGAAGAGGCCCGTGGTATATAACGTATTGAAGGGTTCGCCCGGGGATAAAGCGGGCGTAAAGAGGTCGGACATCATCGTCTCGGTCGACGGGAGGGACACCAGGGGCGTGAGCCTCGATGTCATCGTCAGCACCATACGGGGAAGGAAAGGTACCACGGTGGTGCTCGAGATAGAGCGCCCCGGCGTAAAAAAGCGCTTCAACTTCAGGATAAAGAGAGGAAAAATAGACATCCCAGATCTCGAGGTGGAGATTCTTGACGGCAAATACGGGCACATCCAACTATTAAGTTTCAGTTCCGGGATAAGCAATAAAGTAGGTGATCGTGTAAGGGAACTCGAGGAAAAGGGCGTTAAAGGCTTCATTCTCGATTTGAGAAACAACCCGGGCGGACTTCTCGACGAGGCCGTCGGCGTCGTATCGATTTTTGTCGATAGGGGCATTGTCGTAAGTTATGAGGGGAAAGGAGAGGCCAGGCAGTATGAAATGACGAGGGGAGGAGCCGAGACAAACCTGCCGCTTGTGGTGATTGTAAATGGAGGCAGCGCGAGTTCCTCTGAAATCGTCGCTGGCGCTCTGAAGGATTTAAGGCGCGCAACTCTGGTTGGCAGCAAGACTTACGGAAAAGGCTCCGTACAGAAGTTGTTCGGTTTGCCCAACGGCGGAGCGGTTAAACTCACAGTTTCTCTTTACTACTTGCCGAAGGGTGAGTCGATTAACGGCAAAGGGGTTCGACCGGATGTGACGGTAGAGATTAAGGATGAGCCGGAGGAGGAGGAGAAGCTTCAGCTTGAGAAAGCCAAAGCCATCCTCCAGGAACTAATCGAGGGCGAGCGAGCGCTTGCCTTGCATTCCTGACCGCTGCTTGATTGTTCAGTGTTTAATTTTAAATTTCACTTACGCCCGTTGGTTTGGTTATCAAATACTTGAAATCATGCCGAGTTCGTTTTCGGTTTTTTTCCGCGCGCGCCTCCCTTCCAAAATTGCCCTCGAAACTTAAGAAAAATCTCAGGCGCGGCACTCACCGGCGGTTTCTGCATCCCGGTGATATACTTTGCCTATGGCGGCAAAACGGATAGAGGAAAACATAACAGTTAAAGCTACGAACCGAAAAGCCTTGAGGGATTACGAGATCGAGTCCCGTATCGAAGCTGGAATTGCCCTGCTCGGAAGCGAGATAAAATCCATAAGAGAAGGTAGGGTAAACATAAGGGACGCTTACGCGACGGTTGAGGGTGGGGAAGCTTACCTTTACGGGATGCACATAGCGTCCTATCCGCAGGCCTCCCACTTCGGGCATGAGCCGGAAAGGAAGAGGAAACTTCTTCTTCACAGGGATGAGATAAAAACCATAGCGGGCAAGATTCAGGAGAAGGGTTATACGCTGGTTCCGCTTAAGGTTTACATTAAAAATGGATGGGCAAAAGTTGAGCTTGGTCTTGCGCGGGGGAAGAGAAAACACGACAAAAGGCGCGAGATAGCCAGGCGCGAGGCTGAGCGAGAGATGGATCGGGCTGCACGCCGGAGACGATAGAAAATTTTCTTTGGCGCCCTAATCACCGCCGCGTGTTGAATCGGGAATTTTTTGCTTCCTTATGGCTTATGTCAGCTGCATGTTCTATACTTTAAATAAAGTGCGCCGGTTCTAGCTTCTTTCCGTAGCGTGCCTTTCCGAGGGGGCGATCCGGTTTCGACAGGGGTGAAAGAAGCGCGGGCGCGGGTCGAGCTCCAGCGGCTCGTAAAAAAGCTGGGAAAAACCAAACGCCGACTCAGAACTGGCGCTGGCTGCTTAATGCGGCCACATCCACCGGAGAGGTCCTGCGGCTCCGGCTGGGTGACGGCAGCAGGATTACTCCCGCACTTTGAGTTCCTCGGTGTGTGGGGGGAAGTTTGAGAGGAACTGGTTCCGGTAAGGCCGCCCGTGAGCCGAGCCGGGACGAGAATTAAATCACGGGATACACCCGTAGAAGCTCGCGTGGAAACTCCTCTGGACGCGGGTTCGACTCCCGCCGCCTCCACGAAGATAGTTATTCTTCGGTGCCTCCGTTTGATTTTTTGGACTCACGCAACTTTCTCATCTGCTTTTTCGTTTTGCCTTGAATGTTTCACGATGCCTTTGAATCATATGGAAAAGAGTCCTGATGGACTTGAGAAATGAAGCGTTCTTTCTTTTTTGAAAGCAGATCAAAATCATGACATTTTTCCGGCTGCAGATTTTAAGTCATTGGATTCGGTGTGTTTAGCCAGGAGCCCGTGCATCCTGAGGTTTTCTTGTTCCAATGACCTCGCGTATTTTGCGGCTTTTTCTATTTCAGCTTTCACCGCCTGGTGTTCTCGTTCAAGCTTCACGTAATCGGTTAAATTTAAGAGCTACTTGTCTTTCAAACGGATGTTTTTGTCAAGGCCGAGGCTCCATTTGCTTAGAGTTTTAAGCTGATGCGGGAGGTTATCGATCCTTCTTTTTGAATAATTCTCATCTCTGAAACCTCTCGTTATTGGCAGAAGATGGCTCATTTCTTTCGTAAAATATCGAAAGCCATTTCGTAATACTTTTGGCGGATCTATTGCCCGCAAGTAATCGCTTAAGTTCCTTGGGGAACACCCTTATGTCGGCAAGGTGCTCTATTTCCACAGCCGCAACATTTACCCTGAAACCCGCTTCGATGTACTGTAGCGAAAGGTCAACATCATAAGCATGCATAAGGCCAAAGCTTTCATCAAGCCTTATTCCCACCTCTCGTGACCCAACTCAGTCCGTAAATTGTGGCGACCTCGGTGATCTTCCAAGTAGGTTTACAATACTCCGGATAGCCTCTCATGTTAACAATGGTGGATTCTGCATTTGGCTTCCCGTCTTCCCTTATCGTATGCCTGCCGGCAAACCCAACAAGGCCAACGTCGGATCTTCTTTCGATGAAGTCTATTATCTGCTCAAGCCATCCCTCGTTGAAAATAAGCAAATCGCTGTGAAGAAATGCTACATATTTTGACGTGAGCTTTTCGAGTGCCTGGTTTATGGCGCGTATAATGCCCACATTTTCGCGGTTTTCAATAGAAATTGCCGGGTTGAGACTGCGCAGGAATTTCAATTCATTAAAACCGTTATTTCCGATCGCGAGTTTATAATTTCCGGTTGTTTTCAAAAGCTGCTCTATCAATTAGTCGTTTTTCGGCTTCACGGTAAAAAAGTGAATGACAATAGGTGTCGGTTCCATAAGCTGTTTCACTCCCGAAAACGTAAAATTTGAAGGTCACTGTTATCCAACAATTGCTTTTCCAATTGAAATGCCAGTCGAATTTGCGGTCTATGGTGTGGGGGGATTAAAAAACTTATATCACAACCATAAATCCTATCGAAAACGAGGATATCAGCGTAAGTTCGAATGCTGCGCACGGGGCTTTGCTCATCTGTTAGAATTATCCAGTTGTTATTGTGAGCGCATTTTTTACGCGAGTTTGAGTTTCAATTTGCAGGTGACTTGTTATGAAAGATAAGGCAATTGGGGTTTTTGACAGCGGCGTCGGCGGACTGACCGTCGTGCGTTCCATAATTGATATTCTTCCCGAGGAGGACATAATCTATCTGGGTGACGATGCCCGGGGTCCATACGGACCTCGAGAGCTTGACGAAGTACGCAAGTTCGCGCGGGAGATCATAGAATTCCTTCTTGGTTTCGGGGTCAAGGTAATAGTTATCGCGTGCAATACGGCCACCGCAGCAGCGATTGAGATTGTGCAGAGCGAATATGACATCCCGATCATTGGCGTCATAAAACCGGGTGTCAGGGCGGCTCTTAGGAAGACCAGGACAAAACGCATCGGCGTCATTGGGACGGTAGGCACAATCAACAGCGGCGCATATGAGAGGGTGATAGGCGAAATAGACCCAGAGGTTATTGTCGTAAGCCGGGCTTGCCCGGAATTTGTCGATTTTGTCGAACGAAATGAAACCCACGGGTCGCGGATAGAGAAAATCGCCAGGTCCTATCTTGAGCCCATGGTCACGCAGGGAATAGATACCCTTGTTCTTGGTTGCACCCATTATCCGCTTCTTGAGGACCTCATAACCGATGTGGTCGGTCCGGGAATCTCCCTTATCTCGAGCGCCGAGGAGACCGCAGTCGAAGTGGGAGAGATACTCGACAGCCTTGGCTGGAAACGCAGGCCCGATAATCGTTCCAGCCTTATGTTTCTTACCACCGGGGACGTACAGAAGTGCCGGGAACTGGGAAGAATGTTTCTCGGTCCGGAGGTTGAGGATGTCATCAAGGTGCGAGTGGGTGAACCCGCTTTGGAAATAATCGAGCATTTCGAGCAGATGAAGGGAAGGAAAGCTTAAGTGGTGAACCACGCATGAGCGGGTAAATCCTTAAAGAACCGGCTTTTCGTAAAAGTTTTCCGCGTTTATAATCCCCGTTGAGGGTGCAGGCACCGGGGTGTTCTATTTCTACCGGCTAAACTGTTTGCCTGGATTGTGATTTTTATCTCCACCACGAGAGGCGGATCAAAGATGTCCGTGGAATTCATAGCGCTAGGCACATGCGGTGGATACCCCAGACCAAAAAGAGCATGCAGCGGGTACCTTATAAGGTCTTCTAAATCCAACTTGCTTTTAGACATCGGCAATGGGGTGTTGTCAAACCTCCAGACGTTCATCCAGTTTTATGAGGTCAGCGCGATTGCCTTAAGTCACATGCACCCGGACCACTACGCCGACATTTTCTCCATCTTCACGGCGATAAGATTTTTTCCAGTTGAGCTTGAACCAATAACGGTCCTTGCGCCTGCTGGGGCTTTTGATTTCATCCGACCCGCTTTAAGTTTGGAAGCTCGTGAATCTTTTTTCAAGGTTTTCCGGTGGATTGAATGGGAAGAAACAGACGGAAGGGAGGGCGAAAAGGGAGCTCCAACCAATAAAGAGCGTGAAGAGTCTGGGGGATGCGGGAAAATGGCGAATCTGAACGAATCTTGTGGTGTGGGGCGCTCGGCGGATGGACCGGATTACATCGAATACACATATGAGAGCCCTTTAAGAATCTCCGGCTTTGATATACTTCCCGCGAAAGTCAACCATTCCATAAACACGCTTGGATATAGGATAGAAGTTGAGGGCAGGGTAATCGCTTACAGCGGTGATTCGGATATTTGCGATGCCCTAATAGAGATTGGAAAAGATGCCGACCTTTTCATCTGCGAGGCTACATTCACTCATCAGGTGCACGAGAAGGGGGGCGGACATCTTTTCGCGTCGGAGGCGGGCAGAATTGCCGCTGCGGCAAAGGCGAAAAGGCTTATCATAACGCATATATGGCCTCTTTTTGACGAAGATGTGGCTGTTGTTGAAGCCGGCAAGGAGTTCGGTGGCGGGGTGGAAAGAGCGTTTGAGGGCATGCGCATAACGTTTTGAAACGTGCTGTTCAAAAGAGATGTAAAATACATTTCGCGGCTTTGAAGTGGCATGGTTTTTGAAAGTGAGGTAAACGTTGATAAGAACGGACGGCAGAAAGCCCGATGAATTAAGAGAAGTAAGGATAATAAGGGATTTCATCCCACACGCTGAGGGCTCTGTTCTGATTGAAATCGGCAGGACCCGTGTTATCTGCACGGCGTCTTTCGAGGACGGGGTCCCGGGTTTCCGGAAAGGGACGGGGAGCGGTTGGATAACTGCGGAATACTCCATGCTTCCAAGGGCGACACCGATGAGAAAACCGCGGGACCTCTTAAGCGGAAGGGCGGACGGTAGATCCGTTGAGATTCAACGCCTGATTGGAAGGTCCTTGCGGGCTGTGGCGGACCTCTCCCTTCTACCCGAGAAGACTTTCTGGATTGACTGCGATGTCATCGAGGCGGACGGAGGGACGAGAACGGCGGCGATTACCGGGGCGTACGTTGCCTTGAGAGACGCTATCCAGACCGTGATGGAAGAAGGCGAGATAGAGGAGATGCCCCTTAAAGATTTTCTTGCCGCGGTGAGCGTTGGGATGGTTTCGGGTGTTCCTTGCCTTGATTTGTGTTTTGAGGAGGACTTTAACGCAGAGATGGACATGAATCTCGTTGCTACCGGTGAGGGACGCATAATAGAGATACAAGGCACCGCCGAGAGAAGACCGCTGAGCAAGCCTGAGCTAAACGAGATGGTTGAGCTCGGGCTTAAGGGTATATCGAAGCTCATCGAGATTCAGCGCACGGTTCTATCCGAACCGCGTCCAGGAACAAGATAGATTCCACTCTATAAGCTAACTTTCCCGTCGAGAAAACATGGAGAATCCGAATGGAGATCATAATAGCGTCAAGAAATCTGGGAAAGATTCGAGAAATAAAAGAGGAACTCTCATCAACGGGCGCTCTTTTTCGGACTTACGAGGATTTTTCGGACTGGGAAGAGGTTGATGAGGACGCGGAAACCCTTTTGGAAAACGCGGTTAAGAAAGCTCGTGCGCTCTGCGATAAGTATGGATTACCCGCGATTTCTGATGATACGGGGCTTTTTGTTGATGCCCTTTGTGGAGCGCCAGGTGTCGAGTGTGCCCGTTTCGCGGGACCCGAGCAAAACCCGGACAAGAACATTGAACTGCTTCTTGAGAAACTCAAAGGGGTTCCCCTTAAAAAGAGGAAGGCAAAGTTTGTTTGCGTGCTGGTGCTCGCGCTTCCCGGCGGGGATATGAAAGTTGCCAGAGGTGAGTGCGAGGGCTATATACTTTCGGAACGGAAAGGTTCAGGCGGTTTCGGATATGACCCCGTTTTCAGACCCGAAGGATTTGAGAAAACCTTCGCAGAGCTAACTACAGAGGAAAAGAACAAAATAAGTCACAGAGGCAAAGCGCTTAAAGAGATGAAAAGAATCATTGCCGAGATTTGCGGTAGCTCCCGGTGAGGCAAAGCCCTTACCTACTTTCGGTTGAAATGCGCGAAGCGAATTCCAAAAGCCCGTAGAAAAACTTCCTCACCTCGATGCGAATTTGTTCCGCGCAAGATAAGACCTCATCCCTCGGACCGCAAAGCGGGTCCTGGATTGCGCTAACATGATTAAAACAGGGGGAAAACCTGCTCATCAGCTCATAGACTCCGATTCTGACGCCCTCCAGGGGGTACATGTATTCCCTCGGAGTGCGCTTTAGCATTTCAGCCGCGTTCAGGAAAGCCTGGACTGTCTGGTTTCTGTCATTAAATCGCTTGATTTGAAACGTACCTTTAGGCGCATCGGTTGCCAATCCTCGCTCGGGACACCCGAGCAAAGTCCAGATACAACCGTTGATTTCAAGCAGGGAAAAGCATTTCTCTTTATGCTCGAGGTACAGGTTTGCGATTAGATAGGATTGCTGCCTTGTCATCGCGACGACGAGATCAGCTTCTCTGACGAGCGCTTCGGAGAGTTTCACCGGGGACTGGCAGGGGGCATCTATTTGAAGATGCGCGAGCGCCGCCTCGCAATCAGGGTGCACGTCGCGGTCGTTTTGAGCGTCGATCCCACAGGAGGATACGATGAAGGACTCTGCCGGGGTTTCGTTAAGAGCGCCTGCGGCGTGCCTGAAGACGGCCTCGGCAATAACGCTTCTAAATAGATTGCCTTTACATACAAAAAGGGTCTTGAATGCGGGTTCGCTCATGACTTGCCCGCGTATGTATCTGCTCGGGACAACACGTTCAAGGCGCCCCTGTCGATGGATATATCAAACTTCGTGCCGCCGGGGTAGAAGAGAAGTTCGCCGTCTTCCTGAGCGTATGCGTCTTCGAGCAGCTCGACCGAAGCCTTTTCGCATACGACGAACTCAATCCCGGGCATCCTGGTGTGAAGACCTTTCAACAGAAGCAGCGCCGCAATGAAAGCGCGGAGTCCGCTTATCGGTTTCACGATTGTCACGTATATCTTTCCGTCATCGGGTCGGGCGCCCGGGGCTATCATCAGGTTTTTCCCGTAAACGCTGATATTCGCAAACATTACCCCGATTACCGGTCCGTTGTACTGATAACCATCCGCTTGAATTTTCATTCGATAGGTATCAGGTCCCCTGAAAATCACCATGGCTGCTCTTTTGAGGGAAGCGTACCAGTAGCCGAGCACCCCGAACCTCTTGTATTTTAGCGACCTTCTGACAAGGTCTCCGTCGAGCCCTATTCCGAAAACGTTGCTTGAGTAGCTCGTGCCTTTCCTTGCCCCCTCTAAGTTAATTCTCATGAGGTCAACGCTGCGAACATTGAAATCAACCAGCGCGCTCAGCGCGGTTTCCGCTTTTTCAAGCCCGAGCGCGCGGCAAAAATCATTGGCAGTTCCCGCTGGTATGGGGACCAAAACAACGTTTTTGCTTGACCGTGAGAGCATTACGTTGTTGATAACCTGGTTTATTGCCCCATCGCCTCCAAAGACCATGATTACCCTGGATCCGCCGAACCTTTTCGACCAGAACTCGATGGTCTGACCCATGTCGTCAGGGAGGTCCGTTGAAGTCTCCTCCGGGCTCATCCCTTCCCTGCGGAGCATGCTCCGTACTTTTCCCGCGAGTTCGGAGCCCTTTCTGCTCATGGGGTTGACGATTATGAGGAGCCTTTCTTCAATCGATTTAAGCCTGTCAATGAGTTTTCTCTTCTCAGGGTTTGTCATGGGGTTCACTTCCTTAGTGGATGAAAGTATAGCATATGTATCACTGCAACGCTCAGTGGATTTTTCGCCCTCTCAATATGAGCCCCAAAACCTATTTTACCGCTTTTAGAATTGTTATTGGATGCCAGGGTTGATGTCAAAGCGGTTTCTTATATGACATGATAATTGAAACGATAATTTGACATGGTCTTGTATTTTACTCAAGTATTTTTTAGTGATTTCATTGGCGTTAAACTGATTTTTGCGTTTGGGAACGGAAGGTGGGAGTTGGTAAGGGAAAGTTTTGAATTAATCGCCCATAGGGGTGGAAGGGGTTTTGGCACGGATAATACCCTTTCTGCGATGTTGAATGCGGTTAGGGCCGGCGTCCGATTTATTGAGACGGATGTGAGGTACACATCCGACGGTGAGCTCGTCCTCTGTCATGACGCCATCATCTGGGCGAGAGCCGTGCGGCGGATTACTTACGAGGAACTCACACGGATTGCTCCGGAAAGACCGCTCCTTCGCGAGGTCCTCGATGCCCTTGCCTCTTGGGTTGATTTCAATCTCGAGATAAAAGAGGCGCCTCCCGGGGAGGTTTGGGAGATGATTCGGACATATTCAATCGATACGACAACGCTCATATCCTCTTTTGACAAGAAATTCCTTCGATCATTTAAAAAGATTGCCCCTCACGTTAGATGCGGATACTTGTATCGAACGAGTTACGCTGAGGAAAAGAAGATACAGAGCGCTCTTGAGATGGGCGTCGAAGTGGTTATGCCTCAATTTCACAGCGTGAGCCCCGAGCTGGTTGACCGAGCGCACTCAGCCGGGTTGAAAGTAATTCCCTGGACAGTTAACGACATAGAGGATTTGAAAAAACTCATCGATTGGAAAGTTGACGGGGTGGTCACGGATCGGTACCTGAAGTTCAAATCAGTTTTTATGGACTTGGGGGGTTAGAGGGCGGGTAAAATCCGGTTATTCCTTTTGGTTTAACAGTTAATTTGATATTTTAAGGCTCTGCTTAGCGCGCATCCAAAATGAGCCCGTCGTACTTATCAGTCGCCGTAACCTTCTGGATGCCTCGAGTGCCATATCCGCAAAAATGGTGCCAGGCACCTTTTTTGCATTTTTTCTGCACGTGGATTAATGAACTGGTGTCAGCCCTGCTGCTATTGTGCAGGTGATCCTGGATCCAAGGAATACTCGAGGCGGGAGATGATGTTTTCATCTGGCCTTCGATGCTGGCGGAATGGCTCTTTTAAGACCTGACCGAAACCGTCTCAAAGTGAAGCGGCCTCCTTTTCGAGGGATGTCGATGGATGAAGGACTTGAACCGATGGCCACCGCGAGGTAAGAGGCTTCGGGGTGGACAACACGCTCGAGGCTATGCTCAAAGCCGTGAGAGCAGGCATCCGTTTCATCGAAACCGATGTAAGGTGCACCTCCGGTGGTGAACTCGTACTCTGTCACGACCCGATAATATGGGCAAAGGTCGCAAGCCGCCTGACGTATGAGGAACTCGAGAAGACGGCACCGGACAGACCACGTCTTTCAGAGGTTCTCGACCGCCTCGCGGCGTGGGTTCGCCTCAATCTCGAGATAAAGAACGCGCCTCCTGATCCAGTCTCCGCGATTGTCAATATATACAGGATAGACACGACAACACTTGTATCTTCCTTCAACATGAAATTTATCGAAGCACTTCAAGTCCCTCTGCCCGCGGGTGAGAACCGGGTTTCTCTACAGGAGCCATTACGGGGAAGAAAAGAAGCTCAGGAAAGCCTTGGAGTTTGGAGTTGATGAATGATGCCCCATTTTTACAGCGTAAGCCCAGAACTCATAGAGCGCGCCAGCGGGCTGGGGTTTGATGTCATTGCATGGACGGTGAACGGCGAGGAAGATTTCAATAAGCTCGTAAACCGGGGTGTCGATGGATTGGTGACCGATCGTTACCTCGAGCTCGCATCGCTTTACAGAAACCGCTTCGCCTGAGACTCTCCACGCTGCCTTTCACGGGATGACGGTTTCTACACTCGTTCTATGCGAGTGCCCTTGAGCAATTTCTAATTCGGGGTCTTTACAAATTACATTTGACAGTGTCCGGCAGCTCAAGCGTCGTTTACTTCGGACATCCTATTTAGCAATTGAGAGCCCCCGGTGGGGAGAAATACTTGACTCGGGACAGATCCTCTGTTAGGAACAAGGTCGGCGTTTCAAATACGCCTGTCACGACAATCTTTTTTGAAGCATCCTCAAGCGATGCCCAATGAGCCCCTTACTTGACCATCAATTTTTCTACTGCCGCGATTGTCTTTTCAACAGCGTGTGGCCAGGAACTCTCTGTTGGATAAACGGAACATGCGTAAGATGCATTACTTCCAATGCGAGGAACAAGAAAAGCGTTCACATCAACCGATACACAGGACATCCTCGGCACAGTTACATACTGTGTGTACACTCCATGACCCCTGACGTAATAATTGATTTAAGGTTCTTTCTTTTGCCTATCTCTTCCCAAGCCAAGATAGCGTCAAATTCGACTGGTTTGTCTGCCCTCGCCGATGAGCTGATTTGGGTCACACAAAGATCGTGGTGAAACCCTACATATCTCTCCCGGCAATAGCGAGGAGGACTCGTTTGTGAGCAAGACATTGTTTTTCCAAACGAAAAGCTCAAACGCAACCAGTTATCCATTTTTGAGT
>Ga0209721_1002217_pt1 | contig 12626 bp, 12 predicted proteins | sample TshhotsprinmetaG_FD_184139 | JGI IMG/M metagenome (GOLD analysis project Ga0209721, IMG submission 184139) | Hot spring microbial communities from South Africa to study Microbial Dark Matter (Phase II) - Tshipise hot spring metaG (SPAdes)... | ecosystem: Environmental > Aquatic > Thermal springs... | reverse complement strand
TAAAAAGACTAAACAAAAAGAAAAACATAATGCTGGAACTATAAAAGAATTAAGTAAAGAAAAGAATTAAGTAAAGAGGGGAACATAAAAACAACAATATAACCTTAAACATAACACACTAAATATCTAATAACAAAACTTAACATCTAATAACATTACTATGTAATAAACTTAATATCTAATAACAAAACTTAACATCTAATAACATTACTATAAACTTAATATATAATAATTAAATTTAATATCTTGTAATATTGAAATAAGCTCCTTGAGGGATACCATAAGTATTTATACTACAACACGCTCTATTTATGTCAAATACAATACAACCAGGATTAGTTAAGAAGTTATTATTAAAAACACAAACAGGACTACACGAAATATGTACTTCACAACCAGTTCTGACAGCATAACTGCCTTTGTTACAACAATAACTAAGAGTACTATTAAAACGAGAACAATAAAGACTAGATGAACCGGGAATATTAAAACCACAACAATCACTATCAACATTACAACCTTGTTTATCCCCACCTAAACAACAACCACTAGTATTAAAAGTACAATCAGAACGACAACTCAAAGTACCATCATCAAAACCCAAACTCTGACAAGTCTTATCATTCAAATTAGAACCATCACATTGCTCAGTAGTATTAATAAATCTAATATCACTTTTGTGAAACGAGAACTCTCATTCCTTCAACTTTTATAACTTTAATTTCTGTTCCGGGTTGGATGAATTCACCATCTGATATAACTTCAACTCGTTTCCCTTCAATTTCAGCTATACCAACAGGTCTGAGTATTGTAACAGCAACTCCAGATTTGCCAAGTAAACTTTGCTCTTCACTAACAGAGACAAAACCTTGCTCAGCTTTCTCCGCTTCAGACAAAACCAAACGATTGAATAATGAAGACTTCGGAAGGTACTTCGCTAAAAGAAGTATTAATACTATCGCTAAAATTACTGCAAATGCAAGTTGAATTATTGCCATAGAAATTGATTCAAAAGTTATAAATGGTCCACTACCAATTAAGGATAAAAAGATTGAAAGGAAGATAAGAATTATTCCTGAAATACCTGCGACACCAAATCCAGGTAACACAAAAATTTCTACAATAAGTAAAGTTACTCCAGCAATAAACATTAATATTTCAACTATGGAGGCTAATTGCAGAATGTAAGAAGAACCAAAGAATAAAGCCAATGCAATCAATCCTGCAGTTCCGGGAACTCCCCATCCCGGAGTTTTTATTTCTGCCATCAAACCAAAAAATCCAATCATAATTAAAATTGAAGAAATTATTGGGTTATTGAGAAACCTTACAACATCCTCTGCCCAATTTGTTGTTACTTTAATTAATTCCGCATCTTTATGTCCAATAAATTCTAACACTTGATTGATACTTGTTAGAATTGTATCTGTCATTTTGTATTTCAATGCTTCTTCAGAAGTGAGGGTAACCAATTGTGTGCTGTCGGTTAAACCGGGGATGACAATCCTTTCATCAACCATAGCTTGAGCTATTTCGGTGTTTCTTCCATTTCGTTCAGCTGTTGATCGCATTTCTGAACGCATATAAGATTGATATTTTTCTGAAACTTTCTGACCAGTTTGATCTACTACTGTCGCAGCTCCGATATTACTACCAGGAGCCATAACAATAGTACGACAAGATAATGCAATCAAAGCTCCAGCAGAGATTGCACGATTATTTATGAAAGCAACTGTTTTAATTTTACTTGAAAGTATTGCGTCTTTGATTTGTGTCGCGGCGTCAACTCTTCCGCCAAATGTATTTATCTTGAATATTATTGCATCAGCATTATTTTTTTCTGCTTCGGAGATAACTCTTGAAATATATGGTGATAATCCCAAATCAATATCACCTTCAATATAACCAATGTAAACTTTGCTTTGCTGAGCAATTAGTGAAACATAAAATATAAAGGCGAATAAAATTGATTTCATCTCAATCTCCGGATGGAATTATTTTTTATGGAATAAAAAATCAATACGAATTTCTAATACAAAACTAAACAGGAATATTCAAAGTCAAACAGAAAATTTTGAAATACTGCTCTAATTCTTTGGTCGTTTTATCATTGACGAAAATAAAGTCAGCCCTTTTCTTTTTCTCTTCATCAGGGATTTGATTCAACTCCCTTTTATTAAAATCTTCTTCCGAAAAACCATTTTGTAACTTTCGCTGAAGTCTGATTTCTCTTGGTGCAGTAATTAAAATAACATAATCAAAAGAACTTTCAATATCTGCTTCATAAACTAAAGCACTTTCAATAAAAACAATATCATTAGTCTTTAAAGTTTCGTTGGAAAGCTGATTGATTTTTTTAATTACAATTGGATGTAAAATTGATTCAAGCTTTTTTAATTTTTCAAAATTACTGAAAACAATTTCCGCAAGAAATTTATAATTTGGTTTGCCATTGATATAAGAGTCAGAACCGAATTGCGATAGAACTTTTTCTTTCACAAGATTATTTTCACTTAGTAATTGCTTAGATATTTCATCAGCACGAATAACTACAAAGCCAAACTTTTCAGCAATTTTACAAAACTCTGATTTGCCCGATCCAATGCTACCGGTGATGGCAACTTTGAATTTCTTTTTCAATTTATTTCACTTTCTATTTTGCGAAAGCTACTTTTCTAACTTCACGAATAACGGTGACTTTTATTTGTCCGGGATATTCCATTTCTTCTTCGATTTTACCGGCAATCTCTCTTGCAAGTTTTTCTGCAACTGTGTCATCAACTTTTTCTTGTTCTACAACTACGCGTACTTCTCTGCCAGCTTGAATTGCATAAGTTTTAGCAACGCCCTCAAATGACTTAGCCAAATTTTCAAGATTTTCCAAACGTTTGACATAGCTTTCGATTGGTTCTCTTCTTGCTCCGGGTCTGGCACCGCTTATAGCATCAGCAGCCTGAACTAAAACAGCAATTGGATGTTCCATCTCAATATCTTCGTGGTGAGAACCAACTGCATTTACAACAATCGGATGTTCTTTGTATTTCTTGGTTATATCATATCCAATCAATGCGTGAGGACCTTCAACTGTCTTATCAACGGTTTTACCAATATCGTGAAGTAAGCCAGCTCTTTTTGCAAGTATCTGATCAAGCCCTAATTCAGCAGCCATAATACCTGTTAAGAATGCGACTTCGATACTGTGTTGTAAAAGATTCTGACCATAACTCGAACGATACTTCATTTTACCAACATACCGAACTAATTCAGGATGCATATTATGGAGTCCAAGTTGAAGAAGAGTATTCTCTCCTTCCCTGAGAATTTCTTCTTCTAACTCATTGGTAGTCTTTTGAACGATTTCTTCAATTCTCGCAGGATGAATTCTTCCATCAGCAATAAGTTTCTCCAATGAAATTCTGGCAATTTCTCTTCTGAATTGATCGAAGGATGATAATATTACAGCTTCAGGAGTATCGTCAACAATTACATCAACACCTGTAACAGATTCAAACGCACGAATATTCCTACCTTCTTTACCGATTATTCTACCTTTCATTTCATCATTTTGAATCTGAACAACGGATACAGTGGTTTCAATTGAATGGTCGGCAGCAGTTCTTTGAATTGCCTGCACTATAACTTTTTGAGCTTCTTTTTTAGCATCAGCTTTTGCTTTCTCATAAATCTCTCGAATCATTTGCGAGGAATCTGATTTGGCTTCAGCTATCATATTTTCAATCAGAAGCTTTTTAGCATCTTCCGAAGTCATCCCGGAAATTTTTTCAAGCTTTTCGTTTTGCTCAATTTCAAGTTTTTTAATTTCTTCAATTCGTTTATCAAGATTTAATTTTAATTCAGAAAGATCTTTTTCCAATTTTTTTATATCTTTTTCTTTCTGAAGAATTAAATCATATTTCTTTTCAACATTTTCTTCGCGAATTGAAAGTTGTTTTTCAACATTTGCAATTTTTTGTCTTTTTTGATTTACTTCATTATCAAATTCAACTTTCTTTTTATACCATTCATCTTTGACTTCTAAAAGTTTTTCTTTCTTTAATGCATTAGCTTCTTTTTGAGCATCTGCAATAATTTGTTCTGCTCTTTTTTCAGCAGATAAAATACTTTTTTTGCCAACCTTAGAATTGAAATACCATCCTAAATAGAAAAAAATTGCTACTAAAATTGCATCGATGATAATGATTAAAACAATACTATCCATAATTCCTCCAACACTGATTTAATTTATAAAATCCGCAACTGCCGTGCGATAAATAGGGAAAACCCTATTGATCACGGTGGGTATGCTCTCGAACGCTTTTTACTTCCACTGCTGAATCCCAGAGGGAAACAATTCCTGACAAAGTCAAGACGAGGCCTGTAATACACGCCGAAGTCCACATTCCCTAATGGTATTATTTGTTAGTTTTCCATTTATGTTAACGGCAGTGCGGAAAACTCAGGATGAATCAGATACATTTGATTGTTTGAGAAGAAGCTTAATTCTTTTAACCTTATCCGAAGTTTGAATAAGGAATTCTCTGTTTTTATTTTTTTCTATAAACAAATCATAAGCAATATTTAAACTTGCTATTATTGCAATAGTTTGATTCGGCTGATCGGGCAATTCTTCTTTTGTCTCTTCTAAAACCTTATTTACATAAATTGCCAATTCTTTAGCCACCTCTTCATCTTCTACAAGCAGAGAATATTCTTTATCAAATATTTTTATTTTCAGCTTCTTGCGTTCTGTCATAATGTATCTTTACTCATCCAATAATAATTTTAACTAAGAACTTAAATGAAAATCAATTCTTGTAATTAAATTTTTTATTTTTTCTTTTAATGCTTCATTATCTTGTTTTGAAACCAATTGAGGTGTTTCATTCTGTTTATTAATTTTAGCTGTTTCCAGTTCAAATTCGAGCTCAGATATTCTTTTATTCAAATGATTGATTTCCTGCTTCAGCATTGTCAGCTGAACATCTTTTTCTTTCAATGATTCTGAAATAACTCTTTGTTTTTCAACAAGTATGGCAACTTCAGATTCAATGAGAGTTAAATCATTAAGCGTGCTTTCGTATTTAGAAATATCTGACACTATGAAGACCTCAATTTTGCATTGAAATTTGATGTTATTTTTTCAATTAAGAAATTAAATTCTTTCTCCACTTCATCTTCAGTCAAAGTTCGTTTTTCATCATAGAACTCTAGTCTGAAAGCCATACTCCTGTTGTTTTCTCCTAAAGATTCACTTTCAAACACATCAAACAAATCAACATTTTTCAAAAGATTTACTGATTGAGAAAAAATAAATTTTTCAATCTCACCATAATTTATATTCTTGTCAAAAACAAAAGCAAAATCCCTGACAATTTTTGGATATTTCAATGGTTCAACGAACTTTATTGGTGGTACTTTTATTTTTTTAATTTCACTTAAATTAAATTCAAAAAGAAAGACATCAGACTGAATATCAAACAAATCCAAAATCTTTTTATTTAATTTACCACCAATACCAATAATTTTATTTTCAACCAGTTTTTGATAAGAATAAATAAAAATTTCATTCTCGTTTGAATAATAAGAATCATTTGTAAAATTTTCAAGTGAAATCTTAGATAAAAGAGTGTTCACAAATGCCTTCAATGAAAAAAAATCAAAATTCTTTTCAGTTGAATTCCAACTCTTAATATTTTCCTTGCCAGTTAAAACTAAAATCAGGTTTTGATTCTCTGATAAATCATCAAAGTTGTTAATCTCAAAAGTGTTAACTGCATTAAAAACATTCCCGATTTCAAAAAGCATCAAGTCTTTATTACCAAAATTATGATTTCGTTTAACAGTGTTGAGTGCCCCGGGAATTAACGATGTTCTCAAACAATTCATTTCTACGCTTTGAGGATTAGCAAGTTTAATTGGATTACCTGATAAAGAAGCTTCCTTTTCTGAAATCAGTGGATTATTTATCATTTCGTTAAATCCAAGTCCAACACAAATATTTCTTACCATATCTTCAAATTTCTGATGGTCTTCTTTTCTTTCAAGTGTAACAGAAATTTTGGGTACGACAGGAATGTTATCGTAACCATTTATTCTTGCAACTTCTTCAATCAAATCAATTTCCCTTTCGATATCAGGACGAAAAGTTGGCACTGTAACTTTAACATTTTCATCTGATTGCTCAAGAATCTGAAATCCTAATCTATTTAAAATCTGAACGACCTTAGATTGATGAACTTCAAAACCAAGAATCTTATTTAATCTATTAAAACGAAGAGTTAATTCTTTTGCGCTTATTTTATTTGGATAAACATCAATAGTTCCTTTGAGAATTTTGCCTCCAGCAACATCTGCTATTAATTGAGCTGCTCTTTCTGCAGCATATTTAGTAATGCTGGGATCAGTACCTCTTTCAAAGCGATATGAAGAATCTGTTTGTAACTGAACTATTTTTGAAGTTTTTCTGATACTTGAAGGATTGAAATATGCACTTTCAATTAAAATATTTTTTGTAGCAGAAGTAATCTCGCTATTTTCTCCACCCATAATTCCAGCAATAGCTACTTCTCTTTTAGAATCACAAATCATCAGAGTTCCAGTGGGAAGCTCTCTTTTTTTTGAATCAAGTGTAACAAATTCTAAAGAGGATTCAAGACTTCTGACAATAATTTTTTTATCGTTCAATAAATCTAAATCAAAAGCGTGCAGAGGTTGTCCAATTTCGTGAAGGACAAAATTAGTAACATCAACTATGTTATTGATTGGTCTCAATCCGATTGATTTGATACGATTTTTAAGCCAGTCCGGAGATTCTTTAATCTCAACGTCCAAAACAACTCTTGCACAATATCTGGGACAGTTAATAGTATCTATGATTTCAACAGATGCTATCTCTCCTGACGATTGTTCTATTTCTTCAATTTTAATTTGCGGAATTTTCAATTCTCTTTCGAATAATGCAGATAAATCTCTCGCAACTCCAATGTGTGATAAAGCATCCGGACGATTTGGAGTAACAGAAATTTCAAGTATAACATCATTTAATTCAAGTGCTTCAGTGATTAAAGTACCGGGGACTAATTTTTCATCAAGCACCATTATTCCTGAGTGGTCATCACTTAAAAGTAATTCGTCTTCGGCGCAAATCATTCCAAGTGATTCTACTCCACGAATCTTTGCTTTCTTTATTTCAAAATTTCCATTCGGAATTATTGTTCCAACCGGAGCAAAAACTACTTTCTGATTTACAGCAACATTTGAAGCACCACAAACAACCTGAAGAGTGTTATTCCCATCGAAAATTTCACAGACACTAAGTTTATCAGCATTTGGATGCTTGTTTACCGACTTAACTTCAGCAACTAAAAAACCTTTATAAATTTCATTTTGATTAATGACATCTTCGACTTCCAGACCAGACATTGTAAGTTTTTCAACTATTTCATTTACTGAAAGTCCATCAAGATTTATGTAATCTTTAATCCAATTAAGAGATATTTTCATATTAAAACTGCTTTAAAAATCTTACATCATTTTCAAAAAATATTCTTATATCATTTATACCGTACTTAAGCAGAGCAATTCTTTCGATTCCCATTCCGAATGCATATCCGGTGAATTCTTCTGAATCATAATTAACGTAATTAAAAACATTTGGATCAACCATACCACAACCTAATATCTCCAACCATCCCGAATTTTTACAAACTCTGCAACCAGATCCTTTACATAAAAAGCAAGTAATATCCATTTCTGCACTTGGCTCAGTAAAAGGAAAAAAACTCGGTCGGAAACGATATTTAAGATTTTCGCCATAATATTGTTTTGCAAAAGAAACTAAGGTGCCTTTCAGTTCAGCAAAAGTAACATCTCTATCAACATAAAGCCCTTCAACTTGTTGGAAAGTGCAATAGCTTCGTGCATTGATCGCCTCATTCCTATAAACTCTTCCTGGCATAATTGCCCTAACTGGAGGTCGCATTTTTTCCATCACTCTTATCTGAACAGGAGAGGTATGAGTGCGGAGTAAAAATTTCTTATTTATAAAAAATGTGTCCTGCATATCTCTTGCAGGATGATCAGCGGGAAAATTAAGCGCTTCGAAGTTATAATAATCTGATTCCAGTTCAGGACCTTCGAAAACAGAAAAACCCATTGATTTGAAAATATCCTTTAACTCTTCGAGTGTTTGATTCAGAATATGTTTTGAACCGATTTTGATTGTATGTGCAGGTAAAGTTAAATCAATCTTCGAAGTGGAAAGCAATGTTTGACTTTCAATTTCAGATTTTTTCTGTTCGAAAAGATTTACAGCAAAATCTCTTAATTCATTTAGAACTTTACCGAGTTCTTTTTTATTTTCTTTGGGCACTTCTTTAAGTTTATCAAAGAGTGAGGAAATAATTCCGTTTCTGGAAAGATATTTTATTCTGATTTGTTCAAGTGATTTGAAAGAATCAACATTATTGATTTCTGTTTCGAATTCTGATTTAATTTGATTCAGTTGTTCCTGCATTTGCTAAAGCCATTGATTTGAATTGATGAATATTTAAAATAAACCCCTCAGAGAAAAGGATAAATATGCTAATTCCTCCGAGGGTTAAAATTAGTTCTGACTAAATTTTACTAATTCAGCAAAGGCTTGTTGATTTTCTACAGCAAGAGAGGCTAATATTTTTCTATTGATCTCGACACCTTTCTTCTGCAAAGCACCGATTAGTCTGGAATAAGTTGTACCATTCTGCCTTGCAGCAGCATTGATACGAATAATCCAAAGACTTCTGAATTCTCTCTTTTTAAGTCTTCTATCTCTGTATGCGTGAACTAATCCTTTTTCAACAGAATTTTTGGCAATTGTGTAAACATTACCTCTTGCACCCCAATAGCCTTTAGCAAGTTTGAGTATTTTTTTTCGTCTTCTATGTGAAGCTACTTTATTTTTTGACCTTGGCATTTCTCATTCCTCTCTTTTATTGAACCATAATACTTACTCTCTTTTCATCTGCTTTTGAAACGAGAGTTGCTTTTCTAAGATTTCTTTTTCTTTTCGTTGTTTTGGAAGTTAGAATATGACTTTTATAAGCTTTTTGTCTTTTGAACCGACCTGATGCTGTCTTTCTGAAAGTTTTTACAGCACCTCTGTTACTTTTCATTTTTGGCATAAATTTAACCTTGTTTTTGTTTTTTACCTTTTTTTGATAGTGGAACTAATATTGCTGACATACTTCGTCCCTCCATTTTGGGAGAAACTTCTACTTTTGCAATATCTGTTAAAGTATCAATAAACTTATTTATCAGTTCTTCACCTTGTTCTGTGTAAGCTAATTCTCTTCCTTTAAATATTACGGAGACTTTTACTTTATTTCCTTCTTCTAAAAAATTTGCTGCGTGTTTCGCCTTAAATTGAAAATCATGAACATCAGTATTTGGATGCAACCTGATTTCTTTTAAGACAGAAACAACCTGATTTTTTCTTTGTATTTTTTCTCTTTTTTGCTGTTCATATTTGAATTTACCGAAATCAATTATTTTGCAAACAGGAGGATCAGCCTGCGGGGCAATTTCAACTAAATCTAACTGCCTTTCAGAAGCTATCCTTAATGCGTCCTTTACTAAAAAAATTCCTAATTGAGTTCCATCAAAATCTATTACTCTAACTTTTGATGCTTTAATTTCCTGATTTACACGAACATTTGTTTTTTCTGAAATAGTTTACCTCTTAATTGTTAAATCTTATTTTTAATTTCGGTTGCAATTTTATCAATAAATTCTGATATTCCCAAAGAGCCTTTATCTCCTTCTCTATGTTGCCTTAAAGAAATTGTGGATGAAGATTTTTCTTTCTCACCAACGATAGCCATATATTTCACTTTTTTGGTCTCCCAATCTCTGATTTTATAACCAATTTTTTCATTCCTATCATCTAATTCTGCACGAATATTATTTTCTTTCAATAAATTGAAAATTTGTTGAGCATATTCAAAATAATTTTGAGAAATCGGCATTACTACTGCCTGAATTGGTGCGAGCCATAGCGGAAATTCACCCGCATAATGTTCAATTAAAACACCTATAAATCTTTCCAGCGAGCCGAAAGGAGCACGATGAATAACTACTGGTCTGTGTTTTTGTCCATCACTTCCAACATATTCAAGATTAAATCTTTCAGGCATAACATAATCAATTTGAACAGTGCCTAACTGCCATTTTCTTCCGAGAGCATCTTTAACCATAAAGTCTATTTTCGGGCCGTAAAAAGCAGCTTCACCTTCTTCGATAGTATAAACCAATCCCATCATATCAGCAGCTTCTTTGATTTCAGCCTGAGCTTTATCCCAAAGAGAAATATCTCCACCGTATTTATCAAGATTTTCATCACGAAAAGAAAGTTGAGTGGTGAAATCCTTGAATCCCATTTGATTGAATACTACTTGAATAAGCTCTATCACATTGCAAACTTCCTGCTTAAGCTGATCTTGCCTTACGAAAATATGAGAATCATCAACCGAAAAACATCTAACTCTTGTCAAGCCGTTTAATTCACCAGACTGCTCATATCTGTAAACCGTACCAAATTCAGCTAATCTTATTGGAAGATCTTTATAGCTTCTTGGTTTTGATGCATAAATATGAAAATGATGAGGACAGTTCATAGGTTTAAGAAGATATTCCTCCTTACCTTCCTCCAATGAAAGAATTGGGAATTGGCTATCCTTGTAATATGGATAATGACCGCTTGTTTTGTAAAGATTTATGTTTCCGATATGAGGAGTAATTACAGGAAGATAACCTCTTTTTCTTTGTTCTTCTTTGAGATAATTTTCTAATGTTTCTCTTAAAATTGTACCCTTCGGTAACCAAATTGGTAAACCAGAACCAATTGTATTACTAATCAAAAATATTTCTAATTCTTTTCCAAGTTTACGATGATCTCTTCTTTTTGCTTCTTCCAATCTCTGAAGATATTCATCAAGCATTTTTTTCTTCGGAAAAGAAATACCGTAAATTCTTTGTAACTGCTTGTTCTTCTCATCACCTCGCCAATAAGAGCCAGAAACTGAAAGAAGTTTTACATACTTTATCTTCGAACTATCTGGAAGATGAGGACCAGTGCATAAATCTGTAAAATCACCTTCGTTATAAATGCTTATCGTTTCTGAATTCTCATCCAACTCACTCAGGATTTCCAATTTATACGGATCATTCTTCTTCTTGAAAAGTTCGATTGCTTCATTTTTGGAAAGCTCAACTCTCTCAAACTTATTAGCTTTTTGTGAGAGTTCAATCATTTTCTCTTCAATTTTTATAAGGTCATCTTCGCTAAGTTGAGTGTTGATATCAAAATCATAATAAAACCCATTTTCTATCGCAGGACCTACTCCAAACTTTGCTTCCGGATAGATTGATTGAATTGCATGAGCCATTAGATGCGAGGATGAATGCCAGTACATATCTTTTCCATCTTCATTATCAAAAGTTAAAATTTCAACCTCTGCATCTGAGTTTATTTGAGTATAAAGTTCTTTAAGTACTCCATTTATACGAATTCCCAAAGCTTCTTCAGCAAGTCGTTTTGAGATAGACTCAGCAACTTGAATTCCTGTTATTCCTTTTTCGAACTCTCTGATATTTCCGTCAGGAAATTTTATTTTAATTTTTTCCATCGTTGTATTAAATAAAAATTTTCCCGCTACTGCGGGAAATAATAAAATGAACTAAAAGTTTTTATGTTCTAATGAATTTCTAAATCAGTTGAAAAATTTTGTTTTTTGTGGGCTCTAAAGGACTCGAACCTTTGACCTTCTGCACGTCAAGCAGACGCTCTAGCCAACTGAGCTAAGAGCCCATTTTATAAATTACTTTATTTCTTTAATCTCCCCAACTCCTGACGCTCTAACCTCCGTTAGCTAACGGATGAGCTAAGAGCCCATTAAAATATTTTATGAATTATTTTCTTAATCCCCCAAACTCCTGACGCTCTACCCTCCGTTAGTTAACGGATGAGCTAGGAGCCCGTTAAAATATTTTATGAATTAATTTCTCAATCCCCCACAGACCCCTGACTCTCTAACCTCCGTTAGCTAACGGATGAGCTAAGAGCCTAATACAATGAACAATTTATAATTAAAAATGTACAATTCTATTTAATTGTACATTTTAAGTACCGAGGGCCGGACTCGAACCGGCACGGGCTTATAAAGCCCACAGGATTTTAAGTCCTGTGCGTCTACCACTTCCGCCACCCCGGCAGACCATCAAAATTTGAAATACAAATATAAGAATCTATTAAATGCTTTTCAAATTTCCGACATTTTCAGATAGTTCATTTTCAAATGGATTATCATTTCACTTATGTCCAAAACGATAAAAAAGCATTCCTCAAATAAAGGAGGTAAATTTGTTTTAATAAAAATATAAACACCAAACTTTATCTAGGGACTAATGGTAAATGTAACACTTTTCAGCCAGATAATACATCATTTAAACAGAAATCTTTTCAGAAAAGTCGTAGAAAAATATCAAACAGATAAGCACAATAAAGGAATAAATAGCTGAACACATCTGGTAACAATGTTATTTTGTCACTTATCAAAAGCACAGTCAATAAAAGAAATCACCAACCGACT
>Ga0209721_1002215_pt1 | contig 12629 bp, 13 predicted proteins | sample TshhotsprinmetaG_FD_184139 | JGI IMG/M metagenome (GOLD analysis project Ga0209721, IMG submission 184139) | Hot spring microbial communities from South Africa to study Microbial Dark Matter (Phase II) - Tshipise hot spring metaG (SPAdes)... | ecosystem: Environmental > Aquatic > Thermal springs... | reverse complement strand
ATACGATGGTAAGATCTGCCAGTCACGGCTTACCAGCGCAAAATAGGGGGTTGGATCGGCGGGATTGGGTTCAGCGTAGCCGCCGTAACGCAACATCCAGACGTTCATCACCCCCATCCATGGCCACTCGCGACGGGCGCGCTCGATTTGGGCTACCAGATAGGCGCCTTTGGTCGCTTCATCAACCGGTGGCCCCCAGACGAAGCGTCGTTCAGGTGGTATGATCTCCGGCGCTGCATTGTAACCAAACTCTGTCACCCAAACCGGCGTGGCCAGATCGTCGTGGCGCTCCATTACTTCGCGCAGCAGCACCACCCGACTGACATCGTTGCGGGTATCGATTGGTCGATCCCAGCGCCAGTTATCGCGTCCGCGTAGAAAGACGTAACGATGTTCTGATGGGGGTTGGCCAAGACCATAATTTTGCGCGGCCATGATGTCAAAATAGGCTGCGCCGCCGAGCGTGTAGATCGCATCGAGGTACTCTAACTCACTCATCGGCGCGCGCGGATCGAGGCCGTCAGTCGGAGCCAATCCGGGGAAGAGGACGACAGCTTCGGGATTTGCCTCTTTCACTGCCTCATAGCCGATCCGCAGCAGCGCCAGGAAATCAGCCGGTTTCGGATCTTGCCAGCCCCACTCATTCTTCAGATTAGGTTCATTCCAGATTTGGAAGTATCGCACCTGACCGCGGTAGCGAGCTGCCAGTGTGGAAAGGAAGCGACCGTAATCGCGCAGATCGTCGGGTGGCGCAATGGAATTGCCGTCGATCGCCAGACCTGCCTGAAATTCCGGGGTGGCGCAGCTCTGTTCGCAAGCCCAGGCCGGTGGCCGATCAACGCGCATGATTAGCTCAATCCCATGCGCTACTGCTGAAGCAACGATCCGGTCGTATTTGGCCCAGCTCGATACAATGCCGATGGTCGCTGCATTGCGGCGGTCGGTAAAATCGCCGCGTCCGTGGATTTCGATGTCATCCCAGGGCACCTGCATGCGCACATAGCGCGCGCCGAGGTCGCGGGCAAGGGCGAAGGTGCGATCGATGGCTGCCGGGTCGGGTTCGAGGTGGAGGTTGAAGACGTTGACGCCGAGAGCAGGGCTATCACTGTAGGGAAACGGCTGGTTGATCGGTGAATGTTCAGCGATGCCGCGCAGCGCAGCGTTATCGATCCAGACTGCAACGCTGAGCGCGACCACCAGGAGCGCGCTCAGGCTGATCAGGGCGCAACAGCGAATCAGTGCAGTACGCATAGCGCAAAGAGTATAGACGGGCAATGCAATGGTGTCAAGGCAAGATGGCCGATACAGTCGTGAGGTGGGGTGGGCTGCTTGCGCACTCAATCCATCCCCTCATCGGACGAGCCGCTTGACCGGCAATACTGACTATGGCAGGTGGCGCCAGCATTGGCGGTCATCGCAGCGTCCTGGATGTAGTCCTGGTATGATTCAAATTGTCCTATCTGCGCCGGTCACGTCGAGCGCATAACGCAACAAGACTTCACGCGGGATGATCTTCAACGCAGCTTCGTGGGTAGCGGCGAGGATCACCGGCGGGGCAACACCAGCTTCATAGGCTTCGAGCCAGCGTAGAGCGCAAAGACACCAGCGGTCACCCGGTTTGAGGCCGGGGAAGTTGTATTCAGGGCGCGGAGTGATGAGATCGTTACCGCGCGAACGGCTGAACGCGAGAAATTCAGCGGTAACCTGGGCGCAGACCACGTGCAGACCGATGTCATGAGGGCCGGTTTCACAGCAACCGGTGCGAAAAAAGCCGGTGAGTGGTTGCAAGCTGCATGGCGCAAGCGCGCTGCCGATGACATTGCGGGTAGTTTGATCGGACTGCATAGAAACTCTCGCCAAAGTGATACAACTCTTCACCGGTTGGCAAATGGCACCAGATTGCCTGCCTCGTCAAGCGTCCAGACAGTGCCATCACTGGCGGTAATGCCGGTTTGCGCGCGCCAGCGTTCGGGCAGTGGACGCGGCATCGCCAGCATACCACCAGATGGTGTGCTCAGCAGGGTAAAATCGAGCGTACCGGCGGCGCTGCCGCTGATAGCGACACGCACCTTCCAGCAACCATTCCATTCGCGGTAGAAGTCGTAACTGAGTTCCACCGGGCCGAGCAGGTTGGTAAGCAGAGTGGCAATCAGCTTTTTGGCTTCCGGTACCCGGCGACGGAGGTCGGTGAGTGGTTGCGGTGTCATCTCGTCTCCTGAACTGGCAGGCAGGTTCTTGGCTCATTGGAAGCTTTGCCGGTCGCAGGCAACCGGCACACTATCATGATACCCGTGATATGCCATTTCGGCGCAACCTGGCCTCGCGCCAGACCCGGGCGGCGCCGCGAATGAAGCGGTAGGCAATGAAGGCGAGAACGAGCGCGATGATAAGCGCAAGAATGGGCACGAAGATGGCGAGCAGGCTGAGCACAAACGAGATCGCATCTTCCAGGAAGCTGAGAAAGGTGTTGGCAGTGCCACCGGTAGCGGCAGTGACGGCAGGCCGGATGCTGGCGCGCGCGCCCTGAGTGCCGGCAGCGGCGATGATGGCGGCGACGGCAACGATGGCCGGATGAATGGTAATGATGTCTTGCGCAGCGGCAAGCGCCACAATGGCGCCGGCAATCGGGCTGATCACCAGACCGATAATATGGAGGACGCTGTCAACTGCGGGAACTTTGTCGCCGATAAAATCGATGATGGCCAGTATAGCGAGAACAATCATCGTGATCGGGTGGGCCAGGAGATCAAACGGCTCGCCAAGCTGAATGAGGCCGAGCCGAGACAATACGCTGACGGTGAGTAAGGGGAGGTAGGCGTTGAGGCCGGTGGCCGTTGCCAGTCCCAGCGAACTGGCGAGCGTGATGATGGTCTCCATAACAACACTCCGACGGCGAATGGATGACGGAACAACCGAATGACACCTCTCTGCGCTGTGCCAGGCAACACGTGTGGTGTCCAGGCAGGCAGTCACTCATTTGTCCAATCAGACGCGCAACTGTCGGCAAAAGTTGCGCGTCTGATTGCGTATCATGCTAGCACAAGCGCGAGATTTCAGGAGTGAACAATGATGACTGAACCTCCCCGCGGACGACCGCGTCCCCTTCCCACACTGTCTCGTCCGCAGACATTACGGCAATGGTTACTGGAGACCCGCAAGGTGTTGCGTAATGTGCCGGCAGCGTTTCGCCTGGTCTGGCAGGCCGACCGTCTGCATACGATAGCGATGGCGGTGATTACGTTGCTGGCGGCTGGCTTGCCCCTGGCGCAGGCGTATGCTGGCAAGCTGATTGTTGACACAGTGGTGATGTCAATTCAGGATGGTGTTGATGCATTGAACGGTCTCAGGCAGACATTACCCTGGCTGTTGGCCGAGTTTGGGCTGATCACGCTGGGCGCAGCGCTGATGCAAGGTCGGTCGTTGAGTGAACATATCCTGCATGCGCGGCTGAGTAATCTGGTTAATCTGTTAATTATGCGCAAAGCGCTCTTACTCGATCTGCACTACTTTGAAGATGCGCAGTATTACGACAAGCTACAAAATGCGCGCCGCGAGACCAACTTTCGCGCGATAATGATCATTAACACGGTCTTTAGCGCGATCCAACAAATCCTGACATTGCTCTCTTTTGCCGCCAGTCTGCTCTGGTTTAGTCCGCTGGTCGCGTTGTTATTGTTTGGCGCGACAATTCCGGCTTTTCTGGCCCAGACCCATTTTAGCCACTTGCGTTTTCGATTGTTGACCTGGCGAGCGCCGGAGTTTCGCCGGATGCAATATCTTGAGCATCTCCTGACAGTTGATGCGGCGGCGAAAGAAGTGAAGTTGTTTTCGCTCGGAGAACCTCTGATCCAGCGCCATCAAGAGCAATTTCAGCGCTTTTTTCATGAAGATGAAGCATTGGCCCGCCGACGGTCGTTGATCAGCACCTTGTGGGGTGTTGTGGCTAGCGCCGGCTATTACGTGGCCTACGGCTGGATCGTCTGGCAGACGGTGGCCGGCGTCATTACGCTGGGAGGGATGACCTTCTACCTGACGCTCTTCCGTCAGAGTCAGTCGGTGGTGCAAACATTATTCGGTAATCTGGCGCAGCTCTACGAAGGCGGACTGTTCTTGTCCAACCTGTTCGATTTTCTGGCGCTTGAGCCGCGCATGACTAACGGTCGCAATCTGCCGGTGCCGCGTCCTATTCGATCCGGGATCGAGTTTCGTCATGTAAGTTTTCGCTACCCTGGCCGCGAAGATTGGGCGTTGCGTAACATCAACCTGCGAATTGCGCCGGGTGAGAAGATTGCGCTGGTAGGTTCGAATGGCGCGGGCAAGACAACATTGATCAAGTTACTCACGCGGTTGTATGACCCGACCGAAGGCCAGATTCTGCTCGATGGGGTTGATCTGCGCGACTACAATCTGGCTGAACTACGACAGCGGATTGGCGTGATCTTTCAGGATTTCGTTCGCTATCAGGCCACAGCGCGCGAAAATATCGGTTTTGGCCAGATTGATCAACTGACCAACGAACCGCGGATCCGAGAGGCGGCGACCCGGGGTGGCGCCGATGAGGTGCTGAGAGAGCTACCGGCTGGTTTCGAGACGATGTTGGGGCGTTGGTTTGAGCACGGGGCAGAACTATCAGGCGGACAATGGCAGAAAATTGCGCTGAGTCGCGCATTTATGCGTGACAGTGAAGTGCTGGTGCTTGATGAGCCGACGGCTGCGCTTGATGCCGAGCGTGAGTACGAGATCTTTCAACGGTTTCGGGATCTGACCGCAGGGCGGATCGCGGTGCTGATCAGTCATCGTTTTTCGACTGTGCGCATGGCTGACCGAATTGTCGTGCTTGAACATGGTCAGATTACCGAAATGGGGACGCATCAGGAGTTGTTATCTCGCCAGGGAACGTATGCTCGTCTCTTTCTAATGCAGGCCGAAGGGTATCGATGACAGACAGGCGGTATGGGGCAGCGTCTGGCGTTGCAGGATCGTTCGTGGGGAGCGGTGATGACGGTCATTTGGTGCGCTCCCAATCCAGGCGCCTTGTTTGGGGTTGCTATGCATCAATCGGCACGACGTGTTTGAGCTAGTTCAACGTGTTGCGGTCGGTGACAGCCGGATGGTTCCATCTATCGCGCATTGATTCTGCCGGCACTGGTCACGGTTGCTGCGATTGTTGCGCTGAATGTCAGCGAGGGTGTTTGTTGCCTGTCTGTTCACCCGTGAAAGAGCAGGGGCCGGCACTTGAAGCGGAGATGACAGATATTACGGCGCAATGCAAGACAAGCGAATGTAATCTGCGGAGTATGTTCAAGCCTGGCTTCATCGACAACCTACGGGTGAGGCTGTGAATTAACGACCGACGCAAAACCGATAACTGTTTCGGCATACGGCTGTTCATTACTGCGTTACGGTACCGGCTATCCTGCGCAATGATTGCAACAGGTTATCAGCCATAGGTGGCAGCGAGGCCGACGCTAGCGAAATAGCGTGTCTATGTTCTGCCCGATCATTTTATGGAAGAAATAGCTTAATGTAAGCTTTCGAAGCTTTGAGACTGCCGCTCGGGCTGAGATTGCGGGGATGCTGATGGGCGTGGTTGAGACGGCTGAAAGTCAGCGCGAGGCCGACAGGCGGATCGCACCAGTATAACGAGCGTCCAGGCCAATCCGGCTATTATTAATGCGCCGACACCCTGCGCGAGCGCGATGAGACCGGCCATCTCCATAGTGCATCTCCCTGGAATGAAGAACTTCCTTACTTCTATAGTGAGTATACACTAATTTTGGGATTTTGCAAACCAGATACTGTAAAAACTTGCCAGACAGAGAGCTATGAAATTCGGCAGAGAATGGGTCAGGCGTAGCCAGCGCCATGCCGTCCGACAATTTCTAAGCAATCATTTAAGTCATTTGTGAAGCTGATACCGTATATTGGTCTCGGTGAGTTGACAATGTACAGCGAGGAAGGCATGAAACATCTATTCATCTGGTCGTTTGCAGTGATATTAGTTGCGTGCAGTCAACCATCGGCGCCAGCCGCAACGCACACGATGGATCATTCCATGGCACACGATCAAGGTGTCCCGTATGACGCGCGCTTCATCGACAGCATGATCGAACATCACGAAGGTGCGATCACGATGGCGCGGCAAGTGTTGGCAGAGAGTCAAAACGAGCAGATTCGACAACTAGCTGAAGCGATTATTGTTGCGCAAGAGGCCGAAATTGCGCAGATGCGACAATGGCGGCAAGCCTGGTACCCCGATCTACCGCCAACCAATGGGATGGGCATGGAGATGGGGCCAATGACAGTTCCCGCCGGTGATGAATCGTTCGATCAACGGTTTCTCGAAGCAATGATCCCTCACCACGAGGGCGCGATTGCAATGGCGCGCGATGCGTTACAGCATGCGGAACATCTTGAAATCAAACAGTTAGCCGAGGCTATCATCAGCGCGCAAGAGGCCGAGATTGCCCAAATGCGCGCATGGTTGGGCAGGTGATGATGGCGTAGCGTGGGCGAGCCAGTCTTGTCGAAGAGATCGGTGTAGCTGCGCTGTGTCCAATCCCGATCAAGCACTGTTCCTTAAGGGGAGACATGCATGTCTCCCCTTTTTCTATCGTTTCCATCTTTACGCGCGGATAAGAAGGCACTGACGCGCAACGCTGCTGGCGGACACGGCGGGCCGGATGCTGCGCTCACGCGCCGCTGCGTCACAGGTCATGCCGCCAGCTTTCACGTGAGGGGAACCTGAGGCGCGCCGCTGCGTCACAGCGCATACCGCCAGCTCCCGGCGGTACGTTACCGCTCACAGGGAACGTTCCTGTCCGTGCGCGGTAGCGGGAGGAATGCTCTCCCTGCCCGTTCTGTGGTGGAGGAAATGCCAGCCTGGCAATGACGGAGCGCCCCGAAAACATCGGCGGGCCGCAGCATACACCGCAGCCCGACCGCACAGCAGGAGGGGAGGAGGGATGTGGTGGAGCGAAGGGGATTCGAACCCCTGACCTTCTGCGTGCAAAGCAGATGCTCTACCAACTGAGCTATCGCCCCAAAACAAGAGAGAATAGAGAATGAACCGACATTCTCTATTCTCTCAATGTTGGTGGGCGTAGGTGGACTCGAACCACCGACCTCGATCTTATCAGGATCGCGCTCTAACCTGCTGAGCTATACGCCCTCGCAACGCGGTGAAGTATAACACAGCTCAAGGGGTGTGTCAAGTTTGAGTGGGTATGTGACCACTGCGTTCCTGTATCGCATGCTGTCGCGGAAAGTATTGAGTTGTTGCCCGCAGGTGGCATGGAGTCCTCGGAGTGGTCCGGGCAGGGATTGATAAGGGTGTGACCAGACAGGTGGAATCGGGATGGCACAGTGCTGTACGACACATTCAGGTTCGGAGCAAAACAGCAGTGGAATCGATCGGGATAGCGGATTATGATGGCCCGGTTAGCGATGGCCGGCAAGCCTTTTACCGCAACTGTAAGCCTTTATCAGATTTTTTATGTTTTTGGTTGACAAATTCATAAAATTAGTATATTCTAATTTCGTCGCTTAGCACATATTGTCACAACAGGCTGATCCTATGGAACTGCTGGTTGCTCATGACATTGGTTATTGTCTCGACAGCCACTGGCTGGTACGGTCGGTTTCACTGAGTTTGTCTGCTGGCGAAGTAGTGGCACTCGTTGGCCCCAATGGAGCCGGGAAGAGCACGCTACTCAGCCTACTGGCTGGCGATATTCCCCCAACCAGCGGTGACATCTGGCTTGCCGGGCAGCCGATCAACCGGTTGTCGGCGCTGGCACAGGCGCAGCAACGCGCTGTGCTGCGCCAGCAGTCGAACGTTACCTTTCCCTTTACTGCGCTGGAAGTGGCACTGATGGGCCGAGCGCCACACCTGCGCGGGAGCGGGGAAAGTGAACGTGATCGAGCAATCGCACTGGAGGCACTGGCGCGGACCGAAACCGCATCGTTCGCCGCGCGTCCTCTGCCGACCCTCTCGGGTGGCGAACAGTCTCGCGTGCATATGGCGCGTGTTCTGGCTCAAACTACGCCAATACTCCTGCTCGACGAGCCAACTGCGGCGCTTGATCTTCGTCATCAGCATCGAGTGTTGCAATTGGCCCGCCACGCAGCCGATCAGGGTGGCGCCGCCTTGATCGTTTTGCACGATGTCAATCTGGCAGCACTCTACGCCAACCGCATCGGGATTATGGACAGGGGTGTCTTGCGCGCCATCGGTTCGCCATGGGAGGTCTTGCGCGCCGAATTGCTGAGCGACATTTATGGAGTACCAATCACAGTACAGCAGCATCCGCGAATGTCTGCTCCACTGGTGCTTAGTTTGCCGGTAGAGATGATCAAGGAGTAAGTACTACCTATGACGACGAAGCATACCACGCTGTTGTTGTTCCTTTTCATTCTTGGCCTGCTGACGGCCTGTGGCAATAGTCCAACTGCTGCGCCCACGGCTGTACCCGCGCCCACAGCGGCGCCTGCGCCCACGGCTGTACCCGCGCCCACAGCGGCGCCTGCGCCCACAGCGGCGCCGGTATCGAACGTTACCACCGATGTAGAACCGGCACTGCCGGTTTCGCTAACTGATTATCGGGGTGAGACGGTTGTGATTGAGTCGATTGACCGGATCGTCAGTTTAAGCGGCGATATTACCGAGATCATCTTTGCGCTCGGTATGGGTGATTATGTGGTTGGTGTTGATACAAGCGCCCTTTATCCTCCGGAGAAGACGAGTGTGCTTCCCAACATTGGATATCAGCGCCGGTTGAATGCTGAAGGCATTTTATCGCTGAATCCTACTCTTGTCATCGGCACTGAAGCGGCTGGCCCGCCTGAAGCCCTGGAGCAGGTTCGTTCGGCTGGGGTACCGGTTGCGCTTACGGCCAGTTCGCCAACTCTCGAGTCGCCTGCGCAAAAGATTCTGTTCGTTGCCCGCGCGCTCGGCATTCCGCAGCGTGGGTATGAATTAGCCGCTCGTGTAGAGGCTGAAATTGCGCAAGCTCGCGCCGAAGCCGCTTCACTCCCGCGCAAGCCTCGCGTGATGTTTCTCTATTTGCGTGGCACTGATGTTCAGCAGGTAGCCGGGTCCAATACTGCCATCGATGCCATGATTACCGCTGCCGGCGGCGTGAATGTTGGGGCCGAAGTAGGGATTGTGAATTACGCGCCGTTGAGCGCTGAGATAGTCATTGCGGCCCAACCGGATGTGTTGCTCGTGTTGACGAAAGGTCTCGAGTCGGTAGGTGGCATTGATGGTTTGCTCCAGATTCCGGGTCTAGCCGATACTCCAGCCGGTCAACAACGACGAGTCATCGATTTCGATGACCTCTACCTGAATGGGATGACACCCCGCGCCGGTCAGGCATTGGCCGATCTGGTACAAGCATTCCGTGACGCAGTTGCGCAGACGGGTGGATCATGAGCGCTACAACCATTGCTACGGGTCATCTTCGACAGCATACCATTCGGCGCGGCTGGTTTCTCCCAATCTTGATCGTGGCGCTGGTTGGTATGCTCTTGTTGGGGGTTGGCATTGGCGCCGTTGCCGTTCCTCCCGATGTAGCGATTGCGATCGTCTTGCACAAAATCGGGCTGTTGCCTGAAGCAACAATGGCGCAGCAGCAGATAGCAGTGCTCTGGAATATCCGCCTTCCCCGCGTGATTCTGGGCGGACTGGTCGGAGCGGCACTGGCGGTTAGTGGCGCGCTCTTGCAGGCGATCTTTCGCAACCCACTTGCCGATCCCGGTTTGATTGGCGTTAGTAGCGGGGCAGCGTTAGGGGCAGTCTTCACCATTATCAGCGGCGTGGCGGTGTTTGGCATCTATACCTTGCCGATTGCCGCCTTTCTGTCCGGCATCCTTGCCACGGTGCTTATCTATCGGCTATCGCGTCGGCATGGTCGCACCGATGTCGCTATGTTATTGCTGGTTGGTCTGGCAATCAATGCGCTGGCTGGCGCAGCAACCGGTTTGTTGACCTATCTCGCTGACAATGATCAATTGCGTTCAATCGTCTTCTGGACGATGGGCGGGTTGGGGGGCGCTCTATGGGAGACGGTGCTGGCTGCTGCGCCTCCTATTCTGATCGCGCTCGCGCTGGCGCCGCGACTCGGCTTTGCCTTAAATCTCTTTGCATTAGGAGAAACGGAGGCGCGCCATCTTGGTGTACGCACCGAATGGGTGAAACGGGCTGCGGTGGTACTGGCAACCCTGGCGACGGGGACTGCCGTCGCCTTGACCGGGCCAATCGGGTTTATCGGTCTCATCGTCCCCCATATCGTCCGACTGGCGATAGGCCCCGATCACCGCTGGCTCATTCCAGCATGCGCGTTGGGCGGGGCAACACTGCTGGTATTGGCCGATTTGCTGGCGCGAACGCTGGCGGCGCCAGCAGAGATACCAGTTGGACTGTTTACCGCCTTTGCTGGTGGCCCGTTCTTCCTCTTCCTCATCTTGCGAACCCGACGACACTATGGTTTCGGCCTGTAAGGAGAACACGATAATGATCACGACAGCCAATCGTATCTATGTCCACCCCGACTATGCAGACCTGTTTGAAGAGACATTCCGCAATCGTGCCCGCCTGGTTGATCGAATGCCCGGCTTTGTGAGCAACCAATTGCTCCGCCCGGTGAATCCGGGTGATCCGTACATCGTGCTGACAGTTTGGGAGAGCCGCGCCCACTTTGAAGCATGGGTTCGCTCAGATGAATTCCGGCAAGGCCATGCTCGTTCGGGCACACTGCCCAAAGAGGCCTTCACTGCTCCCAACAAGCTCGAACTCCACGAGATCATCATGGATACCACTCGACCTGATCTACCGGTCGAGCCACGCGGCAAGCCGTTCAAGGTTCATCACGGCTAGTCGGGTATGCTACCGCCGCGGCGCGCGATTGCGCGTCGCGGTTCACCCTGGTCATCGCCTGTCATACCACATCACTGCCTATGCTGACCTCTGATCTATCACTTCGAGCGTCGAGTGCTATGACGCGCCTTTCACCAGCCGAGCTGACGTGTTTGATAGCGTTGGCCGATCTGGCCGATGATCAAGGCCATGTTTTTGTCGACAACCTGGTGCGTTGTCTGGATGGAGAGCCGGCCCATGTATTATCCGTGCTTCACCAGTTGAGCAAGCGCACTCTGGTGCAGAGCAATGCGCAAGGCGCGCTAGAGCTAACCGCGCTCGGCAGTTGTTGGGCGCGTCAGGCGCAAATCCGGCATCGCTTGCTCGAGCGGTTTTTGCTTGATGTGGTTGGCGTGCCGTGGATCTTTGTTCATCGTGAAGCATTGCGGTTGACGTCGGTCGTCTCGCCGTTGTTTATTGAGCGGGTGGCTGAGCTAACGCGCCATGCAACGGTTTGTCCGCATGGCAATCCGATTCCGGGTCGTAGTACGAATGGCGCTTATGAATGTCCAGTATCCGAGGCGCCCTTTGGACAGCGTTGTCGGCTGGCTCGAATTGCCGAATGGGTCTGCTACGAACCACACCTCTTACAACGGCTCTGGAGTAACGAACTTGTGCCTGGTCGCACCCTTGTGCGCGTTCCCGATCCGCTTCACCAATGGGTAGTTCAGGTGAACGAACGACCGCTGGTAGTAGGGAAACGGATTGCTGAGATGCTCTACGTGGTGGTTGATTAAGTTAACGTCAGTTACGGATAAGAATGAAGCTGCCTTCGACTATGCTTTAGATACCACACAAGGCAAACGAAGGAGGCTTCTTCCATGAGTATAGTCGAACTGTTCTGTCACGTGGACGATTTCTGCAAGACCTTTGCGCCGCGATACCAGGCCGCACTCAAGGCCGCAGGCCTACGAGAACGCCAGCGTAGCGGCGAGTTGTGCCTGAGTGAGGTCATGACCATTCTGATTGCCTTCCACCAGTCGCACTATCGCAACTTCAAGGCCTATTACCTGGAACACGTGTGCCGCCATCAGCGTGCCGAGTTCCCCAGACTGGTAAGCTACCCACGCTTTGTGGCGCTGATACCGGGCGCGCTGGTCGCGCTGTGCGCCTACCTGCGCAGCTTGCTCGGGCAGTGTACTGGCATTTCGTTCATCGACTCAACGCCACTGGCCGTTTGCCACAACGCGCGTATCCACCAGCACAAGGTGTTCGCTGGGCTGGCTCAGCGTGGCAAGTCCTCTACAGGTTGGTTCTTCGGCTTCAAGCTGCATATGGTCTTCAATGACCAGGGCGAGCTGTTGGACTTCCTCCTGACTTCCGGTAATGTCCATGACCTCAAGGCGCTGCCCCGACTGGCTCGACGCCTGTTCGGCAAGCTGTTTGGCGACAAGGGCTATCTCTCTGCAGCAATGTTCAGCCAATTGCTCGAGTGCTGCGGCGTGCAGCTCATCACCAGGCTCAGGCGCAACATGAAGAATCGGCTCATGTCGCTAGCCGACAGACTGCTCCTACGCCAGCGTGCCATCACGGAGACGATCATTGACCAACTCAAGAACATCTCGCAGATTGAGCACACCCGACATCGCAGCCCATGCAACTTTCTGGTCAACCTAGTGTGCGGCTTGATCGCTTATTGCCATCGGCCAATCAAGCCCTCGCTGGGCCTCAACCTGCGCTCGACCTTGCCAGCAGCTTATCCATAACTGACGTT
>Ga0209721_1002214_pt1 | contig 12636 bp, 10 predicted proteins | sample TshhotsprinmetaG_FD_184139 | JGI IMG/M metagenome (GOLD analysis project Ga0209721, IMG submission 184139) | Hot spring microbial communities from South Africa to study Microbial Dark Matter (Phase II) - Tshipise hot spring metaG (SPAdes)... | ecosystem: Environmental > Aquatic > Thermal springs... | reverse complement strand
GTGCCAGGCACCTGAGAGGGTGCCTGGCACGTGAGAATTACAGAGGTTCTGGCCATGTGGCATACTTACTATGCACCGTCCTCTGTTGCCGAAGCACTGGAGCTGCTGGCGCAACACGGGGACGCGTGCCGTCTCATCGCGGGCGGCACCGACCTGATTTTAGAGCTCGAACGCGGTGTCCGCCAACAGAAAATCCTCATAGACATCTCGCGCATCCCCGGGCTAGATCGGATTGAGGTGCGACCAACGCACGTGCCTGGCACTTCTGAAAGTGCCAGGCACGTGGACGAGGTCATTCTGGGCGCCAACGTCACGCACAATCGGGTGGTTGGCACGCCCGAGGCTGTGGCACATGCCTTCCCGCTTGCGCGCGCCTGCTGGTTGGTCGGCGCGCCGCAGATCCGCAACCGCGGCACCGTCGCGGGCAACTGCGTCACCGCCAGCCCGGCCAACGACACCATCACGCCGCTGTGGGCCATGGACGCCACCTTCACCGTCGCCAGCCGCGACCGGGGGGAGCGCACCCTGACTTGCGCCGAGTTCTTCCAGGGCGTGCGCAAGACCGCGCTCCGGCCCGATGAGATGCTGGTCCACATCAATGTCCCGGCCCTGAAACCGACCGAGCGCGGCACCTTCCTGAAACTCGGCCTCCGGCAAGCTCAGGCCATCAGCGTGGTGAACGTGGCAGCGATCGTGGATTGCGAGTCGTGGATTGCGGATTCACCTGGCGAAAGCCGGCCAATCCGAAATCCGAAATCCGAAATCCGAAATGCCAGGATCGCCCTCGGCTCCGTTGCGCCCACCATCGTCCGCGCAACTGAGGCCGAGGCATACCTGGCCGGCAAAGCGTTGACCGACGAGCTCATCGCGCGCGCGGCCGAGCTGGCCGCGGCCGCCGCCCGTCCCATCTCCGATATCCGCGGCAGCGCCGAGTACCGCCGCGACATGGTGCGCGTGCTCACGGCGCGGGCGCTGCGCCAGTTGCGCGATGGCACGGAACGGGTGGATTGGCCGGAGCGGCCGGTGTTGTTGTGGGGGAGAGGAGTCAGGAGTCAGGGGTCAGAGGTCAGGGGTCAGGCCGCGGTCGGCGGTCAACGGTCGGCGATCAGCTTGACCTTGAACGGCAAGCCGACAACCCTGCCCAACGCCCGCGGCAAGACGCTGCTGCGCGCGTTGCGGGAAGATGCCGGCCTGACCGGGACCAAAGAAGGCTGCGCGGAGGGCGAGTGCGGCGCGTGCACGGTTTGGCTCGACGGCGTGGCGGTGATGAGCTGTCTGGTGCCCGCGGAGCGGGCCGAGGGGTGCGAGGTGGTGACGGTCGAGGGGCTGGCAGAGATCGCCCCTCACCCCAGCTCTCTCCCCGCAGGAGAGAGGGAGCCATCTCCCCTCTCCCTGACAGGGAGAGGGGTCGGGGGTGAGGGTCTCTTGCACCCCGTCCAGCAAGCCTTCATCGAAGCCGGCGCGGTCCAATGCGGCTACTGCACGCCCGGCCTCCTCATGTCGGCCGCCAGCCTGTTGGAAGAAATCCCACAACCGACCGAGGCCGAGATCAAACAGGCGCTGACGGGGAATCTATGCCGGTGCACGGGATATTACAAGATCGTGGAAGCGGTTGAAAACGCTGCGCATAGGAGGCGGCCAGCATGACCTACCAGATCATCGGCACAAATGCCGCCCGCATAGACGCGCCCGGCAAGGTCACCGGACAGACCCTCTACCCCGGCGACATCGTCTATCCGAACATGCTCCACATGGCCACGCTGTTTGCCGGCCGGCCCCATGCGCGCATCCTGAACATTGACACGGCCGCGGCCGAGGCCGCGCCGGGTGTCGTGGCCGTCTTCACCGCCAAAGATGTGCCGGTGAACGAATACGGCCTCCAAATCAAAGATCAGCCCGTGCTGTGCGGCCCGGGTTCCGGGAAGGCCGGCGCCGACATCGTTCGTTTTGTGGGCGACCAGGTGGCGCTGGTCGTGGCCGAGACCGAGGCGCAGGCGCGCGCCGCGTGCAAGCTGATCCGCATCGAATGGGGGGACTTGCCGATCGTCACCGATCCGGAAGTCGCAGCGCCGTCGCTGGCCGGCGGCCTGGTTGCTGCCGATCCCACGCGGCCAGTGCCCATCCAGCTTCATCCCCACTGCGCCGACAACATCTGCTATTCCTACCGCATCCGCAAAGGGGACATCGAGGCCGGCTTTCGCGAGGCCGACGTCATCGTCGAAGCGGTTTATCAGACGCCGGTGCAGGAACACGCCTACCTTCAGCCGGAGGCCGGCGTTGCCTACCTCGACGAGGCGGGGCGTATCACCGTGGAAGTGGCCGGCCAGTGGACTCACGAGGATCAGAAGCAGATCGCGCACGCCCTGGGCCTGCCGTTGGACCAGGTACGCGTGATCTACCCGGCCATCGGCGGCGCGTTCGGCGGCCGCGAGGACATGTCGGTGCAGATCACCTTGGCGCTGGCGGCCTGGCGGCTGGCGCAACGCGGCATCCGCCGGCCCGTGAAGACCGTCTGGAGCCGCGAGGAGTCCATCATCGGCCACGGCAAGCGCCATGCGATGAAGATCTGGGCCAGGTGGGGCGCCAGGCGCGATGGGATGCTGACCGCGGCGCAGGTCAAGGTGATCGCCGACGGCGGCGCGTACATGTACACCAGCAACAAGGTGCTGGGCAACACGACGCAGACGTGCACCGGCCCCTACGAGATCCCGCACGTTGCAGTGGACACCTATGCCGTCTACACCAACAACGTGCCGGGCGCGGCCTTCCGCGGCTTCGGCGGGCCCCAGGGCCACTTTGCAGCCGAGAGCCAGATGGACAGGCTGGCCGAAGCGCTGGGCATGGATCCGGTGGAGATCCGCCTGAAAAACGTGTTGACCGACGAGAAGCTCCTCACCACCGGCACCCCCATCCCCGGCGGCGTCGGCCTGACCGAGACGATCATCGCGGCGGCGAGGGCGGCCGGCTGGACGCAGGACGAGGCGGGGCACTGGCACAGGCCAGCGAATCAGCAAATCAGCAAATCAGCGAATCACGAATCACGCACTACTCAACACGCAACACGCCGCGGCATCGGTTTCGCCTGCGGATTCAAGAATGTCGGTTTCAGCCTGGGCTACCAGGAGAACAGCTACGCCCGAATCGAACTGCGCGGCGGCGGCGAGATCGCCGAGGCGGTCGTTTATTTCGCCGGCGCCGACTGCGGCCAGGGCAATCACACGGTGCTCGCCCAGATGGCGGCCGAGGCATTGGGCGTGCCGCTCGCGCGGATCAAGCTGATCACATCGGACACGGCGCTAATGGGCAGCAGTGGGAGCGCGTCGGCCTCGCGGCTCACCTACATGGCGGGCAACGCAGTGCGCGGCGCGGCCGCCAAGGCGCTGGCAGCCTGGCGCAACGAGGAGCGGCCGGCCGTGGGCGAATTCGTCTATCTGGCGCCCAAGACGACGCCGCTCGACCCCGAGACCGGCTACGGCGTGCCCAACTTCGCCTATGGCTACGTGGCGCAGGTCGCGTTCGTCGCCGTGGATACAGAGACCGGCCAGGTCAGGGTCGAACGTTTCATCAGCGCCGACGATGTGGGCAAGGCGATCAACCCGCAACAGGTGATCGGCCAGATCGAAGGGGGCGCGGTGCAGGCGTTGGGCTACGCGTTGCAGGAGCACTGGCAGAGTCGCGAGGGCCGCGTGTTGACCGACAGGCTCAGCACCTACCTGATTCCCACCGCGCTGGATGTGCCGGACAAACTGGAGGCGATCATCGTCGAAGTGCCCGATCCCAACGGCCCGTTCGGCGCGCGCGGCATGGGAGAAATGCCCTATCTGCCCGCCGCGGCGGCCGTGGCCGCTGCGGTTTACGACGCCACCGGCGTGCGCTTTGACGACTTCCCGCTGACGCCGGAGCGGGTATGGCGAGGATTGCACGGCCGTTGAATCCTTCCACTCCTCCGCTATACGATGACAGGCAGCCGGCGACGCGCTTGACAGCTCGTACGAAATCGCGTACCATGTTGCCGACAGGAAGAAGGTGCGCATGACAGTGCTTACAGTCAGTGAGGCCCGGGCAAACCTGTATCAGCTGATTGACGAAACCGCGCAATCGCACCAGCCGATATTAATCACCGGGAAGCGACACAATGCCGTCCTGGTTTCGGAAGAGGACTGGCGCTCGCTGCAAGAAACACTGTATCTTGTTTCCATTCCGGGCATGCGGGAGTCCATCATCGAAGGCTTGCGGACGCCCGTGGCAGAGTGCAGCGAGGAGCTGGCGTGGTGAAGTGGCGGCTGGTTTACACCCGCTAGGCGCAAAAGGATGCTCACAAACTGGCGGCTGCCGGTCTCAAGGAGAAGGCGGCTGCGTTGTTGGAGATCCTGGCGACAAATCCCTTCCAAACGCCGCCACCTTACGAGAAGCTGATCGGCGATTTGCAGGGCGCCTATTCGCGCAGGATCAATATCCGACACAGGCTGGTATACCAGGTGCTCGAAGAAGAGCGGATCGTCAAGGTGATCCGTATGTAGTCTCACTACGAGTGAAAACGGGTGAAACAGCCCTTGAGCATACCGGCATGATGATACGAAGGGCCGGCTCCTGGATGACGGGCGCTGGCCCTGTTCGCGTTGGATGTCATTGCGAGTTACACACGCTATGCGGGCGGCATGGCGTCATGCAAAGACTCACGGACGGTCATTCTCAAAGCAGTACGACTCTGACCAAATACTTCAAGAGGTACATCCATGCTGGCAGACCTGATCTTAAAGAACCGCAGCTATCGTCGTTTCTACGAAGACGTGCCGGTTGATCTGGCCACGCTGCGCGAGCTGGTGAATCTGGCGCGGCTGTCGGCCTCGGCGCGCAACATGCAGCCGCTCAAATATGTGCTGTGTTGCGACCGGCAGACCAACGCGGCCATCTTTTCCACCCTGGCGTGGGCTGGCTATCTGAAGGACTGGGGTGGGCCGGTGGAGGGCGAGCGGCCTGCGGCGTATATTGTCGTTCTGAGCGACACGACCCTGGGCCAGGCCTTCGTCGGCGTAGATCAAGGGCTGGCGACGCAGAACATCCTGCTGGGGGCCGTCGAGCGCGGGTTGGGCGGCTGCATCATCGCCTCGGTGCAGCGCGAGCGCCTGCGGCAGATCCTGGCCATCCCCGAACGCTATGAGATCCTGGCTGTCGTGGCGCTGGGGGTGCCCAAAGAGACCGTCGTGATTGATCCGGTTGGCCCCGACGGCGACATCAAGTACTGGCGCGATGCGGACGGCGTCCATCACGTCCCCAAGCGGTCGTTGGATGAGCTGATCCTGGACCAGCGAGGGTAACGCTGTGATATCACCGACAGCGAACGAGGCGCTCGCTGCGCTTCTGGCCGGCAATCAACGGTTTGCAGCCGGTGCCAGCCTGGGCCCGCGCCGTTCGGCCGACCGGCGGGCGGAGGTTGCGGGGGCGCAACGGCCTTTCGCCGCGGTCATCGCCTGCTCCGACTCACGCATGCCGCCGGAGATCATCTTCGACTGCGGCCTGGGCGACCTGTTCGTGATCCGCGTTGCGGGCAACGTGCTGGACGACGTCGTGTTGGGCAGCGTCGAGTTCGCCGTAACATCCCTGGGCGTCGGGCTGGTGCTGGTTTTGGGGCACAGCCGCTGCGGCGCTGTGATGGCTGCTTTGGAGGGCGGAGAGCCTCCCGGCCACATCGGCAGCGTTGTGGAACGCATCCGGCCGGCGCTGGCGTGGGTGAAGGCGGCCGGCGGCGATGTGGTGGACGCGGCGATCAGGGCCAACATCGAAATGAGCGTGGCCGCGCTGCGTACTTCTCAGCCTATCCTGGCGCCGCTGGTCACTGACGGCCGGCTGCAAATCGTCGGCGCGCACTACGATTTGACTACCGGGCTGGTTGAGATCCTGGACAGATGACGGCGGCGATCATGACCGATCAGGCCGGCGGCTATGCCGAATACCGTTTCACCGCGGAGTTCTACGACCACGTCGTGCCCTATCGCGAGCGCCAGGACGTGGCCTTCTTCGTCGAGATGGCCCAGGCAACCGGCGGCCCGGTGCTGGAGGTCGGCTGTGGCACCGGCCGGGTGCTGATCCCCACCGCGCGCGCCGGCTTCGAGATCGTGGGCCTGGACCTGTCCCCTGCGATGCTGGCGGTCTGTCGCCAGAACCTGGCCGCGGAGCCGGCCGAGGTACAGGGCCGCGTGCAACTGGTCGAGGCCGACATGCGCGATTTCGACCTGGGCCGCGTGTTCGGCCTGATCACCATCCCGTTTCGGCCGTTCCAGCACCTCACGACTGTCGAAGACCAGATCGCCTGCCTGACCACGCTGCGCCGTCACCTGCGCCCGGGCGGCCGGCTGGTGCTGGACCTGTTCAACCCGTCCATTTCCTATCTGGCCGATCCCGCGCGGCTGGATGAGTTCGGCGACGAGCCGGAGATCCTCATGCCCGACGGCCGCCGCGTGAACCGCCGCGCACGCATCGTCGCGCGCGACTATTTCGGCCAGGTGCAGGACACCGAATTGATCTATTACGTGACCCATCCCGACGGCCGGCAGGAGCGGCTGGTGCATGCCTTCCCCATGCGCTACCTGTTCCGCTTCGAGGCCGAGCACCTGCTGGCCCGCTGCGGCTTCGAGGTCGAGGCGCTGTACGCCGACTACGACAAAAGCCCCTACGGCGTGAAGTATCCCGGCGAGCTGATCTTTGTGGCGCGGCGGCGGTGAGCAACGACTTCTGGTACGCGCTCGATGAACTGGTGCGCACGAGTCGGCTGGTGATTGACCGGCCGGCCGGCAGCGCTCACCCGCGCTATCCCGACTTCACCTATCCGCTGGATTATGGCTACCTGGCCGGCACGACTGCAGCCGATGGTGATGGGATTGACGTCTGGCTCGGTTCGCTGCCCGAACGCTGCGTGACCGGAGCCATCTGCACGGTGGACCTGCACAAACACGACGCCGAGCTGAAGCTCTTGCTCGGCTGCACGCCCGACGAGGCGCGCATCGCCCTGGCGACTCACCAAAGCGGCGGCCAGGCGGCGATCCTCCTGTGGCGCGCTGGATGAAAGTGACTGGCTAAAGTCTCGATTCCAGGCAGCGTTCAGCACTCAATACGCAGTACGCAATATGCATACGCAATACGGAGCACACCCTTGACCTCCCTTCCCTTCACCTCTCGTCGTTCCCCCATCTACGGCCGCCGCGGCGTGATCGCGGCCTCACAGCCGCTGGCCGTGGCCGCCGGGCTGGAGATCCTGGCCGCGGGCGGCAGCGCGGCCGACGCGGCCGTGGCCACCGCAGCCGCGCTGAACGTGACCGAGCCCACCTCCACCGGCATCGGCGGCGACTGCTTCGCGCTGTACTACGAGGCCGCCACGGGCCAGATCACCGCGCTCAACGGCTCGGGCCGCGCGCCGGCCGGGCTGACGCTGGAACGGCTGACGCGCGAGGGGTTCGGCGCAGAGGCGCACGGCCGCGCGCCCCTGCCGCCGCACCACGCGTATACCGTCACCGTGCCGGGCGCGTGCGCGGGCTGGTGCGACCTGGTAGCGCGCCACGGCCGCCTGCCGCTGGCGCACACCCTGGCCCCCGCCATCCGCATGGCCGAGGAGGGCTTCCCCGTCGCGCCGATCACCGCCTATCACTGGGCGCGGGGCGTTGAGCGTCAGCTGCGCAATGCCGTGGGCGGGCTGGAGCTGACCATTGACGGCCGCGCGCCGCGGCCGGGCGAGATCTTCCGCAATCCCGGCCTGGCGCGCACCCTGCGGGCAGTGGCCGAAGGGGGCAAGGACGCGTTCTACTGCGGTCCCATCGCGGAAGCCATTGCCGCAGTGGTACAGTCGGCCGGTGGCTGCCTGACGGTCGAAGACCTGGCCGGCCACACCAGCACCTGGGTCGAGCCCATCAGCGCGACCTATCGCGGCCTGCGCGTCTGGGAATGTCCGCCCAACGGCCAGGGGCTGGCCGCGCTGCTGGCCCTCAACATCCTGGAGGGCTTCGACCTGGCCGGCCTCGATCCGCTGTCGCCGGAACGCCTGCACCTGGAGATCGAGGCCATGCGCCTGGCCTTCGCCGACGCCCGCTGGTACATCGCCGACCCCCAGTTTGCCGATGTGCCGACCCACCAGCTCCTTGCCAAGACCTACGCCGCCGACCGCCGCCAGTTGATCGATCCGGCGCGTGCCACCCTCGACCAGCGTCGCGGCGCGGCCGTGGCCGGCTCTGACACGGTCTATTTCTGCGTGGTGGATGGCGAGGGCAACGCGTGCTCGTTCATTAACAGCAACTACATGGGTTTCGGCACCGGCATCGTGCCCAAGGGCTGGGGCTTCACCCTGCAGAACCGCGGCCACAACTTCAGCCTCGATCCGGCCCATCCCAACGCCCTCGCGCCCGGCAAGCGGCCGTATCACACGATCATTCCCGGCCTGATGACACGGGAAGCCGACGGCAGCCTGTACGGCCCCTTCGGCGTGATGGGCGGCTTCATGCAGCCGCAGGGCCACATGCAGGTCGTGATCGCCCTGGCCGACGACCGGCTCGATCCGCAGGCCGCACTGGACCGGCCGCGCTTCTGCATCGGCGATGGGACGGCGTCCGGCGGCGTGAGCCTGGAGGAGGGCATCCCGGCTGCCACGGTCGCGGCGCTGGCCAGGATGGGGCATCCCGTGGATGTGGTCACCGGCCACGGCCGCGCGCTCTTCGGCCGCGGGCAGATCATCCTGCGCGACCCGGAGACCGGCGTGCTCTGCGGCGGCAGCGATCCGCGTGCGGATGGGTGCGCGATGGCGCTTTAGACGTACTGCGTAGTGCGTACTGCGTATCATGAATTTTTCCTTACCCCCGGTTTTCCTGTCCCGCATGGCTGCGCTGCTCGGCGACGAGTACCCCGCGTTTCTCACCAGTTACGACGCGCCGGCCAGCGTCGGGCTGCGGGTGAATACGCTGAAGATCGGCGTGGAGGCGTTTCGGGAGCTGGCGCCCTTTGAGTTGTCGCCGATACCGTGGTGCCCGGCGGGGTTTGAGGTGAAGACCTCACCCCCGGCCCCTCTCCTGCCAGGAGAGGGGTGCAAATCTCCCCCCTCCCTGACAGGGAGGGGGGTCGGGGGGGCAGGTGAATCCGCAGGGAGGGGGGCCGGGGGGATAGGTCCCGGCAAGCACCCCTACCATGCCGCCGGCCTCTACTACCTGCAAGATCCATCCGCCATGGCCGTGGCCGAGCTGCTGGCTCCGCAGCCCGGCGAGCGGGTGCTCGACCTGGCGGCCGCGCCCGGCGGCAAGGCGACCCACATCGCCAGCCTGATGCAAGGCCAGGGCCTGCTGGTGGCCAACGAGATCCACCCCCAGCGCGCCTGGGAGCTGGCGGGCAACCTGGAGCGCTGGGGCGCGACCAACGCCGCGGTCACCAACGAAACGCCGGAGCGGCTGGCCGAGCGGTTCCCCGGCTTCTTCGACCGCGTGCTGGTGGACGCGCCCTGTTCCGGCGAGGGGATGATGCGCCGGGGCGAAGCCGCGCGGCGCGAGTGGGCGCCGGAACTGGTGCGCGGCTGCGCCCTGCGCCAGGCCGTCATCCTGGATCACGCCGCGCGGCTGGTCCGCCCCGGCGGCCGGCTGGTCTACGCCACCTGCACGTTCAACCTCGAAGAGAACGAGGGGACGGTGGTGCGCTTCCTGGCGGATCACCCCGACTTCGCCCTGGTCGAGCCGCCGCGCTATCCCGGTTTCGCCCCCGGCGCCTGTAGAGACGTTGCATGCAACGTCTCTACTACACCATGTACCGTCTCTGCGTACGTTGTTCGCCTGTGGCCCCATCGTGCGCCGGGCGAGGGCCACTTCATCGCCGTGCTGGAACGGGCGGCCGACGCGCCCGCTGGCCTGCTGATCAGGCCCTGGCGGCCGGCTGCTTTGCCACGCCAGGCCGAAGCCGCGTACCGGGCTTTCTGCGCGGCCCATCTGTCTGCATCGCCTGCCGTCGAGCGCCTGGCCCTGGTCGGCAGCTACCTGTACGCGCTGCCGGCCGGCCTGCCCGACCTGACCGGGCTGCGCTATCTGCATCCCGGCTGGTGGCTGGGCACGGTCAAAAGAGACCGCTTCGAGCCGTCGCATGCCCTGGCGCTGGCGCTGCGGCCGCAGGGGGCGCGCCGTGCCCTCGACCTGTCTGCGGACGCGGCGGAGCTGGCCGCCTACCTGCGTGGAGAGACGCTGGCCAGCCCCGGCGAGGACGGCTGGACGCTGGTGGCCGTGGATGGCTTCTCGCTCGGTTGGGGCAAACGCGCGGCCGGCCGGTTGAAAAGCCATTATCCCAAAGGGCTGCGATGGACCTGAGCCGAATTCTTGTCCTGATCAAGGGCGCCGGTGACCTGGCGAGCGGCGTGGCGGCCCGCCTGCATCGGTGCGGTTTTTCCGTCGTGATGACCGAATTGCCACAACCGCTGATGGTACGGCGGGCGGTTTGCTTCGGGGAGGCGGTTTACACAGGGGAAGTCGTGGTCGAGAGCATCGTCGCCCGCCGCGTGCCCGATGTCGTCGCGGCCCGCCGCATGCTCACCGACCGTGTCATTCCCGTGCTCGTGGATCCGCAAGCGGCCTGTCGCATTGCGCTGGCGCCGACGGTCCTGGTAGATGCCATCATGGCGAAGCGCAACACGGGCACGCAGCGGTCGGATGCGCCGCTGGTGATCGCCCTGGGGCCGGGCTTCACGGCCGGCGAGGACTGTCACGCCGTGATCGAGACCCAGCGCGGTCACTGGCTTGGCCGGGTTTACTGGCAGGGCACCGCGCAGCCCGATACCGGCGTGCCTGGCGAGATCGGCAGCGCAACGACGCCCCGTCGGGTGCTGCGCGCGCCTGCCGATGGCATCGTTGAAACGCGGGCCGAGATCGGCGATCACGTGGAGACAGAGCAAGTCATTGCCGAAGTCGCCGGCATCCCGGTGCGCGCCTGTTGCACAGGCGTAGTGCGCGGCATCATCAGGCCGGGTATCTCTGTGGCGCGCGGCACGAAGATCGGCGACATAGATCCGCGCGGGATGCGCGCGCACTGTTTCACCATTTCCGACAAATCTCTGGCCGTCGGCGGTGGCGTGCTGGAAGCGATTTTGTCGCAGATGCGAGGACACTGAACGCGCCGGGCAAGCTGCCGATCGTCGCACTGGGTCAACGCCGCAGCCCGATGGATGCGGGCAGTCCACCGAATGCTCGCGACGACGTTTGCCAGGGCCGGAACGGAGGCCCCTCACTCTCCCCGCAGCGCTTCGGCCGTCGCCATCCGGCCCATGCGAACCGCCGGATAGATGCCCGCCAGCACTGCCGCCCCCACCGCCAACAACATCGCCTGCACGAAGACCATCGGCTCCGCGTGCAGTTCCAGCGTCCAGCCGAACGAGCGGCGATTGATGATGTAGACCAGCACCAGCGCCAGCGTCAGGCCGGTCGGCATGGCGAGCAGTCCGGCCACAGCCCCCATCAGACCGGTCTCCAGCAACATCGCGCCGCGCAGCTGACGCACGGTCAGGCCGATTGCGCGCAGCACACCGAGCTCTCGAATGCGTTCGAGCTGCAACGCCAGCAGCGCGCTGAGCACGCCGACGAACGCGACCAGTGCGGCCAGGAGTTGCAGCGCAACCGTGATCGCGAACGCGCGATCGAAGACGGCGAGCGCGTCGTTGCGCAGTGCCGCATTGGGGCGAACCAACGCGGCGCCGCCATCGGGCAGTTCCGCCAGCCGGGCGGCCAGGGCAGCCGCCGTCGCATCCACGTCATTGCCGTCGGCCAGCTTGATCGCCACCGCGGTGATCGCCTGATCCTCCCAGAAACTGCGGTAGAGATCAAGGGGCATCATCACCACCCCCTCGCTGGAGGAGTAGTCCCGATAGATGCCGGCCACCGGAAATGTGTGTGGTCCGCGGTCGGTGTAGAGGGTGATGGTGGCGCCGCGAGCAGGCAGGTCGAGCCGCACGGCGAGCGGCTCGCTGGCCAGTACCGCGCCGCGACGGACCGCCTCTGCAGCGGCCGCGCGACCGCCGTCTGTCGAGACAAAGATGCGCGGGGCAGTCAGATCGCGGTCTGAGACTGCGGCAATGGCGATACGGCCGGCCGGCGAAGCGACCTCGGTCGAACGCAGCACCTCCGCGCGCACCACGCCCGGCCAACCGCGCGCGATCTGCGCGATCTGCGGAGCGAGCGGCGCGGTAGATCGCGTGGCCGTCGGGCCTGGCGTGGAGATGTAGATGTCGCCCCACAATGTCTGGCCCAACCAGGCGACAACGGTCGTGCGGAAGCTGACGATCATCAGCCCCACGCCGATCGTCACGGAGACGGCGATCATCAACGCGGCGATGGCCACTGCCGTGCGGCTGAGTGCGGCGGCGACGTTGCGTGGGGCCAGCCGGCCGAGGACGCCGAAGAGACGTCCGGTGAGCGGCATGGCCCCGCGCATCGCCATCATGGTGGCGATCGGCGCCAGAAGCGCAAATGCGATGGTGATGAAGAAGATGCCCGCGAAGCTCACTGCGAGCGAGACGGTCGGACCGGAGCAGCAGACACCCAGGAGGCTCCTGGCCGGCAGGTTTGCGAAGGCCTGGGGTGGGATCGCCAGCAGCAGGCCGCCGAGCGTCAGATTGGTCAGGCCGATCAGGCC
>Ga0209721_1002211_pt1 | contig 12645 bp, 13 predicted proteins | sample TshhotsprinmetaG_FD_184139 | JGI IMG/M metagenome (GOLD analysis project Ga0209721, IMG submission 184139) | Hot spring microbial communities from South Africa to study Microbial Dark Matter (Phase II) - Tshipise hot spring metaG (SPAdes)... | ecosystem: Environmental > Aquatic > Thermal springs... | reverse complement strand
CCGTTTGATCCCTGTGGTGTGCTGAGACATGATTTCTAATAGGCTCGATAGGGATGACCGTGCCTTGAGCCGACTCAAGATGCGGCCGATTGTGGAAGCAGAACAAAAAAGCCCTGTCTACGTAACAGGACTACCAGCTTATCATTGCCCACCTGGGATATTGTTCTCGTAGTCTACGGACAGCTGCAACAAGCTCTGGATAGGTAGGCTGGCGGACTCTGTTAGGGCGACAGAATGGTCCTCCAGGGTTTCCAGGTGATGAGGGTCATATCTACGTTTCCAGCGGTAGAAAGTTTGAGGGAGATGCCGAAGTAACAGCAAGTGAGGCGAGCATTTTTAGCATGAGAGTTATAGTAATCAAACCATTTAAGTCTGTGCCTGGCTTTTTTTGATAGCGCCGGTACGCTTGCCAGGCACCTGTATCCCGGAATCTCAGTATAGACATTCATAGTGCGAGCACTATAGCGTCCTTTCATAATCCATGTGTCACTAATCTATCTGAACTAGATCATTAGGTTTTGCTCAAGTTCTCCAAAATATTGCAAAAAAGTTTCATCCTTTCCAAGCTTAGAAGCCTATCGGCGGGCATTGATAGTCCGGATATTTAAGCGGAGAGAAGTTGTCGTAGTACTTGGCATGCCTTTTGACTGGCATGAGCGCGATGGCTGATTTGATTTTTCACCTCGAGCGGAAGCTCAGCCATAGTCTTACCAATCTCGGGAAGAAAAAAAACAGGATCGTAGCCAAAACCACTTTTCCCTTTAGCTTCGAAGGCTATTATGCCCCGACACTCACCATAACAAGTCTCTGTCTGGCCTTGTGATGTAGCTATGACAATGACACACTTAAAACAAGCAGTTCGCCTTTCCCAAGGAACACCATTAAGCTTGGTTAACAAGAGTTTCACATTATCATCATCAGTAGCAATTTCGCCTGCAAAGTAAGCCGACTTAACACCTGGCTCTCCTCCAAGTGCATCCACTTCTAATCCTGAGTCATCAGCAAGAGTAATGAGCTGGCTTAATCGAGCATAAGAACTGGCTTTTAGGCGAGCGTTCTCTTCGTAGCTATCCCCCGTTTCGACGATGATTTTGGTTATTCTTTCTTCAGCCAAGGTAGTTATCTGGTAACCAAGGCCATCCAGAAGTAAGCGGTATTCCCGAATTTTCCCTGGGTTAGAAGTAGCTAGGAGAAGTTTGGGCATTTTGTGCTAGAGGTCTTCAAATCTTGATGCCAGCTTCTTCGCCACTTCGGGCATGGTAGTATACTCCATTTCATCGAGAGGCAAGCGATGTGGCTCGAACGGACCCATTCGGCGCAGGAAGTCCGCCATAAGATTCGCCTGCCGGCGAGCCTCATCAAAAGCGGGGTCGTCGAAGAGATCGCGGGGTCCAACTAGCCTGCCGTTGGCAATCTGAAAACCAGCAGCCACCACTCGTGGCGGACCATCGAAGCGGCAAGGGTTACTCTCCCTGATAGCTACAGGCATTAACGGACCGTGATGAGAACCTCTCATCCAGCCTTCCACGATATGAGGAGAGGCGAACGGTTCCAAAATTTCACCCACAGCCGGAAATTGTCCTTGGGAACGAATGATACAGACCGGGTCATCCTTGCCTACATATCTGCCCGCCATAAGAGACAGTCTTTGAGTAGAAGAAACTGCAGCGATTTCACCGCTATCCTTATGGTACACAGCCTTGATGGCATAGCGACCCGGCGCACCTAAGAAGACCAGCATGTCGTAAATTTCTTCCGGAGCATTAAAACGGATTTTCTTATGCTCTTTGACGTCATGGACCTCAAATGCAAAACCAGAGTGCATATTAGAGGCGATGACTAACCCAATAGTGTTAAAGGGGTCAGCAAATATCTTGTATAATGGCAAATTCCAGGCACCGGATGCTGTCTTGTCCGCCATAAGTATGATCACAGTTTCAGCCGCGCGCTCAACAAATTCCATTTCGGCAGTGCCAGGTCCCATTCCCTTAACATTGCCTGAAAAGGCATCGCTCAGAAGATCTTGGCCAGCGCCATGCAACTTCAAGCTCTTAGCTATCTTGGTGCATTCCACAAACGTATCCCAGGCTAACTTGTGGATCTTTTCGTTGTCTTCGCCGTGCTGATGAGTCATTATCAACTGGAGATCGTCACCGCAATTTGTAACGTGATAGTCTATGAGCAGTCCTTGACTCTTAGCACGTTCGAGTTTTTCTTTGGCTTTTTGTATCAGGTCAGGGTGGCTCGATGAGTGTCCAACATAGCCACCAATGTCCGCCTTGATCACGCTTAGAGTTATTTTCATTTCACCCCTCGATTCCTATCTGACAGTTTACTGCAGTTTAACAGTCGGGAGTAGCAAGAGTCAATCGGGAATAAAAATCAGCCCCTCTCGACCGTCGCCCAAAGCCTTTGTTCTATTTTCGTGATAAAGCCAAGCGGTATAGGCTGCCAGCGTGGCATCGCAGAGGTCATGGTCAAACATATGTAAATAGGGCTTGAGCGCGGGCAGAATATCCCCCAATTTTGTCCTGATAAGGTTTGTTCCCTCCTTTGTCGTTTTGCTTGGTAAGTGTTTGCCAAAAAGTCGGACTTTGCTAGCGAAGGGATAGACTTCTATGACTTCACTAAACTGCTTCAACCTATGTTCAATCATAGCTTTGAGTTCAATGCCACGGTAGATCAAGTCCTTGACAAAAGACTTCTTGCTAGTAGGATAACAGGGAATCCCCAGCCGCCTTAGCTCCTGGTCACATTGCCTGTTCTTTCTGGGGGACTTAGGTTCACACGAACAGTCCTCTTCAAGACAACACAACCCCGACGGCAGAGTCAAAGGAGCGTCAATAGCTATCACCCGCGGTGAATAGAAACTTAACAGAGCGAGGATATCCGTGTTGCTGGTTAGGAAGCCAAAATAAACAAGGTGTAATTTGTCGTCCAGTTCCAAACAGGCGCTTGGTTTGGCTTCTGTTGAAGTTAAATCAACTCCGAAAAAAGTGAAATGGTTCACTCTGCTTAACGAGGCTTCTTCCTTAGCCGTTTCAATATTTCTCTGGCTGCCACTATACCTGATGCTGAAGCTTGAACTAAACCTCGACTCACACCAGCGCCATCACCAGCAGCAAACATATTACTAATCTCGGTCTCCAGATTGGGAGTTAGCCTCAGCCGACTGGAGTAAAATTTAACCTCTATCCCGTAAAGTAGAGTGTAGGGAGAAGCAACACCGGGAACCAGCTTATCCATAGCTTGAATCATTTCTACTATGCTCTTGAGGTAACGATAAGGGAGAGCAAAGCTCAAATCTCCCGGGGTAGCAGCTTTTAAACTTGGTTCGATAGGATTATTTTGTAGTCGAGCATATGTAGAGCGGCGACCATCCATCAAGTCCCCTAATCTTTGCACCAAGACACTGCCACTTAGTATATTGGCTAGCCTTGCCAGATACTTGCCATAAGCAATAGGTTCATGGAAAGGCTCAGTAAAGGTAGTGCTTACCAACAGAGCAAAGTTAGTATTTTTCGTCTTGGGCTGAGTATAGCCAACGCCATTGACTGTGATGACAGGGTCAGAACCGCCTGTGGATTCCATAATGACCTCACCTCCCGGACACATGCAAAATGTTCTGACCCGGTCATTGAAACTTCTGGAATAAAATTCTAATTTTGATTCATATAATCTCGAAGTCAATTTTTCCATGGTTGTCATTGGTACTTCAACGCGACACCCTACATCCACAGGATTGGAATCAAGGCTCAGTTTAAGCCTCGTAGCTTCATTGCATAGCCATTCTGCACCTTCTCTTCCCGGAGCCAAGATTAAATAGCGACATCCTAGGCTTTCACCGTCGCTCGTTTTTACAGCTTTGACTGCGCCATCGTCAACTATAATTTTCTCAATCGTGGTTCCTAGTTTTATATCCAATTTAGGAGCCAAGTAATTTTGCATAGCTCTCAATGTTTCATGGCAAAACTCCGTGCCCAGATGACGCAATTTAACAGGAGTCAATACTAAGCCAGCTGAAGTAGCTTGTCTTTCTAACTCAGTTATGTTTGTTTCAATTCCGTAAACTTTCTGCGGTGCTCCAAATTCGAGATACATAGAATCAACATAATCTATGAGTGTCTGCGCCTGTTCGGAACCTACTAATTCCTTAAGTCGCCCACCTACTTTAGTGGACAAAGTTAATTTACCATCGCTGAAAGCTCCAGCCCCTCCAAAACCGCTTACCAAATGGCAAGGGGAACAAAGAGCACAGCATTTACCTTTGCTTTGAACAGGACAAACACGGGCCTCGATTTCCCTACCCTTATCTAGAAGCAGAACTTTGAGACCAGCGTCGCATAATTCTAAGCTAGCAAATATGCCGGCAGGACCAGCACCAACTATAATGACATCATAATTTTTAGGCATCGTGGTCAATTTCGGGATTATTCACGCAATAGATCAGCCAAAAACTTTCCGGATTTAAGGATTTCATCAGCTGCAGAATAGGGGTCGAGCTCTCCACGCTCCACTTTCTCAAGATAGCTGCTTAATTGTCCATCTTGTTCAATTAATTCCAACAATCTATGAGCCAGCTTTCGTTCGAGTGTTTTTACAAAGTCTTGCTTTCGTTGTAGCTGGCGACGTTGTGAAAGTCGCCCTCCTTCACAAAGTGCTTGGCGATGCAACTGAATCTGCTTGTAAAGCTCATCAATACCAATATTGTTAATTGCCTCTGTGAGCACCACAGGTATATTCCACCAACTCGGCTCACGAAGCTGCAGCATGGTTTCTATATCGTGTGCAAACTTGTCAGCGCCAAGAAGGTCAGCTTTGTTAACTACAAATATGTCAGCGATCTCAAATAGTCCTGCTTTCATCGTCTGGATAGCATCCCCAGATTCAGGGCTCAGCATGACAAGCACAGTGTCAGTCTTCTCCATTATATCAACTTCACTCTGCCCCACACCTACCGTCTCCACCAAGATGAAATCCTTACCAGCAGCATCAAGCAACTTGATCACGGAGCCAGCAGTTTGGGGTAACCCACCTATGCTACCCCGAGTCGCCATGCTCCGAATGAAAACACCTTCATCAAGATAGTGCTGTTGCATCCTTATTCGGTCACCTAATACCGCTCCTCCCGTGAATGGACTTGAAGGGTCTACAGCGATTATGCCAACTTTCAAACATTGCTTCCTCATCACTGCCGTCAGCTTATCCACAAGAGTACTTTTTCCGACTCCGGGCGGACCAGTTACGCCCACACAGTATGCCTTCCCTACATAAGGCGAGATAAGCTTCATTATTTGAGGTACTTGGTTGCTTTCACTTTCGACGAGGCTAATAACACGTGATAGGGACAGCATGTCCCCCTTGAGTGCCTGTTCAACTAACCTAATGGTTTGAGATGTCATCCACTACTGGTCCGAGGCTATTTTATAGCTTTGCGAATTGCTGGTCAAATACACAAGCGAGGCAGGAGGTTAGCATAAGACCGATCTCAAGTTAAGCCATTATGCAGACAGGCACTAAAACGCCTATTTTCCTTTTTCTTATGCAGTTCTACCTAGAGGCATTATATAGAGCGGTTTGGTTTGTTCATCCAACCCAAGGACTTGCCTAACTTCCTCGTCGCGAAAGGCACCGACCTCTACTGTAGATAACCCGAGAGCCACGGCTTGAAGATGGATGTTTTCGCCTACGTGCCCCACCTCCATGTGAACATATCTTTCTCCACGTCCACCATATCTGGAGCAAGTCCTGTCATAAAGTGCACAGATGACAATACTCACGGGAACTTCAGCGATAAACTCCTGTCCTAGCGCTGCTCTGGCTAGTTGTGATCTCACATCCCCGGCTTTGTGTGGACGTAAGGAATGGGAAACCGGTTCGTACCGGTAAATGCTAGCCTGTAATTCCTCCCGAGTTTGTTTTGCGTCTTTAACCACAACACCTTTATCGCCGACGACCACGAAAATCTCCAAGGGATAGGTAGCCCCGGCACTGGGTGCCGCCCTGAATTCGCCAGCCCCCGTAATACCTTGAGCCGACCACAGTATCTGACCCAATTGAGATAACCCCAGCGGCTCACTGCGGTATCTACGAACTGACCTGCGTCTTAATATTGCTTCTTCTACTGAAACATTGCCTTTCAACTGGGGAGAGGGAAGCTTAATCGTGACTTGTTTCATACCTGTATCTTTCACCGTGGTTAAAAACTCTTTTTCAAAAACTGGCAAAATTGCTTTGAATGTTAACTTGGATTACTTTAGCCTTTGATCACGCCTATAGGCATAGCCATAGCTACCTTCTTGGAAATACCAGCGCGGTGAACGACATCTATAACTTCAGTAACATCCTTGTAAGCCTCAGAAGCCTCCTCAGCCAGTGCCGAAACACTTTCCGCTTTAACAACAATTCCTCTGCTTTCCAATTCGCGTATGACATCTGTACCTCTGATACCACGCTTGGCAGCTCCACGGCTTAATACTCTGCCTGCACCATGACACGTTGAGCCAAAGCTTTCTTCCATAGCTCTTTCGGTACCAATGGCAACAAACGAACAGCGTCCCATATCTCCTGGAACAAGCACCGGTTGTCCTATCTTCTGATAACATTGTGGAACGTCTTTGTGTCCTGATGGAAAAGCTCGGGTAGCTCCTTTGCGGTGGACACAAACCTTCAGCACACGACCATCCACACTGTGTTCCTCTATCTTGGCTATGTTGTGAGCAACATCATAAATTTGCTTCATGCCAAGCTGCTCCGGGCTTTTGCCAAAAACTTTGGCAAAGCTTTCTCTGACCCAGTGGGCAATGCATTGTCGGTTAGCCCAAGCATAGTTAGCAGCACACGCCATAGCAGCCAGATAAGCTTTGCCCTCTGGTGAGTCTATAGGAGCACAGGCAAGTTGCCGATCAGGAAGCTTTATCCCATACTTTGACACTGCCTGCTCCATAACTTGTAGGTGGTCGGTACATACTTGATGACCGAAACCGCGAGAGCCAGTGTGAATTAACACTAAAATCTGACCTACGTCAATGATGCCCATCACTCTAGCCACGTTAGAATCAAATATCTGTTTCACTACTTGAATCTCCAGAAAATGATTCCCCGAGCCTAGTGTACCAACTTGAGGTAATCCTCTCTTTATTGCCTTATCGCTCACCTTACTAGGATCAGCACCAGATAGGCAACCACCTTCCTCAGTAGCAACTAAATCTTCTTCATAACCAAAGCCACGCTTTACTGCCCAACGAGCCCCCTCCACCATCAATCGTGCCATCTCTTTCTGGTCTACCCTAATCTTCCCCTCCGAGCCAACACCCGATGGTATGTTATGGAATAGCTCATTGATAAGTTGACTAAGCTTTGGTCGCACTTGAGCTTCGCTGAGATTGGTACGTAATAACCTCACCCCGCAATTAATGTCATATCCCACCCCTCCCGGGGAAACTACACCACCATTAATATCCATTGCCGCCACCCCACCAATAGCAAAGCCATATCCCCAATGTATGTCAGGCATAGCTAAGGAGTAACCGACTATGCCAGGCAAAAAAGCAACATTAGCAACCTGCTCGGGGGTTTGCTCCTCGCGTATAGAGTCCAACATTTCCTTGCTGGCATAGATCAGCCCAGGAACTCTCATACCAGCCTTATAATTCTCCGGGATCTTCCAGCGGTAATCATCTATCTTAATAAGCTGTCCCTGCCATGGCGACATCTCTGCAACTCCTAAATATCAAAAATTATCTGCGCCCTACAACCAGCACCATTTCTATCTAACTTTAGCATATGATATGTAGCCGCTTTTACCCCCATCTTTATCCTGTGCTTGGTAGGGTCAAAAATTTCCCCATAACAGGTAGCCCTAAGTTGATTCTGAGTCAAACTTTCAATGTTAAATCGCTTGAATAAAATATGCTTGACGTCAAATAGATAAATGAGTTCATTAAGCCACTGAACGAGCAAGCTGTCGCTATCCTCGCTACTTACTTCTAAATTGAGATGTACTTTTTCTTCAACACTTTCAAGGTCAGTGACTAAGCTGAACAAAGCTAAGGCAGCATTGGAAAAAAGCTCTTTAACGTCTGCTCCGTACGCAATAATGCCCACATCAGCAGTGTGGTCAATTATTTCGAAAGCTTTTTGCATGTTCTTAACACTCATTATACAAGAAATAGCAGCGACATCTCCATTTACGATTGCTCTTTTTGCACTTTGTTCAAGCTGTTGTTACAATCAATGCCAGATAGTGAGCGCAACTTTCTAATTCCTGGTTATCTGATTTGGCAAATTATCAATTACCTTGTATTATTTTAAGATAACAAATAGGCAAATGTCTGTGACAAATTTGACTGTTCCGTGCGGAAAATCCTATGGTTTTAAAGATTCGAACTAATCACTTCTCTCGTAACCAATCCAAAATTAGTGGCTCATACAGGAAGTTTATCAGAAAGAGGTAGAACGTAATGTCTTCTCAATATTTTATGGAATGCGCTCTATCTCTAGCTAAATTGGCTGTGGGCTATACCAGCCCCAATCCAGCAGTCGGAGCAGTAATCGTCAAAGACGGACTTACGGTGGGCATGGGCTATACCCAGCCTGCCGGATTTGAGCATGCTGAAATTATGGCTCTGCGGCAAGCTGGCGATAAAGCCCGGGGAGCTACCATGTATGTTACATTAGAACCTTGCCCTCATTATGGGCGTACCCCACCTTGTACCCAAGCTATAATTGACGCTGGTATTTCGGAAGTCTATATAGCTTTGCTTGACCCCAATCCATTGGTTTCAGGACGAGGGGTGAACAGGCTCAATGAAAATGGAATCAAGACTTATATAGGTATGTGTCAACAAGAAGCCTACGAAATTAACGAAGCTTATATTAAGCATATTACTACTGGTTTACCATTTGTCGTGGCGAAATTTGCCATGAGCCTTGATGGCAAGATTGCTACTAGAACCGGTGAGTCCAAATGGATAACCAGAGAAGAAGCCAGAAGATACGCACACGCACTGCGCCATACTTTCGACGCTATAATGGTAGGAGTAAATACCATTGTTGCCGATAACCCTCGCCTTACTGCCAAATGCTGCGGGGATAAAGGTGGCATAGGAAAAAAACAGCCTCTTCGTCTAATTGTGGACAGCAAAGGAAAGATACCATTAAACGCCCAGGTTTTCCTGCCACCTGGTGAAGTCTTAGTTGCTGTAGCAGAGCCTTTCGACTCCGCCAAGAGGAAGAAATTTGCAGAAGTAGGTGCTGAAGTACTTGAACTGCCAGCTAGGGAAGGATTAATAGATATAATAGAATTGATGAAAGAGCTAGGAAAACGAGAGATTGTTACTGTCCTGGTCGAAGGAGGGGGCAAACTTCTTGGTTCGCTTTTCGACCAGCAATTGGTAGATAAAGTAATGGCTTTTATTTCGCCAATTATCATCGGCGGTTGTCAGGCCATAAGTGTTGGAGGGAATGGCGTTGACAATATAGCTAAAGCTTTGCGTCTCAGCCGGCTCGACGTAAGGATGTTTGGCGAGGATATATTAGTCAGTGGATATGTTGAAAGGCGACTTCCGCAAAAGTGTTGATTTTCTGGTATCTAGCATGTTTACGGGAATAGTCGAAGAAATTGGCATAGTTAAAGAAACTCCGACTTATCAGATAGGTCGCCTGACTTGTGAAGCCAGTAAGGTGCTCGAAGGAACAAAAATAGGCGATAGCATAGCTGTCAATGGTGTTTGTTTAACTGTTGTTTCGTTGGAAAACCATAGCTTCAGTGTTGATGTTATGCCAGAGACGCTGCGTCGCACTAATCTCGGAAGCCTTCATTATAATGACCAAGTGAATTTAGAAAGAGCACTGGCGTTAGGCGGGCGTCTCGGAGGACACCTAGTGCTGGGACATGTTGACGATGTAGGTAAAGTAATAGACGTAACTAGGGAAGGAAATGCGCACATTATGAGAATTTCAGCGCCCATCAACCTGATGCGCTATATGGTAAGCAAAGGCTTCATCGCCGTTGACGGTGTTAGCCTAACTATAGTAGACTTGGACGATGTTTCTTTCGTTGTGTCTTTAGTAGCTCATACTCTGACACACACAACATTAGGTAAAAAGAGACCTGGTGATATAGTCAACCTAGAGACAGACATAATAGCTAAGTATGTTGAAAATCTGAAGGAGCCAAAAGGGCGAGGTTTGACCCTTGAGTTTCTCAAAGAGTATGGATTTACGAGGGAGGCAGATGATAGCTAGTATTTCAGAAGCAATCGAAGACATAAAGGCGGGTAAATTTGTCATCATTGTGGATGATGAGTCGCGCGAAAATGAAGGAGATCTAGCCATAGCCGCCGAAAAGGTTACGCCTGAGGCGATCAACTTCATGGCTAAGTATGCCCGAGGGTTGATTTGTTTACCCATTATCGGTCAAAGGCTTGATGAGCTAGAGATACCGCTGATGGTTACTAATAACACCTCCCGTTACTCAACGGCCTTCACAGTTTCTATTGAAGCCAAAGACAAAGTTACTACCGGCATTTCTGCTTTCGATCGGGCTCAGACCATAAAAGCGGTACTTGATCCTAATACTAAGCCGAGTGACCTGGCTCGCCCGGGCCACGTATTTCCTATTCGAGCCAAAGAAGGAGGGGTACTGGTACGCGCCGGGCACAGCGAAGCCATTGTTGATCTAGCCAGGCTGGCTGGCCTTTACCCTGCCGGTGTTATATGCGAGATTATGAATGAAGATGGTACTATGGCACGTTTGCCAGAGCTAGAAGCTATGGCTTCTAAATTTGACTTAAAGATAATAACCATAGCTGATTTGATTGCCTACCGTCTTCGCCACGAGAAGCTGGTGCAGCGACTGACTGAAACCAAACTGCCCACCAAATGGGGCGAGTTTATCGCCATAGCCTACAAGAGCACCGTTGACGCTGCTGAGCATGTTGCCTTGGTGAAAGGGGATTTATCAGGTGACGAACCAGTATTGGTACGCGTTCACAGTGAGTGTCTCACCGGGGACGTCTTTGGTAGCTTGAGATGTGATTGTGGTGCTCAGATTGAAATGGCTTTGGAAAAGATAGCTGAAAAGGGTCAGGGGGTCTTTCTCTATATGAGGCAGGAAGGAAGAGGAATCGGGTTTCACAACAAGCTCCGTGCCTACGCGCTGCAGGACAAGGGAATGGACACCGTAGAAGCGAATATAGCGTTGGGCTTTGCTCCTGACCTCAGAGACTATGGTGTGGGTGCCCAGATCTTGGCTGACCTGGGTTTACATAACATTAAGCTGCTTACCAATAATCCTAAAAAAGTGATCGGGCTAGGAAGCTATGGAATCAAGATAGTACAAACTCTTCCATTAGTAGCTGTACCCAACCCTTACAACATCCGCTACTTGGAAACCAAGCAAAAGAAGTTAGGACACATTTTGAATCTAGAAAGTGATACGAGATAGAGTTCGAAGGTCGAGAGAGATAAGTCAGCATCTAGACATTTTTAACTTGATTTAAAATTTGGAATTTGTCTATAGGAGGGCAGAGATGGCTAAACGTTATGAAGGTATCTTGATAGGAAAAGGACTTAAATTTGCCGTGGTTGTTTCCCGTTTCAATGAGTTAATAACCACAAGGTTGCTCGAGGGAGCAAAAGATGCTTTCCTGCGTCATGGCGCTGTTGAAGCTGACATTGACATTGTGTGGACCCCAGGATGTTTAGAAACCCCACTCATAGCCAAGAAGTTAGCAGAAAGTAACAAGTACAATGCCGTAGTGTGCCTTGGCGCAGTGATTCGCGGTGATACTCCTCACTCTGAGTACGTTGCTTCTGAGGTAAGTAGAGGTTTAAGTAGAGTAAGTTTGGATACGGGTTTGCCAGTAATACAGGGGATAATTACAGCTGACACTTTAGAGCAGGCTATCCAGAGAGCTGGCGTTAAAGAAGGTAACAAAGGGTTCGCCGCTGCAGTAAGCGCTATCGAGATGGCGAATCTCGTTAAGGCTATCCAGTGACCTTGTAGATTGTGTCACCTCGCCTTACTCTGTCAGGAACCTTTATGCCCACGAGGTCGCCGGGTTTGCCTTCGGTTATATTAACTCGCTCAACTTGCATGGACTCCACAATCAGCTGCATATCTGTAGTAGCACCTTTGATGTGAATCTTGTCGCCTATCTTCAATGTGCCAGTTAGTTGTACTCCGGCTACTACAGGCTTAGCGAAAAAATCTGTTACTTTACCAATCTCTACCTCAGGCATTTCCAAATACCTCCCTTCTTAAACATAATGTACACCCCTCGAGGCGAAAAATCAACACGTACAGGTTTGTTGTAGTATTTTGAAACCTAGGTCAGCAATAAAAGGCAGCGCCGTGGCAAAGTCACAGCTAAGTACGATAACCTAGTCGGATACCGGATGGCATCTTACGAACCGAGATTAGTTCGTCACGATAGATCGGGTCATGGGATCTCCTGAGATGTCCAAGGAACAAGACTCTTCTCCATTCACGAAAACAAACACATGGTTAAAAATGGAAAAGTTAAGATACATATGCGACATTAGGGGGTAATGGGTCACGGTGCAAGAGCATATCCTCTGTTTAGTAGAATACGGGGATTTTATAGTAGGAGGTTTCAGGATATGCTCTTCAGTCTCAGC
>Ga0209721_1002207_pt1 | contig 12655 bp, 12 predicted proteins | sample TshhotsprinmetaG_FD_184139 | JGI IMG/M metagenome (GOLD analysis project Ga0209721, IMG submission 184139) | Hot spring microbial communities from South Africa to study Microbial Dark Matter (Phase II) - Tshipise hot spring metaG (SPAdes)... | ecosystem: Environmental > Aquatic > Thermal springs... | reverse complement strand
GGCGCTGCTGCGCGCGGGGCGCTTCGATCGTCAGGTGCTGGTGGATCGACCGGACAAAAAGGGCCGTCTGGCCATTTTGCGGGTGCATGCACGTAAGGTACGGTTGGCGCCCGATGTCGATCTGGAGCGGGTGGCGGGGTTGACCACCGGGTTTTCTGGGGCCGATCTGGCCAATCTCGTCAACGAGGCGGCTCTAGCAGCCACGCGCCGCAAGGCCGAGGCCGTGGAGATGGCCGACTTGACTGCGGCATTCGAGCGTATCGTCGCGGGCCTGGAGCGGCGTAACCGCGTGCTCAATGAGGCGGAGCGCCGCACCGTCGCCTATCACGAGATCGGGCACGCGCTGGTGGCGCTGGCACTGCCGGGGTCGGACCCCGTGCACAAAATATCCATCGTGCCACGCGGCATCGGCGCGCTGGGTTATACTTTGCAACGTCCCACCGAAGATCGGTTTGTGATGCGGCGCCGCGAGTTGGAGCACAAGATTGCCGTGCTGCTGGGTGGGCGTGCGGCTGAAAAATTGGTGTTCGGCGAACTGTCTACCGGGGCAGCCGGCGATTTGGCGCGTGCCACGGACATCGCGCGGGATATGGTCATCCGCTACGGCATGGATGACGATCTGGGCTATGTCGCCTTTGAGGCGCAGCGTCCGCGTTTTTTGGACGTGCCGGAGCCGGTGGCCGGAGGATGCCGAGTGACCGAGTCCACTCAGGCACGCATCGATGCAGCCATCCGCGCCCTTGTGATGGGGGGCTTTGAACGGGCGTGGGCGATTCTGGAGCACAACCGTGACATACTGGAGCGCAGCGCGCAGGCACTGCTGGAACGCGAAACGCTGGCAGAGGAGGAGATCCGAGCCTTGACGCAGGGGCTGCGCGTGCCCGAGCCGGCAGCCGCCGTGTCGGGATGATGGGTGCCCGTCATACCGGGCGCGGCGTCTGAACTGCTGCCACGATGCATCGCCAGTACGGCGTGTCATTCGTGGTGCCCACTGTCTTGCCGTTTTGTCATGCCGTCTTATCCTTCCTCCCAGCCCGCCCCCGATCGCTTTTTGCGTCGTTGGCTCACTATCGTCGTATCGGTGCTGGTGCTGATGGTGGCCTGGCGCCTGACGCCCGTGCTGCAGGCGTGGCTCATGCCCTCGCCCGACACCATGCCGCGCACCGTCACGCCGCGCGGCGACCTGGCCGCCGACGAGCAGGCGACCATCGAGCTGTTCGAAAAGGCCCGTGATTCGGTGGTCTACATCAGCACGGTGCAGCGCGTGCGCGACTTCTGGACACGCAACGTCTTCGAGGTACCGCGCGGCACGGGGTCGGGCTTCATTTGGGACGAGGCCGGTCATGTGGTGACCAACTACCACGTGGTGGAGGGCGCGTCGGGTGCCACGGTGCGGCTGGCTGATGGGCGTGACTACCAGGCGGCGCTGGTGGGGGTCTCTCCCGCGCACGACATTGCCGTGCTGCGCATTGGCGTCGATTTCAAGCGGCCGCCGCCGGTGCCCATCGGCACCAGCCATGATTTGCGTGTCGGGCAGAAAGTGTTTGCCATCGGCAATCCGTTTGGTTTGGACTGGACGCTGACCACCGGCATTGTTTCGGCGCTGGACCGCACGCTACCCAATGAACGTGGCGGGCCGCCCATCGAACATCTCATCCAAACCGACGCAGCCATCAACCCTGGCAACTCCGGCGGGCCGTTGCTCGATTCGGCGGGTCGTTTGATCGGCATCAACACCGCCATCTACAGCCCCTCGGGGGGGAGCGCGGGCATTGGCTTTGCCGTGCCGGTCGATACCGTGATGCGGGTCGTGCCGCAGATCATCCAGCACGGGCGCTATATCCGCCCGGCGCTGGGCATCGAGGTGGACGAGGGGCTCAACGCGCGCCTGGTGGCGCTGACCGGGGTCAGCGGCGTCTATGTGCTGCGCGTGGCTCCCGGCTCCGCCGCCGAGCGGGCAGGGCTGGAGGGCGCGCGCATGACGTCTGCCGGGATCGTACCCGGCGACGTCATCACCGCTATCGAAGGGCAGCCGCTGGACAGCGTCGGGCGGCTGCTGGCGCGGCTGGATGAGTATCGCGTGGGGGACACCGTGCGCCTGACGGTGCGCCGCGGTGACGCCCAGCGCGAGGTTGCGGTGGCGCTGCAGCCGGGCACGTAAAAGGTGGACTCGGCAGCCTGGGGCAGAGCGTGGTCACCACCGGGTAGCCGGCGGCGCAGCGCGGACCCCGTTCCCGGTCGATGTGGCCGGACGGTGGGCTGGCGCAGGATGCACTCGGCGGCCAGACCCACCCTCCAGCGACGTGACCGGTGGGCCGACGCACCCCACCCCCGCGACCACAACCCGTCATCCCTGCGCTCCCCGCATCCCTGCGGGCACCGACGGTACTGCAGGCCTGCGGTGGCTTTACAGAGCCGGCACGCGGCAGGACAATGACAGCATTGTTGTATGCTGATGAACGGTTGTGTGGCGCGCTGCGCGCAAGGAGACGAGGCGATGCGGGAGCACAGAATGAACCGTCGGCGCTGGTTGCACTGGGGGTTGGGCGTGGGGGTTGCCGGTGTGACGCTGGCCAGCTTGCCCGAGGTACGCCTGTTGGCACAGCAGGTGCAGGACTTCATCGAGGGGCCGCCGGTGCCGGATATCCGGCCCGAGCAGGTCGCGCCGCACGTGTGGGTCATTTACGCCAAGGACGGCTTTCCCACCCCCGAAAACCGCGGTGTGATGGCCAACGTGATGTTCGTCGTCACGTCGGCGGGTGTGGTGGTGCTGGACTCCGGCTGCTCGCTGCAGCACGGCGAGATGGCAATCCGCATGATCCGCACCGTGACCGACCGGCCGGTGGTGGCGGTGTTCAACAGCCACTACCACGGCGACCACTGGCTGGGCAATCACGCTTTTGTCAACGCGTTTGGCAACTCGCTGCCCATCTATGCACTGCCGCACACCATCGAGCAGATCAAGGGTGCAGAGGGCAACCTGTGGCGCAGCCTGATGGAGCGCTGGACTAACCAGGCGACGATGGGCACCCAGGTCGTGCCGCCGAACCGCGCGGTCCAGCATGGGCAGACGTTCACCTTTGGCGACGTGACGCTGCGCATGCACCACTACGGGCGCGCGCACACCCCGTCCGATTTGTGCGTGGAGGTACTGCCGGATCGCCTGACTTACGTGGGCGACATCGCAATGGAAAACCGCATTGCCAATATCGACGACGGCTCGTACCCGGGTACGTTCCGGTACTACGACGCGCTGCAGCAGGCCGCAGGGGATCAGGTGTGGTGGCCCGGGCACGGGCGCGGCAGCCGCACCCTGCTGAAGGACTACGGCACTTTCCTGCGCGGCATCTGGGAGCCTTGCGTGGAGGCCGTCAAGCGCGAAATTCCGCTGGAGCGCGCCAAGGACATGGTGCTGCAGGATCCGCGCGTGGCCGCGCGCGCCAAGACGATGCTGGGCTTCGAGTCCAACATTGGCAAATACACCAGCTTGGCTTACCTGGAGGCGGAGCGCGAGCTGTTCTGATGGCTGAACGCGCCAGCCCCGCGGCAGCAGTGGCTGCCAGTGCTTGGCGGGGAAATGGCGCCCCACGGTGATCCGGGCCCTGTGGCAGCACGGTGACAGTCTCAGGCAGCGCAAGCCCTTACGATACGCCGCCATGGAGACGTGGACGGCGGCGTGGCAGCAGGCACTGTTGCTGATATGGACAGGCGAGGCGGACCTCTGGTCGATCGTGGGCCGGTCGCTGGCGGTCAGTGGGTTAGCCACACTGTTGGGCTGTACGTTGGGGTTGCCACTGGGGGCGTGGCTGGCGGTGGCGCGGTTTCCCGGCCACGGTGTGGTGGTGACTGTGCTGCATGCGCTGTTGGCGGTGCCCTCGGTGGTGGTGGGGCTGCTGGTGTACCTGCTGCTGTCGCGCGCCGGCCCGCTCGGCGCTTTGGGCTGGCTGTTCTCGTTTCAGGCCATGGTGCTGGCGCAAACGGCGCTGGTGGTGCCCATTGCCGCCGGGCTGACGCGTCAGGTGGTGGAGGGGGTCGATCGCTCCTACGGCGAGCAGCTGCGGGCGCTGGGCGCGGGTGCGGTGATGCGCGCTGGTCTGTTGGCATGGGACGAACGCCACGCACTGCTGACGGTGGTCATCGTCGCATTCAGCCGGGCCGTGTCAGAGGTGGGCGCGGTGATGATCGTCGGCGGCAACATCGAGGGCTACACGCGCGTGATGACGACTGCCATTGCGCTGGAGACGAGCAAGGGCGATCTGCCCATGGCATTGGGGCTGGGGCTGGTGTTGCTGGGCGTGGTGTTGGGGCTGCACGCCAGCGCGACGCTGCTGCGTGCCTGGGCGCAGCGCGCAGTGGGGGGCGCCGTTGCCGGGGTGGCGGCATGAAGCGGACGCGACGCGGGGCAGGGCGGGCGCCGACGCGCTGCGCATTCCGGGAGCTGCGCACGTGAGCGTGCTGTTGGAGCTGCGTGGTGTCGATGTGCGCTTGGGCACGCGCGCTGCTGCGCCGGCGCTGACGGGGATCGACGTGTGCATCCACAGCGGCGACCGCATCGCGGTGGTGGGCAGCAACGGCAGTGGCAAGAGCACCCTATTGCGCGTGTTGATGGGGCTGCAGACAGTCAGCGCGGGTGTGGTGCGGCGCCACGCGGACAGCCGTGCTGCCATGGTGTTCCAGCGCCCGTATCTGTTGCGCTGCAGCGTACTGAACAACGTGGCCCTGGGACTGTGGTTGCAGGGGTTGCGCTGGGGGATGGCGCGGCAGCAGGCATGGCTGGCGCTGCAGCGGGTCGGCCTGCAGGCGCTGGCCCAACGCAGTGCGCGCGCGCTCTCTGGTGGGGAGCAGCAGCGGCTGGCGCTGGCGCGCGCGTGGGCGCAGCAGCCCCGGCTGTGGCTGCTCGACGAGCCCACGGCCAGCCTGGATCCCCAGGCGTGCCAGGACGTGGAAGCGTTGATTGCGGCCTTCACCGCCGAGCAGCCGGAGCGGGCGACGCTGGTGTTCAGCTCCCATCACCTGGGGCAGGTGCGGCGGTTGGCAAGCCGCGTGCTCTATCTGGAGCGCGGGCGGTTGCTGGCCGACTTGCCGGTGGACGCCTTTTTCGACGCGGCCACCTTGGCGCGATCGTCGCCGGCCGCGTACGCCTTCGTCAAAGGGGAGCTGCCATGAAGGAGGGTCGGGGCGGGCTGGCGGTCGGCCGGCTGACAGCCAGCGAGCCGCTGGTTGCCGCTGCAGCGGCGGCACCACACCGGCTCTGTGTGGGCAGCGGGCGACGGCACCTCCTACGCTGGACTCTGACAGTTCTGTGGCCGTGGGGCGAGGAGGCGGGCTCGGGCTGGGCGAACGTGGCGTGGGCGCAGGCGGCACCGCCGGCGGTGCTGACGTTGGCGAGCACCACTTCGACCGCGCAGTCCGGGCTGTTCGACCATCTGTGGCCGCTTTTTCGGCGCGACAGCGCGGTGGCGGTGCGCGTGGTGGCGGTCGGCACCGGCCAGGCGCTGGACATCGCCCGCCGGGGGGATGCCGATGCGGTGCTGGTGCACGACGTGCAGGCCGAGGCCCGCTTCTTGGCGGAGGGCTACGGCATCGACCGCCGCGAGATCATGCGCAACGACTTCGTGCTGATCGGTCCGCGCACCGACCCGGCCGGTGCTGCGGGCAACGACATCGTACGCGCCATGCGGCGCCTGGCGAACAGCAGGGCCGCGGTCGTGTCGCGCGGCGACCGCAGCGGCACGCACGAGGCCGAGCTGCGCCTGTGGGCCGAGGCCGGCGCGAGCCCGGCGCGCGGGACGGTGCGGGAGTGCGGCTGCGGCATGGGGGCGGCGCTGAACATGGCTGCAGCCCTGGGTGCGTACGTGTTGTCTGACCGGGCCACGTGGCTGGCGTTTCGCAACCGCGCCGACCTGGCGGTATTGGTCGAAGGCGACGCGCGGCTGGCCAATCCCTACAGTCTGATCCGCGTCAATCCGGCGCGGCATCCGCACGTGCAGGCGCAAGCGGCCCTGCGGCTGGCCGACTGGCTCAGCGGCCCCTTGGGGCAGGCCGCAATTGCTGCTTTTACCATCGACGGGCAACGTCCCTTCGTGCCGACGGCGGCGGCGCGCCGCTAGCCTTCCACCGCCGGGGATGTGGCTGCTGCGCAAGCGCGGCGCGCACCTCAGCGTTGCGCCAGCTTGCGGTACACGGTGGCGCGGCTGATGCCCAGACGCCGCGCGGCCTCGGCCACATTGCCCCCTGCCTGTGCGACGGCTTGTCGGATCAGCGCCGTTTCGCGCTCTTTCAGCGGCAGGGCGGTGCTGCCGTCAGGCCGATCGGCGTCGGGCAGGCTGGCCAGCACCTGCACCCGCAGGCCGGCCCATGTGGGCAGTTCGCGCGGTCCGCGCCCGTGGCGCGCGGCGTCGAAGAGTTCGCCCACCGGCACCGCAAAAAGGTCATCGGCATGCGGCCAGCCCTGGGTGGCGGGACGCAGATCAAGCATGTCGGCGGCGCCGCGGTTGCCGCCCACCACGCGCCCATCCGCATTCAGCGTCAGCAGCCCGTCGTTATCGTCGCCGGGCAGCTGCCCGGGCCAGGTCAGGCGCAGCGTCAGCGCATGCGGCTGGCGCAGCACGAGCGCCGCCTCGATGCGGCGCACGGTGACGCTGACCAGATGCCGCAGCGCGCGCCGCTCGGGGCTGTGAACGCCGGTCAGGTCCAACATGCCCAGGCAGCACCCATCGGGGCCGAACACGGGGGCGCCTGCGCAGCTGTACACCGCCGTGTCGTCGAAAAAATGCTCGCCGCGGTGCAACCACACCGGGATGCGTTCGGCCAGCGCTGCGCCGATGGCGGTGGTGCCCACCGCTGCTTCCGACAAATCGACACCGACGCGGGCAATGGCCCGCGCGTGCGGGTCGTGGCGGTCCACTGGCCCCAGGACATCGACGACGACGCCGTGGGCGTCGGTGAGCAGGGCAAAGTAGCCGGTGTCGGCCATCGCGCGGTCGAGGGTGCGCGCAATGACCGGGGCTGCCGCTTCGCGCAGCGCTCGGCTGGCGTCGAGTGCGCGGCGCACGGCGGCGGCGCTGACGGTGTCAAACACCACCCGCTCGCGCGGGTGGCGTCCACTGGCCAGACAGCGCTGCCACGAGGCGAGGATCCAGGGCTCGATGGATGTCGGCGCACCACTGGTGGCGCCCTTGAGCAGGCACTGGCGCCGCGCCGCCTCGATGGCGGCGATGCGTTGGGCTGCGGGCACGGCACTGGCCGCTGCGCAAGCAACATCGGCAACTGGGGTCACGGACGTCTCCTGGCGGCTAATGGGCGCTGAACCTGTGGCGCGGTCGTGTGCAATCCGTTTTTTAATCGTACCGGCGCGGCTGCGGCGCCGCAATGCCGGTGTCTCAATTTGAGAAATTTCGCTCCTCGGTCGCGGGATGTTGGGGTTATCCCCAGTGTCGGTCGTGGCGTGCCGCTGCAAACATAACCCGGACATCCACGGCGTCGGTGCAGCCAGGGGGCGGCTGACGCGGGGCCACCACCAGGAGACAACGCATGCAAAAAATGCTGCACATCGACCCGGCCAAGTGCACGGGCTGCCTGTCGTGCGAGATGGCGTGCTCGTACGAAAACTACGGCGTCTTTGCCACCGCCAAATCCCGCATCAAAGTATTCGACTTTCACCACACGGGGCGCAAGGTGCCCTACACCTGCACGCAGTGCGACGAGGCGTGGTGCCTGCACGCCTGCCCCGTGGAGGCGATCACGGTGGACAAGGTCACCGGGGCCAAAGTGGTCAACGAAACCACGTGCGTGGGCTGCAAGGTGTGCACCATCGCTTGCCCGTTTGGCACCATCAACTATGTGCAAGAAACCGGCAAGGTGCAGAAGTGCGACCTGTGTGGCGGCGAGCCGGCCTGCGCCGAGGCCTGTCCCACGGCGGCCATCACCTTCATCGACGCCAACTGGACCGGGCTGTCCAAGATGCAGCAATGGGCCGATAAGCTGGGCAACCAGCCGGCGGCAGCCTGATTCGACAACGGGAGCACGACCATGGCTTGGGCTGGAAAAATCCTGCGCGTGAACCTGACGGCTGGCACCTGTAAGGCCGAACCGCTGAACATGACCTGGGCGCGCCAGTATCTGGGTTCGCGCGGACTGGGCAGCAAGTACTTGGTGGAAGAGGTGGACCCCAAGGTGGACCCCTTGTCGCCGGACAACAAAATCATCTGGGCCACCGGGCCGCTGACGGGCACCATGGCGTCCACCGGGGGGCGCTACACGGTCATTACCAAAGGGCCGCTGACCGGCGCCATTGCCTGCTCCAACTCCGGTGGCTACTGGGGGGCGGAGCTCAAAGCCGCTGGTTGGGACATGATCATCTTCGAGGGCAAGTCGCCCCAGCCGGCATACCTGTACATCAACGACGATGTGGCCGAGCTGCGCGACGCCTCGCACCTGTGGGGGAAGTCCGTCTGGCAGACCGAGGAGATCCTCAAGACCAGCCTGCAAGATCCGCTGCTGCGTATCTCCAGCATCGGGCGCGCGGGTGAAAATCAGGTGTTGTTTGCCTGCGTCGTCAACGATTTGCACCGAGCCGCCGGGCGCTCTGGGGTGGGCGCGGTGGCCGGCAGCAAGAACCTCAAAGCGATTGCCGTGCGCGGCACCAAGGGGGTGGGCAACGTGCGCGATCCCAAGGCTTTCATGGCCGCCACGCGTGCCGCTAAGAAGGTGCTGGCCGACAACGCCGTGACCGGACAGGGGCTGCCGAAGTACGGTACCCAGGTGCTGATGAACGTCATCAACGAAATCGGCGCCCTGCCCACCCGCAACCACCGCGATGTGCAGTTCGAGGGCGCCAAAGACATCTCGGCCGAGGCGATGCTGACGCCGCGCCCCGCCGACGGCAAGACGCACCTGGTCACCAACCAGGCGTGCTTTGGCTGCACCATCGCTTGCGGGCGTATCAGCAAGATCGACGAGACGCACTTTAGTGTGCAGAACAAGCCGCAGTACTGGGGCGCCAGCGGCGGCTTGGAGTACGAGGCCGCGTGGGCGCTGGGAGCGGCCAACGGCGTCAATGACCTGGAGGCGTTGCAATACGCCAACCTCATCTGCAACGAGCACGGCATGGACCCCATCAGCTTCGGTGCCACTGTTGGCGCGGTGATGGAGCTGTACGAGATAGGTGTGCTGACCAAGGAGCAGATCGGCATCGAGGCGCCGTTCGGCTCTGCGCGCGCGCTGTGCGAGTTGGCGGACATGACTGCCAACGGCATCGGTTTCGGTAAAGAGATCGGGCTGGGCTCCAAGCGCCTGTGCGAGAAGTACGGCCATCCGGAGCTGTCGATGAGCGTCAAGGGGCAGGAATTCCCTGCCTATGACAGCCGCGGCATCCAGGGCATGGGGCTGGCATACGCCACCAGCAACCGCGGTGCGTGCCATTTGCGCGGCTACACCGTTGCGTCAGAGGTGCTCGGTATCCCGGTCAAGACCGATCCGCTGACCACCGAGGGCAAGCCCGAGCTGGTGAAAGCCTTCCAGGATGCCACCGCGGCGTTCGACTCCGCTGGGATCTGCATCTTCACCAGCTTTGCGTGGACGCTGGCCGACGTCGCCCCGCAGGTGGCTGCCGCCTGTGGAGAGGAGTTCACGGTTGAGGAGCTGGAGCGCATCGGGGAGCGCATCTGGAACCTGGAGCGCACCTTCAACAACGCCGCCGGTTTCACCGCCAAGGATGACTCGCTGCCGGCGCGTCTGCTCACCGAACCGGCCAAGACTGGCCCTGCCAAGGGGCTGGTGAACAAGCTGCCCGAGATGCTGCCCAAGTACTACCAGGTGCGGGGCTGGGACAGCGAAGGGCGTCCCACGCCGGAGACGCTGGCCCGGCTGGATCTGGGCTGATACGCGCGGGCAGCCCGAGGACCTGCGCGCTGAGCGTTCGACGGGCGGCCGCAGGGATCGGTCGGCCGTGGTGGGGCACGGGTCGCTGCAAGCGCCTGACTTCTGTCCCGGGGGTGATCATCGGGCTTACTCCCTTCTTGGGAAGGCACACCATGACACAGCACGTCATTCTGGGTGCGGGGCCCGCGGGGGTCATCGCGGCCGAAACCATCCGCAAGCACGCGCCGCACGACCGCATCACGCTGGTCGGTGACGAGCCGCACCCGCCGTACTCGCGCATGGCCATCCCGTATCTGTTGATCGGCCAAATCGGCGAGTCCGGGATCCATCTGCGCAAGGGCAGCGATCACTACGAACGGTGGGGTATCGAGCGCGTGGCGGGGCGAGCGCGCCGGGTCGATGTGGCCGCGCGCACCGTGGCGCTGGACGATGGCCGCACCGTGCCTTTCGACCGGCTGCTGATCGCCACCGGTTCGCATCCGGTCAAGCCGCCCATCCCGGGCATCGACCTCCCGGGCGTGCACCACTGCTGGACGCTGGACGATGCACGCGCCATCATGCAGCGGGCCCGGCCGGGGGCGCGCGTGCTGCAGCTGGGTGCGGGCTTTATTGGCTGCATCATCATGGAGGCGCTGCAGCTGCGTGGGGTGCACTTGACGGTAGTCGAAATGGGCGACCGGATGGTGCCGCGCATGATGGGGCCGACGGCCGGCGGCATGATCCGGCGCTGGTGCGAGGTCAAAGGCGTGGCGGTACACACCGGCACCCGGCTGGAGCGCATCGAGGCAGGGGGCGGCGACGCGCTGGTGGTGCATCTGTCGGGTGGGGTGCGGGTCGAGGCCGATCTCGTCATCATCGCTGCTGGGGTGCGTCCGGCCATCGGGTTCCTGCAAGGCAGCGGTATCCAATGCCTGCTGGGCGTGCTGACCGACGAGCACATGCAAACCAACGTCGCGGGCATCTATGCGGCCGGTGACTGCGCCGAAGCTTTCGACAAGGTCAGTGGTACCACCATCGTCAGCGCCATCCAGCCCAATGCCGCCGAGCAGGCGCGCGTGGCAGCGCTCAATATGGTGGGGCAGCGCGTCGAGTTGCGCGGCGTCACCCAGATCAACGTGCTCGACACCTTAGGACTGATTTCCGCCAGTTTTGGCAACTGGCAGGGGGTCGAGGGCGGCGAGCGCGTCGAAACCATCGATGAAGCACACCACCGCGTGTTGAGCATGTGCTTCGACGGCGACGTGATGGTGGGCTGCAACAGCGTGGGCTGGACGCAGCACCTAGGGGCGCTGCGCGGGCTGGTGGAGGGCCGGGTACGGCTGGGGCCGTGGAAAGAGCGGCTGTTGCACGACCCCACCCAGTTCATGGCCGCGTATGTGGACTGCGCCCAGGCGCAGTCGCGCTGGAGCGGGGCGGATGACACGCGGCGGCGGTGACGAATTCCAGGGTTCGCTGTCGGTGGCTGGGCTTACTGCGTGGGAGGTGGCGCGCCGCGGCGGCCTCACGTGGGGACGTGGTTTGGATGGACCAGCGAGCCGGTGCCTGCTTCGGGGGCGGTGATCGCCATGACTGTCACACTCAAACTGTTTGCCACCCTCAGTGACCATCTACCCCCCGAGGCGCGCCACAATGAGGTGACACTGGACTGGGCGCAGGGGCAGACGGTGCAGGCGGTGATCGACCGTCTGGCGTTGCCGCCCCGGCTGGTGCATCTGGTGCTGGTAGACGGGGTATTCATCCCCCCCGAGCAGCGCACCACCCGGCGCTTGGCTGCCGGGGAGGCGCTCGCCATCTGGCCACCGATTGCCGGCGGATGACGGTCATGGGTGATGGAAACTCTGCGTCATCATCCGCTTGTGGCTCGGTCCAGGCGGGCGCGGGGCGGTGGAAGGAGGTGGCTTCCGACGGATCAACGGACGAGGTTATCGAGGTGGCGGCAGCCGGAATGGGCAGCCTCTGGGAATGGGGCGCGGACGTCACGGCGACGGCGGCGGAATGGCGTGCCATGCTGATTCCGGCCCTGAGTCCGTATCCCTGGACCCCAGTTGGCGACCACGGCTGCCAGGTCAGCGTGGGCGACGGGACGGCGCTTCTGTCGTGGACGCCGCTGGCGCCCCGGGTGATAGCGCGCTTGAGACTGCCGCGCCTGCGCGTGACGCTGCAGGCGTCAGGCGTGTCGGCGATGGATTGGGATGCCTTCCTGCGGCGTCTGGCGTTGTATACACGGCGCGGTGGAGGCTGACGCCGCTGCGGTATTCCGAGCGGGCCGCGCCGGGGGCGGGGCGATCAGCGCGCAGGCCGCAGTGCCAGCAGCCCCAGCACGGTGTACATCGTCACCGTCGAGGCCACGAACCCCAGCCCGTAGACGATCAGGATCAGAAACCAGTCTGCCGGGCCCGCAGCATCGGTAAAGCCGGAGGACGACACCACCGCCATCAACACCAAGGCCAGTCCCCCACCGATCAGCCCCAAGCCTTCGGCCCACAGCAACCGGCGCGACGCCAGCCGCCGCTCGCGCCGCAGCACCATCACGAATCCCACCAACACCGCCAACGCCAACAGCGGCAGCAACCACAGCAGCGGGCCCAGCATTTCCTGAAACACGGCCAGAAAAACCAACGGATCGTATTCTTTCATGACATGCTCCGGACAGGGGATCAGGCGCGGCCGCGCAGCATGCTCACGTAGGTGGGCTTTAGGGCCATGGTTTTCATCACCCAGCTCACCCACAGCTCTTCCAGCGGTGCAATAAAGCCGGGGAACGACTGATACA
>Ga0209721_1002201_pt1 | contig 12684 bp, 10 predicted proteins | sample TshhotsprinmetaG_FD_184139 | JGI IMG/M metagenome (GOLD analysis project Ga0209721, IMG submission 184139) | Hot spring microbial communities from South Africa to study Microbial Dark Matter (Phase II) - Tshipise hot spring metaG (SPAdes)... | ecosystem: Environmental > Aquatic > Thermal springs... | reverse complement strand
CGGCTGATGGTGATGGTCGGAAATTTACTGCTGTAGTCCTTGGCCTTAGCCGCGATCGCGATCGCGACCTGGCGCGCGACGCTGCGGTACAGCGCCGCCAACTCGCCGTCCGGATCGGCCACCACGGTGGGGCGGCCGCTGTCGGCCTGCTCGCGAATCTGGCGGTTCAGCGGCAACGCGCCCAGATAGGCCACGCCCAGCTCCTGCGCCATGCGCTTGCCACCGTCGGCGCCGAAAATGTGCTCGGTGTGCCCGCAGTTGGGGCAGCAGTACACCGCCATGTTCTCGACAATGCCCAGAATCGGTACGCCCACTTTCTGGAACATCGTGATGCCCTTGCGCGCATCCAGCAACGCGATATCCTGCGGCGTGGTAACGATGACCGCACCGGTCAGCGGCACGCGCTGCGACAGCGTCAGCTGGATATCGCCGGTGCCGGGCGGCATGTCCACCAGCAGGTAGTCTAGCTCCTGCCAGTTGGTCTGCCGCAGCAGCTGCTCCAACGCCTGCGTGGCCATCGGTCCGCGCCAGATCATGGCCTCGTGCTTGTCCACCAGGAAGCCGATCGACATCACTTGCAGCCCGTAATTGCGCAGCGGCTCCATGGTCTGGCCGTCGGTGCTTTCCGGCCGTCCCTCGATCCCCATCATCATGGGCTGGCTGGGTCCGTAGATGTCGGCATCCAAGATGCCCACCCGCGCCCCTTCGGCCGCCAGCGCCAGCGCCAGGTTGACGGTGGTGGTGCTCTTGCCCACGCCGCCCTTGCCGGAGGCCACCGCCACGATGTTCTTGACCTGCGGCAGCAGCTGCACGCCGCGCTGCACCGCGTGGGCCACGATGCGCGTGATCAGGTTGACCGACACATTCTGCACGCCAGGCACCGCCCTGGCCGTCGCGATGAAGGCGCGGCGCAAGGCGCCGTGCTGGCTCTGGCACGGATAGCCCAGCTCGACGTCGAACGTCACGTCGCCCTCGTGCACCTGCAGGTTCTTCAGCGCCTTGGTGGACACGAAATCCCTGCCGGTGTTGGGATCGGTGACCGCCTGCAGGGCCTGAAGCAAGCTTTGGGTATCGATCGCCAAGGTCTGTTCTCCTCGTCGTTGTGGGGATGCGGTTGCGGCGCGCCAGCGACCGTGCCGCGCATTGTGGCAGAGCGCGCGTTACGCCCCGGCCGCGCCCCGCATGCACCCAGTGCGGGCGGGTGCTTCGCGGCGGCGCGGGCGCTGCCACCCCAGCCCCTCACCCCGGGGCCGATAGAATCGTGAGCTTTCGTTGACCCGCTTTTCGCGCCCATTCCGCATGTCTGCTACCAAGCGCCGCCTGTTTGTCACCACTGCGCTGCCCTACGCCAACGGCCACTTCCACATCGGCCACATCATGGAATACATCCAGGCCGACATCTGGGTGCGCACCCAGCGCCTGCGGGGGCACGAGGTGCACTTCGTCGGCGCTGATGACGCGCACGGCGCGCCGATCATGATTGCCGCCGAGAAGGCCGGCAAGACGCCGAAGCAGTTCGTCGCCGAGATCGCCGCCGGACGCGCGGCCTACCTGGATGGCTTTCACATCCGCTTCGACAATTGGCACAGCACGGATGCCCCGGAAAACCACGAACTGGCCCGCAGTATCTATCTGGGATTGAAGGCGGCGGGTCTGATCGAGACGCGCACCATCGAGCAGTTCTTCGACCCGGTCAAGGGCATGTTCCTGCCCGACCGCTACATCAAGGGCCAGTGCCCGCGCTGCGGCGCACCCGACCAGTACGGCGACTCGTGCGAGGCGTGCGGCGCCGTCTACACCCCCACCGAACTGCGCAACCCCACCTCGGCCCTGTCCGGCGCCACGCCGGAGCTGCGCCAATCCGAACATTACTTCTTCAAACTGTCCGATCCGCGTTGCGTGCAGTTTCTGGAGGAGTGGACCAGCGCCCCGGGGCGCCTGCAGCCTGAGGTGGTCAACAAGATCCGCGAGTGGTTCGCCAAGGACGACAGCGGCCAAGGGGGCCTGGGGGACTGGGACATCAGCCGCGACGCACCGTACTTCGGCATCGAGATCCCGGATGCGCCCGGCAAGTATTTCTACGTCTGGCTGGATGCGCCGATCGGCTACCTGGCCAGTCTGAAGAACCATTTCGACAAGGGCCAGGCGGCCAACCACTGGCACACGCCATCACGCACGACTCAGCGCTTTGAGGAGTTCGTCGCCGACCCGGCGGTGGAGCAGGTCCACTTCATCGGCAAGGACATCACGTACTTTCACACGCTGTTTTGGCCGGCGATGCTGCATTTTTCGGGCCGCAAAACGCCCACGCATGTGTTCGTGCATGGCTTCATCACCGTCAGCGGCGAGAAGATGAGCAAGAGCCGCGGCACCGGCATCGACCCGCTGAAGTACCTGCACCTAGGATTCAACCCCGAGTGGCTTCGCTACTATCTGGCAACCAAGCTCAACCCGCGCGTGGAAGACGTGGACTTCAACCCCGACGATTTCGTCGCCCGCGTCAACAGCGACCTGATCGGCAAGTACGTCAACATCGCCTCGCGCGCTGCGGGCTTCATCACCAAACGCTTCGGCGGGCAGCTGGGCGCCATCTCCCCCGATGGCGAGGGGCTGCTCGATACCCTGCGAACCGCGTTGCCCATGGTGGCCGAGCTGTGGGCCGAACGCGAGTACGGCAAGGCGGTGCGCGAGGTGATGGCACTGGCCGACCACGTCAACGCCTACGTAGATCAGACCAAGCCGTGGGAGCTGGCCAAGCAGCCCGAACTGGCGGGTCGGCTGCACGACGTGTGCACCACCTGCATCGAGGCGTTCCGCGTACTGACCGCGATGCTCAAGCCGGTGCTGCCGGCCACCGCCGAACGGGTGGAGGCGTTTCTGCAATGTGCGCCGCTGGACTTCGACAATGCGCGCCAGCCACTGGGGGCCGGGCACGCTATCGCGCCCTACACACACCTGATGCAGCGCATCGATGCCAGCGCGCTGGACGCCCTGTTCGCGCCGACGGCCGCTGCCGCCGATGCCGCGGCCGCTGGGAACGCGGCCAACACGGCGCTGCCCGGCGGTGAGGCCATCGCCCCCACCATCACCATCGACGACTTCGCCAAGGTAGATCTGCGTGTGGCGCGCATCGTGGACTGCCAGCGCGTCGAAGGCTCCACCAAGCTGCTGCGGCTGACACTGGACGTCGGCGAGGGCCGCCACCGCACCGTCTTCTCCGGTATCGCCTCGGCCTACCAGCCGCAGGACCTGATCGGCCGCCTGACCGTGCTGGTGGCCAATCTGGCACCGCGCAAGATGAAGTTCGGCGTCAGCGAAGGCATGGTACTGGCGGCCAGCCACGCCGACGACCAGGCACAGCCGGGGCTGTTCGTGCTCGAGCCCCACCCCGGCGCGCAACCGGGCATGCGCATCCGGTGAGACCGTGCCGTGGGCGCTGCGCATGGCCAACTGCGGCAGCGCATCGGCGTGCCCCCTGCACTACACTGGTGTGTGTCTGGCTTCGGAGTACCCAGCCAGGCTTGACCGGCCGCCCTACAATGTTGTGTTGTCCACAACGCAAACACGTCTAGCCATGAACCCGCTTGGCTTGCCCGACTACGTCTCCGACGCCACCCAGTTCATCGAATCGCTCAAGCGCGCCAAGCCCACGCTGGAAGCCGAACAGCGCGCTGGGCGCGCGCTACTGTGGGAGCGCCCGCAGGACCGCGAATTCCTGCGCCAGGTCCAGGCCGCGCGTGTGCCGCAAAAGCCCTACGTCTACCAGACCGAGCCGACGCAGCTGTGAGCAGCACTGCGCCGGCGCCAGCGGCCAGCGACGCCGATGGCCCCGCCCTGATCGATCAGGTGGCCATCGCGCGGCTCTATGGCGAGCCGCTGTTCGCGCTGCCGCAAGACCTCTACATCCCGCCGGATGCGCTGGAGGTGTTTCTGGAGGCGTTCGAGGGGCCGCTGGACCTGCTGCTGTACCTGATCCGGCGCCAGAACTTCAACATCCTCGACATCCCGATGGCCGAGGTCACGCGGCAGTATCTCGGCTACGTGGAGCAAATCCGCACCCGCAACCTTGAGCTGGCGGCCGAATACCTGCTGATGGCGGCCATGCTGATCGAGATCAAGTCGCGCATGCTGCTGCCGCCGCAGCCCAGCGCCGACGGCAGCGAACCCGAGGACCCACGGGCCGAGCTGGTGCGCCGCCTGCTGGAGTACGAGCGCATCAAGGCCGCGGCCCGCGAACTGGAGGCGCTGCCGCAGCTCGGACGCGACTTCTGGCGCGCGCGCGCGTGGGTAGAACAGGTAGCCACGCAGCGCTGGCCCGAGGTCGTCATCGATGATCTGCGGGCCGCGTGGGCCGCGGTGTTGCGCCGCGCCCGCCTGGTACAGCGCCACACCATCACGCGCGAGGCACTGTCGGTGCGCGAACAGATGAGCCAGGTACTGCGCGCCCTGCAGGGGCGGCGCTTCGTCGAATTCACCGACCTGTTCGACCCGGCGCGCGGTGTCGCCGTGGCGGTGGTGACCTTCATCGCCTTGCTGGAGCTGGCCCGCGAGCACCTGATCGAGCTCACGCAAGCCGAGGCTTACGCCCCCATCTACGTCCGCCTGGCCTACGCCAGCGCCTGAAACCTCACACCCCATGTCCGTGCATCTGCCCGCTCCCGCTCCCCACGTGTATGACGCGCTGATCATCGGCAGCGGACTGGCGGGACTGGCCACGGCGCTGCAGCTGCCCCGCCACTGGCGCATCGCTATCGTCACCAAACGCAGCATTGCCGACGGCTCCAGCGGCTGGGCGCAGGGCGGCATTGCCGCCGTGCTGGCCGAGGACGACAGCTTCGCCGAGCACATCGCTGACACCTTGGTAGCGGGCGCCGGCCTGTGCGACCTGCAGGCCACGCGCTTCACCGTCGAGCATGCGCCTGAAGCGATCGCCTGGCTGCGCGCGCTGGGCACCCCGTTTACGGTGGAAGGCGACGGCCTGCACCTGACGCGAGAAGGCGGCCACAGCCACCGCCGCATCGTGCACGCCGCCGACGCCACCGGCGCGGCGGTGCAGCAGACCCTCATCGAACGCGTGCGCGCCGCCGCCCACATCGACGTCTTCGAGACCCACGCGCTGGTCGACCTGATCCTGAGCGACCGCCATGCCGTGCAGCCGACGCTGCCGCGCCGCGTGCTGGGCGCCTACGTGCTCAACGAAGTGACCGACCGCGTGGAGGTGTTCGCGGCGCCGCACACCGTACTGTGCACCGGTGGCGCCGGCAAGGTGTACCTGTACACCTCCAACCCCGACACCGCCACCGGCGACGGCATCGCCGCCGCCTGGCGGGCCGGCTGTCGCGTGGCCAACATGGAGTTCATCCAGTTCCACCCGACCTGCCTGTACCATCCCAAAGCCAAAAGCTTTTTGATTAGCGAAGCGGTGCGCGGCGAAGGCGGCATCCTCAAGCTGCCCGCACATGTGGGCAGCCACCGCTTTATGCCCGACCACGACCCGCGTGCCGAACTGGCCCCACGCGACATCGTCGCCCGCGCCATCGACTTCGAGATGAAAAAACACGGCATCCCGTGCGTTTATCTCGATATTTCGCACCAAAGCCCGGCCTTCTTACACGAGCACTTCCCCAACATCCTCAAACGCTGCGCCGAATTGGGCATCGACATCACGCGCGAACCCATTCCGGTGGTGCCGGCGGCGCACTACACCTGCGGCGGCGTGGTGACCGACCTGCGCGCCCGCACCGACCTGCCCGGCCTGTACTGCGTGGGCGAAGCCAGCTACACCGGTCTGCACGGCGCCAACCGGCTGGCCAGCAACTCGCTGCTGGAGTGTCTGGTGTTTGCGCGCGCGGCGGTGCAAGACATGACGGCGCAGGCACCGACTTCGCCGCCGGCGATCCGCCCCTGGGACGACAGCCGCGTCATCGACGCCGACGAGCAGGTCGTCATCTCGCACAACTGGGACGAGCTGCGGCGCTTCATGTGGGACTATGTCGGCATCGTGCGCACCGACAAGCGGCTGGAACGCGCCGCGCACCGCATCACCCTGCTGCAGGCCGAAATCCAGGAGTTCTATGCCAGCTTCCACGTCAGCCGCGACTTGCTGGAGCTGCGCAACCTGGTGCAGGTGGCCGATCTGATCGTGCGCTCGGCCCAGCAACGCAAGGAAAGCCGCGGGCTGCACTACAGCCGCGATTACCCCCACACACTGCCCGAAGCGCGGCCGACCATCCTCACCCCCGTGCCACGCTGACAACGCTGCTGACGCAGACCCGATTTCTCACGCAAGACTGCCGAGCTGACATCGCCCAACGTCACCGCACCGCCCGCCCATGGCCACCGTCCTGCCTCCCGGCCGGGTCGATGGCCAACCCGCCTGACCATGCTCACGCACACGACCGCTCCCGCCCGTCCCCCTTGGCACGCCTACCTGGCCCTGGCGGGCAGCATGGCCCTGGTGGGCAGTTACGTGGCGCTGTCCAAGCCGCTGGTGGCGGCCATGCCTGTCTTCCTGCTGGCGTGGCTGCGCTACTTGATCGGCGCGGCAGCCATGGCGCACTGGGTGCGCCGCCCGCCGCACGAACCTGCGGCCGACCACCGCACCCACGCGCTGCTGTTTCTGCAGGGATTCCTCGGCAACTTTCTGTTTTCCCTGTGCATGCTCTATGGCGTCAGCCTCACCACTGCCAGCGCGGCTGGGGTGATCATGGCGGCCATCCCGGCGGTGGTGGCGGTACAGTCCGCGCTATTCCTGCGGGAGCGGCTCGACGGGCGGTCGCTGGCCGCCATCGCGCTGGCCGCCAGCGGCATCGGCCTGTTTTCTTTCGACAAGACGGGGGCTGACGGGGCGGCCACGCCAGCGGGCAGCTGGCTGGGCGTACCATTGACGCTGTGGGGCAACGTGCTGGTGCTGGCGGCCGTGTGCTGTGAGGCGGCCTACGTCGTCATCGGCAAGCGCCTCAGCGCTCAGATGGGAGCCAGGCGCATCGCGGCCCTGATCAACCTGTGGGGGCTGGCATTGATGACGCCCCTGGGCCTGTGGGCGGCGCAGGACTACGACTGGGGCCACATGTCGGCCACCCTGTGGGGGCTGCTGATCTTTTACGGGCTGGCCGCCAGCGTCTGGACGGTGTGGCTGTGGATGACCGGCCTGCGCCACGTGCCGGCGGCCCGCGCTGGGGTCTTTACCGTGATGCTGCCGGTCAGTGCCACAGCCATTGGCGTCCTGTTCATGGGCGAGCGGCTGTCCCCAGCGCAATGGGCGGCGTTCGCGCTGGCGCTAGCCGGTGTGGTGCTGGCGACTCTGCCGCCGCAGGGGTTCACGCGCACCACAAGCCGGTCGGCTGGGTGATGCCCATCCACAACGCCCACGCGGAGATGGCCACCAGCGCTGCCCCCGCAGCGCGAATGCCCCAGCCGCCCGAGCGCATCGACCCCAGCCGCAACAGCAACCAGGGGCCCAGCGCCAGCGCCACCATCGTGCCGGCGGCAAAGGCCGCCATGATCAGTGCCCCCGACAGCGCCGATGCCGACAGCGAGGCCACCAGCAACGCCGAGTACAGCAGCCCGCACGGCATCAGCGCCCAGCCCAGCCCCAGCACCACCGGGGCGCGCGGCCCCAACCGTCCCAGCACCGGGCGCGCGCGCCGCCACACCGCCTGCGCCCAGCCATCCAAAAAGGCGGGTTGGCGCGCCTGCCACATCAGCACCAGTCCCAGCAACAGCGCCGCCACGTGCATCATCGTCCACACCGGGCGCAGCACCGCGGTGTGCTGCCCCAGCCAGGCCATGCCCTGTACGGTGCCGCCTGCGACGGCACCCAGCAGTGCATAGCCACCCAGCCGACTGAGCTGCCACGTCCACAGCGCGCGCCGGGCGTGCGGTTCGGCGGCACGGGCAATGCCGGCGCACGCGGCACCGCACATGGCCACGCAGTGCGGCCCGCCCACCAGACCCATTACCCACGCCGACAGCAGCATCGACCCCAGCATGGCCGCATCCTAGCAGGGCCGCCTGCGCGGCACTCAGATGATTTTGGAAAACCGGGCCCGATCCTGGTCCACCTGCAGGTAGCGGTCGAACACCATGGCAATCGCACGCACCAGGTACCAGCCAGTGCACGTAACCTCCAGATGCGTGTCGTCGACCCGCACCAGACCGGCCGCCTCCAGCTCGCGCAGGGCATGCAGTTCACGCGCGAAGTAGCGCCGGAAGTCGATCAGGTGGGCGAGGTTGATCGACTCGAAATCCACCAGCCCCTGGCACATGATCGCCATGATGACACTGCGCCGCAGCACGTCGTCGCGCGTCAGCGCCAGACCACGCACGATGGGCAGCCGCCCCTGATCGAGCGCGTCGTAGTACTCCTCCAGCGTCTTGGCATTCTGGCTGTAGGTGGCGCCAATGCGCCCGATGGCCGACACCCCCAGCCCGATCAGATCGCAGTCCGGCTGTGTGCTGTAGCCCTGAAAGTTGCGGTGCAGTCGCCCCTGCCGCTTGGCCACGGCCAGCGCGTCGTTGGGCAGCGCAAAGTGATCCATCCCCACGTACACGTACCCGGCGACGCTGAGGTGATCGAGCGACAGCGACAGCATCGCCAGCTTCTCGGCGGCGCTGGGCAGCTCGGCAGCGACGATGCGCCGCTGGGGTTTGAAACGCGCCGGCAAGTGCGCGTAAGCGTACAGGGCCAAACGGTCCGGACGCAACCGCTCGATGTGCTGCAAGGTGCGCCGGAACGACTCGGGCGTCTGCTGGGGCAGGCCGTAGATCAGATCGACGTTGATCGACTCGAACCCCAGCGCGCGGGCCGCTGCCACCAGCTCGAACACCTGATCGGCCGGCTGAATGCGGTGCACCGCCTTCTGGACCGCGGGGTCGAAATCCTGCACCCCAAAACTGAGCCGGTTGAAGCCCAGGCGCTGCAGGTGCGCCAAGCGCTCGGCGGTGACGGTGCGCGGATCGACTTCGATCGAGTACTCCCCGCCGGGGACGAACTCGAAGTGCCGGCGCAGCATGGCCATCACGTCGTCGAGCTCCGCGTCACTCAGAAACGTGGGAGTGCCGCCGCCCAGGTGCAGCTGGCTGACGCGGTGGCCACGCCCAACGTATTGGGTCTGCAACTCCAGCTCACGCCCCAAGTAGCGCAGGTACTCGGCGGCCTTGTCGTGATGGCGGGTGACGACCTTGTTGCAGGCGCAGTAGTAACACAGCGATGCGCAGAACGGGATGTGCACATAGACCGACAGCGGCAGCGCCATCGAGCCGGCGCCGCGCTGCTGCAGCGCCTGGATATAGTCGCGCTCAGCAAACGCTTCGACGAAGCGGTCTGCCGTCGGGTACGACGTGTAGCGCGGCCCGGGAATGTCGAACCGGCGCAGCAGGGCTTCATCGATGACGTGCTTCACGGGGGCAGACTCCATCGGGAGCGTACTGTGCCCGAACGCGGGTCCGTGCCTCTTGACGTGAGTCAAACGCCCCGCGATCGCGGCCCGACCCGTATGGGCGCGCGCCCACGACGCAATCGCGGCGGTGCGCCACGGGCCGTCACGGCACCGAACCGCTGCACGGCCGCAAAACCCGGGGGTTGATGCGGTCATACGGCACGGCACCGCGAAGACGCTTGATATGATGCCGACATGGTGAGCTCCTCCCATTCTGCCGCCCCCCGCGCGCTCGATCCCGCCACCGTCAGGGTGGCCTGCTCGAACTGCAACCTGCGCGAGCTATGTCTGCCGGTGGGGCTCAGTGCCGATGAGGTGCGCCGCCTGGATCACCTGATCGCGGCACGGCGCCGGATACGGCGGGGGGAGATGCTGTTTTCCGCGGGCGATCCGTTTACGTCGCTGTACGCGGTGCGCTCGGGCTTTTTCAAAACCACCGTCACCACCGCCGACGGGCGCGATCAGGTGACCGGGTTCCAAATGGCCGGCGAGATCTTGGGACTCGACGGCATCGTGCAGGACAAGCATTCGTGCTCGGCGGTGGCGCTGGAGGACGCCGAGGTCTGCATCCTGCCGTTCGAGCAGCTGGAAGACCTCTCGCGCGAATTTAGCGCGCTGCAACACCACGTGCACCGCATCATGAGCCGCGAAATCGTGCGCGATCAGGGTGTGATGCTGCTGCTGGGCAGCATGCGCGCCGAAGAGCGTGTCGCCGCCTTCCTGCTCAATCTGGTGCAGCGCCTGCACGCGCGCGGATTTTCCCGTTCCGAGATGATTCTGCGCATGACGCGCGAAGAAATCGGCAGCTACCTCGGGATGAAGCTGGAAACCGTCAGCCGCACCTTTTCGCGCTTTCAGGAAGACGGCATCATCGAGGTGAAGCAGCGCTACGTGCGCATCCTCTCCCCTCAGGCGCTCGAGGCCATCGTCAACCAGGCCGACACCCGCCTATAGGGCCAACGCCCGCGGCCGCTCCCTCTTCTGCCGGTCAAATCGCCTCCCACAGGGCAAACGCGGGCGCACGCCGCTTCGTGAGCCGCGCCCACGGCAAAAGCAGACGTCGCCCCGTTTACGCGCAGCCCCCGCAGTCCGGACGCGCGTCGCTGCCCTGTACTCACATCGGGTCATTGCGAACGCAGTCGGCGGGCCGCTGCTCGGGCGGTACCGGACAACGGTTGACCTCCCAGGGCGACATCGACAGCAGTGTGGTCAGCGCGCTGGAAGCCATGGTGGCGGCCCAGAAAACGAAGAACGTCACCGTGTAGACCGCCTGGCGCGACCACCCCAGCCGCTCGCCGGCCCAGTGCAATTCGGACGGGTCGACGAACGCGAACACCACCATTTCCAGCACGGCCGCCATCAGAAACGCAGGCCAAGCGATCCACATCAGGCGTTGGGCCAACATCGTCTGCTCCTCTGTCATCGCGCGGCCCTGGGCGAACCGCTCAGTCTTTTCGGGTGTCGTCCTTCGGCAGCGCTGGCGAGACGACGTGGTTGCGCGCCACGCCTGCCGGCAGCACGGCCTTTTCGGCTTGCAGTCGCTCCGCTTCCGTGAGGGGCGCCTGAGGCAGCGCCACGCGAGCGGGCGCCGCTTCGCGCGGCAGCACCGGGTCGGCGTGACGCACCGCGATGACGACCGTCACGACCGACGCGATCACCACCGCCAGCGGCCCACCGATGACGAGCCAGACATAAGGCTCCCGGTACCACGGGCGGATCTTTGCGGTGGGGGGAAGGGTCGTCATCGTGTACATAGTGTATGCCCACAGGGGTACGGTGTCAGCCGGGGACTAACCCGGAGTCCGGCGGTCGCGTCAGCGTGGTATCAAAAAGGTGGTTTTCTCGTGCACCGTGATGTCACCATCCGGAGTGCGGAACGTGAACACGATTGGGTGCGATCCGGGGGCCTGCCCTGGCGGCACCTGCACGCGCACCGCCACCGAACGCACCTCGGTCGGCAGCAGGTGCACCGTGCGCTCAGATGCCACCTCGATACCCGGGAGCCCCTCCACCAGCAGCTGCAGCTCGCGTTCGGCTTCCGACGCGTTCATGAACTGGATGCGGTAGACGTTTTCGATGCGACCCATCTCGACCATACGCGCCAGCGCGCCGCGGTCGCGGATCACGTCCACCTTCAGCGGCACGCGCAGCCACAAGCTGACGCCTAGCGCGGCCACGATCGACAGCAGAATGGCGCTGTACACCAGCACGCGCGGCCGCAATACGCGTCTGATCATTTGCGCACGGCTCCAGCCATGGGCCATGCCATTCTGGGTGGAGTATTTGACTAGCCCGCGCGGGTAGCCCATCTTATCCATCACCTCGTCGCACACGTCGGCACAGGCACCGCAGCCAATGCACTCATACTGCAGACCGTTGCGGATGTCGATCCCAGTCGGACACACCTGCACGCACAACGTGCAGTCGATGCAGTCGCCTAAGCCCAGCACCTTCGGATCGGCCGACCGCTTGCGCGCCCCGCGCGGCTCGCCGCGGCGCGCATCATAGGTCACGATCATCGTGTCCTTGTCGAACATCGCGCTCTGAAAGCGCGCATAGGGGCACATGTACTTGCACACCTGCTCGCGCATGTAACCGGCATTGCCGTAGGTGGCAAAACCGTAGAAAAAAATCCAGAACGTCTGCCACGGACCCAGATCCCAGGTCACCACCGTGTGCCCCAGTTCGCGGATGGGGGTAAAGTAGCCGGCGAAGGTAAAGCCGGTCCACAGACCGAACAGGATCCAGGCCACCTGCTTGCCGCCCTTGCGCACCAGCTTGTTCAGGCTCCACGGCGACTGATCCAGGCGCATGCGCGCCGAACGGTCGCCCTCGAAGAGCTTTTCCATCCACAGGTAAATTTCGGTGTAGACCGTCTGCGGGCAGGCGTAGCCGCACCACAGGCGGCCCGCGATGGCCGTAAACAGAAACAGCGACAGCGCCGAAACGACCAGGATGCCCGTCAAGTAGATGAAGTCCTGCGGATAGAGCACGAGGCCGAACAGGTAAAAGCGCCGCGCCTCCAGGTCGAACAATACCGCCTGTCTGCCGTTCCACATCAGCCATGGCAGCCCGTAGAAAACGAGCTGGGTCAGCCAGACGAATACCCAGCGCCACTTCGCAAACACGCCGCTGACAGCACGCGGGTAAATCTTCTTGCGCGCCGCATACAGCGAGACCTCGACCTCCTCGTCGGAGGGCGGCCGGGTGGATGACGTTGCCTGGGTACTCATTGCAGTGTTAA
>Ga0209721_1002200_pt1 | contig 12703 bp, 12 predicted proteins | sample TshhotsprinmetaG_FD_184139 | JGI IMG/M metagenome (GOLD analysis project Ga0209721, IMG submission 184139) | Hot spring microbial communities from South Africa to study Microbial Dark Matter (Phase II) - Tshipise hot spring metaG (SPAdes)... | ecosystem: Environmental > Aquatic > Thermal springs... | reverse complement strand
AGCATGTCCTCGTGGATCTGGCTCATCGCACGGCTCGACTCGCCGGTCACCTGGGTGAGGAAGCGGAGGACCTCTTCGAAGGAGTGGCTCATTTCCTCAAGCTCGCGGCTGATCAGGTGCATCTTGTCTATTTCCTCGCCGGTACGGCTTGCCGCGACGATGAGCGAGAGCTCCTCCTGCACGTGCGCGCTCATCGCCTCGATCGCCTTGTCGATCTCCGCCGTCGCCGCCTCGGTCTGCTGCGAGAGCTTGCGCACCTCGTCGGCGACGACGGCGAAGCCGCGGCCGGCCTCGCCGGCGCGCGCCGCCTCGATGGCCGCATTCAAGGCCAGCAGGTTGGTTTGCTTGGCGATCCCGCGGATGATCTGCGTGAGGTTCGACAGGCCGCCGACGCGGTTCAACACCTCGGCGATGCGCGCGCCGTCTTCCCGGATCTGGGCCTCGCGTTGCCGCTGATACTCGGCGAGGTCGGCAAGCGTCTGCGTATTTTTCTTCAGCCGCTCGGCCTGGGCACCGACCAGGCCGCCCGCCTGTGTCTCATGCTCGCGCAGCGTCGCGAGCAGATCCCCGCTTCGCTGGCGGATGGCTTGCATCGCCTCGAGGATCTGCATCGCGCCGCTTTCGGTCGCCCCGTTGGCGTCGGCGAGATGGCGGTTCATCAACTCCACATAGCGCGGCAGCGTCTCAAGATCGCGCTCGAGGCGTTCGATCTGCGCAATGGCCTCGTTCCGCGCACGCAGCGAGGCTTCATATGCTTCCAGTTGATCACCCATGAAAATTTTCATCGCCAGTCTTTGCATGACTCCACCAAGGGCAAAAAAGAACCAGGCGATGGCGGCCGAGCCGATGCCGGCCGCCAACCGGTTTTCCGGCCGGAAAATGTCCTCGAACCAGGGATTGAGCAACCAGACGATCACGCCGACGATGAGCCCGGCGAGGAAGAAGAGAGAGAACTTCAGTCGCCAATCAATGAGGTTGGGGGAATGTGTCATCGCACGCATGATCGTTTTTGCATCAAGCGCCCGGCAAGACCTGTTTGACGACTTTGAGCAGATCGGGCCCGGCCACCGGCTTGACCAGCCAGCCGGTGGCGCCGAGCTTCTTCGCCTCGTCGCGCTTGGCGGCCTGGCTTTCGGTGGTGAGCACCAGGATGGGCGTGAAGCGTAACACCGTACGCGCGTTCTTGATCAGTTCGAGGCCGTTCATCCTCGGCATGTTGATGTCGGTGATGATCAGGTCGGGCTTGAAACCGCCCTTGATGCGATCGAAGGCCTCCTGCCCGTCCTTGGCCGTCTCGACCTTGAAGCCGGACAGCTCCAGGGACTGTTTGACGCTGGCGAGCATCACGGCAGAATCATCGACGATGAAAATGGTTTTGGCCATCTCTGTTTCCTCATTCTTTCGGGAATAAACTGGTTTGCAGCCAGGCGGCGAGCGCCGCGTCGGCGGGCCAGGCGGCGATCTTCGGCCGCGCGGCCATCAGCACCTGCAGATTCGCGGCATGCAGATGCGTGCAGGCGGCAAGATCCACCGCGCTGCCCGGGTGCGCCTGCAGCCATTCGAGCAGACCCTCGGCCTCTTCGACCGAGACGATCTCCGTCAGCGTGGCGACGGTATCCGAATAGGCAATGGCCATCAGAACAACTCCTTCGGGTTCAACACCATCAGCACCGAACCGTCGCCCAGGAGGGCCGTGCCGGCGTAACAGGCGAGCTTGCCCAGCTCGCCGGGCAAGGGCTTGAGCATGACATCGACCACCTCGCGGAAGGCATCGACCAGCAGGCCGATCTGTTCGCCGCCGACGCGCACCACCAGCACGGCCAGTTCGCCATCGGCATTGGGCACGGGTGCGGCGTCGATGGCGAGCAGCTCGTTCAGGGCCACCAGCGGCACGATGCGGCCGCGCAGCACGGCGATCTGGCGCTGCTTGATAGTGCGGATGGCCCCGGCCGGCAGGCGCACGGTCTCCACCACCCGATCCATCGGCACGCCGAAGATTTGCCGGTCCGATTCGACGATCATCACATTGGTCACCGCCATCGACAGCGGCAGGCTGAGGCGCAGCGTCGTGCCCTGGCCGACCACGGAGTGAAGCTCGACGCTGCCGCCCACCTTGTCGATGGCGCTCTTCACCACGTCCATGCCGACGCCGCGCCCGGAGAGATCGGAGATCTGCTCGGCGGTGGAAAAGCCGGCGGCAAACACCAGATTGATGGCCTCCTGATCGCCGATCTTCTCCAGCCGATCTTCGTCGATGAGCCCCTTTTCGTAGGCCTTGCGCTTGATCACCGCCGGGTCGATGCCGCGCCCGTCGTCGCTGATCTCGATCGCCACGCGGTCGGATTCCTGGCGGGCGCGGATGACGAGGCGGCCCTGCGCCGGCTTGCCGGCCGCCCGGCGGGCCTCGGGCGTCTCCAGGCCGTGGTCCAGACTGTTGCGGACGATGTGGATGAGCGGATCGGCCAGGGCCTCGATGATGTTCTTGTCGGCCTCGGTCTCCCCGCCCTCGAGCACGAGTTCGACCTCCTTGCCGAGCTTGCGGGAGAGATCGCGCACCAGGCGCGGAAAGCGCTGGAAGACGAAGGAGACCGGCATCATGCGCACCTGCATGATCGCGTCCTGCATCTCCTCGGCGATGCGGTTGATCACCGCATACTGCGCCTTGATCTCGCGCGCCAGCTCGCGCACGCCGAATTCGTCCTCGGCGCGTTTGGCGAGATAGGGCAGGGCGTTCTTCGCCACCACCATCTCGCCGGTCAGGTCCATCAGGCGGTCTACCTTGGCCTGATCGACCTTGAGCACCTTGCCGACCTGCGCATCCTCGGCGCGTCGGCCGAATCTCGGTTCGTCGCCTGCCGCCGGCCGCGCCGACGGAATGGCCTGTGCCGGGGCCGGCGCGGGCTGCGCTGCGGCGGTCGCGGCGGGAGCGGCGACCGGCGGCACAGGACTGGCCTCTGCCTTCGCCGCCTCTTGCGGCGCGCCCCAATCGGCGCGGAAAGCCGCCAGCCAATCGGCCAGGGGCCGGCTGCTGCCGGCGGCAAGCGCCTCCTCCAGCGCCGCATCGAGCTCGTCCGGGGCATCGCCGAGCCGCGCCAGCACCGCCCGCAGCGTCGCCGCGCAGGCCCTGATCCGGCCGGGCAGCCAGTCCACCGCGTCGGGCTGGGCGAGCACCTCGGCCTGGGCGGCGAGCACGGCCGCGACCAGCGCGCGATCCTCTTCGCCGAGCGGGGGCAGCGCGTCGGAAGCGGCCGCAGCGGCAGTCGATGCAGGCGCATCGGGTTCGGCAGCGCTCGACCAGTCGGCCGCTTCCCAAACAGGCGGCGTCAGGCTGTTCAGCGCTTCGACCAGCTTGCGCAAGGCGCGCGTCTCCTGCGGCGCGGTCTCCAGCACCAGCCTGATCCAGCGCAAGGCCGAGGACAGCCACAGCTCCGGGGCGGAGAGTTCGAGCAGCACATCGACGGCGGCAGTCAGCCCCGCCAGATCGCCGGCATCGAGAAACGCGAGCGCCTCGGCGACGAAATCGCCATACACGGGCCCGCCGTTGGGGCGGCCCTGGGGCAGCGCCAGCGCGATGAGCGGCAGGGGTTCGATGACCACCTGTTCCGGCACATAGCGGTAATACTCGACGATTTCCTCGCGGGGCGCGCGCACGAAGAGGTCGAAAAGGAGCTGGGAGCGGTAGCAGTCGAGTTCGGCCAGCGGCGGCCACTCGCCGAGCGCTCGCGCCGCGCCCCAGGCGACTCCCGGCGTGTGGCGGGCCTGATGGAAGGGGTCTTCGCCCTTGAAGAAGCACTCCGCGTCCGGGCAGTAACGCACGCGCCACAGCGGCACGTCGGCGGCGGCGGCGCGCCAGACGGCCATGCGCGCGGCTTCGGGAATTTCGCTCAGCGGCGGCGCCGGAGGGAGTTTCGGCGCGGCGGCGGTCGCCGCCGGGACATCCTCCGCCGTCTCGACGCGGGCCGGGATCAGCGCGCGCAAGGCGGCCGCCTGGGCGGCGGCCGGCTCGGCGTGGTGCGCGCCCAGGGCGCCCGTGGCTTCGATCTCGTCGATCTGGGCGCCCACCATGTCCATCGCGTCGAGCAGCGTGTCGGCCAGCTCGCGCGAATAGGCCACGCGGCCGTCGCGCACCGCATCCATCAGGTCTTCGCCGGCATGCAGCACGCGGGTCATGTCGGGGAGCTCGAACAGCCCCGAGTTGCCTTTCAACGTATGCACGAGGCGGAACAGCTCGGTCATCAGCTCGGCGTTGCGGGATCACTCTCCAGCGCCATCAGCTTCTCGCCGATGCCCTGCAGGAAGTCGCGCGCCTCCTGGATGAATTGCGTGAGCAGCGGATTCATGCGCGGCCCTCCGGCAGGCCCAGCAACAGACGCATCGCCGCCAGCAGGTCCTGCGGCTTGATCGGTTTGATCAGGTAAAAATTGGCGCCGGCCGCATAAGCGCTCGCTTGGTCCTTTTGCTGCGCCTCGGTGGAAATCATCACCGCCGGCGCCTGTGGGATGTCCTGACGACGCAGCTCGCGCAGGAAACCGTAGCCGTCGAGCTTGGGCATGTTGATATCGACCAGATACAGATCGAAAGGCGTCGCCAGGGCTTTTTCCAGCGCTTCGACGCCGTTGATGGCCTCATCGACCGCGAAGCCCGCGCCTTCCAGGATGCTGCGGTGATACAGGCGCACCGTGGCGGCATCATCGACCACCAGGACACGCTTGAGGGAGGTGGGAGAAGGATTCATCGCGACTCCGGTTTCTGATAGACGATCGCTTCGGGAAACTTGCGCACGCGAAAGAGCGAACTGATGCGGCTCATCGACTCGGAATGCCCCAGGCAGATGAAGCCGCCCGGGTTCAAGGCATCGTAAAACACCTCGGCCGCCTTGGCACGGGAAAGATCGTCGAAATAGATCAACAGGTTACGGCAGAAGATGACATCGAAACCGCGATAGGGACGAGTATCGGCCGGATCGTTGAGATTGACGCGCGTGAATTCCACCGCCTGACGCAAATCGTCCGCGATCTGGTATTCGCCATCCGCCGTCTTCGTGAAATAACGTTGCAGCAGCCGGGACGGCAGGTTTTGCACCGAGCGGGCCGAATACTTGCCCTGGCGGGCCTTCTTCAGGATGTCGGTGTCGATGTCGGAGGAGATCAGCTCGACGTCCCACTGCGCGATACCCGGCCAGAACTCTGTGAGATAGAGCGCGATCGAATAAGGCTCCTCGCCGGAAGAAGAGGGAATCGACCAGATGCGCAGCGCCGTGCCGGGCTTCTTGCGCTGGACGAGCTCGGGCAACAGCGAGTCGACCAGGCATTTGAACTGGTATTCCTCGCGGAAGAAATAGGTTTCGTTCACCGTCATCAGATTGGTGAGCGCCTGCAACTCGGCGCCCGAGGCCTGGAAGCGCAGCAGCGTGAAATAGCTGCGGAAACCGTCCAGGCCGTTGGCCTCGATGCGCTCGACGAGCCGCTTGTCGACGAAATAGCGCTTGGCGTCGTCGAAGCGGATGCCGGTCTTGCGATAGAAGAACTCCCGGAACTTCTGAAGAAAGTCCTCGTCGCTGATGAGGATGTTTGCCAATCATGACCCCCGGATGCGCTTGATCGCCAGATCGGCGGCAAAGACGATATAGGGCTCGGCGCCGAAGCGCGCCTTGAGACCCTGCAAAGGCGCGAGCGCGGCCTCCGTGCCCACCTCGCCCAGCAGATCCACGGCCGCGGCGCAGACATTGACATGAGGATCGCGCTCGATGACGTCGATCAGCCATTTCTCCACGTCCGGGTGACGCAACGACTCGAGCACATTGACCGCGAAGATGCGCACGTCCGGATCGGCATCGGCGAGCAACCCCGTCATGATCGGGGCGACGGCATCGGGCAAAAGCTTCATCGCCTCGATGGCTTCGTTGCGCAGATGCGCGTCGTCGCTGCGCAGACAATCCACCAGGCCGGCCACCGCCGCGGTATTGGCGATCTGCACCAGGGACAGGAAAATCGCCTCGCGCACGCCGGCGTCGGGCTCGCCGGCCAAACGTTCGACCAACACGCGCGCTGCTTCGGGATAGGCGGCCAGATCGCGCGCGCCCAGCGGCGCGCGACCGCGTCGGACCCGGCGAGCTGCCGACACAGGCCGGCAAAATCGCGCGGCAGGCGGCGCTCGTCCGCTGCGACGGGCTCGACTTGCGTTTTCTTGACGAGGGCCATGGATCGGTCTCCCGGGTTTAGCGCGCCCAGCTGACGAGCTGGTTGGCAATCTTGGCAAGCGGCAGGACGAGGCTGGCGCCGCCGCGCTCGACGAGTTCGCGCGGCATGCCATAGACCACTGCGCTCTCTTCGCTCTCGGCGATGGTGCGGCCGCCTCGCTTTTTGATCTCGGTAAAGGCGTCGGCGCCGTCATAACCCATGCCGGTGAGCATGACGCCAATGACGTGCTCCGCATCGCAGTGTTCGAGCACCGAACGGCCGAGCAACTCGACCGAGGGGTGCCACAGGTGTTCCTTCGACTCGGGCTTGGCCAGCACCATGAGTTTGCCGGCGCGCGTCGCCACGACGACATCGGCGCCGCCGCGGCCGATGTAGATCGTGCCGGGCACAACTTCCAGCGGGCGGGCGACCTCGACCACCGACAGGGCGCACAGGCCATCCATGCGCTGGGCGAAGGGGCCGGTGAAGGCAGGCGGCATGTGCTGGGCGACGATGACCGGAAAAGGGTAGTCGGCCGGCAGCCTAGGCAGCACTTCTTCGAGTGCGCTCGGCCCGCCGGTCGACACGCCGATGATCACCAGCCCCTCGGCCTGCGTGAGGCTACGGCGCACGAAGGCAGGCTTGGCTCCCTGGTGCGCTGCGCGCTCGGCGCGCAGCTTACCGGCCAGCCCGCCGCCGCCCTTCCTGATGCGCGCCCGTGCGGCAGCGCGCACCTTGGCGAGCAATTCGCCCTTGATCGCGTCGATCGACAGCGAAATCGTGCCGCCGGGCTTGGCCACGTAATCGACCGCACCCAGCGCCAGCGCCTCGAAGGTCGCCAGCGCGCCTTTTTCGGTCAGCGAGCTGACCATCACCACGGCGCAGGGACGGGCGGCCATGATCTGCGCGAGCGCCGTCAGGCCATCCATCTCCGGCATGTTGATGTCGAGCGTGATGACGTCCGGCTGAAAGACGAGGTTTTCCTCGACCGCCTCGCGGCCATTGCGCGCAAAGCGCAGGACGAACTCGCCCTCGGCCTCGAACAGCTGGCCGAGCTGCCGGCGCATCAGCGCCGAATCGTCGACGATCAGCAGCTTGATCGGCATGGCCGGGCGTCAGCGTTCCAGGTTGGCCAGCGAGGCGGCATCGGCATCGTCGATCAGATGCGCCGGGTCGATGAGCTGGATCATGCGCTTTTCGAGGTTGGCGACGCGCCCGAGAAGCCTGGCCTGCTCGCCGGAGAGACGCGGCGCCGGCTCGATGGCGCTCTTCGGGATCTTCAACACCTCGGTCACCGCATCGACGATGAAACCGGTGCGCACCCCGTGCAGCAGGAAGACCATGATGCGCTGGCGGTCGTTGCGCTCGATCACCGGCAGATCGAGGCGCTTTCTCTGGTCGATCACCGGCAGCACGGCGCTGCGCAGGTTGATCACGCCCTAGACGAAAAAAGGCGCCTTCGGCACATGCGTGAGTTCCTCGGGCACGCGCACGATTTCCTGCACGCTGTCGATCGGCACACCGAACTCGCCGGCGGCGAGATGAAAGACCACCACCTGTTCCTCATCGTCGCTGCCCACCTCGTCGTCGCCGTCCTTCTTCGTCCTCTCGTCCATGCTCTCCACCGTCCTCAAGGCATCTTTCACCGCCGTATGGCGAAACAGGTTGTCTACCGCGATGATCGACACCAGCCGCCGGCCGTCGTCGAGCCGGCAGATTTCGCCGATCTCCGACATATCGCCTTCGCGCGCCAGAAGCTCGGGCATGCCGGCCACCAGCGCGCGCGGCACGCGCAGCACTTCGGAAACGCTGTCGGTGGCCACGCCCACCGCCTCCGCGCCCAGCGCAATGACGACGATGCGGCTTTTTTCGTCCAGCGCGCGCGGCGGCAGGTTGAACAGGCTGCGCAGCGAGACCAGCGGCAAGAGCCGCTCGCGCAGCGTCATCAGGCCCAGCACGTGCGCGGAGGAATTCGGCACATGCACGATCTGCTCCGGCGCCTGCACGATTTCCTGCACGCGGTCGATGTCGATCGCGTATTCCTGGCCGGCGACGGCAAAGCTCACCAGTTGCAACTCGTCGCTGGCGACCTCCTCCTCGTCCGGGCGGGCTTCGGTCGCGCCCGCGCTCAAACCTGCACTGCGCGCGAGTTGGGCGATCTGCGCGAATTCTTTGGCGATCAGCCGGGAAAAATCGACCACCATCACCATCGCATAGCCGCCGACGTCTTTCAGGATGCCGGTCAAAAGCTCACTGTTGATGGTACTCTCGATCGTTTCCACGCCCTCGATGCGCTCGGGCTCGACGTCGATCACGCTTGCCACCTTGTCGACGACGAAGCCGAGCGGTTGGCCGAGATCGATGACCACGGCGCGCGTGGAGTCGTCGTGCGCCCGCTCCGGGAAGCCGAAGATGCGGCGCAGCGCAATGATCGGCAGCACCTTGCCGCGCAGGTTCGCCAGGCCTTCCAGAGTAGGCGGCGCCAAGGGCACGCGCACCACCTCCGGTACGCGGATGATCTCCTGCACCGGCGCCATGTCGACGGCGAACACCTCGCCACCGACGAGGAAGGTGACGAACTGGCGCGTCTCGCCGCCCGAGGCCGTTTCTTCCGCCACGGCCGTAGCGATGGTTTCTTCCGCCATGGGGCGTCTCCCGGTCGCTTACATGCTTTGCAGCTCGTCGGCGAGCGAGGCGATCTCCTCGATCGCCGCCGCCAGCTCTTCGGCGCCCTTGGATTGCTCTTCGGCGGCGCCAGCGGCCTCGGTGGCTGCCTTCTCGGCTTCCTGCGCCGCGGCGGAAATCTGCTCGACACCTTTTTTCACCTGCGCAATCGCGGCGGCGATCTCGGTGGCGGCGGCGAGGATTTCCTGCGCCCCGCGCTCGACCTCGGCGATGTCGGTCTCGATCTGGATGAGGTTGGCGGTCGAGGTCTTGGCCTCCTCGGTCTGCTCGATCGCCGCGCGCACGATTTCGTCCAGATCGTCGCTCACCGTGGTGATCTGATCCTGCACCGCCTTGACCAGGTCCTTGATGCGGTCGGCGTTTTCGGCCGAATCGCGCGCCAGGTTGCGGATGTCGGTGGAGACGACGACGAAGCCCTTGCCGAATTCGCCCGCGCGCGCCGCCTCGATCGAGCCGTTGACGGCCAGCATGTTGGTCTGGATCGACACCGTGGTGATCGCTTCGACGATCTTGTCGATACGCCGCGAGACCTGCTCGAGGTCTTTCACCTGTTTGATGCTGGCCTGGGTGCTCTTCACCGATTCGGCGATACCGTGGATCAGTTCATCGACGGCCTTCTTGTTGGCGGCCAGCAGCGTCTTGATGGCGCTGACTTTCTCGACGGAGACGGTGGCGCGCTGCTTGGAGACCTCCAGGCCTTTTTCGATCTGGATCGTGGCGGCGACGGACTCCTCGGTGGCTGCCGCCGCCGTCTGCGCCCCCTTGCGGATCTGTTCGATGGCGGTGGAGATCTGCGCCGCGGCGCGGTTGATCTCCTGCACGGCCGAGGAGAGCTCCTCGGCGCTGGAGGCGACGTCCTCGGCGCTTTTCGCGACATCGGTGGAGTTTTTCAGCTCCTCGGCGAGCTCGGACAGTCCCTGCGCGGTCTGCTCGCATTCGGCCAGCGCGGCCGCCTGCTCACTCACCGTCTTGGCCGCCTCTTCGGCGGCGGCGGATTGCTCCTCGGCGGCGGCGGCAATGTCTTCCGCGCCCTTGAGGGCCTGCTGGACGGCGGCGCTCGACTGGCTGGCGCCAACGGCGATCTCCTGCACGCCGCGCACCACCTCGATCATGTCCAGGCGAATCTGTTCGAGCTGGGCAGTGATGGTCTTGCCCTTCTCGACCTCGGCCTCGACGGTCTTCGCCGAGGCATTGATACCGTCGGCGATCGCCTTCACCTCCGACTGGATCTGGGCCACCAGGTCCTGGATCTGCTTGGCGCTCTTCTCCGAGGTCTCGGCCAGGGTGCGCACCTCGTCGGCGACCACCGCGAAGCCCTTGCCGTGCTTGCCAGCGCGCGCCGCCTCGATGGCGGCATTCAGGGCCAGCAGATTGGTCTGATCGGCGATGCGCACCACGGCCTTGACGATGTCGCCGATGTTGGCGGCCTGTCTTTCGAGTTCGGCGACCATGACCACCGAGTCGGCCTGGCGCTTGGCCGCCACGCCGACGTTGGTCACCAGTTTGGCGATGTCCTCGCCGGTGCGTTGCGCCAGCTTCTGGATCGCCTCGGTCTTCGCCTGGCTGACGTCGGCGTTTTGCATCTGGCGCTGCACGGCGGCGGCGACCTGCTTGTAGGCCGCAAGCGATTCCTGCGCCGCGCCGGAGGCTTCTTCGGCGCCGGAGGCGATCTGGTCGGCGGCGCGCTTCAATTCCTCGGCGGCTGCCGAGGCCTCGTTGATGCCCGAGGCGAGCTGGCCGGTGGCGGCGGCAATGCGCTCGGCGGCCTGCTGCTGCTTGGCCAGCGTGCGGGCGCGCTTGCGCTGCGCTTCGGCCTCACGCGCCGCGGCGGCGGCGGATTTGCTGGATTCGGTAGGAGCGGGGGACGGGGTGGCTTTTTTGACCAGCGGCATGGGGGTTCTCCTGAATAAAAACGGACATCAGGGGTGGCGGGAAGTGCGAAACATGAGGCGACGAAACGTCGCCTACCCGCCCGAACGGACGGTGGGGAAGTGGGCGGCGTGTCGGGAAAGGGGCGGCAGGATGCCGGGCGGTACGGCGCCGCGCGGCCCTAGGCCAGCGTCTCGACCTCGAAGCCGGCCAGGTTGCGCGCCTCCCGGCTGAACTCGATGCCGACGAGGTGGAGGGGTTTGCCTTCCGCCCGGTATTTGTCGGCATAGGCGCGCGCCTTGAGCTGTTCCAACGCCTTGCCCTCCGGTTCGAGCTCCACGACCTTGAACTCGAAGAGGTAGATGCGTTCCGGCAGCCTGACGGTGAGGTCGATCCGGCCCTGGCTCGTCACGTCCTCGGCGATCAAGTCCAGCCCCAGGGCGGCCAGATGACTGTAAAAGACGCTCGCCCAGTAGCCCTCATACTGCGTGATCGGGTTGTTGCGATACCAGTCGTGCGGAATGCCGGCAAACAGGCTTTCGAGGTGGCGGCGCAAGGCGGGGAAATCGCCTGCCACGAGCTGGTCATAGACGCGGCTCACCATTTCGGAAACGCGCGAGGCATCGCCGTAGAGCGCCTTGACGAGCGCGTCGTTCAGGGCGCTTTCCACCTCCAGGTTCGGATAGCCTAGCCGGTATTCGATGCGCGCGCCCAGCCGCCGCTGACCGCGGAAAGTGAGATACCCCGTCTGCCACAGCAGGGCTTCCACGGCCATCTGATCGACATCGAAGGCGGACAGCAAGGCATCGTCCGCCGTCATTCGGGCGAGCTGCGGCGTGAAGCAGCGCCGCCGGGTGAGCGTCTCGACCAGGAAGGTCGGCGTGCCGGTCTCGAACCACCAGGGGCGGAAATCGCGCTTGTCGAAGAGCAGGAGCAGATCGAAGGGGTTATAGACCGACTCGCCCAGCCAGTTGTAGCCGTCATACCACTCCCGTATCCGTTGCCGATCCAGCCCAGGAAGCTCCGGCGCGAAAACGCTATCGACGTCTTCCTCGGTGTAACCGCAGATCGCCGAATAGCCGGCATCGACGGTAATGTCGTTGAGGTTGTTGAGCCCCGAGAAGATCGACACCTTGCTGAACCTCGACACGCCGGTCAGAAAGGCAAAGCGCAGGTGGGCATCCTGCCCCTTGATGACCGAATAGAGATTCCTCAAGCCCTCGCGCATCGCGCGGGCGATGTCGGGCTCGGTGAGGTTGTCAAGGATGGGCTTGTCGTATTCATCGACCAGCACGACGACCCGCCGGCCGTATTTCGCCTCCGCCGCCTGGATCAGACGCATGAAGCAGCCGGAAATGTCCTCGGCGTCCGGGCAGTCGAGCCCCAGACGCATGCGGTTTTCTTCCAACAGGTTGCGGATGCGCCGATCAAGCTCCTCCCGGCGCTCCAATCTTCCTTCGGCAAAACCGATGCGGATGACCGGGTGTTTCTTCCCCCAGTCCCATTTGTCGTGGATGTAGAGCCCGCGAAAGAGCGGCTCGTTGCCAGCAAAGAGCTCGGCCAAGGTGTCGACGAACAGGCTCTTGCCAAAGCGACGCGGGCGCGAGAGGAAGAAATACTTGCCTTCGGTGGCGAGCTTGTGGGCGAAGAAGGTCTTGTCGACGTAATAGTAGTCCTCCTCGCGTATCTCGCGGAAGGTCTGGATGCCGATGGGGAGTTTTTTCCGCTGCATGCGGGCATTATGTGTCACATCCCGGCCGATCATAAGGCCTTCGATGGAACAGCTCGGGGTTGGATTTGAACCAATCCTTCATGGCCTGAAGCGGGGTTTTACCGCCCAATGCGGCTTGCGGCAGTTGATGATTGTACAAGTCCACGTAGCGATGCAAGGTCGCCCTCAAGTCCTCGCCCGACCGGAAGTGATGGGTCTTCAGGATGTCGCTGATGCGGCCATTGAAGCGTTCCACCAT
>Ga0209721_1002196_pt1 | contig 12716 bp, 7 predicted proteins | sample TshhotsprinmetaG_FD_184139 | JGI IMG/M metagenome (GOLD analysis project Ga0209721, IMG submission 184139) | Hot spring microbial communities from South Africa to study Microbial Dark Matter (Phase II) - Tshipise hot spring metaG (SPAdes)... | ecosystem: Environmental > Aquatic > Thermal springs... | reverse complement strand
GAGTCCTCGGGCACCTCCGCGGATCCGGGCGAACCGTCCCGTAAGAAAAGCGACAACCGCTCTTTCGCCTCCGCAGATAAAGATGACCTTTGCAGTGAAATATGGGATGAAATCTCATCTACGGTAGTACCCGAATTTTGCCCTGATTCTTCGCTACTAAAGTTAGCCCCAAACTGATAATCTGGCACAAACTGATGATCGAATGGCTGAACCTCGGAACCTACCCCTTGATTCCTGCAAACCTCCGCGTCGTTCCCCTTAAGATCGACAGCTTCCGTCGCCCAAGCCCCCGACGCGAATTCGGGCAAGACGGGCGATCCTTCAGTCGCGCTAAGCGAGGTTTCTTTCGCCAAAGATTCTCCAACCACCTCTTGGCATTCAGATTCACCAAAGTGCCCAATAGCGCTAGACTTCTCAAACTCTTTTAACTCTCCTTTTTCTTCTGCCGATAGGCTGACTTCGGTCGATAGACTAGCTTCCGCCGCAACTGCGGGTGTTCCTTGTGCTGGCAACACCTCCGGAGTCAGTCCCAGCTCGGCCAAAATCCGCTCCCAATCGCCCCCTGAACTTCGCCTTTTTGCCCCCCGTCTGTAGAGGCGATTTTTCGGCGGCGACCAACCCCCTTTCTGAACTCCGGTCCGGGATGTAGTAACCGACGCAGCCCGTTCGGCGTCCTCAACCGTCTGTAAATTCCCGGAGCCCCACTCTTCGGGGTCCCGGGCAACTTGCGAGGTTTGGGAAACCCTCTCCTCCGTTTTCTTCGGTAAGTTTTTCACATCCTCGCTCTCTTTGTTCGTAAGCTGAACTCCGAGCTCCGCTGCGATCTCGTCCCAACGCTCCGAAGCTTTTTTTCTTCCAGACTTTTCTGACATTTCTATCACCCCACGAAAGCGGGAAGTTTATGGATTCTTAAAAAGCACAAATCTTATAAACTTTAGCCCACCTTCAGGTTTCGGTTTGATCAATTTTTCCGAGGTACCGGCCCACCCCTCGCCGGATTGAGGGCTAGGCTTTTTTCCACCAAAAGCGTATCTTTTTGGCCGCCAGTATTCCCAGTTCAATTGTAACCTCTCACCGCGTTTGATATAGTACGAGGACCCAATTGGGGTAAGTGGAAGTCGCTACAAGGCGTCTTACCACCAGTCGTATCGGGAAGATTGCCTATGGGTCTTGTCCGCGGACGGGTGACCGATAGAAGGCATCAAAAACAGGGTGTTTAGTTTGGGAAACGTTTCAGAGAGAGCTGTCAGATCAAGTCATGGTAAATCGCAATCTAATTCGTAGTTTAGAGCCCCCGCAACAAGAGCTTGAGCAGGCATTGCAAGAGGCATTTACGGGCAACAGCCCCGAAGAGATCTACTTCGCCTCCGGCGAATTCACGGCCAACCGCATCGTCCGCGGAAAAATCGTTCGGGTGGAACCGGATCTTGTGCTGGTGGATGTAGGCTATAAAAGCGAGGGAGTAGTCCTCCGCGGCGAGTGGAGCGAAACGGAGCCTCCGCCCGAGCCGGGCCAATGGATCGATGTGCTCATTGAGGATGTCGAAGAACTCGGCGGCGTGGCCGATGACATCCGCGGGATGATCACACTCAGCAAGCGAAAAGCCGAGAAAATCCAGGCGTGGACACGAATCATGCAGCGGGTACAGGAGGGCGACGTTGTTACGGGGCTGGTCACTCGGAAGATTAAAGGTGGTTTGCTAGTCGATATCGGAGTGCACGTGTTTTTGCCGGCTAGCCAGGTAGACGTTCGGCGGCCGGGCGATATCGGCGAATACCTCAATCGCGTCGTTCAGTGCATCGTGCTAAAAATCGACGAGGCGCGGCGAAATATCGTGGTGAGCCGGCGCGCACTCATCGAGCAGCAACGCACCGAGAAAAAAGCGCAGCTTCTCCGGGAGCTTCAGATCGGTCAACTCCGCAAGGGAACGGTCAAAAACATCGCAGATTTCGGGGCCTTTGTGGATCTGGGGGGAATCGACGGACTTCTGCACATCACCGACATGAGCTGGGGCCGGATCAATCACCCCAGCGAGATTGTCTCGATCGATCAAGAAATCGAAGTCGTTGTGCTCCATATCGATTACGAACAGGAAAAAGTCGCCCTTGGACTGAAGCAGAAAACGCCGAGTCCATGGGCAGATATCGAAGACCGGTATCCGATTGGTTCCAAGGTTCGGGGAACGGTCGTCAAAATCACAAACTTTGGGGCCTTTGTTCGGCTGGAAGAAGGGGTAGAGGGGTTGGTCCATATTAGCGAGATGTCGTGGACCAAACGGATCAACCATCCCGGCGAAGTGCTTCAAGAAGGCGATGAGGTCGAGGTCGTCGTCCTTGGGATCAACAAGGAAAAACAAGAGATTTCCCTAGGAATCAAGCAGACCCAAGAAAACCCCTGGAATCGGATTGACGAGAAATATCCCGTGGGTTCCGATGTCAAAGGTGTCATTCGGCACTTGGCGAATTTCGGCGCATTCATCGAGCTGGAACAGGGCGTCGATGGCCTCCTCCACATCACCGACATCTCTTGGACGCGGAAGATCAATCACCCAGGCGAGGTGCTTCAAAAAGGTCAGGAAGTCGAATGTCGGGTGTTGGCCATCGATCGCGAGCGTCGCCGAATCAGCCTGGGGTTAAAGCAGCGGACGCCGAATCCTTGGGAAACGGACATTCCTCAACGTTACCAGCCGGGCCAAATTGTGACGGGGACCGTCACGAAAATCACCCATTTTGGCGCCTTTGTGAATTTGGAAGATGGCCTGGAAGGTCTCCTGCATATTTCGGAGTTGGCCGATCGCAAAGTGGACGATCCTGCGGAGCTTGTCCAGGTCGGGCAGCAAATCGAGGTCAAGGTTTTACGGGTAGAGCCCGGCGAACAAAAGATCGCGCTTTCTCGAAAACGGCTTCACTGGACCGAGGAACAGGAACAACCCACCCCGCCTGCGCCCGAGCCGGCAGGTGAATTGAAAGGGGGCGTGGGCTCGGCAAGCGGCGGAGTTCTGATTCCACCGGGCAGGGGTCCACGGCGTAGGAAGCCATTGGGTCCGGGAGGTCCCCCCATGGGTCCGCGCCGGCCGCCGCGGGACCGGACCAGGCCGGACCACCAGCAGCAGCCAACTGCTGCTGGTGGGGAAAGTTCCGGCGAAGCTCCTCCGGTTGATGCGGAATTTTCGGCTCAAGCGGAAACCACGCAATCGGGCAGCGCAACCGTTTCCGGCTATCAATCCGGTTATCATGAGGAGTCCGATTCGGGAAGTCCGCCGCCTTCCGGTGGAAGTCCCGATGAAGCAAGAGCTCCGCTTGAAGACCGGCCGGCTGCGGACGCATCAGAGGCGGGGCATACTGACTAATTTTTCACCCGCCGCAAACCGCCTAATATTTTTCACCAGCCCAAACGTCGGTTTGGCGTGCGGCCCGCAAGCCATCTCATTGAGGCAGGTTGCCCTGCGTGCCGCTCCCAATAAAAAACGAACACTTCGTTCGTCCCATGGCCGGGGGCAATGTTGTTTTGCCGGGATCACCCCTCTGCCTGAATGATCTGGCCTCTGGACTCTAGGTCAAAGTTGGCGACATTCCGCTTGCCAGCTTCCACGCTAAACTCCAGAATCGTTTTGGCATTGTATTGCATCGGGATTCGCTCCGGCACAGCGGGGATTGGTTTTCCATCGGGAGTTTCACTTTCTCCCCGGGCCGTGGAAATGCGTACCTTATACTTTCCCGGCGGAACCCCCCGTTTCCCCTCCACATAAGTGAGCACGTACCGACCGTTTTTGTCGGTAACCGCCCCTGCGGTCGTGCCGGTTTCCGAAATGAACTGCACGGTGGCCTCGGCCAAAGGTTGCCCATCTAAGGTTACCGTTCCTTCAACGCTCACCGAACCATCGCTCTGGCATCCGGCGCAAAGCCAAAACCAAACACACGAAATCAGCAAGCCGATACATGCCAATCTGGGAACGCCGAACTTCCTCCCGTCGGACATAGCCTTTCTCCTTACGATTCTTCGACGGACGAGCGTCTCGACCTGCCGGAATTTTGCTGTTTCGCTACAAGCCCCGCGCGATCAAAATGCAAAATGCGAAAAAACACCCATCAGCAAGAGCAAATTTAGCACTGCAAGACGGCGCAAACCCGTCGACATTAGACCGGGTTCGCAGCTTAGCCTTCAGAAGCCTGTAACCACCAGACCGTCGTGCATCGAGAATAGCCGTTGATACAGCCCATAGCCAGCGCCGCCGTTGGGCCGATCGAAGGCGTTGGCATCGTCGATCCACGCTGTGGCCGTATGTTGGATGGTCTCGCTGAGGAAGCGGACCGACCCGTCGGCGAAGGCAAATTGGGCGCCGCCCGGGTGCTCGCTTCCCGCGGTTCGATGGGGCTGAGGATTACCCTGCGCGGCGGTCCAATTCATCCGCCACTGCCCGTGGATCATCATAGTGTTTGTCGCCCCGGTGGCGAAGTTGGCATTATCGGAACCCCCGTAAATCCGCGCACGGTTTCGGTCATTAGCATCCATTTTCCATTTGACTTCGGCAACCATAACCTGGTTGCTGCTGCCGTCCGTGATGTCGCGCAAGCCCACAGGCCACCGTCGATTGTCTCGGTCGAAAACCCCATTGCGCTGCAAAAGATTAGGCGTTCCGGTCGGTGTCGCCGTAGTGAAACCGTCGTAAGAGCTCGCACAGGCTTGGTAACTCGACGTTGCCGAATTCGGAATGGCTCCGTCGTTAAAGACGGGCGGTTTGGTATCCGAAGGACAACTAAAAACCGTCTGAGGTGTTTGCATCAGGGTAACGTTCGGCGGCCGGCCTACAGGGAGGCGGCTATCAAACTGGTCGAACAGTGCTTTTTGCTCCAAGAAGGGGAGAATCGAATATCCCCACCCGAAACCTGTGCCGCCGTCATCATCCGTCGGGTCCCCATCGAAAGCACCTATATACATGTGCCCGAACGGGAAGACCTTGTAAACGTCATGATAGTTGTGGAGCGCCAAAGCAATCTGCTTAAGATTATTTGAGCACTGACTGCGACGTGCCGCCTCACGAGCCGCTTGAACCGCCGGCAAAAGTAGCGCAATCAAAATGCCAATGATCACGATGACCACCAGCAGCTCCACCAAAGTGAACGCCCGGCGCCTAATACGATCGGAAAACCTGGTCGACCTCCTTCGCCAAAAGACAAGAAAAGGAAACCCGCCTAAACACACACCCCTTAGTGTCGGCGCAACCCCTCCGGAGAAGCTTAATGCAGAAGCTGAGCGCCGACGCAACGCCTGAATTTCGCAACCCAGATCTCTTCCTGGGTCCGAGCTACACTTCGCAGTCCGGACCACACTCCCCTTTTGCCTGAAAACGGTGACCGAGTTTGCCTTACAAAGCCTTCGGTTTTCTTCTCGAAGGGATCTCCCCGTTAAAAGACCAAGGAAATCCATTTGGGAAACCGGCCCAGGCCTCTCGCCGCGAGCTGGAACTGACGGGAATGTTTACAGAAAAGAACTTGCGTAAAGGAAAGAAATCGCTTTTGGCGTCACCAAAATTAACGCTGAGCCGCTGCGCCTCCAAAAAATCACAGAGCAGGATTACCAAAGAGGTTGCGAAGCGGTTTCAACCGGTCAACCAAGCGGCTTTTTTGGCCTTTCCGCATCCCCAAATGCGGTTTTTCTTGCCATCCACCCCAAACCGTGCTCGGTACCAAAAGTAGATGTTTGGCGCTAGCGAAGAAGTAGACTGAACCCTGCTACGTGCGTGATGATCTGTAGCAAATACCCCCTAGGGGAGTCGAACCCCTGTCTTCGGACTGAGAATCCGATGTCCTGGGCCACTAGACGAAGGGGGCAAAACGTCGGGGCAAACGAAACGGCCCGCTTAAAATTAAAATTTCGAAGACAACTTAACTTAAGATTTTAGAACCAACTTCAGTGGCCAAAACCCTCCACGGTGGTCAATTCACGGTAACTGTTAAACATAAAACTAGAATATATCGCGAAACCCTACGAAGTCAAACACTCCAAAGGGAATAAAAGGGAATAACAAGTGCATTTTTCCGCATAAAGTTCCCAAAATCCGCTATTCTATGAAAATTTCTTTGTAAATTTATATATACGATCGCTCGAAAAACCAAAAGTCCAGGAACAAAACAAAGCTTTAATTTTAAGCGATTTTCGGCCCATTTCAAGGTGTTCCCGCCGAAGTCCGATACTCATCCATTCATCATCCTAATCGATATCCTAATCGATTCAACATCAACGCTACAGTGATCGTAACGATTGTCTATCTTTTCAGAAAACCAAAGCGAAGTCCCGCTGTGCGGTCTTTCCCAACAAGCCAGGCCTAACCGCAGGGGAAAGCGAGGCTTCTAGGAAACCTCGGAAATCTTGAACCTGCTAAATTTGTAAGTCTGGTATACGCAAGGCAGGATTTGCCCCGGGGAGAAAACGTCGTCAGGCCCAGGCCGGCACCAAACGCTGCGAAAACGGGGTTTCTCGAGGGTTAAGACCAATCCTTCCGGTTCGGGAGCCGATGGATTGCGCAAAAGCCGCCCCTGCGTCTCGCTTATGCAGCGTAGAGTTTTACTTTTCTTACGAAGCAGGCGTTTTCCGCGGGGCTCCTCAGGTAGCTTGATGAAGTGCGTGCAGCTTACGTCGCTGCGATCCGAAAGCTCGGGCTAAGGGGTCAAAAAGCTACCGAAAACAAGTTCCCCGTTGTTTCCGCGTACCCTGTGAAAGACTTCCTGATCGCGGCAGAACCCGAAAAACTTTCGATAGGTTTAACGTGAAAGGTTTTGAGCTTGACAAAAGCCCGATTATTCCAGGCTAGGTCCGGTCCCTTCTGTGGCGGTTTGCCTCTCCAGCCAATCGCGCCACTTTTCGGCCATTTCGGCACCAGGGACCTGTCGGCTTCGTTCTAAAGTTTCTGCCAAGGCGCCGCGCAATAGTTGCTGCATGCCGACGTCTTCGAGTTCCCGTTGCAGGGGGAGCAATTGATCAAGCACTTCTGCTGCTTCCGCGTATTGACGCTGCCTGCTGAGAATCCAGTATTGGCCGGCTAAACCGAAGGCCCGGAGTTCGGCCTCGGTTTGATCGAGGCTGGCTAAATCCTGAAAAAGCTGCATCGCGGTTCGGTCATCCCCCTCCATGAGTGCGAGCCAGGCAAGCTGTTTCTTGGCCCGAAGCACATAGTACGTTTCCTGCGGATAGTAGCGGATCACTGCTTCCCAGGCTTCTTTGGAACCCACATGCAAGGCGTAAAGGACTTGAGCACCGATGGAATCCTTTTTGGCCACGCCGAGGGGCTGAGAGGTGTTATCACTGAACAAGGGTTCTTCCCGAAACACCCAAAAGGCAATTCCCGCCCCGGAGGCAAATGCGGCGAAACCCACCATGGCCCAAACGGCGGCCAGCCAAGCCCCGGACCACCGCTTTGAATCGACTTTCATTGCCGCCTGCAAACGTTGAGTGGGGGCTTCGAGGGCCAGCTCGCCTGCGGCAGATAAGCCCAGGTCAACCGCCGGAAGTAGATCTGCCGCATCCTCGCCCAGACATTCCCGTGCCACTTGTCGAAGATCGCGCAGAAGCTCGCTGGGGGTTTGGTACCGTTGCTCGCGAGGTTTGGCGAGCATACGATGCACAATCCGGCAAAGCGAGCGGGGCAAATCGGGCCGCCTTTGCTCGAGCGGTTCGGGATTTTTCTTCAGATGCTGGATCGCCACGCTAAAAGCCGTTTCCCCTTCGAACGGCGGGCGGCCGGCCAGCATGTGGTAACAAGTCACACCGAACGAGTAAATGTCGCTCCGACAATCCAGGGTTTTCCCCTCAACCTGCTCCGGACTCATATACAGAGGTGTACCCATGGTGATACCGGCCTGCGTGAGCTCCACGGAGTCGCCGCGGGCAGGGACGCGAGCCAGCCCAAAGTCCGCCACCTTCACTTCGCCGCTACTGGTGATCATGATGTTTTCGGGCTTGATATCGCGGTGAACAATCCCACGTTCGGCCGCTTTCGCCAGGGCGGCGGCTACCTGTTGCATGACGGCAAGAGCCGTTCGTAAATCGGCAGGACCATTCCGGGCAATCCATTGCTTCAGATTGAGCCCCTGGACATACTCTTGGGCAATGAAGTGCACACCGTCGATGTAGCCCACCTCGTGGATTTGAACGATATTGGCATGGACCAAAGCTGCCGCGGCCTGTGCTTCGCGCTGAAAGCGGTGAATATAGTTTTGATCGGTGGCTAACTCCGGCTTGAGCACCTTGATGGCCACCTGTCGTTGAAGTGCCCCTTGTTCGGCAAGATAGACCTCGGCCATGGCCCCCTGGCCCAAACGCCGTAAAAGCCGGTAGCCTCCCAATTGACGCCCAAGTAGTTGAGGGCGCGATTGTTCCTCAGAGTTGCTGGATGATCGGTTCATAAAATTAGGATTCCTTTACGGAAAAATCTACGATCGGGCAAACCGAAGTTTGGTCGTCAAGAACTATTTTAATCAATCGCGGGCCTTAGGTGATCCAATCGGCCCGGAATAACCCCTTATTTTTGAATCGATCGGGTAACCGGCTGAATATGCTGTTGATGGCTCCGCGGAAAGCAGTAGCAATGACTTCACACCTGAACCACGAAGTGGGAGGGATGTTTGCTATGAAAGCTTTGGTGACCCTATGGTGCACAATCGCCCGTAAAACTGCTTGCTGTAAGATCACGCCCCGCGAGGCATCTCGAGCGATTGACGCCGGAGTGATTCTCACCCGCAGCCTTTGGCTTTTGATACCGCTTCTTTTCGGCGGCGTACAAGCCGGGGCCACAGTGCCGGATCCTTGGACGCCCCTTGAGGTCCATCGCGACGAAAAACTCCTAGAGGTGGGTGTTTGGGGGAGGGTTTATCAATTTCCCAATTCGCCGCTTCCAGCTTCGATTACCTCGCAGGGACGATCGCTCCTGGCCGAACCGATACGGCTTGTGGGGGAGACCGACAGCGGAAGAATTGAGTGGACCAACGCCGGACTTATCCCCTGGGAGCAAAAGCCCGAAGCAGCTACGCTCCTCGGTTGGCTTTCGGGCGAGGGCTTGATCGTGAATTTCACATTGCGGGCGGAATTTGACGGACTCATTCGCATCGACATGGTCCTTGCTCCCTCCCCGCAACCGAAGCGTAAACTCCAGCGGTTATGGCTGGAGATCCCCCTTACCAAAGAATTCGCGCAACTCTTTCATTTTTGGCCCGGTCGCTGGGGAAGTGCCTTCAATAGCGGAGCTGTGCCCCAAGAAGGAATGCGGCTAGGCTTTAAACCCGTACTGTGGCTGGGTTGCGAGGATGGCGGGCTTTCCGTTTTTGCGGAAAGCGACCGCGGTTGGCTACCGCAGGACCCACAGGCCGCAATTGCAATACTTCCCGAAACGCAAGCCACGCTACTTCGGCTGCATATTTTAGATTCGTCGCCACCGCGGCTTCCATGCACCTTTACGCTCGCGATTCAGGCCACCCCGGTCAAACCGTGGGCAAGCGATTTTCATCGTTGGCGAATTTGTCATGGGGCCAACTACGGCATGGAGAAGCCACTGGCGGGTTCCCCTCAATCGGAATCCGTTCTGGCGAAGGCTGCCCGCCTGGGCGTCCGGACCTTGGTTTTTCATGAGCATTGGACGCCTGTTCAAAACTACTGGCGGACCGACCGCGAAGAGGAATTACGGAGCCTTATCGAAGCCTGTCATCAGCACGGAATTCAACTATGGCTCTACTTCGGGTATGAGCTGGCAACCCTCAACCCCGAATACACGGCCGTAGCCGACCAAGTGCTCAGCTTGGGTACCGACGGCGGCGTCACGGGCGGATATTACCGCCATCCGCCGCAGCGGGATTATATCGTGTGCTTGCAGAGTTTCTGGGCCGATCGATTGCTGGAGGGAATCATTGAAGCGATCGATCGCTACGGATTTGACGGCGTCTATCTGGACGGCACGATTGAACCCTTTGCTTGCGCGAACCAAAGGCACGGATGCGGCTGGCGCACCGCAGATGGACAGTTGAAGCCCACCTATCCAATCTTTGCCGTTCGCGACTTTATGCGACTCCTGTACATGGCCCTTCATGCCCGCGGCAAACGCATCAATGCCCATCAAAGCACTTATTGCGGGACAGCCACCCTGGGCTTTGCCGACAGTTACTGGGACGGCGAGCAATTTGGTGAGGGCGAGTTGGCCGCGAAGACCCTTGAGCAATTGTCGCTGCCGACGTTTCGAGCGGAATTCATGGGCAGAAACTTCGGCGTTCCATGTGAATTCCTAGTGTACGAGCGCCCACCCCATTGGACTTTTGAAAAAGCTCTGGCCTTTACTTTGCTTCACGACGTTCGGGTTCGCCCGCTCGGCGTGGGGCCGATGTTGGAGCGGATCGCCCCCATCTGGGAAGCCTTGGACCAATTTGGTGTGGCTGAGGCGGAGTGGTTCCCTTACTGGCGAAACCAAGAGTTCCTGCGGGTAGCCGGCGAATTTGCCAAAGTCAGCGGCTATCGGCAAAAACGCGACCAGCAGGCCCAATGGCTTTTGGTAATCAGCAATCTTTCGGAAGAGGCAGACTCAGAAATCCAGGTGGAGCTCCTGGATCCTGCAATACCGGCGTCCGCCAAAGCACTCGACGCATTAACCGGGGAAGCGGTGGAATGCTCGTCGCGGGTATTGCGGGCGCAGGTCCCGGCCATGCGAATGCGACTGGTGAAGGTCGAATAAACAGTAAAACAGTAAATAACTATTCACCGGGCTTCGGAGGTATAGGGGGAGCGAGGATCCGGAATGCATTCTGCGGCCTTCTGCCACAAGCTCACCTTCTTCTATTGGGCACGAGGCTAATTCTATTGGGAACGAGGCTAAGAGGGCCAGCAGTAACAAGTCAATTCCGCATTGTGCTCTCTTCGGGGTGAAGGGCCATCGTGTCGCTGACTGTAGCCGCGGTCAAGATTGAAAGCCCCTACCCGCGAAGAGAGGGGGAATACAATCGGTATAATGAAAGCCTGGCGACGAAACCTGCTCTCCGTGGGGGGAGGCCTGAGTCTCGGCGGTAACTGCGCGGGTAATAAGACGAAATCCGCTACCCGCGGAGAGAGGATTCCTCCATTAACATTGAAGCACTTAGCAGACACGGAAAGCTCCTACCCGCGGGGGGACGGGTTCCAATGCTGCATCAGGTGTTCGACTCCTTTGGAAAGCCCTTAACCACGCGGATAAGGGTTATTGCGGAAACGGATTGTTACCCTCTCACGCCAGCTTGCGTTGATGGAGCAAGCCTCCTTCAATCCATGGTTCGGCAGGAGGAGACAGGCACACCGCAGACCGGATAAAGGCCCTTGGGGTTTTCATGAAAGAAAAATGGAGTTTCATTCCGCAATACGGACGTCGACAATTTCCAACCGAAGGGTTCCCATGGGAACTGAGACCGAGACTTGGTCACCCCGGCGTTTGCCGAGCAAGCCTTGAGCCAAAGGGCTGGAAACCAAGATTTTATTGGCTTTGTAATCTTCCTCGCCCGCCCCAACGAGGGTGTATTCTTCGAGTTCGCCGGTATCCAGATCGCGCAGCACGACGGTCCGGCCCATACCGACCTCGTCCGGCGGTATGTCGAGGCTATCCACAATATAGGCTCGGCTCAGCTTCCGCTGAAGCGCGTTAATTCTCTCCAGGAGGATCGCCTGGGTCTCCCTGGCGGCGTGATATTCGGCGTTTTCTCGAAGGTCGCCTTCGGCACGCGCCGCGGCAATGCGTTTTTCGACATCCATTAAAACGTCCGTTTTTAGGTGCTCTAATTCGGCTTTGAGCTTTTCGAAACCTTGCCGAGTCATCGGGATACGATCTGTACTCATATATATCTCTACCCCTTTAGTGACATTTCTGGCGAAGCTGAACCTTGTAATGCCTAACGTTTCTAGCAATTGACGTATATCGGATCTACTATCCAGAATTTTACTTCATCCTTCTCGAAATCATGAACAAACGTTATATTTTTAGTCGATTTAATAACATTAACCCTGTGTCAGTCGATTTTTAAAAATTCTAATAACGAAGGTTCGCCCTAACGTTACGGCGTGGGCCGTGGATTTCACCTATTTTTTGTTTTTAACGCTCGATTTGCACTCCGACTGACTAAGCCAAACTCACTTGCCCGTTAAAACCACAGGTATTTGCATTAATTCGCATTTACTGCATTTTGGGCCCAAGGGTGGGAGCGATCAAATACTGCTTGGCTCAAATACTGCTAAAAATAGAGATATAGAATAATGCATCACCAACCCAGTTTTTCGCTACCGGGCACAAACCAGCTAACCTCTTCATCCTAAGTAAGCGATTCTCACTACCTAATTTGACCCCAACCAACCATCAAGGTGTCAAACCGCGACTATAATGATCACATTTATTATCTGTGTGATGACTTAAGTTTCGCACACCTACTTCCGGGAGTATACGCTCCTTTGAGAGATTGTAAAGCCGGTGTTGAGCTAGCGGCAGGTGATGAGCGAGGTAGCCTTTCCGACAAAGCTTTTATTGGTGGTGGATCCATTCTCAGCTTTAGAAATCTTGTCAATTTGCTGGGGAATGTCTCGCGATTAGTGCAAGCTTACGCAGAGGAATTTCGCGCTTATGCTACATCCTGTCAAGCGTCAGAAGTGAATGTAAATTTCCCAAAGTCTTAAACAACTTCATTTCCGATTCAATTCACATACATATTCAGTGCATATCAGAT
>Ga0209721_1002192_pt1 | contig 12733 bp, 13 predicted proteins | sample TshhotsprinmetaG_FD_184139 | JGI IMG/M metagenome (GOLD analysis project Ga0209721, IMG submission 184139) | Hot spring microbial communities from South Africa to study Microbial Dark Matter (Phase II) - Tshipise hot spring metaG (SPAdes)... | ecosystem: Environmental > Aquatic > Thermal springs... | reverse complement strand
CGGCTTATGGCCCTGGATGCGCAGCAGCATCCCAATCTGCGCGGTGTGCCGCATCTCGTGCACCATCAAGTGCCAGAGCAGACCGTCCACCGTACAGCGCCGCTCGTAGTTGTACATCTCAGGTAGCCGTTCTTGGGCCACAAACCAGGTCTGCACTCGGTCTGGCCTATACGCACCTTGACCGGAATCATACCCCAGCAGTAGGTCAAGAGCCGCTCGGCCTGCTTGATGGCCCGACTCTCCAGCAGTGGCACGGTCACAAAGCAAAACGGCGCCTGTAGCCAGCTTGTCGAGAGGTTCTGTTGGCCCCTCGTAGCCGGCAATACCGAGCCTATCGCCTGACTGGCGTAGTCCCTGCAGTAGGGCAGAAGCCACGGGATAACAGCGGCCGGTACCGCTGAAAAACGCAGACAATCATGCGACAATCAACAAGCCTGTTCCCCTACCAGCTGGGCCAGGATGCATCCTAACGGTATCGTCCTCCACTACGCGGATAACGGTCTGGTTGGTTCGCCACCATTCGGTGCCGAACCAACCGAGTCTGGGATTAGCGCCGAGACCGTACCGCTTCTGCACTCTGCCCCTGCACCACCACCTGGGTCCATTCGCGGATCCAACGCTCACGGTTCTGCGCAATCTGCTGGGGGGTCAGACGGGCCGGCTGGGGGGGTACCTCGGCAAAGCGGAAGACCTCGGGCAAAGCGGCATCGCGCCGGGCCGGGTAGACCCACATCTGGGTGGGGATGTTCTCCTGGGCCGGCTTGGAGATGAGCCAGTCCACAAAGCGCTGGGCTGCCGTCAGGTTGCGGGTACCCTTCAGGATGCCCACGTACTCCACCTGGAAAAAGGCGCTGCCTGGAAGGAAGAGGTTGGCCGTGGGCGGCTCGCTAGGCTTGGGCTTAGCCTCGCTGTAGTAAAGCTCAGCCGCGGGGCTGGTGCTGTAGGAGACCACCAGGGGCCGGTCGCCCCCAGCGCGGGTGAAGTGGGTGTAGTAGGCCTCGCTCCAGCCGCTCACCACCTGCACCCCATTCTTGCGCAGCGCTTCCCAGAAGGAAAGGTAGCCCTCCTCGCCAAAGGTGGCCACCGTGGCCAGCAAAAAGGCCAGCCCCGGCGAGCTGGTGGCTGGGCTTTGCACCACCAGCAGGCGGGCGAACTCAGGGCTGGCTAGGTCGGCGAAGCGCTGGGGTAGGGGCTTGTCCTGGAAGTAAGCCCGGTCGTAGTTGAGGGCTACATAGCCGAAATCCACCGGGGTGGCCCGAAAGCTCTGGTCGATGCGCAGCTCGGGGCGCAGGCTGGCCAGCTCGGGGGAGCGGTAGGGCTGTAGGATGTCGGCCTGCAAGGCCCGGGAAAGCAGGGTGTTGTCGAAGCCGTAGATCACATCAGCGATGGGCGCCCCTTTGCTCAGGATGGCCTTGTTGAGCATCTCGCCGGCATCCCCACCCTTCAAAAAGCGCAGCCTGAGGCCCGACTGCCGCTCGAACTGGGCAATGAGATTCTTGTCTAGGTTCCAGCTATTGTGGGTGAGGATGGTCAGGGTGGTGGGCTGGGCCAACCCCGTACCGAGCACCAGTAAAAGGCCTATGAAAAGTCGCATCCACATAAAATCCCCTCCTGTCACCGGGAGGGGGAGACCTGAAGGCGTCACACTTCCTACGTCGGTCCTAACCGATTCAGGTTCCAAGGGTATCTCTCAGCCTGCAGCATGGGCAGGCACCCCCGGTGACAATTCAATGATAGTACCCAGGCGCCCTAACACAAAGCCTCAGCGCACAGTCTGCGCGGCCACAATCCAGAAGTCAGGATAGCGCTGCTGTAGTTTTTGTGCGACCCAGACGGCTTCCTCGAGGTCTGTAGCCAGCCCAAACAAAGTGGAACCGGAGCCAGACATCAGCACCCCCCTTAGTCCCACCTGAAGCAAGGCCTGCTTGAGTTCTTTCAGGGCTGGGGATAGACGAAAGACGCTCGGCTCGAGGCTGTTCCAGTACGGCGGCTCCTCCCCTGCCCGAAGCGCTGCCAGAATCGCCGCGACATCCAGCTCGCCCCCCCACTCCTCGAGCCTGAGATTCCGGTAGGCCTCCGCGGCAGCGATGGGAATCCCGGGGTTGAACAGCACCAGGCTGGCCGCCAGGGGTGCTAGGGGCCTGAGCCGTTCCCCTACCCCCCGTCCCTCGGCCAGGGGGGGTCCCAGGAAAAAGGGCACATCCGCCCCCAGGCGCAGGGCCAGAGCCTTCAGGTCCAGGGAGGCGGGGTAGAGCTGGGCCAAGGCCCGCAACGCTGCAGCCGCATCAGAAGAGCCTCCCCCTAAGCCAGCCGCCAGCGGCAGCCGCTTTTCCAGCACCACCCGCACCCCGCCCGGCCAGCCCGCCGCCTCGAGGTAGGCCACAGCCGCCCGGTAGACCAGGTTGTCGGGGCCCCCGCTCAACGCCGCACCCCGCACCTCCAGGGCCACCTTCTGGGGGGCCGGCTCAACCCATAGGCGATCCCCTACCGTCAGCGCGGCGAAAAGGGTGTGCAGCTCGTGGTAGCCATCGGGCCGCCGGCCGAGCACCGAGAGGCCCAGGTTAACCTTGGCAGGGGCTAGGAGTTCCATAGGCGGGCCAGGCCTTCGGCCAGCTCGAGGTCTTCCGGGTAGGTGATCTTGAACATCCGCCGGTCGCCCTCCACCAACGCCACCGGGTGGCCCAGGGTCTGCACCATCTGGGCATCGTCGGTGTAGTCCAGACCGGCCTGGCGGGCTTTCTGGTGGGCCTCCCACAGCAGCGCGCGACGGAAACCCTGGGGGGTCTGCACCAGCCGGTGGGCCTCCCGGGGAACCACCGCGCCGTACCGGCCCTGCTGGTCCTGCACCAGGGTATCCGGCACCGGCAGGGCCAGCGTGGCCGCCCCCACCCGCGCCACCGCCTCCAGCAGCCGATCCACCGCCGCCCGCACCACGAAGGGCCGGGCTACGTCGTGCACCAGCACCACCTCGCCACAGGCCGCTTGCACCAGGTTGTACACGCTTTGCTGCCGGGTAGCCCCCCCTTCCACCACCCGCACCCCGGGCAGGGCAAGGCCCAGGCCTGGCGGTAGGGCGACCACCACCTCCTCGGCCCAGGAAAAGCCCTCCAAGGCCCACTGCAGGAGGGTCTTGCCCCCTACCCGAAGGAACGCCTTAGGGCCGCGCCCGATGCGCTGACCCATACCCGCAGCGGGCAGCAGTACCGAAACCTTCACGCAGGCATCCTACTGCATCGTGGTATCCTCTGGGGCGTGACGGTTCTAGAGGCTTTTATTCTGGGGGTTCTGGAGGGCCTAACCGAGTTCCTGCCGGTCTCCTCCACCGGCCACCTGACCCTGGCCGCCCACCTGCTGGGCCTGGATATGGAAAATGACCCCTTCATCAAGAGTTTCGTGATTGTGATTCAGCTCGGGGCCATCCTGGCCGTGCTGGCTTTGTACTTCAGGCGCTTCTTGCGCGACATGGAGGTGTGGAAGCGCATTGCTCTGGCCTTCATCCCCACCGGGGTACTGGGCTTTTTGCTGGCCGACGTGATCGAGAAGGTGTTTCTGGGGAACGACCTGATCGTGGTGGTGAACCTGGTGGGCGTGGGGGTGCTGCTTCTGTTCGTGGACCGCTGGCTGGAGCGCCACCAGCGCTACCAGGACGCCAACCAGATGCCCCCCTGGCAGGCTGCGCTCATCGGCTTCTTCCAGGCCCTGGCGATGGTGCCGGGGGTCTCGCGCAGCGGGGCCACCATCGTGGGGGGGATGGCCTTAGGCCTGTCGCGCAAGGCCGCCGCCGAGTTCTCCTTCATCCTGGCCGTGCCCACCATGCTCTCGGCCACCGGCTTCTCGCTTTTGCGCAACCTCGAGGAGTTCCGCGCCGACAGCTGGGGCCTTTTGGGGGTGGGCTTCCTCACCGCCTTTGTGGTGGCTTTGCTCACCGTGCGCTGGCTGCTGGGGTTTGTGAGCCGGAACAGCTTTGTGCCTTTTGCCATCTACCGCATCGGCATCGGGCTGGTCTACGCGGCCTTCTTCCTGCACTAGTCAAGCTCGAGCTCCACGGCCTCCTTCCAGCGGGGGGCCCGGGGGTAGTCCAGACCGAATAGGTCCAGGATGCGCTGGGTGATGAAGGCCAGAAGATCGTCGATCTGGGTGGGCTTGTGGTAAAAGCCCGGGGAGGCCGGCAGGATGGTGGCCCCAGCCTGGGCGGCCTTGAGCATGGCCTCGAGGCTGGGCACGGGCAAAGGGGCCTCGCGCGGCACCAGCACCAGGGGGCGGCGCTCCTTCAGGGTGACGTAGGCCGCGCGGGTCAGCAGGTTGTCGGCCAGGCCATAGGCCACCTTGGCCAGGGTGGTGGCGCTGCAGGGCACCACCACCATGCCCAGGGTGCGGAAGCTTCCCGAGGCCACCGCGGCCCCCAGGTCGCTGCTGCGGTGCACCACGTCGGCCAGGGCCTCGAGGGCCTCCTGGCCCAAGACCACCTCCTCCACCAGCACCCGCTTGGCCCCCTGGGTCATGACCAGGTGGGTCTCCACCTCCGGGATGCGGCGCAGGGTTTGCAACAGATCCAGGGCGTAGGGCATCCCGGAAGCCCCCGAAAGCCCCACCACCAGGCGCTTGGGCAGGCTCATACTTCAAGTCTACTGGCCAGGCCTCTGGACAAATGCAGCCCAGACCGCTTCTCAGTCCTCCGCAGGCGGCTGCCAGGGCAACCCGCTAAAGAATTCGCGCACCAGACGGCCCACCAGCCCCCCCAGGGCCAGCAAGGCAATCAGGTTGGGAATGGCCATCAGGCCGTTGAGGGTATCGGCCACACTGGTCAGGGCAGCCAGGCCGCCCAGCGGGCCCACGAAGGCAAAGGCCACAAAGGTCAGGCGGTAGGGCCAGCGAACCCCGTCGCCAAACAGATAGGCCGCCCCCTCCTCGCCGTAGAACCCCCAGGAGACCATGGTGCCCAGGGCGAAAACCGCCAGGAGCACCCCCAGCACGGCTACCCCCAGGGGGTGCTCAGCAAACAGCAGCCGGGCCGCCTCCACCCGATCCCCTCCCAAGAAGCGCTCCCAAAGACCGCTGGCAATGAAGGTCAGGGCCATCAGGCTGGTCACCAGCAGGCTTAGAAGCATCTCGGTCAGGCCCCAGAACCCCTGGCGTACGGGGTGGTCCACCTGGGCCTGGGCATGCGCGATGGCAGCCGAACCCAGACCGGCCTCGTTGGCGAAAATACCCCGCCCCACCCCAGCCTTGAGAATCTCCACCAGCCCCAGCGATACCGCTGCGCCGGCAGCTCCTCCGGCTGCAGCCTGAAAGTTGAGCGCCGAGGAGACCACAAGGGCCAACGCACTGGGAAGATTCCCCAGGTATATGAAAAGCATGGGCAGAATTCCCAGCAAGAACAAACCCAGTTTGATCGGCACAATGACCTGGGCAAAGCGGGCAATCCGGCGGATGCCCCCACCCAACAAAACCCCCACCAGCAAGGCCAGCAAAAAACCGGTAATGGCCGGGGGTACGTTGAATTCCTGGGCTAAGGCAGCCCCTACCGCCCCAGCTTGTGAAAGGTTGCCAATACCGAAGGCTGCAACAGCCGTAAAGAAGGCAAACAGCGCTGCCAGCCAGGCGAGTTGTTGCCCAAGGCCATAGCGGATGTAGACCATCGGTCCGCCCAGCACCGAGCCATCGGTGTACTGGCGGCGGAAATGGACGGCCAGCACCGCCTCGGCGAACTTGGTGGCCATGCCCACCAGATAGGCGACCCACATCCACAGCACCGCCCCCGGCCCCCCGATGACCACAGCCCCCACCATGCCGATGATGTGACCGGTTCCAATGGTAGCCGACATAGCCACCATGGCTGCCTGGAAAGGGGTGATCTGGCCACCAAAGCTGAGGAAGCGCTCCCGGATGGCCCCTAGGGTCTCGCGAAGGGCCACCCCAAGCCGGCTGAACTGGGGGAAGCCCATGCGCAGCGAAAGGTAAAGGCCCACCAGGATGAAAACCAGCATCATCCATTCGCCGTAGACTGCCCGGTTGACCAGTTGGTTGATCTCGAGGATATCCATAAACGCTTGCTCCCTAGACAAGCTCCGGCCAAGCCTCAACCCTCATGCCACGGCTCAGGCGCAGCCGGCGCAGATCCCGCTCAAAAAGGCCCAGGCGGCCCTGCATCTGGATGCGCGGCTCCGGGCGTAAGCTGATCTCCTGGGTTTTGGCCCGCACCCGCAACAAAAAAGGCCCACCCAGAAGGGTCTGCCAGTGGACAAACAGGTCTACGTCTATCACCGCTACACCCTGTTCCCCTCCGTACAAAGAGAGTACCACCAGCCGTTCGGGCGGGACTGTGCGTTGCAGACTGGCCTCGAGCAAACCCATGCGCAGCAGCTTGGCCAACACCTGGGCTGTCTCGAGCGGGGTTAGCTGGCCGTTCATCAGGATCTGGGCCAGGCTTTTGCTGTCCGCCAAGGCAAGCACACGCACCTCGAGGGGGCTTAGTTGAGTCTGGCTCGAGGTCGGTCGGGTCTGGAGCAGGAGCCCCCAGTTGTCGGGCAGCTCGATCTCCTTCCAGGCTTCAAACTGATGGAGAATCAGTTGATGGGTCTCGAGGCCGGGCGCAATGCTGCGCTGCTGGGTCTGGGCCCCGGACTCGAAGCGGAAAGGCGCCGACCGGATACCGGCCAGCAGCTCGAGGGTCTCGAGGCCGCACAGCGAACCTGCCTCGGCATGCACCGGATGCCCCCCTTGCAGATATATGCACCCCGCGAACTGGGGGTGCTCAATCCATAAAGCCCCTCCCCTGGCCGCACCCATCAAGGTCTCGAACAGCCGCAACAGGGGAAACTCCGCCAGGTTTCCACTCAGCACCCTCTAGCCTCCGGTAGGTTCAAAACCTGCCTGTACCATACCACCAGGTACGACCAGGCCATTTTAACCGCACCGCGCTCCGGGGTTGGGTTCAAAGCACCCCCACGATATGCTAAGGGCTGTCCATGTCGAGCGTTCTGGTTTTACACGGCTTTACATCACATCCCATCCTGACCATGGGCCCACTACCCGACGCCCTCCGCCAGGCCGGGTTTGCCCTGGCCCAACCCACCCTGCCGGGCCACGGCACCCGTCCCGAAGATTTACGCCACGTACGCTGGCAGGACTGGCTGCACGCTGCGCGCGAGGCCTACCTCTCGCTGAGCGAGCCTCGGGCCGTCGTCGGCCTCTCAATGGGCGGGCTGCTGGCGGGCCTGCTGGCCGCTGAGTTCAAACCCAGCGCCCTTGTGGCCCTGGCTCCGGCTCTGGGCTTGACCAACAAAACCGCTTACCTGGCCCCCTACCTCCACCGCTTCAAACCCTGGGCCAAGAGCACCCACCCGGCCGAGGAGGCCCGGCGCCGCGAGCAAAGCCCCAACTACCCCAACTTTCCCACGGTGGCCCTGGTACAGCTCCTCGAGCTGCAAAAGCGTCTTCCAGCCGCCCTGCCGGGGGTAACTGCCCCCGCCCTGGTGCTGCAAGCCGCCCACGACGACACCGTGCCGAAGACTGCGGTGCGCCGCTACTTTGCCCTGCTGGGTAGCCTGCGCAAGGAATACCGGGTCTACCCAAGCCAGCACGACATGCTGCTAGACCCTCTGGCCGCCCAAATCTCTGAGGACATCGCCGCCTGGTTGAAGCAAAAGCTAGCCCGGTAGAGGCAAAGCCACGCACTGGCCCCTGGGGGTATCCCGCAAGTGCTTTGTGGAGATAAGCCAGTCAGCCATCGCTCGGGAATTGCGCCAACACATAGCACCACCCAAAAGCCGTTTGCCTGGGCAAACTAGCGCCGTACCTCGACCTCGAGCTTCACATTGCCGCGCTTGGTCTGGCCCAGAACCTTTTTGATCACTAGGCTGCCCAGGCCCTCGGCCAGCAGGTGGACCCCCTCCGCCAGTTCATCCTTAACACTGGCGATTCGTCCGCCCAGCCTGACCTTTCCGGCCTTGATGCCCTGTGCGAAGTAGGTGCGCGAGACCCCAAAGCCTTTGGCCCCCACCACATCCACCCGCAGGCTGGGCACCACCACGCTGCGGGTGCGCTCACGTGCCTTGGGCAGTTGTTCAGGGGTCGCCTGCTCAGCCTGTAGGCCGGCCTCGTGCAAGGTTTTGAGCCCTTTGGGCAGGGTCGCCAGCAAGAAACCGTTGGCGGTCTCCTCGAGGTCGCCCAGCAGCCCCGGCCCCAGAAGCTCTCGCAGCCGGTCTTCCAGGGCTTCAAGATCGCCCTCATAGGCCACAAAAACCACCACGGTAGGGTCGGCAACGGAAGGAATGCGGTCGGGAAACAGCACTGCCACCCGCCTCGAGGCCAGGGGCAGCCCTCCAAAGACCTCGAGGCGAAGCCCTTCCTGCCGGGCCGCCTGGCGCAGCTCCTCCAGGGCCTCGGCCTCCAGAAAAGGCGTCTGAACCACCCGTCCTCCCCTGGCTTTTTTTATGTATTCCTGCACATGACCTCCCGTGCCAAGGTATCTCTCAGAGTACCTGCCTTAGATTCAACCCCGCCACAAACCGGCATACACGCCGTTGCGTGCCATCAGTTCGGGGTGGCGGCCCAGCTCCACAATCTGCCCTGCCGCCATGACGGCTATCTGGTCGGCGTGCTGCACCGTGGAAAGGCGGTGGGCCACCACCACCAGGGTGCGACCAGCACGTACAGCCTCGAGGGCGGCTACAACCTGGTTCTCGCTGTTGCGGTCTAGGGCGCTGGTAATTTCATCCAGCAAGAGGATTTTGGCCTCGCGTAAGAGGGCTGCCGCGATGGCCAACCGCTGCCGCTGACCCACCGATAACCCACCCCCACCGTCGTCGATTGGAGTCTGGAGGCCAATCTCTGGGTGAAGGCCTACCCTTTCCAGGGCTTCCTGCATGGCCCTGTAGCCGGCTTGTGGAGCCAGCGCGGCCAGATTATCCTGCACCGTACCGGCAAACAACAGCGGCTCCTGGGGCACCCAGGCCATCTGGGCCCGTAGCCAACCCGCATCGTAGGTGTGCAGTGCCCGCCCATCCAGCAACACCTCTCCGGCACTGGGACGGTAGAGGCCCAGCAACAAACGCAGCAGGGTGCTCTTGCCCGAACCCGAGGCCCCCACGATGGCCGTGAAGGCACCCGGCGGCAGGTACAGGTTGAGGTTTTGCAGGGTGGTCTCGCCGCCTGGATAGGCAAAGCTGAGGCCCCGCACCTCGAGGCTCCCTTCGGCGTAGGGGGGGCGCAACGAACCCATACGAGGCGCTTCGGGCAGTGTAATGAGCTCCACCAGGCGGGCCGCAGCCCCCTCGGCTTGGGCAAACCCAGCGCCCACCCGGCTGAGAACCTGCAGGGGGGTGATGGCCAGGCCCAGCAGGGTCAGGAAGGCCGTGAGGTCACCTGAGGTCATCTCGCCGCGCTGCACTGCCCCTACCCCCAGCACCAGCAACACGCCCAGCAGTAGTGTGGTGGCGAGTTGTCCAAGGGGCAGGTTAAGAGCGGCAATCAGGGCACGGGTGCGCCCCAAGCGGTACTGGGCCTGGTTGCTCTGGCGCAGGCGAGACCGGACGAAATCTTCCAGGCCCAGCGCCCGAACCATCTCCAGTCGTCCGAACCCTTCGGCCATACGGGCTGCCAAGCGCTCGAGGGCGGCCTGGGTGCGGCGACTGTAATGGGTCACCCAGGTTCCAAGCCAGCCCAAAAGCCCGGCCAGCAGCGGCAGCACCAAGAGCAGGTACAAGGTGAGCTGGGCGTAGTGCAACAGGAGCTGGGCCAGCAACGCCAGCAGCAGAATCCCCTGCACCAACAGCCCTCCCAGGCTGTAGAACAAAAAACCCTCGAGCTCCTTCAGGTCTGCCACCAGCCGACCGGTCAGTCCCCCCGTAGAGGGGGGAAGGGCCACCAGGTCGGTCTGAAGTAACCGCCCCAGCAAGCGTTCGCGCCAGACTGCGGGTATCTTCACCGAAAGATAGCCCATAAAGGCTTCCATAGCGTACCCGCTCACCACCAGCAACAACAGCAAGACCGCTCCAATCCTCAGTACATCTCCCAGGCGTTCCCATTGTCCGGCCAGCACCTGGTCAAAAAGCGGCTTGACCACCAGGCCCGGCAGCCAGGCCTGGGCTACCGCGGGCAACAAAGCCAGCCCCGCGGCCAACAAAACCTGTGGCAGAAATGGACGCAGGAGGCGTACAAGGTTCATGGTCTACCGGGCTGCCTGACAGTTTGCCAGCACATAGGCCACCAGATTATCGGCGCCCGGCTGGGCCTCTAGGCGCTCCAGTCTGGCTCGGATCTGTTGCGCGCGTGCCGGGCTCAGAAGTTCCAGACCCTGCGCCGCAACCTCTGCTGGGCTGAAAACCCCGCGCATCTCGGGAAACACCTGCTCTCCTAACCATTGATTGGGCAAAGCCAGGTGGGGTATGCGCTCCACAAAGCGGCGGAGGAAGGCTTGCTTGAGGGGTTTTCCGCCCGGCAGCATAAACAGCCAGTGCAAGACCCCTTCTAGCGGCAGCAGCTCCGGCTTGTGCAGGGGCAGCAGCACCAGCGAGGGCAGCCGGGCAAGGGCTAGCTCGAGGGTGTTGGTGCCGGGAATGGTGACCGCCAGAGCTGCGCTGCGCATGGCAGCATAGCGCTGAGGCTCGTCCAGCAGGGCTACCTCGAGGCCCCCATCGGTGCGCAGGCAAGACCCTTCTCGACGTGCCCCCACCCCACCTATCTCGCGCACCAGCCCACCATTGAGCGCCTCCTCCACCACGGCATCGGGCAGCAGGCGACTTCGGACCCAGGCAAACTTCAGTCCGGGCCTGCGGGCAGCCATCTGCTCGGCGGCGGCCAGTAAGAACCCCAGCAGGTAGCGGGCCGCAAAGGGGCGGCTACCCGCCAAAAGCAGCACATCCGCCTCCACCGGCGGCCCCGAGGCCGCATCGTTCATGGCATCTACCACCAGGTTCCCTACCACCGCAACCCGGGTTGGGTCGAAGCCCCGCAGCCGCAAGCCTTCCCTGGTGCGTTCCGAGTCCACCAGCACCGCCCGGAGCGCCGGGTGGTAGGCTTTGGGGTCAAAGGTGTAGGAGAAGGCCGGATAGCCGGTGGCCCTGGCCAACAGCACCGCATCGCGGGGGGCACCCCCCAGCATCAGAACCGCCCCACGCCCACGGGTCTTCCCGCTCACCAGACGATGAATCAGGCCGGTTCGGGTAGAGATCGCATCGAGGTGCAGCTCCTTTGCCTTGGCCTGCTCGGTGCCTGCAGCAAACTGGTCGCGGATCAAAAAGAGCTCGATGCGGGCTTCCGGCATGGCTTGCCGCAGGCGCGACAACACCGGCGGTACCCAGGTCGAAAGCTCGCCGGGTCCGTTGGTCAGCAGCAGGACTTCATCCAACATGCTCCGTAGATGCCCTAACCCTCAGAGGCCGCCCCGCCGCGCACGAAGCCCGACAGCAGCCGCCTGGAGGGAGCTGCCAAAAATTCGCGCAGGACCCGCACCTCCTCGGTGTCGGGCAGCCCCTCCAGCGACCTCCCCTCGCGCACCGCCCGAAAGGCCAGCTCGAGGGCCCGGTAGCGCTCCCCGCTGATGCCGGCCCGCCTCAGGCCCACGGTGTTGAGGCGATAGTGCAGAGCTGGACTGCCCTCGGCCAGTGAAAAAGGCAGCACATCGCGGGTCGGCTTGGACAGCGCCCCCACCATGGCACGGGTTCCAATGCGAACGAACTGATGGATGCCAACCAGCCCCCCCACCACAGCATAATCCCCAATCTCGACATGGCCTGCCACCGCCGTCCCCTGGGTCAGGATCACCCCGTTGCCCACCTGGGCATCGTGGCCCACATGCACATGCCCCATGAAGTAGCAATCGCTGCCGATGCGGGTGGGGCGGTCTTCCAGGGTCGAGCGGTGCAAAATGACCCCCTCGCGCAGGACCGTGCGGGCCCCGACCTCGAGCCAGGTCTCCTGGCTTTTGAAGCTCAAATCCTGCGGCTCTCCTCCCAGCATAGCGTGCGGCCCCACCCTCACCCCGGCAGCCAGTCGCACAAACGGGTGAATCACCGCATGGGCCCCGATCTCCACACCAGGACCAACCTCGCAAGGACCCTCCACCACCGCATAGGGCCCCACCTTCACGTCCGGGGCCAGATGGGCCTTGGGCGAGACCACCGCGGTGGGGTGTATCGCAGCCCGGCTCACGAAACCGCACCCCCGGTCTCCGAGCGCAGTACAAAGGTCAGGGTGGCCTCGGCCCGCAGCTCACCTTCCACCCTGGCCTCGACCTTGACCTTACCTAAGCCCCGCCGGTAGGCCAGCAGCTGCCCCTCCAGCACCAGGGTATCGCCCGGCCCTACCGGCTTCTTGAAGCGGGCCTCCTCAACCCCCACCAAAAACACCAACCCCCCCGGCTTGAACTCGGGCTGTCTAGTTACCACCGCCACCGAGCCCTGGGCCATGGCCTCAATCAGTAAAACCCCGGGCATGATGGGGTAACCCGGAAAGTGTCCCTGAAAGTGCGGCTCGTTGTAGGTCACGTTCTTGAGGGCACGAAAACGCTTCTCGTCGGCTTCCAGCACCCGGTCAATCAGCAGGAAGGGGTAGCGGTGTGGCAAAAACTGGAGTATCTGGTGAATATCCACGCTCTAATACTAATACACCGTCGTATTATTTCCTTTACACCAGGTACCTCTTGGCGAACTTCTGCCGGGCATCCTGCACCGTGAACTGCCAGCGCACCGTGACCCGACGTCGGTTACGCTCAGCTACCCAGGCCCGCACC
>Ga0209721_1002190_pt1 | contig 12740 bp, 11 predicted proteins | sample TshhotsprinmetaG_FD_184139 | JGI IMG/M metagenome (GOLD analysis project Ga0209721, IMG submission 184139) | Hot spring microbial communities from South Africa to study Microbial Dark Matter (Phase II) - Tshipise hot spring metaG (SPAdes)... | ecosystem: Environmental > Aquatic > Thermal springs... | reverse complement strand
ACAATGGCAGATTCTAAATTATAATGACAAACTATGCGTTAAAAGTATAAATGGTATTACCCAATTCGGCTTCCGACCGAAAGAGGTCCCCTGGTGAGCCGAAAGAGATCGGGCCCCACCCCCCTGCTCCCCTCCCCGTTGAGGGCGGACGGATCGTTCGCCCTTACCGCCGCACGGGGAGGGGGGAGAAAAGATGGGGTTTTGCGGGGCGGCGGCTTCGCCGCCCCCACAAACCCCACACCCCACCCCTTTCCCATGCGGGGCGAATTGCTGCGCAAGTCCAGGTTGGGACAACGGGGAGGGGAAGGGGTTTCGGGGCGGGCGGCCTTCGGCCGCCCGCCCCGCCACTTCCCCCTTCGGGCCAGAAACGCAACGGGGAGAAGTTTTTGTGGTATAATTCCCCCGATGAGCCGATTATCCTTCTCCCGCGTCTTTCTGCCTTCCACTACTTCCACTAACGACGTGGCCCGTGATCTGGCCGCGCGGGGTGCCCCGGAAGGCACCGTCGTCGTCGCCGACTATCAGACCGCCGGACGGGGCCGGATGGGGCGGCGCTGGCTGGCCCCGCCCGGCACCGCCCTCCTCTGCTCCATCCTCTTCCGTCCCGATGCCCCCGCCCACCGCACCACCGACCTGACGACCATCGTCGCGCTGGCCGCGGCCGATGCGATCCAACAAACCGCCGGGCTCACCGTTATGCTCAAGTGGCCCAACGACCTGGTCGTCGTTCGGCCGGATGGATGGCGCAAACTGGGAGGACTTCTGACCGAAACCGGCCTCTCTGCCGATCGCCTGGAATATGCTGTTGTCGGCATCGGCATCAACGTCAACATCCCGACGGAGGCACTGCCGAACCTGTCCCCGGACGCCACCAGCATCCTGGCCGAGACGGGACAGGGGACGGACCGAAATCTCCTGCTGGAGCGGATGCTGGAAGGGGTTGCAACTCGCTACGAGCGATGGCAGATGGGCGAACGACCGCATGCCGAATGGGCGGCCCGCCTGGCGACGTTGGGTCAGCCCGTACGGGTCGTCACCGCGGAGAGCGAATTGCAGGGCATTGCGGAGAGGGTGGATGAAGACGGGGCTCTGCTCCTGCGCACCCCCGACGGCGTCCTCCACCGGGTGTGCGCAGGGGATGTGCTTCGGGCCCACTGAAGGACACATAGGCACAGGGCCTGCAATTTCCACCAGGAGAAAAACCGGAGGGGATATGCGCGTGCGTCAAATCGGGGAACGATTCCTGATCCGCCTGGAGCCTGGGGAGGAGGCGATGGCCTCCCTGCGCGCCTGGGCGATGGAGCAAAATGTGGGATTTGCTGTCCTTTGGGCGATCGGCACAATGCGCCGCGCGGTGCTGGGATTCTTTGACCCCGCAACGATGGTCTACCGCTCCATCCCCGTGGAGGAGCAGGTAGAAGTGATAAGTATGACCGGCAACATTGCGCGGGGGGAAGAAGACGCCCCCATCGTCCATGCCCATGTCGTTTTGAGCCGAGATGATGGAACCACAGTGGGCGGGCATCTGATGGAGGGCGAAGTCTTCCCGATGTTGGAAGTGGTGGCGGTTGTGCTGCCCGAAACCGTTCGGCGGCGTCCCGATCCCGCCATCGGACTGACGCCCTGGGATTTATAGGGGGAAAGGCGTCGGGCGGGCGGCTTCGCCGCCCGCCCGACGCCGCGCATCTCCTCCCGCTACCGACGCGGGGTCACCTTCAGAACGGTGCCGGCGCGAATGGAGAAATCCGGCCCGATGCCGTTGAGCGCGGCCAGTTCCTCTACCGTCATCCCGAACCGCCTGGCGATAGAATAGACGGTGTCCCCGGGCCGAACGTAGTAGCCATACCCCCCACCCGGGGGCGGAACGGGAACGAGCACCATCGTTCCGGCAGCAACCCGTCGCGGGTCGGGAATGCCGCTGGCTGCCGCAATGGCCTCCGCAGTGGTTCCGAACTTCAGGCCGATCCGAAACAGGTTTTCCCCCCGCCCAACGACGTAGTAAATCCCCCCCGTCACCGGCGGCATCGGGGTGTATGGAGCCACCCATGGAGTCGGAGCAGCGGTCGGGAGGGGCTCCTCTACCGGGGGTGGGAGTTCTTCCGTGGGGGATGCCACTGCCTCCCCGCTGACCATCACCTGCCCGTCCGAAAGGGGCGAGACCGCTACCACCTCCCCACCTACATCCTGCGCCATAACGTTTTCAAAGCGCAACAACGTGGTCCCCGGATTCAATCCGCGTACTGTTATGGAAAGAAATACGCCGCTGGGATAGGCCGCTCCTTCCGGCTCCAGCGCATAGTAGAACAAGCGCCCATTCTCCACGCGGTTTTCCGTCGTCAATCCCATCAGGCCTCCAGGCGTCACCTGGACCCCCTCTTCCACGGGATCGGCATCCTCCACCTGAATGAGCGCCGGGTCAAAACTCATCTCCAGGGAAAGTACACTCACCCCTTCCATTCCCTCGGCCCAAACCTCCACCACTGCCGTCTGTCCCACTTCCAGGGAGAGTACAGCCGGGTTCAGATAAAGGCTTGCGGGAGTCTGCGCCGTTGGCTGCTCCGGAGGGCTTTCCGAAAACGGCTCCGCAACCGGTGGAGGGATGTCTTCCGCAGAGGGAGTCGGCGTGGGGTTATACTCCGGCTGAGCACAACCCGCAAGAAGGAACATTATCAGTATGATGACTGCAACGCTTCGGACTTGCATTGAGCACTCCTTTCCCGGGCAATGAAGGGGACGCGAAGATTCCGCAGCGCAGTCGCCCAAATAGAGAGATATGGGTTCCAAACAGTTACCAAAATTATACAAATTTTGGGCAAAATGTCAATTTAGGAAAATACCCCACCCCTTTCCTGGGCGGGATGAATTGCTGCGCAGGCCCCGCCATCCCGGGCAGCGCCCCCCTCAAAGGCAGTTCTCCACCAGCGCGCGGGCCAGATGGGCCCACTCTTCCAGCGACAAACGCTCTGCCCGCAGACGGGGGTCTATCCCCGCCCGCTGGAGCGCATCCACCGCCTCCTGGGGCGAAATCCCCAATCCGGCGGCGAGACTGTTCCCCAGTTGCTTGCGCGGCTGCGAGAACCCCGCGCGGACTACACGAAAGAAATGGGACACGTCCCCCACCCTCACCGGCGGTTCGGGATGAGGGTCTATCCGCAAAACCGCCGACTCCACCTCCGGTGGAGGGTAAAACGCCCCCGGTTTGATCCGGAAAAGCAGTTGCGGTCGGCCGTAGTACTGGACGCTGACAGCCAGCAAACTCATCCGCCCTCCCCTGGCGACAATCCGCTCCGCCACTTCCCGCTGCACGGTAACGACCATCCGCTGCGGCGGGAGGCGCGCTTCCAGCAGATGGCGAAGCACGGCCGACGTGATGGCGTAGGGAAGATTCGCCACTACTTTGTACGACCGCCCTTCCATCAGGTCGGACGGGTCCATCGCGAGAATATCCCCTGCGACCAGGCGGACGTTGCCCCGGTCGGCCAGTTCCGATTCCAGCACCGGGGAAAACCGTCGGTCTACCTCTACAGCCACCACCCAACCAGCCTCCGCGGCCAGAAGACGGGTCAGGTTGCCCACTCCGGCGCCGACCTCCAGGACGGTATCCGCCGGAGATAACTCCGCCGCGGCCACGATGCGCGCCAGTATCCGCCCATCCACCAGAAAATGCTGACCCAGTTCGCGGCGAGGCTCCAGCCCGTAGCGGCGGAGGGTCTGACGGACGTCCATCACCGCTCCAGGATGTAGTCTATCTTGTCGGCCGGAGGGACGGGGGTGAGGAGGTAGACATCCACCCAGCGATACCAGAGCACCAGGTCGTCATCGTTGTACCCCAGGTCTATGCGGCGGCCCTTAATGGCCCCTCCGGTATCGGCGGCCAGGCCGACGCCGTATCCGGGGACATAGACCTGAGAGCCCAGCAGGATAACCCGCGGGTCCACGGCGACGATGCCCCGCCGCATCGGGAGGCCCAGACGGGTGCGACCATAGTAGGGACTGGTTTTAGGGGTTCCGGCGGTGGACGCACTGTAGGAGGTCGCCAGCATGCGGATGACCCGCCAGTACTCCACTGTCCCTTCAGGCGTTGCCAGTTGCCGCACGACGATTTTGGTGCCGTAGCCGATGATTTTATCCGTCGGTGGGACGGCGACGTACTCGTCCTCCAGTGTGCGGTCAACCTCCACGCCGTTCTCGTAGCGCACCCGCCAGCGGCGTTGCATTATCCCCGCCGCGCCCTCCTGCAAGAGGCGCTGGTGGTCCAGTTCCAGTTCCGGGTCCGGCTGCCAGCGCACCGGATAGGGGATGGGCTGTTGCTGGACGACGAACTCCTCCCGGACGCGGTTCACCTGAACGACGGTCTCCTCGCCCAGAGGGGTTTCGGGAGAGGGGTCGGTGTAGTCCTGACCCACCAGGACGATGCCCAGGTCGGCCAACACCTCACCGACCTGGGTGCGATGGGTACGGGTGCGGACGGTCTTTCCGTCCACCAGGACGGTGACCGGGCGGGAACGCTCTACATAAATGTGCATCCCCGCCGCGACCGGAGTGCCCAGGTCGGGCCGGATACGGTCCGCTCGGTAAAGGGTCAGGCCGATCCCCTCCAGGGCCTGACCGACAGTGGGAGCCGCCGTAAAGAAGGAAATGACCCGTCCGCCCTCGTGAAGCGTGACGGGTACCGCCCGCGTTACCCGGATAAGGGTGGTGCCGGGGCACTCGGAGAGGTCCGGAGAAGACTGACAGGAAGTCAACTCTACCCGGTCAGCAGGGTGGAGAGAGAGCCCGGCCTCCTCCAGGATTCGGTTGGGGGTGGTAGCGTGCGTCCAGATCGTCCAGGTCCGTCCATCGGCGTGGATGACCACCGGTTTCGCCCGTACGACGCGCACCGTCATCCCCGAACGGAGGGGGGTCTCTGGGGCGGGTTCCACCCGGTCCTCCGGGCGGAGAGAGAGGCCGGCATCCAGCAGCAGGGCGGCAACGGTCTCCTGATGGGTGAGAATGGGACGCGCAGCACCGTCCACCTCCAGGATCACCGGGATGCGGTCGGTCCCGTAGGCGGCCGTCAGTCCTCCCAGCAGAAGGAGGACAATCAGGGCGACGACGCCCTGGGTCAGGGTTCTGGCGTTCATCCGGCGATACGAGAACGGGCGGCGGTCGGGACCGCCGCCCGCGGGGTTCGGAGCGGCCGTGCACCTTCCGTCGAGCCTGGCCACCGGGCCATCTCCGGTCATCCGGCTCCGGGCAGGCACCCCTGCGGCACCCAGGAGGGACTCCTTACCGTTGCTTCCTCCCGGACCTGGCGGGGTTCGGAGGCTCCTGCCGCGCAGGACCCACCCTTCAACACCTTCGGACCGGAGGGGCTTTCGGCGACGTGAGCCCTCGGGAAGGAATTCGACCCCGCTATGGCGGATTGCGGGTACAGGGCACCGCCAGCTCCCCGTCTAGCACGGCCATTTTCATGTTACCGCAAGATGGAGGGTTGTCAAGCGGGCAAAGTCCGAACGATATGCCGATAGAGCGCGAGGGTCTCCTCGGCCGTCCGTTTCCAGGAGAAACGGGCGGCCTGCTGGAGTCCCCGTTCCCGCAGGTCGGCCCGCAGGTCGGCGTCCTGCAGCAGGCGGGCCAGGGCCTCCGCAATGGCGCGGGGATCGGTGGGCGGAAAGGTCAGGGCGGCATCGCCCACCACTTCGGGCAGGCTGGAGGTACTGGAACAGGCCACCGGCGTTCCGCAGGCCATCGCCTCCAGCACCGGCAGGCCGAAGCCCTCGTAGAGGCTGGGGAAGACGAGGGCGATGGCTCCGCTATAGAGGGCGGGCAGGTCCGCCTCCGGCACCGGCCCCAGCCAGCGGACGTTCTCTACACCGCGCGCCTCGGCCAACTGGCGGGCTTCGGGGTAGCGGGGGTCCCAGGCGCCAGCAACAACAAGCGTAAAACGTGAAGCGTAATGCGTAATGTGTGAGATGGCTTCAATCAGGCTGACGAGGTTCTTGTGCGGTTTGTTGCTGCCCAGGTATAGGACAAAAGTTTCGGGCAGGGCGTATTTCCGGCGAACGGCCTCTATTTCGGTCGGGGGGCAGGGAGAGAAGACCGGATCGGCGGCCAGTGGGATGGAGGTCATCTCCGGGCGAATAGAGAACACTCTCTGAAGATCGCTCCGTGTGCTTTGAGAGATGGCAACCACATCAGTAGCGGAGCGCAGGGCCAGAGACATCGTCCAGCGGAAAAGCCAGCGAGCCCGACGAGAGACATGGCCGGGAAAGAGCAACGGGATGAGGTCATAGACGGTCAGCAAAGTGGGTACCCCGGTCCAGTAGGGCATCAGATAGTAGGGGCTGTGATAGAGGTCGGCCCGCAGACGGCGGAGAAGGCGGGGGATGGCCCACTGCTGGCGGAGGGAGAAGGGAGAGCAGGAGACATCCACCACCTTTACCCGCTCCCCGGCCAGTCCGGAGAGGTCCCAGGGAGAAGGCCGGTCAGGGTCCCGGAGCAGGATCAGGCGTTCATCCCCCTCCAGAAGCGGGGCCATCGCCCGGGCCAGGTTGACGACGTAGCGGCCGATGCCGGGGAAGTGGGCGGTGGCGGTGCGGGCGTCCAGAACAAAGGTTACCGCGCTCATTTCGGGACCAGTTGATAGATAGGCCCCCAGGGAACGATCGCAAAATGCCTTTGAATTCCCTCTATGTCGTAATACCGGTAGGTATCTGCAAGGAAAAGGGATGGCGAGTCTTTGTATTGCAGAATCAGAGATACCTGATCTGACGGACCCGGCAATTTGACCAGTTCCACATCCGGGCGGGCATGCTCCACCACCTGCAAATAGCGAATGACAGCCCAGATGCTGTAGTCGGCAAAGAGAACGCTGTTCTCGGGGAGAACATCCAGGATGGATTCCCCCAACTTTCGGGCACCGGTCTCCTGGTGCTTCCAGGGGGAAAGCACGTAGGTCAGGTTATCTCGTCCATAGAGCGGCCGAAAGCCGGGCACGTTGGATAGAAAGGGCCTGGCTATCAGAGGGGCCGACGCATAGAGGGCAACAGGTAAAACGATCGTGAGCCCAATGGTTGCCATTGTCCACTCTTTACGGGAAGAGAGACGCGGCCATAGAAAGGCAAAGCCGACGGCAATCCAGAGGGCAAAAATCACATAGGTCTGCAGGTAATAATGCAAATTCCACCAATACTCCCCACCGGTACGCGGGTCTGTTGCAGCGAGGAGAAAGAGAACATTTCCCAGCGCGGCTAATCCCAGCATCCACGCTTCCGGCCTGGCCTGGCGAAAGGTCTGGCGCAGTCCTGCGAAGCCGACCAGAGATGTAACCGGGAACTGGTACAGGAGCAAAGCGATCCCTGCTCCGATCCCCAGCAGGAAGGCCGCGGGGCGGGCAAACCCGTATCCGAGGCCGCGGAGGAAACCGATGACGGTATTCAATGCCTCTCCGGTGGTCCCTGTGCGGAAAAGCAGAAAGAGATAGGGCGATAGCCCTACCAGGCCAGCCAGTGCTGCGACCGCCAACTGGCGCCACAGCCCCGGTTCCCGGCGACGATGCCATATCTGGATGGCAATGTAAACCAGGAAGCCCGCAGCGACCGTCGCCATCACCAGATGGTTGAACAGACTCAGGCCGTAGAGGAAGGCAAAGGCGGATAGATACCCCCCGGTTCTCTTCTCTCCCCACCTGATGAGAAGATAGATACAGGCGATCAGGAGCAGGGCGTTCAGGGAGTAGACTTTCGCCATCACTGCGTAAGTCCAGAAAGTGTGAGAAACGGCCAGAGCCGCGGTGGCCAGAAGGGAAGCAGAAAGAGAGGAGGTCAGGCGGCGAGCGGTGAGAAAGAGCAGGACCAGCGCCAGAGCCGCGAAGACGGCAGAGGCCAGATTGGCCCGCCAGGCTACATCCCGAATGGGTAGCCATGTGAACGGGTGCGCCAGAATCACCCACAGGGGATGACCGAAAATCCCGGAAGGGAGGTCAATCTCCAGAAGATAAGCCTTGAGTTGAAACGTGGCGAAATCTCCTCCGCCCCAGAGGAGTCCCGGAGCAAGGGTGGGGATATAGAGGGCCAGGGCTCCCAGAAAGACGACCAGAGTCAGAAGATGTCCTCTTTGGCGATCGGAGAAGTTTTTCATCTTGTCCTCACAAAAAGGCCCGAAATTCCCGCCACGGGTCGGTACATCTGCCGAAAGCGCGGGTCATTGACCAGCAACGTCGTGCCGGTAAAGTTGGTCAACCATTTGCCCTCCGGGGTTTCTCCGATGATGTTGACCTGGATAAAGCGCGGTTGCTGAGCCAGTACGTAATCCACATCCCATTTGCCGAAAGCGTCTCCGCGTCCCCAAAGTCCGCCCGGTAACTGGACGGGCCGCTGGGCAATATGGGCATCGGTCAGACCGACCATATCCACGATCCGGATATCCAGCGGAAGCCGGTATGCGATAAAACCGGCATCGGTAAGGGCAATGGTGTCTCCAGACTGAACGTGCTGGCGGAGGTAAGTGACAACAGGGGAGTCTTGCGGAACGAGGGGCCCCGCTCCGATCCCTTTCACAAATCGTTGCTCCAGCGAACTTCCCAGGAGGTATCCGCATTGTCCGGCAATCAGAAGAACCAGCAAAACCCTCCGCCCGCGAAAGTGCCACAGGGCATCCAGACGGCTCAGTCCAGCCTGAATCAAAAGGACGAGGGGCGGGAGGACGTGAACGGCGAACCTCTGCATCGGCATCCAGTCTCCCCCGCCGAGTACGATAAATGCTGCGTAGGTGCCCAGACTTATGGACCAGTATATTGTGCTGAGCGAAGGAGATACAAACAGGGCCAGAAAAACGGGAAGTCCCAGGAAGAAGAACCCTCCGACCGATGTGACACTCTGATACAGATAAAAAACGCCTTCCAGGAAAGCCCGGGGATGTAAGCCCAGAGATTTGGCATAAATGGTATTGGGGAGAAGTTGTCCGTAATAAGTGAGGCGCCAAAACTGATAGGGGATAACTATCGCTCCGAAGATAAGGATGCGTACCAGGTCCCGGCGATCTGGACCGGTTTTCGTGCGATGGAGATGCCGTATCCGAAAAATGAGGGCGAGCACAGGAAATAGCAGGCCCTCCGGCCGGGTCAGAGAGAGTAGACCGAAAAATAGGCCAGAAAGGCAGCCGCGACCCTTTATCTCCTCTTGAAGGAAGAGATACCCGCTATACAGCAGCAGGAAAGTGAAAAGCGGTGTTTCCAGCCCTACCACTGCCCAGGCGGCAAACGGTGCAGAAAGGGCCAGAAAGAGAGGGGCTAAAGCAGGCCCTTCCACCTGACGGGCTATCCTCCAGGTCAGGAAAAGGCTCAGCAGGCTGAAGAATACTCCCAACCCCTTCGCGGATAAAGTCAGATCAAGCCCCAGGCGGGCAAAAGGGACAAGAAGGACAAGCCAGAGGAAATTGGAATAGCCCTCTACCCGTTCGCCGAGATTGTATACGAACCCATTTCCCTCCACGACTTGCCGGACATACCGGAAAGTGATAAAAGCATCGTCCACGATAAAACCGCGGAAAAGATAAACGTGGAGGGCAAAAAGGCCCAGCAGCCCACCGAACAGCAAGCAGGAGGCAAGTTTCCTCACCACGAGATATCCCCAGAATCTTCTGATTTCGTGCCGCCCCTTCCCGAGGGCCTGCTTCTCGCCCGGCGCTCCCGTGAGGTTTCTTCAGCCAGTACCACTTCACTGCCTCGTCCAGCCTCCAATGTCGGTTGGGAGGGACCGTGGCGTCGCATCCATCTTGGGCAAAGAGAAAAGGTCAGGGCAATTGTTCCCCTCTACCCGGGCGCTTCAACCAGATTACCGGTATTACCCCTTCCTCCTCCAGCATCCGAATCTCGGGGTCCCCGGTGACCAGGGGACTCTGTGTCTCCTGAGCCAGTTGAACGGCGAAGGCATCGGCTAGAGCAATGAGGTAGCGCGCCTTTATACGGGCTGCTTCAAGAACGCGTCTCCTCGTCACTTCCACAGGAGAAAAGGGGGATTTCTGCAACGCGTCTCGCCAGAAAGTATCCGCTTCCCCTCTTCCAAGAGCCCGATAAAGGCGATAATAAACCTCTCCAAGATTTACAAGAGAGACGAAACACCGGAAATCTTTCTCTCCTGCTGCCCGCTGGAGGAACTCGTCCACCAGGTCGGCGCCGGGCTCGTCCTGAAGCCAGGTCAGAATGGCGAAGGCATCAAGGCAAACGCTCACGGGTCACCTCGTCGCGGTGTTCTGCAACATGCTCCTGAAGCGAATAGGTGCCGGCCAGGCGTCCCCGCCAGCGCTGCCAGCCCTGCTTCTGGATGGGCGAAAGGCGGGTCAACACCACCCGATCCCCATCCAGCCGAATCTCCAGTTTATCTCCCTCCCGCAACCCCAGAGCCTCACGAATTTCCCGGGGCAGCACGATTTGCCCTTTCGTTGAAAGGGAGACGACGGCCATAATCCACCCCCTCTGTTTCTTACTTTCATTGTAAGACAAATCGGCAGATTGTCAAGGAAACAGAGCAGCGGCAAGATAATTCCCCTACCCGAGGCGGGGATATGCGTCAATTTAAGATTCCAGCGACGGAAAGTCGCCCCTGGAGGGCTTTCGGCCGACGGTCGGCCTTCGCCGACCGTTTTCCTGTGTCCCCCCGTAGGGATACCCCTTGGGGTATCCTTTGGATGCCCCTTGTGGACATCCCGAAGTCGCAGGTTTCAACCTGACGGCAAAAAGCGAAAAGAAAAATGGTAACTATATTGACAATGGCAAATTTTAAGTTATAAACAAAAGCCTTGGTGGCTATGCTGTCTGAAAAAGCCACTGGAATAGCGAAAATCAGCCGTGCTGTCGCCTTGGCGGTGTGAAACGGGCTTTTTCAGCCCCCCTCACCCCCCTTGCCCCCCTCTCCCCCTTGCCCTGACGGGCGGGGGAGAGGGGGGAAGGGAGGGGGTTTTGGGGCGGCGGCTTCGCCGCCGCCCCAAAAACCCATTTCCATCCCCCTCCCCCATAGGGGTGGTATGACTTTTTGAGACTTCGCCGGAAGGCGGTGATACGACTTTACGAGATTCAACATCTGTTTTCCCTGTTGTGGGCATCCTTTGGACTGCCCTTCGTGAGCAACCCGAAGCCGCAAGTTTCAACCTGACTATGCCAGGATAGCATTGATCTCCCCACCTTCAGTTGACGCATAGGCCGAGGCGGGACGGGCAATATTGCCGAAAAGACCTTCAAGCCAATCCTTGCCTCCGTGCCATTAAATTGGCGAAGGTCAGTGCCAGGATTATGGTCCCCGCGAAGAAACGCGGGTCTTCACTCGCCGCTCCAGGCCTTTGTACACGCTAACAGTCTGCTGAGCCGTCTTTTCCCAAGTGAAACGTCGCACCCAGGCCAGTCCTTTTTCGCGCAGGGTCGTACGCATCTGCGCATCGCACAACATCCGCTCCATCGCCTCGGCCAGTGCCCGAACGTCGGTGGGAGGGACCATCAGCGCCGCATCCCCCGCCACTTCGGGCAAACTGGAGGTATCCGAACAGATCACCGGGGTCCCGCAGGCCATCGCCTCCAGCACCGGTAGGCCGAAGCCTTCGTAGAGGGAGGGGAAGACAAAGAGATCGGCCGCGCTGTAGATGGCTGGCAGGTCTTCGTCGGGGACATATCCAGTGAAAAAGGCGCGGTCCTCCAGGCCCAATTCCCGCAACCGGCGGAAGAACCCCTCGTAAAGCCAGCCCTTTTTCCCGACGAAGACCAGTCGCAGGGCCGCAGCGTCGCGGGTCGCCAGACGGTTTTGAAGGGCAACAAAGGCCTCCAGAAGGGCGCTCAGGTTCTTGCGCGGCTCAATGGTGCCGACGTAGAGGATGAAATGCTCCGGCAGGCCGTATTTCTGGCGGACCGCGGCGACGGCCTCCGGACCGGCCGGGCAGAAGCGGGGATTCACCCCTTCGTAGATAACGGTGATCTTCTCTTCGGGAACGCCGTAGCAGCGGACGGCGTCCCGTTTCGTGCACTCGGAGACGGCGATAATGGCATCCGCTACCCGCAGGAAGCGGGGCATCATCAGGGTGAGGAACCAGCGGTTCAGCGGTTTGTGGGTTTCGGGGTGGAAAAGAAAGATAAGGTCATGGAGGGTGAAGACACTCTTTACCTGGGCAAATCGGGGCAGCAAATGGTCAGTGGCATGGAAAATATCCACTGTAGGGAACAGTGAGTCCTGCGTGATTTGTACAATATGAGCCAGTAATACGCTCAACCGCCACGGTTTGTAAGAAAGTGGGGTTGTGAGGTGAGAAAGTCCAGCCAGTGGAGGATCAATATAAGCCCTGGAAGGGTTGTTAAAGAAAGCTAAGTAATCATTATCGGGATCTGTTCCGATCAGAGCCAAAAGTAATTCATAAGCGTAGCGGCCCAATCCCGCATGACGATGCACGGTGGGAGAAAGGTCTAAGCATATCTTCATAGCGCCACTTCACAGGGAGTCATAATAAGCGAGTCAAGACTACGAGAGAGACGTCCGGGGGAGGCGCCCCAATATCTCCCGATAGTAAGCCACGGTTGCTTGCGCCACATATTCTTGGGTATAGAGGCTCACCGCTTGCTGATATCCCCTTTCTGTTAAATCGCGCCGCGCACCGGGCGATTCCACCAACTGCCGAAGACAATTCGCCAAAGTTGTGGCGTCTCCCTCCGGGAAAATCAGCCCCGCATCGCCGATTACTTCCGGGATGGCACCAGAGTCTGAACCGACCACTGGCACTTT
>Ga0209721_1002184_pt1 | contig 12787 bp, 14 predicted proteins | sample TshhotsprinmetaG_FD_184139 | JGI IMG/M metagenome (GOLD analysis project Ga0209721, IMG submission 184139) | Hot spring microbial communities from South Africa to study Microbial Dark Matter (Phase II) - Tshipise hot spring metaG (SPAdes)... | ecosystem: Environmental > Aquatic > Thermal springs... | reverse complement strand
AACGGGCACCCCAATGCTGATGTGCGGGCAGAGACTCTATTTGATGGGCCACAAAAAACAGACACAATCGTGCGCAGACTCACTTATAAAGGCAACAGCGCAGAAGCAACTGCGGTCGAAGCCTTTTTGCGCAACCTGGAAACTCCGGTTGACCTGAGAGAGCTCACGCCGGCCGAACTCAAAACCGACGCGGGCCGAAACTATATGGCTTTGCGCGATGCCTATGAGGCCAGCCTTAGTCTGGCAACCAAGCCGGCACGCGATCAGGCCATGTTGCTGCGCGCCAACCCCAATACCAAGGGCATTGTAGAACAGCTACTGCAAAGCGATGATGGACCATTTGTCCGCAGTTACCTGGCGCGCGCCTATCCTAACTACGCATCAGATGGAATCAGCATTGCTGAGCTCATCAATCTCGAAGCCGAGCGCCGATACAAAAACCCCCAGTGGCTTGTGCGCATGTCACAGGCGCCTGAGCGGGCGCTGCTTCAGGAGCAAGTTCAGCTTCAGGCTGTTCAGCTCTGGATGATGGCGATGTTGCTTGAGCGCGTACAGCAACTTGCTGTGGTACAAGGAAACGCCGCCGCTGGGATCATTCGAACCGAGAAAATGCCAGCCCTTGTTGCGGCCCACCGTGCTGCTCAACGATGAAAGCGATGAAGTTCTTGAGAATTTTCTGTACGCTGGGATGTTTGGGGTTTTTGGGTGGATTGACTGCGTCATCGGCGTTTGCCCGTGATTGGCAGTCGGGCAACGCTCCATTGAATGTATTGAGCGCCCAATCTTCTTGGGATGGTGCGCAGCCAGCATCATTGCCGCAACGCTGGCTGGGAACACCAGGCTTTAAGCCCGATTATTCGGGGTCTTATGAGGTGCTCCGGTGGGGCGATCTGCCTAGGTTCCAGGAACCCCAGGCGCTTCGATGGAACGAATTGCCCAAGATTCAGCAAGAACTGGAGCTGGCGCGCAAAGGTCAAATGCCGCCCAAAACTCGAAATGATCAGGGCAATGGCGTGGTGCAGAGAGTCGAGCCCATGAGTGGCAATCCCTTTGTGGTCTCGCCACCCTGAGGTTTGCGCGCATGCTGACTCGCCGGGAATATCTACGTGTACTAGGTTGGGTTGCTGTGGCGTGGCAATCGAGCGCGTCGTCGGCACAATCCGCTTTACCGACCCCCAACTGGGATGGCGGCTGGCCGTTGTGGATGGCGCGCGGGCGGGAGCATTACTATTTTGACGCTCGCACCCGCCAGGGCTACGAAGTGGCGCGCTATCTGTTGCGCGATGTAAGGGCAGGAGGCGTAATGGGCCTGCCAGATCCTTGGCTGTTGCGCGCTTTAGCCCAGATGCAAGTCTGGTGGACTCTGTACGGACACCATGTGCGCCTTGACATCACGTCGGGCCTGCGCACGCCGCAGACCAACAACAGCACTGAAGGTGCAGCGCGCGCCTCGATGCATTTGCCTCAGCACAATGGCATGTTTCGGGCGGTGGATTTTCGGCCCGGCAAGGTAGACATTGGATTGGCCGCGCAGTGGGCGCGCGCCGCCGGCATCAGCGGTCTCGGGCTCTATCTGGAGCGCGACTTTTTGCACGCGGACACCGGGCGCGTGCGTCAATGGGTGGGGCGTTAAAAAAGCCCGCCGTTCAGATGGCGGGCTTCTCGGGCTTCTGTTGCCTCACTTGAGACTTAGCACCCAATCGGCCAGCTTTTTGGCTTCGGTGTCGCTGACTTGTGGATTGGCCGGCATCGGAATCGGGCCCCAGACACCGGAGCCGCCTTTTTGGATCCTGGTGGCCAGCATGTCGGCGGCTTTGGCATCGCCGGCGTACTTCTTCGCGATGTTCTTGTACGACGGGCCGACGAGCTTTTTGTCGGTGGCGTGGCACGCCATGCAGTTTTTCGCCTTGGCCAGCGCCTCGTCAGCCATGGCGGGGGCAGAGATGGTAACCAATGCTGTCAAGGCAAGCAGAGCGCGTTTCATGACATTGACCTCCAAAAACAGCAGACCGGGTGTGTACTCCGGGCATATACTATTGTAGTGAGACGCCCCTTGAACACAATATCTTTTTACAGTTTGTTGCAACCGATACAGGGTTATACAGCATCGGTTGTGGCGTGCTGCCGTCAAGTGGGGCGGTCTTGTTCTTGCGCCTCATGCGCAGGCGCTAAGAGAGCATCAAGATCGCGTTGTACCCATTGAATCTTACGCATACAAGCATCGATTTCGTGCCCAATAAGTTCAGCGTGTTCAACAAAAGGCTGTGAGGAAAGATTGCGGCATGCCATATGCAGCTCAGTCGCACACAAGCTCAAATGGTTGGTGATGTCTGCGATATCTTCATCTTCCCAATTGGTTGCGCCGAGATCCGCTTGTGTGGCGTGCACCACTTTGGCGGACTCGCATATTGCCTCGACAAAACCGCATGCGTAGGAAATCTGTGCAAATTTGCGCATTTGTTCATAAGGCAGCTCGTCTGGCTTGAAGCGCTCTGGGTTCAGTGGTGTGACGCTGCGGCAGACGATGGCGGCATGGTAGAGCATCGCGGCAAAGCGCCGCAGTCCCGCTCGCTGCTCGCAGCGCTCCCCTAGGCGCTCCAGGTTTTGCGCCAGGTTGTGGTTGATCGTGTTGGTGAGGGCTTCGTAAGCATGGCGACTTGTGATCATTGACAAAGCTCCGCTTGAGCTTGAGTTTGACGAAGGCAGGCAGGTTTTATCAGGAAGCGTCATTGACATAGCATTGCGATTATGATTTACTTTGCAAAGCGACAAAGGGATCCATGAGCCCGATCAATTTTTTGAGCGAGTGCGCCGCGGCACGACCGCAGCACGACAACGTTTACACCAGCGTCTGCGGCGCCTGCAACTATCGAGATGCGCATGGAAAGATTGTCACCCAAGTCTGAGCTTTCGGCGCTGGCGCGTTTGCGGCAGTACGCCGGAGGGAGTGGTACGCAAGCAACTCGCTTGTCAACGCCGACACCCAATCAAGCCCAAGCCGAGACACGTACTGTAGAAGGGGTGCTGAGTGATCTGCGTTTGTACAATGACTGGGGCTTGGCCAAGCTGATCACCCGAGAAGGTGAGGTGCTGCGCCTCACTGGTGGTGCCCTTGTCTCACTCAAGGAGGAGCTAAGCTATCGGATTTATGGCAGCAAGAAGGTGCACCAGCAGCACGGCCCTTCGCTGGAAGTGATTTCGGCTGAGCCCATGCTGGAAGCCAACGAAGAAAGTCTGCGGCGCTATTTGGTTGCACATTTTTCGGGTATTCGTAATACCGCCGCAACCCGCTACCTTCGGGCGCTAAAGAGAGCGCAACCGAATGGCGGGCTGTTAGATAAGTTGCGCGATGTACTTCTGCATGAGCCGTGGAAGCTGGATGTATCTGCCGTACTGTCGGGGCAGCCGCGGATAGAGATTGGCGAGGCCGCGCAAGAAGAAACAGTTGCGCCGCCGATTTTGTCTGATGAGGCGTTGCGCGAACGCCAAGAGATGCTCATCGAAACCCTCAAGCGCAATTTCATGTCGCGCTTTGGGCATACTTTCTATTTCAAGGAGCCGGCCGCAAAAGCATTGGCGCGCTTTTATGCACCAATTGTGCTCTGGCAGCCCGACCCCGTCCAGTCGGCATGGACGCGCTTGACAGCCGACCCTTATGAGCCCATCGAAAGGCTCTCGGATTATGGGTTTGCGGCGGCTGATTGGGTTGCGCGACAACTCGGCTTTGCGCCAGATGCACCTGAGCGCTTGCGCGCGCTGGGTTTCTGGTTGGTTGAGCAAAAATGTGTGCGTTCAGGCCATACATGGCTCACCTCCAAAGAATTTGCGGCCGAAGTGCGACGTAATTCCCCAGAACTCAAGCCCCGGCAGATTCTGGTGGAATCCATCAAGGCGGAGCGTTTGGTGGTAGAAGCTACCGAAGGGCGTATTTATTTGCCCCATTTGTGGGAAGCTGAGCGCCGTTTGGCTCATTCCATTGCTGAGCGCTTGAAAGATTTTGCGCCAATGAGCGCTCGCGGCTATAACGATGTTGTACATTATCTGCGTAAAAATGCGCACAAAATCAATTCCATTTTTGCTGACAAGGGGCTCGATGAGGCGCAATTGCACGCAGTGGCCTCGATTGTGACAGCGCCCACCGGTATTCATGTATTACGCGGCGGCCCTGGCACCGGCAAGACAACCATTGTCGAATGTATAGCCTGGCTGCTGCGCGAACACAAAAGATTTCTCTTCGCTGCTCCAACGGGCAAAGCAGCCAAAGTACTCTCAAATCGGGTGCATTCACTGGGCGCGCACGCCAGCACCATCTGTTCTTTATTGCGCGGTACCGACGAAGCAGGTTACGAGCACAACGCCGACAACCCCCTGGAGTGCGATGTCCTTGTGATCGACGAAACAACCATGGTGGGGGTGCAAACCGCAGATGCCGTCTTGCAGGCGCTGCCCCCCAATGCACACGTGATTTTTCTCGGCGACCCTGGGCGGCTGGCGCAAGACGCACAGGCGGCGCGCGCAGGACAGCTGCCCTCGATTGCCCCGGGGCGCTTTATGCACGACTTGCAACTCATTGAAGGTGTTCAATGCATCGAGCTTTCCCGTGTATATCGCAACAGCGGCGGAATTTTGGATGTGGTAGACGAGGTAGCGCGCGGCAAGCTCAAGGTCTCCAATCGCGAAACCGTCACTTTTGCGGCGCTGCCTGCTCCGCAGAATGCCATACACACGGTGTTGGCGCGCTACTTGGAGCTGGCGCGCCGTGATGGGTTAGCCAATACGGTACTCATCATGCCACGTCGCGCAGGAGACGCGAACATTCCAGATTGGAATACAACCTGGGCCAATGCGGTGTTGCGCGACATGCTCAATCGCGACGGCATCAAAATGCCGGGTACCGTTTTACGCCTGGGCGACCGCATCATCGTGCGTCAGAATATGCGTGTCGAGCAACCCAGTCCGGACGATTTGCGCGGCAAGGGGCCACAACTCGATGTGGCTCAGCTGCGGCGAATGGCTGGTATTTCTGAGTCGCGGTACGCAGGAGAAGATGAGCTGGGCGATGATGTGCGCCTGGTCAACGGCGACACGGGCTTCATCGTCGGCTGGCGCATGGGCGAGGACAGTGAGCGCTTTAGGCTGCCGCAGTGGGTGCGCTTGCAGCTCGACGATGGGCGTTTGGTTTGGATTCCCGGCGAAGAAGTCGGCGCGCTCGATCATGCCTATGCGCTCACTGTGCATGCGGTGCAGGGCAGCGAGTATCGCAATGTCTTGGTCTGCATCACGGATGGTGGCGCTCAATTTATGAATGCCAATATGCTGTTGACGGCGTTTTCGCGGGCGAAGAGCCTGCTGCAGATTTGGGGCGATGAACGTGTACTCCAGCGCGTGGCCGCTACAGCGCTGCCTGCGCGCAATTCGGCGCTGCCGCAACGGGTGGCAGAGAGTTTGTCGGCATACGCACACGAACACGAACAAACCAGCGACGAAACCGAGACGTACGCTACAAATACGCGCGCATAAAACGTCAGCAACAAGAAGAGGCTAAAGGCGCGACACGCTCATCCGGTTTGAGCAGCGCGTCGATGTACCATCCTTGGGCATAACGAATGCCTAGCGATTGCGCGTGCTGCAGCAGCTGCGGGGTTTCAATGCCTTCGGCCACCACGTGTGCACCATGCCTTCGGCTACCACGTGTGCACCATTTTGTTCGGCGCACCGAAGTGTCCAGTCGATCAAGGCATGATCGCTGGAGCGCCTAGATTGCACGAGGCGAATATCCAATTTGATCAAATCAAAAGCAATGTCGCGCAGCACATCAGTGGAGGAATAGCCAGCACCAAAATCATCGATGGCAACGCGCAAGCCCTGCGCACGCAAGTGTTCTATGATAGTTGGCAGCTGGGCATATAAACGCGGATCGCGCCATTCTGTGAGTTCGAGCACCAACCGCGCACGAATCTCTGGGGCAAAAGACAAAATTTGATCGATTAACGATCCATCAAGAAAGTTGATGGCGGTGAGATTGATGGAGGCATAGGCTTGCCTTTGGGGGTGGTGTAGCAGCCAGTGTGCAGCGCCTATTAGGGCGCGGCGCGCTAGTTTGATGCTGTCATGGGAATGAATGACATGAGGGATCCAGTGCTTGGAAGGCAAAATGTAGCGCCGCATTGTGGATCCTTGCAGGTATAGGCGCGCTAGAAATTCATAGCCGCTTGGACACATGGATTGCAGTTCGGCAATAGGCTGACGCTCAAAACCGATGCGGTCGTCGTGTATGGCGCCCCGAAACGCAGACAGGGCCTGACGACGGTGTAATTGATCACACGACAGAGGTTCTGTGGAATGCAACAGTCGTGCAGCCAGCGCGGTTTCTTGCAACACGTGCAGCAGAGCCGCGTCCACGGCTTTGTCGTATTCGTCGAGCCGCAGGTATGCCACATAAACATCGTGGTGTAATGCAATGCTTAGGTCGTTCTGCAATGATGCGCACAACCCTACAGGGGTGTTCGACTTGTCGATACGTAGCCACAAGCCTTGCTTGTCGATTTGCAGCGAATGCGGTATGTTTTGGCGCTGCAGCCAGTCCTGACACAAGGTGGCCAATCGCGTTGAGTGTTGGCGCCCTTCTGTGGGCAACAACACGCGCACAATCAGCTCGGCGCCTTGTTCAATGACGGAATCGAGAAAATCCTGGCTGGCCGCTTCCGCGTGCTCGCTGTCTAAGAGACGGTGGGCCTGAGTCTGAACCGATGTCGAGAACGTCATTGTGTGTGACGGCTGGGTGGAAGAAGATAGTTCAGAAACAAACTCAATGATAGCTCATTCATTATCACCACAACACGGCAGAGCCTCAACAGTTTACGGTTGCCCACAGAAAAATCTGCGGCGGCACCCATCGTGTGGCCGCAGAGCCGTGTGGTTATACAATGCGGGCAGCAACACGGCAGAGCCTCAACAGTTTACGGCTGCCCACAGAAAAATCTGCGGCGGCACCCATCGTGTGGCCGCAGAGCCGTGTGGTTATACAATGCGGGCAGCGCCGGGGGTGTCTGATGGCCCCCCGGTCGCCACAGACCACCAGACTTACCACTTGCCTCATCCTCAGGAGAAAGAGCATGAGTCCCATGCATTGCGCTGCGACTTTTTTGCGTCGATTACTCGATCCCGAAGACCTTGGCTGGAACGTTACCCCGGAGGTGCGCACAGGCGTGCGCCAAGTGTTGAGCGCAATTCAGTTCGACGCGCGGCGACTCTATATTGCAGGCCCCATGACAGGGCTGCCCGAGTACAACTACCCCGCATTTCGCCAGACTGCCGCAGCGCTGCGCGCCAGTGGATTCGAGGTTGCGTGTCCCACTGAAAACGGCCTACCTGCTGATGCGCCGTGGATTGACCACATGCGCGTAAACATCAGCCGGTTGCTGACCTGCTCAGCAGTAGCGGTATTGCCCGGTTGGGAGGCCTCACGTGGTGCCCAGATAGAGGTCAATCTGGCGCGTGGCCTGGGCTTGTCTGTGCAACCTGCGCAGGCCTGGATCGAGGCGGCGCGCAAAGAGTTTGTTGCCGACGACGAGGCCGACAACGAAATCGAATTCAATTCGTACGCTCAGCACCAGTCAGGTTGAGCGAACAAGACGCGGCGCCGCAAGCTTGCGGCGTGAGCATCGAACCCAGCCTGGTTAGCCCGTCTGCCACCTGTTGTTCTTCGGGGTGATAATACATGCTGGCAGTTACTACCGCGCTCGAATGCCCCAAAACCCGCGAAGCGTTTTCGAGCGACATTGCGCCTGATTCAATTGCTATTGAGGCGCCGGTGTGACGAAACCAGTGTGGCGAAAGCGCACGCAATGCCACAACCGTTCGCTCACGATCCAGGGCGGATAACTCTGGCAGCATTTCGCCACATACCAAAGCATCAGCCGCGCGTCTGGCAAGACCCGTGACTTCACGGTATATTGTGGCAGGGTCCAAAGGAGCGCCATTGTCTTTTTGTGAGCGGGGACGCAAAGGAAGAATGGCTGCGCGCTCATCATCAGCCGCTGGCAGGCCCGACATTCCAAGAGATTGTCGATACGCAACGAGTGCATCCATTACCCATGGCGCCACCGGCAATGCCTGCTCCTTGTCGCCTTTACGCTGCAAACGCACTGTCCAGCGTCGTCCATCATACCGAAAATCCCCCATACGCAGCGCCGCAATCTCTGCACGTCGTGCCCAAAGGCCAAAAAGCAAACACAGAATCCAGCGCCGACGCACAGCAGCCTGAAGTTCGATGTTGGTTTGGGCTCGCGCGCGATCTGCTTCACAGATTGTCAGCATGGCGTGCAGCGCCGTCAACGGAAAAACCCGATCGGATTGACGTTGTGCGCGAACACTTGCACGTTTGAGACGCCGAACAGGATTGGCTCCGACATACGCCATGCGGGTTTCGGCGTCTGGCCGCAGCCAGAATTCATAAAGCGCGTGCAGAATTGCAATGGCCTGCGATACGCTGCTGCGCTTGAGTGCGCGCGGCAACAGCACACCATCGTTGTCGAGCACAAAGGGTTGCCCAGTCAGGCCTGATGCTACCAGGGCTTCAGTCGGAACAAGCAAACGAGACCAAAGCGCAGGCGCTGCCTTGCCTTGCAAAACGGCCTCATAAGTTGCCACATCGCGTTCAGTGGCATCGCGCAGTAATGTGCTTGTTGGCCGCGCAGGATTGTTGGCGTGAATGAGCGACAAAAATAGGCGCCAGCGTCGCGCCTCTCGCAGATAACTGCGAAATGTATTGCGATTGCGGTGCGATGCCACGGCCAGCCAGCGACCAAGGGCGGCTTCGTCTTCACAAGCCGTGCGCGCACACACGTCGGGATACAAAGCGTCTTCAAGGGTTGTCGGCAATATAGCGTTCATGGCCTATTCGTTATCCATCTACACCTTCTTGACAATAAAGCCGCGCAGACGCAAATTTTTGTGCCATCGACGCCTTAAGGGCAAGATAAGCATCGAAATGAACACGATGGTATACAGCGGCGGGGGTAACCTCGGATTCGAGACTAGCCTTTTCAAGACCACCGACAAACTGCGTGGCAATATAGAGCCCGGCGATTATAAGCATGTCGTGCTGGGTTTGATCTTCCTCAAATATATCTCCGATGCTTTCGAGGCCAAACACCAGGCCTTGCTGGCCGAAGACCCGGCGGCAGCCGAAGATCGCGACAAATACCTGGCCGACAACATCTTCTGGGTGCCGAAGGAGGCCCGCTGGTCGTACCTGCGGGCCAATGCCAAGCGGTCGGAAATCGGCGTGCTGATCGATGAAGCCATGTGTGCCATCGAAAAAGATAACGAATCGCTCAAGGGCGTTTTGCCCAAGGATTATGCCCGCCCCGCACTCAACAAGGTGATGTTGGGCGAGCTGATCGACTTGATTTCCGGCTTTGCGCTAGGCAAGGAAGATTTCGCCTCACGTGACATTCTTGGGCGTGTATACGAGTATTTTCTGGACCAGTTCGCCGGCGCCGAAGGCAAGCGTGGTGGAGAATTTTACACGCCGCGCTCCGTGGTGCGCTTGCTGGTCGAAATGTTGGAACCCTACCGCGGCCGCGTGTACGACCCCTGCTGTGGTTCTGGCGGGATGTTTGTGCAGAGCGAAAAGTTTGTGCGGGAGCACAGCGGCCGCACTGGCGACATTGCGATTTACGGGCAAGAGAGCAACTACACCACCTGGCGGCTCGCCAAGATGAATCTGGCGGTGCGCGGCATCGACGCCGACATCCGTTGGAACAGCGAAGGGAGCTTTCACAAGGACGAACTGCGCGACCTCAAGGCGGACTACATCCTGGCCAACCCGCCGTTCAACATCTCTGACTGGGGCGGCGAGCGCTTGCGTGAAGACGTGCGCTGGAAATTCGGTGTGCCGCCTGTGGGCAACGCCAACTACGCCTGGCTGCAGCACATCCACCACCACCTTGCCCCCAACGGCACGGCGGGCGTGGTGCTGGCCAATGGCTCCATGTCTTCGCAGCAGTCGGGCGAAGGCGAGATCCGCAAGGCGATGATTGAGGCCGACGTGGTGGACTGCATGGTCGCGCTGCCGGGACAATTGTTTTACTCTACGCAGATTCCAGCCTGCCTGTGGTTTTTGGCCCGCAACAAGAACCCGGGCCGTGGCCTGCGCGACCGCCGCGGCCAAGTGCTGTTCATCGATGCGCGCAAGATGGGCATGATGGTAGACCGCACCCGACGCGCACTCACCGATGAAGAAATTCGGAAGATTGCCGGCACCTACCATGCCTGGCGCGGCAAGCAGGGCGCGGGCAAATACCGAGACGCGCCCGGCTTCTGCAAATCCGCCACGCTGGAAGAAATCCGCAAACATGGCTACGTGCTCACACCTGGGCGCTATGTGGGCGCCGCTGCCCAGGCGGACGACGGCGAACCCTTCGCGGAAAAAATGACTCGGCTGGTAGCACAACTTCGCGAGCAGCGGGCCGAAGCCGCCCGGCTCGATGCGGCGATTGCCGCCAACCTGCGGGAACTTGGGTTTTGTTGATTGAGCCCCCGGCGTGTGAATAAGTCCAACATGGCAGCCCATCAAAATATGGATCGGCTTGATCGGGGCTATGCTGGTCGTACCATGACTCCAATGTTTGGAGTTGCGCAATGATGCCATTTTTTCTGCTGCGCGTTGAAAGCCTGCGCGTGAAGAACTTCCGCGTCCTGCGGGATGTCGCGCTGGAACACATCGCACCACTGACCGTGCTGTCACGGGCGAGGCGCCAAAGGCAAGCGATACGCGCATCGAAACACCGCTTTCCGGGCCAGATGTACTCGCGGTGAATACCCTAGGGAAGCTGGCCGAGAACCCGCGCGTGATCGCGCTGCGCAACTTCATCACGGGGTGGCATCTTTCCTGCCTGTCGGCGGCCGCTGTGCACGGCAACCCCAAAGCAGGGGCCGAGGAACGGCTCTCGCCCACGGGCGACAACCTGCCCAATGTCATTCAGTATCTGCATGAACAGCATCCGCAGCGGCTGGAGCAGATTTTTCAAGCCCTGCGGCGGCGCATCCCGTGCATCGAAAAGGTTCAAGCGCAGGTGCTGGCGGACGCAGTTGATCGTGACGACTCACTCGCCGCTTTTACGCAGTTGATCGTGACGACTCACTCGCCGCTTTTCATTGACTCTTTGCGGCCCCAAGACGTATACGTGCTATATCGCGCAGCCGATGGCCATACCCGCGCCCGCCGGGCTGCGGATATACCTGGTATTCAAGACCTCGTCCGCCGCGGAGAAACCCTGGGCAATCTGTGGATGGATGGGTATTTCGATGTCGACACTAACGATTGGCTTGCCTCAGAGGATCGGGCTTGTTTTGAGCGCTGCGTTGAGTATACGGACAGATCCTCTCCATAAACAACGCTGCGTCAAACAAGACGCGGCATGCTAGCGGTGTTACCCTGGCAACAACTCTCAAGCATTCCGGGCATTGGGGTTGTCCGGCTCTTGCAGCCTGATGCCATGGCGACGCAAGTCGCGCAATACATCGTAAATCCGAAAAATTACAAGCAGCACTTCGCATGCTACTCGGGCGGCAATGGCGCTCAGTACGCATACGATCAGGGTCGAAAAAAATCCACTGACAGACCCAAACCGAAAAGCCGTAATGCTGCCGCCGATAAAAATCATCAGCACGCAGAGCTGCAAGATGATATGAATTGCGGTCATAAACCGCGGCGTAATCAGGCTGTCAAGAACAAAGATTTTGCGCATGGCTGAACAGTGATGCGGTGCGATGGTTGACCTATTGGTGTTTATCTTACCCTTGCGGCATCAGCAGTACAAATCAGATTGACGCTGGTGTTGTTGTCTGAAGAAGGGCGCCCCCACCAAAGGCAGGCACAGCAACACGTCAAGCAAAAACGCCTCAGCGTCGGCTGCGTCCGCTTCTGAAAGCGCGGGCAGCTGCGGCGCGTTGCTATTGTCCAGCTCCACGCGCTTGGCGTCTTTCGCCAGTTGCACCAGCCGGGCTTCCAGATACTGCGCGCGGCCTCTGTTGAGGCTTTGGTCCTTACTGGTAAACACCGCTGCATGGGTCCAGAAGTCCTTCTGTTTGGCATGTTGGTCCAGTTGCGGCAACACCGCGTCGCCTTCGCCCACGTAGAGCCGGGGGAGTCGCCCCGGCTCCGCGGCTTCCCACAGCAGATAGACGCCGGCTCGATTGAGTTCGGGCCGCTGCCGCACGTCGGCATACAGTGCGCGCGGAAACACCAAGCCCTGTCCGGTCCAATTGAATTTCTCGATCAAGCGCAACCCCTCTGGGTCCCCCGAGGGAACGAAGATGCGCACCGAAAAAGCTTGAGCTGTGTTCATACTGCGTCCACCTGTGTCGTGCCGGCGCCCGCTGTTTAGCGATCGTTGAATAAGAGCGAAGTTATTTATTCAAACCGCCCAAACGCTTAACAAACCCGGCTTTGTCCAGGCGCGGTTTGTAGCCTTGCGACGAGTGGGATTGGTCCGAGTCTACTGCCGGCCAAAAGGCGCTAGGCAAAAACACCCGCGCCCAAAGGCCTGTTACGTTACTTGTGCCACCTGCGCCGCTTCCAGTGCGCCCGGCGCGCAGATCCGAGATATTCAGTTTAGCCATGGTAGTCTCCAGTGAGTTTAACAACAAGCTTGAGGCGTCTTTAAATTTGTGCGTCTCTCAAGCTGATGATATTATACCCTTCGTGAACATTCACGGAAAATATTGTGAATTATGGCTTAATGGCTTATGGCGGCTGACACCACTGCTCTGCGGCGAC
>Ga0209721_1002178_pt1 | contig 12820 bp, 13 predicted proteins | sample TshhotsprinmetaG_FD_184139 | JGI IMG/M metagenome (GOLD analysis project Ga0209721, IMG submission 184139) | Hot spring microbial communities from South Africa to study Microbial Dark Matter (Phase II) - Tshipise hot spring metaG (SPAdes)... | ecosystem: Environmental > Aquatic > Thermal springs... | reverse complement strand
AGAGAAAAAAATAGGGAAAATTATTACGAAAAGGAAGAAATAGGAGGACATAGAGGATAATTTTAATAAAAAATTGTCTTGAAAAGGGTTAAAATAAATCTGTCAGTTTTCTATCTCTATTTTTGGGGTATACTCAAAATTTGACTGATTTTTTATAAAAATTTTATACTAAAATTTCATAAACTTTCATTGGGAGGCATTATAGAGATGGAAAACAAAGTTTTAAAATTAGGCTTGCCAAAAGGTAGCCTTCAGGAGTCTACTCTTAAACTTTTTAAAAAGGCAGGCTTTAATGTGCATGTCTCCCATAGATCCTATTACCCGATTATAGATGATGAAGAAATATCCTGTATGCTACTTAGAGCCCAAGAGATTCCTATATATGTTGAGGAAGGATACCTTGACTGTGGTTTAACAGGCTATGACTGGTTATTGGAGCAAAATGTTGATGTTGTTGAAGTTGCTGAATTGAAATATGCAAAGGAAGGTTTCAGACCTGTAAGATGGGTTATAGCAGTGCCTGAAGATTCACCAATTAAAACTATTGAGGATCTTCAAGGCAAAAGAATAGCTACAGAATTAATGGGATACACTAAGAGATACCTTAAAGCAAAAGGGATAAAAGCAGATGTGTATTTTTCATGGGGAGCCACAGAGGTAAAGCCACCCTATCTTGCCGATGCAATAGTGGACTTAACAGAAACAGGTAGTTCCCTTAGAGCAAATAAACTTCGGGTTGTAGAGACAATCTTAGAGTCAACAACACGCTTTATTGCTAATAAAAACTCATGGCGTGATGCTTGGAAAAAGAAAAAAATGCAAAATATTGCTATGCTTCTTCAGGGAGCGCTCTTAGCTGAGGAAAAGGTGGGATTAAAAATGAATGTTCCGAAGGATTCACTCAAGAAAGTATTAAGCTTACTAAATTCACTACACTCACCTACAATTTCTCAGTTATATGATGAAAACTGGTATGCCTTAGAGGTTATAATAAATGAAAAGAAGGTGAGAGAGATTTTACCAAAGTTAAAAGATGCAGGAGCTTCTGGTTTCGTAGAATATCCATTGAATAAAGTAATTCCTTAGGGAGGTGATTTTCATGTATGCAGTTATAGAAGCAGGAGGAAAACAGTACAAGGTAAAAGAAGGAGACCTTTTAAAGGTCGATAAACTCAATGTTAAAAGCGGCGATGAAGTTGTCTTTGACAAAGTTTTACTCCTTCAATCCGAGAAGGGATTAAAAATTGGTAATCCCTACATTGAAGGACTGAAAGTTAAAGCAGAAGTTGTAGAAGAAGGGAAAGACAAAAAAGTGCTTGTTTACGGTCCTACTTCAAAAAAGGCTGTGAGAAGACTTAAAGGACACAGACAGTGGTATGCTAAGATAAGAATAAGAGAAATTGTAGGAGGATAAAATGGCACATAAAAAAGGTGTTGGAAGCTCCCGTAACGGGAGAGATAGCAAAGCAAAAAGACTCGGTGTGAAAAGATTCGGTGGTCAAATAGTTAAGGCAGGAAACATTCTTGTTAGACAAAGGGGGACAAAGTTTCATCCAGGAGCTAATGTGGGCGTTGGTTCTGATTATACCCTTTATGCTCTGATTGATGGAGTTGTAAAATTCGAAAGAAAGGATAAACAGAGACTCAAAGTAAGCGTTTATCCAACCACCCAACCCGCCCAGTAAATTATAGCGGGTGGTAAAGGACCACCCGCTTTCATTCATCCATGAAATTCGTTGACTATGTAAAAATATATGTAAAAGCAGGAGATGGTGGAAGAGGCTGTGTAAGTTTTCGTCGTGAAAAGTATGTTCCTAAGGGAGGTCCCGATGGTGGTGACGGAGGAAAGGGTGGCGATGTGATAATAAAAGCCTCAAAGGAATTGCACACTCTCCTTGATCACAAATACCAGAAAACCTACAAAGCACAAAGGGGACAACACGGCAAAGGTAGTAATATGAAAGGTAAAGATGGAGATGATTTATTTATTCTTGTTCCTGTGGGAACTGTTATAAAAGATGGAGAAACTGAAGAGCTACTTGCTGATTTAGACGAGGAAGGCAAAATTTTTGTTGCTGCAAGAGGTGGAAGAGGCGGACTTGGAAATGCCCATTTTGTAAGCCCTACTCATCAGGCTCCTCGTTTTGCTCAGCCTGGCGAGAAAGGTGAGGAAAAATGGATAATTCTTGAGCTCAAACTTATTGCTGATGTTGGACTTATTGGACTGCCCAATGCAGGTAAATCAACCTTTATATCTGTAGTAAGCTCAGCAAGGCCAAAAATTGCTGATTATCCCTTTACAACTTTATCTCCTGTTTTAGGTGTGGTAAAATACAAAGATTACAAAAGTTTTGTAATTGCAGACATTCCTGGTTTAATTGAAGGGGCTCATAGAGGTGCTGGATTGGGACATCAATTTTTAAGGCATGTGGAGAGAACATCGCTGCTTCTTCATCTTGTTGATGTGTCCGATTATCTCGCATCGGATCCTGTTGAAGATTTTGAAAAAATTCAAAAGGAGCTTTCTCTTTATAATCCTGAGTTAATGAAAAAAAAGATGATAGTTGTTGGCACAAAAAAAGATTTAGCCTTTAAAGGAGATCGATTAGAGAGACTTAAGGATTATTGCAAAAAAAAGGGGATTGATTTTTTCTCCATCAGTGCAGTAAAAAAAGAAGGAGTTGATAAAGTAATAGAATACCTTGCAGAAAGAGTATGCACAAAATGAGAATAGTTGTAAAAATAGGAAGTAATCTTTTAACAGATAGCGCAGGTAGAATAAATCACCGAAGAATAGGCTCTCTTGCCGATGAAATTTCTGAATTAACCCATAGTTCAATTGAAGTTGTAATGGTGTCCTCAGGAGCAATTGCATCTGGATTAAGGAAATTAGGACTAAAGAGTAAACCAAAGGAAATTAGAAAAAAGCAGGCTACTGCTGCTGTTGGACAACCTTTACTTATGTGGGTTTATGAGAAGTATTTTTTAAAACATAAAAAACACATAGCTCAGATTCTTCTTACAAGAGATGATCTTAGTGATCGAATTAGGTATATAAATGCAAAAAATACAATCCTTACCCTTCTTGAGATGGGAGTTATACCCATAATTAACGAAAACGATACAGTTGCAACCGACGAAATAAAATTTGGAGACAATGACCAACTTGCAGCGCTCGTATCCGGACTTGTTGAAGCAAATAGATTAATAATCCTTTCTGATGTAGATGGCCTATATACAGGAGACCCTAAAAAGGATCCAAATGCCAAAATAATAAGGCATGTTAAAGAATTTTCAAAGGAAATTGAGACCATAGCAAAACCCACCTCAACAGGATACGGAACAGGAGGAATGTATTCAAAGGTTCTTGCAGCAAAAAAAGCAACTTCTTTTGGCGTTCCTGTTCACATTATAAGCGGAAGAAAAGCCGGTCACATTAAGGCAGTTTTAGAAGGAAAGGAGATTGGCACCTTTTTTGAGCCTGTGAAGGAAAGAGTAACTTCCCGTAAAGGCTGGATTGCCTATGCTACCAGATCTAAGGGAAATCTTTACATTGATGATGGTGCTGTGAAAGCTCTTATAAGAAATGGAAAAAGTCTTTTAGCATCAGGAATTAAAAAGGTAGAAGGAGATTTTGATGTGGGTGATGCGGTTTATTGTATTAACGAACAAGGAGAGAAGATTGCAAAGGGCTTAGTTAATTATTCATCCTGTGAGTTAAAGCTTATAAAGGGTAAAAAATCATCAGAAATTGAAAAAATTCTTGGTTATAAATACTCAGATGAAGTTATTCACCGGGACAATATGGTAATTCTTATGTAGGAGCATTTAATATTAATAAAAATGAAAATTGCTATTGCTCAGATTGATATCGCATGGAGGGATAAAGGCAAAAATTTTCAGAAGACCCATGAATTAGCATATCTGGCATCTAATAACAACTGTGATGTTTTAATCTTACCTGAAACCTTTAACACTGGCTTCTGTTTTGACGAATCCCTGATTGAAGAAGAAGGCGGAGAAACAGAAAATTTTTTGATGGAACTATCAAAAAAGCTTAAGATTAATATTTTAGCTGGTTATCTCCAGCGGATAAATGGTAAAAATAGCAACTGCGTAAAGGTTTTTTCAAAAGATGGTAAGACAGTCACTTCTTATGCAAAAATACACCTTTTTTCTCTTCTCAATGAAGATAAATTCTGCTCTGCAGGAAATTCTCCAGTTACTTTCCAACTTCAAGAATTTAAATGCAGTGTTTTTATTTGCTATGACTTAAGATTTCCCGAAGTTTTTAGAAGTGTTGTTCCTTCAGCAGAGGTATTTTTTATAGTGGCAAATTGGCCTGCCTCAAGACTGGAGCACTGGAGTTGTCTTCTAAAAGCACGTGCTATTGAAAATCAGTGTTATGTTGTTGGTGTAAACAGAGTTGGAGTCGATGGAAATGGAATACAATATGCTGGAAAGTCAGCTGTATATGACCCATTTGGAAAAGCAATAGTTGAAGGAGATAATAGAGAAGGAATTTTATTTTGTGAACTAAACAAAAGAGAGTTAGTCAAAATAAGGAAGAAATTTCCATTTTTAAAGGATAAAAGAGAATTTCTGTTAAAATAATAGATTATTTTTAAGTGGGGGAGGATAAAAGTTGAAATACTTGGTAGTCACTGGAGGTGCAGGATTTATAGGTGCTAATATAGTCAAAACACTCAATGAATTAGGCGAAGAAAGAATTTTAGTAATAGATAACCTCAATACATCTGAAAAATGGAAAAATCTGGTTGATCTATCCTTTGATGATTATGTTCACAAAAACAAATTCATAGAAAAATTAAAGGAAGGGAAATATGAGAATTCAATAAAGGCCATAATTCATTTAGGTGCAAGGAGTTCAACTACAGAAAAAGATGTGGATTTTCTCATGGAAAATAATTACGAATATACAAAAACCCTTGCTCTTTGGGCAGTAGAAAGGGATATAAGGTTTATATATGCCTCCTCTGCTGCAACCTATGGTGATGGTTCTTATGGTTTTTCTGACGATCATTCTCTTATTCAAAAGCTAAGACCACTTAATGCTTACGGATATTCAAAGCAAATTTTTGACGTATGGGCATTAAAAAACAAACTGATTGATAAAATTGTGGGACTTAAATACTTTAATGTTTATGGCCCAAGAGAGTGGCATAAGGGTGATATGCGAAGCATGGTTTTAAAGGCCTATGAAAGCATCAAAAAAGAAGGAAAAATTCGTCTTTTTAAATCCTATAATCCAAAATACAAAGATGGAGAACAACTTAGAGACTTCATTTATGTTAAAGATGCTGTTCAAATGACTCTTTTTTTCTTAGACAAACCACATATAAACGGCATATTTAATGTGGGAACAGGCATACCCCGTTCATGGAATGACCTTGCAAGAGCTGTTTTTTCTGCTTTGAATCTTAAACCAAATATCGAATATATTGATATGCCTGAAGTATTAAGAGGAAAATACCAATATTTCACAAAAGCCCAGATGGAAAAAATAAAATTAGCAGGTTATGAATTGTCTACCCTTTCCTTAGAAGAAGGAGTAAAAGATTATGTGCTAAATCATTTAGAAGCAAAATGATTATCTCTGTAGTAATCGCATGAATAGATAAATTTTACTTAATCTCTCAAGAAGCTCGCATACATAGTAAGCCTCAGTAATTGATTTACCTGTAGCTACTGTTCCATGTTTTGCTAAAATTACCGCTTTCCCTTGTCCCAAACATCTTACGGTCTCATGTGCTAGCTCATCAGACCCTGAAGGAGCATATTTAGCTACCTTAACCTCTCCACCTAAAACTTCCCTCTGTTCATCGAGGATTATTGGAAGTGGACACTCTAATGCTGCAAGGATACAGGCAAAACATGAATGGGCATGAATAATCGCATTAATATCTTTCCTTTCTCTGTAAATGGCTAAATGAAGCTTTTTTTCAGAGGAAGGCTCTTTTTCTCCTTCTATAATATTTCCATCTAAATCTACAAGAACAAGGTCAGAATTTTTCAACTTTTCATAGTATTTAGCTTTAGGAGTTATTAAAAAAGCCTTTTCATTCACTCTCAGACTTAGATTCCCACTAAGCCCTGATACAAAACCTTTTTTATATATTTTTTTTGCAAACTTTACTAATTCTTCTTTTTCTTTTTTCCATTGCATAGTTTTATTATAACCAAATCCAGCGATAATCGTTGGATAAACTATTCTTAAAACCCTTCATATCAGCCATGCACGAAGTTTTACATGTCATCTGGAATATCTTCATCCTTATCACCTGGAGGGTGAAGGTGAAAAAGATCAAAAAGATTAACAATGATGAGAAGGTAAAGATTATTCTTTAACCCGACTTCATCAAATGAAGACACGTTTTATTCTAAAAAAACTAAATATTTCAGAGGCTTATATATTCCTTACCCACTCAATATAGTCTAATAACTTTTACACTTTTCAAACCAAATTTTCTTTTACTTTGTTAACTAATATCAAAATCTCTTACTTTCAAAACATGAATCAAAAAAATGAATACTCTCTCCTTTAATTTATAACCTTAATCCATTGTATTTGCGTATAATTCTTTCTGCTGTGAAGTGTATCACAATTAATAAAAGACTTGATTCTATTAACATTGGTAAAGGATAAAGTGACCTGTGAGGGAGAGAATAAAGGCAGGAAGGGGATCTCTGAGAACATAGCGTATGCGTTTTTGTCACTGCGAGGCCACGAAGTGGCCGTGGCAGTCTCCTCCCTCCTTTAATGTCACTGCGAGGGACTCGATGTCCCGAAGCAGTCTCCTTTTTTGTCACTGCGAGCCTCTCGATGAGGCGAAGCAGTCTCTAAGTAAAGCCTACGAAGAGGCAACGACGAGATCCCTTCGCCTCGCTTGCGCTCCTCGCAATGACTCCTCCTCTACTGTCATTCCGAACGTAGTGAGGAATCTCATTTCGACCAAGTAAGAGAAAAGGCGAGATTGCTTCGCTTAGCTCGCAATGACAGAAGAGAGGTGTCACTGCGAGGGACTCGATGTCCCGAAGCAGTCTCTGGAAAGTCTTGACGAAAAGATTGCAGAGACTGTTCCGAAAAAAGCGAGGAAATCTTACTCCTCGCATTGACAGAGTAAGATCTTCTAATCATAAAGATAGAGGCAAACGTATATGGATTATCAGATCGGCAAAGGAGATAAAGGCAGTTAGACGGAAGCTATTAGTTTATTTTAAAAAATAGCTTAGATTGCATTTAAACCACTTTTAGATGATAACTCGTTAATTTACAAGGGTTTTTAAGTTTCTAATGACAAAGTAGGGTGGCAAATGGATGTAGTTCGCAAGGACAAAAAGCCTTTATAAAAAAGAAAATCTCACAGTGCATAAAAAATATAATTTAAAAAAATAACCATTTTTCGCATTTAATTTTCAATTCATAACCTTCAGGGGATTTTAAAAAAGAAAAATTGTTATAATATGCCTATGCTTAAATCCATCGTTTGGGAAAATAATACTGTGTATATTCTTGACCAAAGGCTTTTACCAGAGCGTCTTGATTATATAGAGTGTACAGAATACGATGATGTAGCCCTTGCAATTAAAAATCTTTCCATTAGGGGAGCACCAGCAATTGGAATAGCAGCTGCTATGGCTGTTGCCCTTGCAGGAACAAGAATTAATGCCAAGACTTCTAAATCATTTCTTGAATCTCTTGAGCCTGTATTTGAAAAACTTCTGAACACAAGACCAACAGCTGTAAACATCAAGTGGGCAGTTGAAAGAATGAAGAGTACTTTAAAGAAAAATCACCATCGTTCTGTGGATGAAATAAGAGAATTGCTAATCAATGAAGCCTGTAATATACAAAAAGAAGACATAGAAATAAACAGAAAAATAGGAGAACATGCCTTAGGCCTTATCAAAGAAGGTTCAACAGTTATGACCTATTGCAATGCAGGTTCACTCGCCACTGGTGGTTATGGAACAGCCACAGCTCCCATGTATCTTGCAAAAGAAAGAGGAATAAAATTCCAAGTAATTGCATGTGAAACAAGGCCTGTTCTTCAAGGAGCAAGAATTACAGCCTTTGAACTCATGAATGCAGGTATTGATGTAACCCTTATACCTGACAATACTGCTGGCGCACTTCTTAGAAACGGTAAGGTTGATTTTGTGATAGTTGGGACTGACAGAACCGTAAGAAACGGAGATGTGGCAAATAAAATTGGCACCTACTCCCTTTCAGTGCTCTGCAGAGAGAATAAAGTACCCTTTTATGTAGCTGCACCTATCTCAAGCATTGATCTTTCAATAAAATCAGGGGAACTTATCCCAATTGAAGAGAGGCCTTCAGAAGAAGTAACAACCATAAAAGGTATCCCTATAGCTCCTAAGGGAGTAAAAGTTATAAACAGAGCATTTGATGTTACACCTGCCAAGTATGTTACTGCTATAATTACTGAAAAAGGTGCCTTTTTACCAAAACATATAAAATATATCCACAATGACGAGAAACTTGAGAGGTTTCGGCTTAAGCTATGAATCTTCAAGAACTCTACAAAACTTATGAAGCTGAGCTTTTTCAAGTTGAGAAAGAGCTCAAAAACATATTTAACTCTGAAGCCACTCTCATACCAACAATTGGTGCCTACATATTAAATTCAGGTGGAAAGAGAATAAGACCCCTTTTTCTCCTTGTGAGTGCTGATCTCGCTGGTTACAGAGAATACAAAAGGGTAATCCTTGCTTCAGTAATTGAAGCTTTGCACACTGCAAGCCTTCTTCATGACGATGTGGTTGATGAAGCAGAGGTACGAAGAGGGAAAAAATCACCAAATAGAGTGTGGGGAAATCAGGTTGTCGTTCTTCTTGGTGACTATCTCTACGCAAAGGCTCTTCATATAAGCGTTACTCAGCAAAGCCTCTCTATAATGGAAGCCCTTTCAAAGGCAACCTACCAAATGGCAGAAGGTGAAATTTTACAGCTAATGCGTGCAGGAGATCCGAACATAACCTATGAAGAATACATAAAGATTATAATCGGAAAGACTGCTGGTCTTATCACAGCAGCATGCCGCATTGCAGGAATTCTTGCTGAGCTTTCAGAAGATAAGATCCAAGCTTTAACCGATTACGGTCAAAATGTGGGAATTGCTTTTCAGATGATTGATGACATACTCGATTATGTGGCAGATGAGAGCGAACTTGGCAAAAAGCTCGGCAAGGATCTTATGGAAGGAAAAATCACCCTTCCCTTAATTGAGCTATTAAAAAAGGCAGTTGAAAAAAATGAAATTATACATATTATTACTTCAAAAAACCTCTCAGAGGAAAATCTGTCTCGAATCTTAGAATACTTAGATAAATATGACTGCATAAACTCCTCAATGAAAATAGCTCAAAGCCATGTCAATCAAGCTAAAGAATCCCTCTCTGTTTTCCCAGACTCACCTGAAAAAAGGACTCTTTACCGAATCTCAGACTACATTCTTGAAAGGAGAAGGTAAATGGCCCTAATACTGGTAACCAATGACGATGGATTTTTCTCAAAGGGAATCCAAACCCTTGCAGATGCCCTAAAGGAACTCGGGGAAGTATATATAGTAGCTCCCGATAGAGACCGCTCTGCAGTAAGTCATGCACTAACGATGCACAGACCTCTTCGTGTGGACCTGATAAAGGAAAACTGTTACAGCGTAAACGGAACGCCAACAGACTGCGTTGTTTTAGGAGTGAAAAAACTCTTACCCCGGACTCCAGACATCGTGGTCTCTGGAATAAACAAAGGAGCTAATCTTGGCGAGGATGTGACTTATTCAGGGACCGTATCAGCGGCAATAGAAGGCACTATTCTTGGTGTGCCTTCCTTTGCCATATCCATTGTTGGCGATAGACCCTTTAAATACGAAACAGCTAGCCACTTTGCCATTAGAATTGCAAAATTCATACTTGAAAAGGGACTCCCTGAAAACACCCTTTTAAATGTTAATGTACCAAACAGAGCATTAACAGAAATTGAAGGAATAAGGGTTACTATTCAGGGTAAGCGCTCATATGAAAACTCAATCCACGAAATCTATTCACCATGGGGTGAAAAACAGTACTGGATTGGAGGAGGAGTTGTATCCTGGCAAAAAATGGATAATACAGACATCCACGCAATCACAGAAAACTATGTTTCTGTAACACCTCTTCACATAGACCTTACAAACTATGAAGCAATAAACTTCCTCATAAAAAATGAAATCGAGAAGAAAATATGATGTGCTAATCGTTGGTGCCGGTCCTGCTGGAATATTTGCTGCCCTCGAAATAACAACTCACTCAAATCTCAGCGTGGCATTAGTTGAAAAAGGTAAAAGCATTGAAAAAAGAAAATGCCCATTGGAAAGTTCAAAAAAGTGTCTTCACTGCATCCCTTGCGACATTGTTAGCGGATGGGGAGGAGCAGGAGCATATAGTGATGGTAAACTAAATCTAACACCAGATATAGGAGGCTTCTTACATGAGTACATTGGCAGAGAAAAACTCATCGAACTGATTGACTATGTGGATAAAATTTATGTTCGCTTCGGCGCACCAAAAGAGGTTTATGAGCCAGACAAAGACACTATTGATAACATAAGAGCAAGAGCAACAATGGGAAGACTTCTTTTTATTCCTAGTATAATAAGGCATATTGGTACAGAAAGATGTGTAGAGGTACTTAAAAGACTTAAAGAAACTCTAGCTGAAAGAATTCATCTAATTTTTTCCAAAGAGGCAGAAAGGATAATTACCGAAAATGGAAAAGCAACCGGAGTTTTACTCTCCAGTGGAGAAATACTTAAAGGGAAATACATAGTCCTTGCACCCGGAAGAAGTGGAAGCCAGTGGTTAAGCGAGGAGGCTCGCAGATTGAATCTCCATACGCAGCTTAATCCTGTTGATATAGGAGTAAGAGTTGAAATTCCTGCATCCATCTCTGAAGAACTCACAAAGGTATGCTATGAACCCAAGTTTGTTTACTACTCCCAGACCTTCGATGATTTAGTGAGAACCTTTTGCGTAAATCCTCATGGTGTTGTTGTAAGGGAAAACATAAACGGTATCTGGACAGTTAATGGTCATAGTTTTGCAAATAGAAAGACCGATAACACCAACTTTGCGATCCTGTCAAGTACCTATTTCACCGAACCTTTTAAGGAACCAATACTCTATGGACAAAGTATAGCAAAACTGGCAAATTTTCTTGGTCAGGGAGTGCTTGTCCAGAGACTTGGAGACCTAAAGCGTGGTAGACGTTCAACAAAGGAGAGAATCCTTAGAAACACAATCCAGCCAACACTTAAAGACTCAACTCCAGGAGACCTAAGCTTTGTGCTTCCTTATCGATATCTTGTAAATATTACTGAGATGCTTGAAGCCCTTGACTACTTAATGCCTGGAATAAATGACCCCCATACCCTTCTCTATGGAGTTGAGATAAAGCTTTACAGTATGAGGCTCAAACTTACAGCATGCCTTGAAACAGAAATAGAGAATCTCTTTGCTGCTGGTGACGGAGCAGGAGTATCAAGAGGCTTGATTCAGGCTTCAGTATCTGGTATTCTTGTAGGGAGGGAAATCTTGAGGAGACATGGATAGATACGAGAAACTTAGATACTGGATGGTTGAATCCCAGATTATTGAAAGGGGAATTAGAGATCCACGAGTAATCGAGGCAATGAAAAAGGTTCCCAGACACCTATTTGTGCCAGAGGATATTGTTGACAGTGCTTACGATGACAGAGCTCTTCCAATCGGACATGGACAGACAATCTCTCAGCCTTACATTGTAGCTCTCATGACCGAACTATTGGAGTTAAAAGGAGATGAAAAAGTCCTTGAAATTGGCACAGGCTCTGGCTATCAAGCAGCAGTGCTTGGAGAACTTGCAAAGGAAGTCCATACCATTGAAAGAATAGAAGAACTTGCTGAAGGTGCTAAAGAAATTCTTAAAAACCTTGGTTATAAAAACATAGTAGTGCACATAAGAGATGGCACAGAAGGACTTCCCGAGCATGGACCCTACGATAGAATAATCATCACCGCAGCCACACCTGATATTCCTCCACCCCTTATCTCCCAGCTTAAAGAAGGAGGAATTATTATTGCACCTGTTGGCGAAAGGTGGTCTCAGCACATATTAAAAGCGTTCAAGAAGGGCGAAACCCTCGAAAGACATTACCTTATACCCGTTGCCTTTGTCCCTCTAATTGGAAAATTCGGCTGGCAGGAGAGTTGATTTTTTGCTGCAATTTTTGCCTTTTTATCTGGATTTCAGGCTATTATCGAGATATTTGCCTCTTTCGAGCGCCTCACAGTTTGCTAAAATTTTTGTGGTGATGAACATATCTCACTTAAATCATCGCAACAAGAGAGATTCATCACTTAGTTCTGAAAAGACTTTGCAATCTTTACCTCTTTTTCATTACGAGTAGCGAGATTCCTCACTTCGTTCGGAACTGGCTCCGCAATCTCGTCTTTCCCTCCCTTCAGTCAGTGCCCCCTCTTTTCCGTCATTACGATCCTTTTTTTCGTCATTTCCAGCCCCCTCTTTATGTCATTGCTAACCCCTCTTTCTGTCATTGCGAGGAGCGTAAGCGACGAAGCAATCTCGCTTTTTCGTCATTGCGAGCGCCAGCAAAGCAATCTCGTCTTTAACCCAACTTCATCAAAAATAACCCCGAAATTTTAAGAAAAACCTTATATTTCAATAAGTTAGCTATTTCTAATCTTATAAATGTAGTCTAATTTATTGCATATTTACTTATTTCTTAAGCCATTTATT
>Ga0209721_1002166_pt1 | contig 12866 bp, 11 predicted proteins | sample TshhotsprinmetaG_FD_184139 | JGI IMG/M metagenome (GOLD analysis project Ga0209721, IMG submission 184139) | Hot spring microbial communities from South Africa to study Microbial Dark Matter (Phase II) - Tshipise hot spring metaG (SPAdes)... | ecosystem: Environmental > Aquatic > Thermal springs... | reverse complement strand
GGGGGAGAAAAGATGGGGTTTTGCGGGGCGGCGGCTTCGCCGCCGCCCCGCAAAACCCCTCTCTGTCCCCCCTCTCCCCCGCCCGTCAGGGCAAGGGGGAGAGGGGGGTAAGGGGGGTGAGGGGGCTAAAAACCGCCCATTTTGCGCCGCCAAGGCGATAGCCCGTCTGGCCTTTGCCCTTCCAGCGGCCTTTTCCAAGGGCACATCTGTCAATTTTTGTTTATAACTTAAAATTTGCCATTGTCAATCTAATCACTGCTCAGGAGTAACTACCCCTTCGGCAGTTCCCTCAAGAAATGCCAGTACCCGCTCGGCGATTTCGTCGGGGGTGAGGGTGTCGGTCTCCAGGATCAGGTCGGCGTGGGCGCGGGCATGGGAGAGGCGCGCGGTCATCTCCTGCCAGGCGTCAGGGGGAAATCGCTGGTCCAGCCGCCGCTCCGCCACCTCCCGGGAGACGTCCAGATAGACCAGGTGCCGGGGGCGGGTGACCCGCTGCCACATCGCGGGAACGCCGGAGTGCTCCTGGGCAATCTCGCGGGCAGCGATCCCGCGGGCCCGCAGGGCATGCACCAGAGTGCTCTTGCCCGCCCCACACGGTCCGACGATGCCCACTACGGGCTGCCCCTCCCCGAGGCGGAAGACCGTCTTTTCAACCGATCCAGCCAACTCTTCTCTCCCCGTCTCTGGGGTTCCGGGCACGCCGACGCGTTCAGCCGGTGCAGGCGGCTCAGCGCCTCCAGCGGCGCCAGGACGACCAGACAGTCCCCCGCCGCCAGCGCCCGATCGGCGGGCGGATGGAAGTCCACTCCCCCAGAGGTGGAGTGCAGAATGATGGAGAGGTCCAGTTCCTGCTCCACCTCTTCTACCCGCTTGCCCACCAGTGCGGAGTTCGGGTTGACCGTCAGGCGGCTGATGTTGAGCAGGACGTCGTTGAGGTAGAAGGAGTACTCCACGGCGGCGCGGGGGGCGGCGGCAGCCAGGGCAGGGGCCGCCAGCGCCGAGGCGCTGTAGGCAGCGAATCCAAACAGGAGCAGCAGGAAAAAGAGCATCAGGGTGAAACGGAACTGCTGGATCAGCAGCCGGGTATCCCGGAGATAGGCCCGCAGGGTCCGGGAACGGGCGGTCATAGCAGGTACCCCTCCGGGAGGCCCACCTGGACGTGGAGACGGCGCACCCGGTCGCCGTCGTCGGGGTGGACGCAGAGAACCAGGACGCTGATGTCGTCCCGCGGGCGGCCCTCCTCCAGCGCCAGAGCGCGGGCCAGCAATTCATCGGCCATCTGGCGGGCGTTCGGGCCGCGGGCGATGATCTCGCCAATGGCGGCAGGGATGTCCAGCGGTCCGCCCTTGTGCTCGCCCGCCAGCGCCAGCCCGTCGGTGTAGACGACAATCGCCAGTCCCGGTGTCAGGGTCACCTCGGCGATGACAGGCCGGGTGCGGGGGTAGATGCCCACGGGGTGGGAGGGCTCGTCCAGAAGGCGAAGGGTGCCGTCGGGGTTCACCACGACGGTCGGCAGGGGGTTGTTGCGGGAAAGGACGACCGTCCGGGTGGTCAGGTCCACGGAAACGATGTTGAGTGTGGCGGAGACCTTGCCGCCTTTGGAGGTGTAGAGCAGGTCGTGGGCGGCGCGGGCAGCCGCGCCATCCCGTACCCCTTCGGCCATTTCGGCGATGGCCTTGCGCGCGACCAGGTTGCTGATCGCTTTGGCGGCCCGCCCGGAGCCCTGCCCGTCCACCAGCACGAATGAGAACCCGCCATGGGGACGCTCAATCATTTCCAGCGTGTCCCCGCTTTCCTGGCTGGCCCACTTGGGCACTTTGGCGACGGCGACTTCTATGCGCATGGGTTGGGGATTGGGAAATCGGGAAATTGGTAGATTGGGAAATTGGTTGCTGGTGGGATTATAAACCGAAGCGGGGTTTCCTGCAAGGGGTAGAAACTCAGGGGCTTGCGCAGCAAGTCGCCCCGCATGGGAAAGGGGTGGGGTGTGGGGTTTGTGGGGGCGGCGAAGCCGCCCCCACAAACCCCACTTTCCCCCTTTTCACGGGCGCACCATTCCCTTAAAACGATTTACTGCACAAACCCGCGCCAAAATCCTATTTGACACCGAACAGGTGTTCGTTTATAATGAACAAAGAGAAAACCGACCTCGGAGGTAATGGATGAGCGCGTGGGAGCCTTTGACCGAGCGACAGCAGCGCATCCTGGCCTGTATTCGGGATTTTCTCCGGGAGCGCGGTTACCCGCCAACCGTCCGGGACATCGGTCGGGAAGTGGGGATTTCCTCCCCCTCGGCGGTGAAGTACCAGTTAGAACAACTGGAACAGCGGGGATTCATAGAGCGAGACCCGCGGTCTTCCCGCGGGATCCGCCTCTCTGCCTCCGGTGCCCGCCTCCTGGGGTCCGATGACGTTGTTTCCATCCCCATACTGGGCATCATTGCGGCCGGTGAGCCGATCCCGGTCCCGGATTTCTCTCTGCGGGACGTCGGGGACACTATTGAACTGACGCGCGGCATCCTGGGAGATATCCGGGACCTTTACGCCCTGCGCGTTCAGGGGGATTCTATGATAGACGCCCTGATCCACGATGGAGACATCGTCATCATGCGCCACACCCGGCAGGTGGAGAACGGTGAAATGGCTGCCGTGTGGCTGCGGGATCGGGGGGAGACTACCCTGAAACGGGTGTACTGGGAGGGGGGACGGGTTCGCCTCCAGCCCGCCAACCCGACGATGTCCCCCATCTACATAGACGACCCCCGCCAGGTGGAGATTCAGGGCAAAGTGATGATGGTCATCCGGCAGGTGCGCTGAATGGCTGTTCTACAGCCCCAGCGCTTCACGAATTGAGGGGTAATTGTCGTCTGCTATGGCCGGCGGCGGGGACACCGGACGAATGGGGAGCAGGACGGTGAACGTGCTTCCCTGTCCCGGTGCCGACTCCAGCCAGACGCGTCCCCCGTGGGCTTCGGTCAGAGATTTGACGATGGAAAGCCCGACCCCCAGCCCTCCCGCCTGCATGCGCAGCGGGTCCTCAGAGCGGTAGAACCGTTCCCATATCCGCGATTGTTCCTCCACCGGGATGCCGATCCCCGTATCCTGTACCCAGAGACGGCAGAAGCGGGGGGCGGACCCGTCCGGCTCCGGAACCACCGTCACCCCCACCGTTACCCGACCGCCAGGGTAGGTGAACTTGACCGCGTTGCTGATCAGGTTGGTTAAGACCTGGCGGATCCGGAGCGGGTCCACTTCTATGATGGGCAGGTCGTCCGCCACTTCCAGCCGCCATTCCAGTTGCCGGGCTTTCATCTGGGGGACAAAGGACTCCAGGGCCTCGCCGACCAGAAGACCCAGGTCCGTCGGTGCGTAGTTCAGTTCCAGTCGCCCCCGCTCGCTCTCGGCCATCGCGATGAGGTTATTGGCAATCGTGACCAGGCGGCGGGCATTCTCGTGGATAATATTGACGAAAGTGGACTGAGTGGGAGACAGCGTGCCGACCATGCCGCCATAAAGGGCCTCGCTATAGCCCAGGATGGCCGTCAGCGGAGTGCGGAGTTCATGGGAGACGCTGGCGATAAATTCCCGTTTGGATTGCTCCGCCCGAATCTCTCGGGTGACATCGCGCAGCACCGCCACTGTTCCCAGATGTTCCCCAGAGGGAAGATGTACCGGAGCCGCGCTGACGGCGATGTGCTTCCCCTCCAGGTCAAAAAGGACCTGAAGGGGCGGTTGCAGGCTTTCCAGGTTCTCTACCGGCTGATTGGCGATGGACTCCAGGGCTTGCCGGATCGGGCGATCCAGTAATTGATCTCGGGAAACTCCTATAATCCGCTCGGCCGCGGCGTTCAGCAGAATAGCCAGCCCCCCCTCATCGGTGACGATGATCCCTTCAGTAGTGCTCTCCAGGATGGCTTGCCGCAGCGAGGCTTCCCGCGCCTGTTCCTGAAGGGTCTGAGCCAGCCGGGTGACTTCCTTCTCCAGGCGGCGGTAAAGATAGACGTTCTCTATCGCCGCGCCCATCTGGGCGGCAATGGATTCGCACAAGCGGGCATCCCGGGTTTCAAAGGGAGCGGGATGGTGGTCGTTGATCACAATCAGGACGCCCGCCACCCGGTCCCGGTGCACCATAGGCTGGATGATAGTCGGCCCGCCCCGCGTACTCTGCACGAGGTCGTACAGGGCCCGCAATTCCGGTTGGGGCTGGCGCGGATGCAGGATCAGATGCCGACGCCGCCGTAGCGCATGGGCCAGCAAAGAATACCGATTCAGCGGGACATCCACCGTCTCGGGCAACATCAGGTGGCCTGCGGGGGATGTGTACAGAGTTGTCAGGCGCAATGTCTGTATTTCCTCTTCGGAGGGACTGGCGCTTTCCTGGGGAGGTCGCAGCAGGATGGCTACCCGGTCGGCATCCAGTGCCTGAGCAATGTTTTCCGCTACTTGTTTCAGGACCCGCTCCAGTTCCAGCGACTCGCTCAGCGTCCGCCCTGCTTCCAGCAGCGAGAACAGTTCTCTCGTCTGCTGGAGAGAGCGCTCGCTCAACATTTGCAATTCCTGCCGGTAAGCCCAGAGGTCCTGAAGCGCTGCCCGATACACGACGACAGAGATGAGGGGATAACCGAAAAGGTTGATCATTCGCCCCAATCCTGCCTGGTCTATCATCACCAGGCCATTGCCCAGGGCGATGATGAGGAACGCGATACCGGGCAATAAAGACCCGACCTCTCGGCGCCGCCAGATGAGCAACAGACCGCTCAGCAGAGCCAGCAAAGTCGCCCACAGATCCCAGAGAAACTGCTGCCAGAATGCCGAGTATTCAAAAAAGGGGACTGCCTGAACCAGGGGGTACCAGAGGGGAAAGAACACCAGAGTGGCCCCCCCAATTGCCGCCAGGTTGACAAACAGGAACCATCGTCCTCCCCGGCGCCCGATGAGGGGGGCCAGGAAAGCCCAGCCCATAATGACCAGGCTGGCAACTTCCAGAGCGTAGAGAAGGGGGGACAGGAGGGCATGTCCTTGAGGCCCGAGAGCCAATAACGGAAGTCGCAGGATCAGGATGAAGAGGAACGCGTAGAGGAAACGCCGTTGATCGGGGTTGCGCGTGTGACGGTATTCTATCAGCGCGATACCTGCCGCTCCCTCCAGAGCCAGAAGGATCAGCAAGTGATATATGAAAGTGCCCGGCCCGGTGCTGAGCAAATTGTAGATGGGGCCCAAAATGCCCATAAACCTCCTTCCCGATCAGAAAGGCGCCGATAGAGGCGTCGGAGTAAACGTTGGAGTGACAGTGATCTGGGGCGTGCGCGGTGTGAAAGAGATCACCAGACTAACGGTCAAACTGAGTACGACCAGAATGCTGATAATGAGAAATGCCCGCTGGTTGCGAGAGATCCGGTTTTTCCTGCGACTCATTGTCATCCACTCACACAGAATTGCTGGCAGGGAAAAGGGTGCTTATGTATTATAATCCCATTCTATTCACAGGGCAATTGGATTGGGTGTCAGATGTGTTTCCGTTTTGGGGCAAACTTCCGCGCAGGCCCTTGCGGGTTTGTGCAGCAAATCCCTTTCGGAGAGCGGTATCTCTGTGAAAAAGGGGATGGGGTTTGTGGGGGCGGCGAAGCCGCCTCCACAAACCCCACACCCCACCCCTTGCATGGGTAAGTGTTTTTTCACCCCCAGGAGCGAGAGGCAAAAAATCTATTTCCTCCCTGCCTTGTCGCGGGCAATATCGCGCTTTCGCCTGACGAAAACGGTTAGATTGACAATGGCAGATTCTAAATTATAATGACAAACTATGGGTTAAAAGTATAAATGGTATTACCCAATTCGGCTTCCGACCGAAAGAGGTCCCCTGGTGAGCCGAAAGAGATCGGGCCCCACCCCCCTGCCCCCCTCCCCGTTGAGGGCGGACGGATCGTCCGCCCCTACCGCCGCACGGGGAGGGGGGAGAAAAGATGGGGTTTTGCGGGGCGGCGGCGAAGCCGCCGCCCCGCAAAACCCCTCTCTGTCCCCCCTCTCCCCTGCCCGTCAGAGCAAGGGGGAGAGGGGGGTAAGGGGGGTGAGGGGGCTGAAAACCGCCCATTTTGCGCCGCCAAGGCGATAGCCCGTTGGCTTTTGCCCTTTCAGCGGCCTTTTCCAGGGGCGCAGCTGCTAATTTTTGTTTATAACTTAAAATTTGCCATTGTCAATTTAGGCTGAGTTCAATGCGTCAATTTAAGATTCCAGCGACTGAAAGTCGCCCCTGGAGGGCCTTCGGCCGACGGTCGGCCTTCGCTGACCGCTCCTCAGCGTCCCCGCAAGGGGGACGATAGGCGCGCAGCGCCACCAAGCCGCAGGTTTCAACCTGACGGCAAAAAGGGAAGTCGCCCCTGGAGGGCCTTCGGCCGACGGTCCGGCCTTCGCCGACCGTTCCTCAACATCCCCGCAGGGGGACGATAGGCGCGCAGCGCCCAAAAGCCGCGGGTTTCAACATGACGGCAAAAGAGGATCGGCGATCGCTATATGCCCCCGATTGCTGCAAATCCTCATTGCGGCCGTTTGACAGTTCTTCCCATTGATGCTAAACTCTCCCTGCAGCACTGCGCAGCGATCCATTCCCCAAACAAGGAGGCTCCGATGCGTCTGGACTACAAAAAGGTCTTCCTCATCGGTTTCGGCTTCTTCGCTACCAGTGTGATGTGGGCCGTCTACAACACCTACGTGCCCATCTTCCTCCAGGCCGGTGACCCCACCTTTGACAGGAAACTGGCGGTGCAGACCCTCGGCTTCGGCCTGAGCGCCACCCTCACCGGCTTCATTATGACGTTGGATAACATCGCCGCCTTCTTCATCCAGCCGATTATGGGGGCGATCAGCGACCGAACCTACACCCGCATCGGCCGCCGGATGCCCTACATTATCACCTGCGCCCCCATCGCTGTGCTGGCTTTCATCCTCATCCCTCTGGCCCCGATGATGATCCCGCCGGAACTGAACGGACAACTGGACAAGTTGGGCGGGTTGTTCGCCTTCTTCGTCGTCGCCCTGGGGGTGATGCTGCTGGCGATGGCGGTCTTTCGGACCCCCGTCATCGCCCTGATGCCGGACCTGGTGCCCTCGCCCCTGCGCTCCAAAGCCAACGGGGTGATCAACCTGATGGGCGGTCTCGGCGGTATCCTGGCGTTTCTCATCGGCGGGATCCTCTACCAGATTTACCGCCCGCTCCCCTTCTGGTTCGGCGGCGCGCTGACCCTCATCGCGGTCGCCATCCTGTTCTGGAAGGTGAAAGAGCCGAAGGAACTGGTAGAGGCTGCCCGCCACGAAGAGGGCCTGGGCGTCTTCCGGGGATTGCGCAACATCCCGCGGGAGAACGTCCGCAGTTTGACCTTCCTCATCCTGGCGATTTTCTTCTGGTTCGTCGGCTACAACGCCGTGGAGACGTTCTTCAGTTCCTACGGCGTCTCCGTGCTGGGGGTCAGTGAGGGGACTGCCGGGATGATCCTCAGTGTGGCCTACGTCACGTTCATCCTGTTCTCCATCCCCAGCGGGATTATCGCCACGCGCATCGGTCGCAAGCGCACCATCCTCATCGGCCTGGTCGTATTCACCATTGTCCTGGTTATCGCCTTTTTCGCCCCCATCGTTCCGGTGATTATCGGCCTGCTGGCGGTGGGCGGCATCGCCTGGTCGCTGGTCAACATCAACAGTTTGCCTATGGTGGTGGACACGTCCACCTCGGAGGAGGTGCTGGGGACCTACACGGGGCTCTATTATGTGGCGGGGACGCTGGCGGCGGTGGTGGGGCCCATCCTGAACGGCTGGGTGATTGACCTGACCGGGCGCAACTACAACATGATTTTCCTGGTCACTCCAGCGTTCTTCGTTCTGGCAATTCTGAGTATGCTGGGGGTGACGAAGGGCGAGGCGAAGACGACCGCATAACGCCCAGTTGGGCCAGTATCATCCCCGCCAGCATCAGCCCGCAGCCGACGATCTGGACCGGGGTCAGGCGTTCGTCCAGCAGCAGCCAGCCGAACAGGGCGGCAAAGACGGCTTCCAGGCTCATAATGATCGCCGCGTCGGTAGGAGGCGCGTGGCGCTGGGCCACGTTCTGGAGCGTATATCCGACCCCGATGGAGAAGACCGCGGTGTAGAGGACGGCCCACCATGCGCCGGGGAGTGCCACCAGCGTGTCGCGGCCCAGGGTGAGGCCCAGGGGGAGGTTGAAAAGCCCGCAGGCCACGTACTGGACGACCGCCAGCCGCAGCGGGTCGGCCCAGAGGACCAGTTGCCCGATCAGGATGACGTGCAAGGCGAGGAGCGCGGCCGCAACCAGCACCAGGCTGTCGCCAGGGGCGAGAGTCAGTTGGCCCTCGGCGCTGAGCAGGAAAAGGCCCACCGCGGCGATGACGGACGCACCCCATGCGGCCCAGCCGGGCCGCTGTCGCCAGACGGCCGTCAGCAAGAACGGCACCAGGACCACGTAGAGGCCGGTGATGAAGCCTGCTTTGCCGGCCGTGGTGAGGGCCAACCCCATCTGCTGAAAGGCAGAGGCCGCAAACAGGACCAGTCCGGCCAGAATTCCGCCCCCGATTTCCCGACGGGAGAGTCTCCCCATTCTGCGACCGATGACCGCGATGACCGGGAGCGCTCCCAGGAGGAAGCGCAGGCCGTTGAACAGGAACGGGTCCAGCGACGCCGCGGCGATTTTGCAGGGGACAAAGGCGCTGCCCCAGAACAGGGCGGTGGTCAGCAACAACAGGTCGGCGGTCAGGCGGTACTTGGGGGATTTCTGAACCATATAGAGAGGGGAGGGTGCCGGGCACGCTGGAAGTGCCCGGCACCTTTGTTATTGAGATTTATTTGGCGTAATCCACCGCGCGGGTCTCGCGGATCACCGTCACCTTGATCTGACCCGGGTACTCCATCGCCTCCTCTATTTTGCGGGCGATGTCGCGGGATAACTGGATGGCGCCCAGGTCGTCTATCTCCTCCGGCTTGACGATGATGCGCACTTCCCGCCCGGCCTGGATGGCGAAGGACTCCGAGACGCCGGGGAAGGAGGAGGCGACTTCCTCCAGGGCGCGGATGCGCTTGATGTACTGCTCCAGGCTCTCCCGGCGGGCGCCGGGGCGGGCGCCGGAGATGGCATCGGCGACCTCCACGATGATCGCCTCCAGGCTCTGCTGTTCCGCCTCGTGGTGGTGGGCCTCAATGCAGTGGATCACCTCTTCCGGCACGCCGTACCGCCGGGCGATTTCGGCGCCGATGAGGGCGTGTGTGCCCTCTACCTCAAAGTCCACCGCCTTGCCGATGTCGTGGAGCAGTCCCCCCAGGCGGGCCACTTCCACATTCGCCCCCAGTTCCGCGGCCAGCATCGCCGCCAGTTTCGCCGTCTCAATGGTGTGGAGATGCTGGTTCTGCCCGTAACTGGTGCGGAAGCGAAGTTTCCCCAACAGGGTGACCAGTTCGGGATGAAGACCTGCCACGCCTGTCTCGTAGATGGCCTGCTCTCCGGCCTCACGGATGAGTTGGTCCACTTCCTTCTGGGCATCGGCCAGCACTTTCTCAATCCGGCCGGGGTGGATGCGGCCGTCGGTGATCAGCCGTTCCATGGCCCGGCGGGCCACCTCCCGCCGCACCGGGTCAAAGCAGGAGATGGTGATGGTCTCCGGCGTGTCGTCCACCACCACGTCCACCCCGGCGATCTGCTCAAAGGTGCGGATGTTCCGCCCGCCGCGCCCGATGATACGGCCTTTCATCTCGTCGGAGGGGAGGTCCACCGAAGAGACGGTTAGTTCGGCCACCTGTTCGCTGGCCATTCGCTGGATGACGTTGGCGAGGATTTTGCGCGCCCGCCGTTCGCCCTCATCCCGGGCCTCCTGTTCAATCTCGCGGATGACGCGCGCCATATCCTGGCGGGTGCCCTCGGCGACCAGGTTCAGCAGTTCCTGGCGGGCCTCCTCCTGGGTCATCCGGGCGACTTCCTCCAGGGCCCGGGTGCGCTCTTCCTGGAGCCGTTCCAGTTCGTTGCGCTGACGGTCCAGCGCGCTCTGTCGCTTGTTCAGCATCTGCTCGCGCTTATCCAGTGCTTCCTGGCGTTGGTCCAGTTTCTCCCGTCGCTGCTGGAGCCGTTCCTCCTCCCGGCGCAGGTTGTTGCGCCAGCGGTCTATCTCCGCCTGCGCCTCGTTCCGAATTTGCATCGCTTGATCCCGGGCGGCCAGAACTGTCTTCTGCGCCTCGCCGGTTGCTTCTTCCAGGATGCGCTGGGCCTGTTCCTGCGCCTGGCGCAGGATGCTCCCTTTACGGGAAGATGCAAACCAGTATCCCGCTCCAATGCCAATTCCGATGGCTACGACCAATCCGACAATCCAGAGTAACGTTTCCATAACCTGTTATTCCTCTTCCGAAGATGTAGCGGGGCGGGAATCGGCCACGGCCCGCAGGACGATGGGCTGTACAACTCCGTAGGAGAAGCCCCGCCGAAGGAGATAGTCCGTCAGGCGGCGGCGAAGAACGTCCGGAGAGAGCCCCCGCAGTTTCCGGAGGGCCATTTCCGCCGCGCGGGTTGCGGCCTCTTCTTCGTCGTACTCGGCCAGGGCTTCTTCTATGGCCGACTCATCCACCCCTTTCTGGTAAAGTTCCTGGCGGAGGGCCATCGCCCCCCGTGGGTTGTGCTGGAGACGGTTCTGAATCCAGTAGCGGGCGAACTCCCCATCGTCCACCAGCCCGCTCCGGCGCATCCGCTCTATGGCGGCGGCGACCGTCTCCTCATCGTACTTTTCCGCCAGCCGCTGCCGCAGTTCCGCCTCGCTGCGGGGGCGGTAGGAGAGCAGGTCCAGGGCCCGGTCGGCGGCCCGCTCGGCGGAGTCCCGCTGCCGGAGGCGGGCGATTTCTTCATCGGAGAGGACCTGCCCCACCCGCAGGCGGGCCGCCTCTATAGCCGCCAGTCCGAAGGCAAAGCGGCCGTCCAGGTAGACGTTGACCCGGTTGCGGTTCCGTTTCTGGACTTTCAGGGCTGTGATTTGTCCGCCCATAGAAACAAAACGCGCCGTGGCAGATGACCACGGCGGGCGCTTTTCCACCGTCCCCGATCCGCAGATGGGGTATGGCAATAGACGCGGCCAAAAGGGGAGATTTCTACCCTGCGCGCTCTACCCCGTTGACCATGCAGCAATCTGCGTCCATGACGCCGTTCTCAAGAGTGCTGATGCAATCCCGAAAATCCCACCTGTCGGATTGGACGACAGGATGATGCGCCTCGCCGTGGCCCGGATCAGGTTACGCCGGTTCTATGTCCTCGGTTACCAGGGAAGGAGGGGCTTCCATTGCCTTTTCCCGGATCATCCGCTCCAGTTCCATAGCGATGTCCGGATGATCCCGCAAATATTGCTTGGCGTTCTCCCGCCCCTGGGCGATGTTCTGCCCCTGGTAACTGTAGAAAGAGCCGCGCTTTTCTACGAAGCCGTACTGGACTGCCAGGTCCAGAATGTCCCCCTCCCGGCTGATGCCCTTGCCGTAGATGATGTCAAACTCGGCGACCCGGAAGGGCGGGGCGACTTTGTTTTTGGTCACGCGCACGCGCGTGCGGCTGCCGATGACTTCGCCTTTTTCCTTGATCCCTGTCACCCGGCGGACGTCCAGACGGACGCTGGCGTAGAATTTCAGCGCCCGGCCACCGGTCGTGGTCTCCGAACTGCCGAAAACGACGCCGATCTTCTCCCGCAACTGGTTGGTGAAAATCATTGCTGTGTTGGACTGCTTGATCGCGCCGGAGAGTTTGCGCAGGGCCTGGCTCATCAGCCGGGCCTGGAGGCCGGGGTGGGAATCCCCCATGTCGCCTTCAATCTCGGCGCGCGGGACCAGCGCGGCCACCGAGTCTATCACGATCACATCCACGGCCCCGCTTCGGACGAGGGTCTCGGCGATTTCCAGGGCCTGCTCGCCGGTATCCGGCTGGGCGATGTAGAGGTTGTCCACATCCACGCCGCAGGCTTCCGCATAATCCGGGTCCAGCGCGTGCTCCATGTCAATGTAGGCCGCCACGCCCCCCAACTTCTGGACCTCCGCAACAATATGGAGGGCAAGGGTGGTCTTCCCGGCACCATCGGGGCCGTAGATTTCGGTCACCCGGCCGCGCGGGATGCCGCCCACGCCCAGAGCAATATCCAGCGAAAGGGCCCCGGTGGGGATGACGTCTACCGCCAATTGGGTAGCTTCCCCCAAGCGCATTACTGCACCTTCCCCGAACCGCTTGGTCAACGTCGCCAGCGCGGTTTCCAGTGCCTTTTTCCGTCCTTCGTCCTTCATCAGAATCACCGCCTTAAAGGTGTAACCCGCTGGAATTACCCGGCCCTCCTCGCGTCTTTTCCCGTTGGGGCACGGGGACAACCCTTCATTAGGGCCGGACCTATGGACTTCTCATTTAAGTTTACTACGAAACCGGGGAAAAGGCAAATTGGGTTGAGTCAGTGCTCCCAAAATCGGGGGCGGGCGGCCGAAGGCCGCCCGCCCCGAAACCCCACAAACCCCACTCTCTCTTTTTTCGCGGGCGCGCCGCTCCCCCGAAATGATTTGCTGTACAAGCCCTGCCCGTTCCAGAGAGGGAGGAATTCGGGGCGCAAAAGTACCCCTGGTGTGGCTCGCACAATCCCAGGGGCGATGACGAGGGCGATGAGGAAGCAAAGAAGGCGCGGGGAAATGAAAGTTGCCGGGGATTGGCGGGGTAGAAACCTGCCCCGCCAACCCCGTATTGCCTCGCTGCTTTGCGTTACCTCCAGAGACTCACACCGTATGTGAACAATCGGTTATCGCAGGTTCCTACCCCATATCCGGGTTGAATGGCCCCCTCGCCGATGGTGGCGCTCTGGAATTCCCCGACCA
>Ga0209721_1002165_pt1 | contig 12874 bp, 11 predicted proteins | sample TshhotsprinmetaG_FD_184139 | JGI IMG/M metagenome (GOLD analysis project Ga0209721, IMG submission 184139) | Hot spring microbial communities from South Africa to study Microbial Dark Matter (Phase II) - Tshipise hot spring metaG (SPAdes)... | ecosystem: Environmental > Aquatic > Thermal springs... | reverse complement strand
GGACATAGCGTATCTCCTCGTCAATTCCTAAAAACTTCAGTCTGTTGAGATGGAGGTCTGATGCCCTCCTGAACGCCCCATAAACCTCATATTCTTTTTCAAGAAGCAATTTTGAAAGATAAGCCCCATCCTGCCCTGTAATACCCGTAATAAGACCGATTTTAGACATAAATTTTATCTTCCAAAATACCCAACAAAATTATGGAAACAATGCACTCTTTTAGGTCTCCTGCTTTTATAATAAGCCTTTGGACTTTAGCAAAGTTTCATAAACTTTTTCTGTCTTCTCTACCATCTTTTTAAGACTGAACGACGAGACGACTCTCTTCTTTGCCGACAAACCAATTTCCCTTGCCTTTTCTTTATCTGCAAGAAGTGAGCAAATAGCTTTTGCCAAAGATTCTGGGTCGCACGGTGGAACTAAATAGCCTGTTTCTCCATCTCTAATAACTTCTGGTATCCCGCCTACTTTTGTTGCCACTATAGGACGGGCAGCAGCCATAGACTCTAGGAGCGCAAAAGGAAGCCCTTCTTTTACTGAGGAGAGAACAAAAACATCAAACAGCGGAAGGATCTCTGCCACATCGTCTCGTTGTCCTTTAAAGAGAATACTGGCAGTAAGCCCCAACTTGTCGACCAGTTCTTTTAATTCTTCCCTCTGTTGTCCATCACCAATTATCACAAAAAGAGTTTCAGGAAACGCTTTCTTAACCAATTTTGCAGCCTTAATAAAATACTGTAACCCCTTTGTCGGATAAAAGTTAGCCACTATACCAACAATAATCTTTCTGTCACTTGGTAGCCCTAATTCTTCCCTCTTTTGCCCAAGCTTATACATAATGGAGTTTTTAAAGGCATCTGTATCAAGACCATTGTGGATGGTGATGATTCTGTGTGGCTGGACAATATTATATTTGATGACTGTCTGCCTATCGGCCTCTGTAACAGCAATGATTATATCGGTAAAATACCCTGCTATTCTTTCGGCAATACTAAATACTAGTTTCCTCAGCCACCCCATTGGCTCATTTAAAACAAACCCGTGAGTTGTAAAAAGGACTATAGGAACGCCAGCTAATTTAGCAGCTAATCGTCCAAGAATTCCTGCCTTTGTACTATTAGTATGGACAATATGAAATTTACCTTTTCTGATAACTCGAATAAGTCGGATAAAGGCTAAACAATCTTTCAAGGGGCTAATTTCTCTAACCAGTTCGGGTATCGGGACTACTTCAACGTTCGATTCTTTCAATCGGTTTATGAGTAAACCACCTATACCGCAGGCTACTGTTACTTCATACTTTTCTTTTGTTAATCCATTAGCAAGGTAATAAACATACTTCTGAGCTCCTCCAAATTCAGACTGTGTGATTATATAAAGGATGCTAATTCTTCGCGAAGAATTCATTTCTTATATCTTTTAAAGGTTTGGATATTACCAATTCTACGAATATTACTTCGTATTTTCCTTGGCAATCCTAATAGAATAATTGGACCTATTAAATGAATAATACTAGATGGGGGATAAAGTCCTTTTTTGATAGCCCTAAACCTTAAATAAATGCCCTCTAACAGCATACGACGCTGCCTTTGGGTTGTAATGTTTCTATCGAAAACACGATACATTAACAATGGTTCTTCTATATTTGCAAGTTTATAATGCTCGGCTATTCTAAACCATAACTCATAATCCTCAGAATTTGTAAACAGAGGATTATAGTATCCCACTTCTTCAAACACCTTTTTTCTTATCATTACTGAAGGATGTATAAAACAATTTCTCTTAATTAAATTCTTCCGAATTTCCTTATCGTTTAATGGATAGTTCAAAATACCTTTTATTTTCCCGCTAGAGCTTATGACATACACACCACTACCTACGATTCCAATATCTGGGTGTTGTTCAAGAAATTTAACTTGAGTTTCCAACCTTGTTGGCAAGGCTATATCATCTGCGTCCATTCTGGCAATAAATTCCCCTCTTGAATTAAGAATGCCATTATTCAAAGCCTTGGGAAGGCCTGTATTTATTTGGTTTAATACCCTTATTCTTGTATCAGTAAATTCTTCTAAAATTTTACAAGTATTATCAGTCGAGCCATCATTTACGATGATAAATTCCCAGTCGTTGAATGTTTGGGTAATAATGCTTTCCACAGCCTTTCTAAGATACTGCTCACTGTTATAGACCGACATTACAACGCTTACCTTAGGCATATTTTCTTTACGTCTTTAAAGATTGAATAAATAAAAATTAAAACAGAAACGACCATGGATAAAGAGAAGCTAAAAGCAAGAATTGCCCCATTAGAAAGAACAAAATAATTTACAGCGTATAGATATAGACTACCCACTCCACAAAGAATAGCCAATCCCCACATAAAGGCTAAACTATATGTCGCGAATCCAGAAAATTTTTTATAAACACGCCGTTGATTTTGTTTAAAGTGCAAGGCGGGAACAACACCTATAATAATTGTGGAGCAAATGAATAACACCATACTACCCATGTCCACTAGAAGAGTTGGTGATATATATTCGCTAAATATCCTTGTTATTGATTCAGGTACTCCTTCAAAAAGTGCTCTACTGATAGCAGCCTCTGATTGAGGATCTGACTCAATACGTATTAAATTTATAAATAACCATATAATTATAAGATAAAAACGCAGAAAGCCTTTGATTATAGATGTGGCTCTAATCTGATCAGTAATTTTATACATGAAGAAAGCAGTTAGAATTGTAGCAAACGGGGAATAGATTAGAAATAATCTACTCATATCCAGATCAGGTACTAATATAAAAATCTGCGTTAGAAAAAATATAAATTGATAAGCACAAAAAATGAAAAATAAACTTTTTTGGTTCAAAATTTGCTTCCAATTAATCAAATAACCGACTGTTATAATTAGCCACCAGATGCCATGAAATAATTGACCCTGTCTAGTAAGTTTTTGAATTTTAGTATATTCAAGCCACAGTTCAACATCAGGAACGTAAGCCAGTCTATATTTTAGCAAATCTGTAATATCAAGGATTTTTTCTCCTAAAGCAAAAATTAACAAAAAACAAAAGGAGATAAGAATCGGAGACCATTTTTTTAGGTTGCCTGCACGAATCTTTTGTTTTAAATTGACTACTAACCAATATCCTCCAAATAAGATTGGTATAATAAAAAAATAAACTCTATGACTGAATCCGGCTGACAAATATAATAAGATAAGTAAAGTTCTACTAACTTTTTCGCCATTAATTCTTTTTAAGAAGTAATAGACCCATCCCAAGAAAAAGGTTTCACCCAAAAAATTTTTAAATTGATCACCATGTGTATCCCAAAACACTAAAAAGGAGGTAGTATATAACAAAGTACCAACGAGCGCTATCTTGCATTTATCTTTAAATACATGATTGGCAATAAAAAAAACAAGCAGCGTATTTAAAACACCCATGACAATCCTTAATAATTTCGCCCCTACAACGGGATCAACGCCAAAAAAATTAGAAATATAGTGAAACAATAAGTATGAAAAAGGTTGAATAAGGTATAGCGGTAAATAATAATCCAAAATTGGCAATACATTGCGTTCTACGCGCGATAAATACTCGCAATAAACTTCTCCGAATTCAAATTCATAAGAAAAGAAAAATAGGTGGAAAAATATAGATAATAAAATTACATATAATAAAGCTAATAGTTCATATTTTTCGCCGTGATTAACATGTGTAAATGAAATAACAATACCAATTCCTATCAAAAATAAGATAATTGCTCCAGCCCATTTAAAGAAAAGAAGATAAAAAATCACTAATCCCACAAAAAGGTGAATTTTTTTTCTTCGAGGAATTCTTTTATCCATCTATAGTGCAGAAGCCTTTACTGTATATGTTCTAAGTTCTAAAAACAATCTGCTCTAACACTTGGTTCAGTTTTTCGATAGAAAATTGTTTCTCACATAACTCCCTGGCAGCAAAACCAACCGCTTTTGCAATGTTATAATTATTTAAACAAAATAAAATCTTTTCTTTAATAGCCTCAGGATTTTCCGGTTCCACAAAAAAAACATTTATTCCATCTTTTAAGAATTTGGTTTTTTCACGCCCAGGTGAAGTAATAATTGGGCGAGCCATTGCCATTGCTTGAATCATAGTTGAACTAAATGTTCTATCTCCTCTATCTAAGCCTTTTGCAAAACCGCTGCACCAGACATCAGATATTTGAATATATTTAGGCAATTCATCTGAAAAATGCCCCTTCTCTGGTATTTGCCTTAAATTATTTCCTTTTCTTTTCTCCCAATCAGGCCCTCCAGGGAAAAAAACAAACACAATGTCGTCCATATCTTCCAAGAGTTCAGCGGTTTTGAAGAGATACTCAACCCCATGCCACTTGTGATGCATACCATGGTAAAAAACAACAAACTGGTTTTCTCTTATATTAAGTTCTCTTTTTAAATTACCCACATCCTCATTATATATTGGTTTAAATTTATTGAGGTCTACATTAGGATATATTACCTCTATCTTATTGGAATTAAGGTTATGCATAGTTATTAAATCTTTCTTAAGACTTTCTGAATATGCGATTATTTTATCTGCCAACCAATAGCTTAGAAAATCGAATAAATTGGGATACCATTTTATAACCTCACTGAGAGATACAAATGAATTGATATGCTCAATAATAACTCTTTTTCTCAACAATTTTGCCATAAAGATATAAAAAAGCATTGCTACGTTTGGCGTAAAAAATATCACTTCGCTCCTCCGAAGAGCTAGCAACTCTCTTATAATTTTTTGAGGGGTTAATTTTAATAATTTTTTATACCTAGACCATGTTTCAGGAAATGGTAAAACATAATCCACTTTACACCCTATCTCTTCCAAGTGTTTTGCATATTGCTTCACACGGAAAAGGTGGTCCCCTCTACGCATGTATGTCTTAAAAAAAAGAATGTTCATTTCTTTCTTGGATTTATTCCCGTTTTTTACAAAAAGCAATTTGCTGACCAAAAGGAGAAAAACTTCCAGAATCTATAGAAAATAAATTTATGCCTAATGCACAGAAAATATTTATTAGATAACGTAGTAGAGGTAGTTTGTGAAAAATTTTTCTTTGATATAGGTTATAAAATCTTATTGGCATAAACTCGTTAATAGTTACATGATTAAAAAAAGATTTCAATAGGATACGTAAGGAATTAGGTGTAAATTCATTAACGTGTAAAACATCCCATTTAAAATTAGATTGTTCAATAGGTGTGGTTATGATTAAAATACCACTGTTGCTTAATATTCGACTAATTTCTTTAAGGGCTTGTTCGGGAAAATTTAAGTGCTCAATTACATCACTCATTATAGCCAAATCTATAACATTATTTTTAAAAGGCAAATTATAAATAGATGCGTTTATAAGGATTGGTTTATACCTATATTTGTAATTTTCTAATTTTTCTTTTCCATACCTAAGCCCAGAAAAAGAATAATCAATACTATAAACCTTGAAACCGCTTAAGGCAAGTAGATGAGATAAATAACAGTCGCCACATCCCAAATCTAAAATTTTAGGACTATCTCGGATTTGTGTATAATGTATTTTTTCAAGGGAAAAACACCCTTTCAAATTAAGCACTAACTGATTAACTTTGTGATAACGGGCTGCAAGGACAGGATTGTATAAGCGGATATTAAATCGATTCATTTCTTTCCAATGATATGCCCCTTTCTTCTCGTATTTATCGAAAATTGACATAGCACCTCTTATGCGTGGTTAAAATGCATTATCGATATCATCAATTGATTTGTGTTTACATAAAACAATGTAGATTGTAGAACAGAGGGGAATATATTTATCGAGAAAAATAGATATATGAAGAAGCTTACGGTAAAAAGCAGTGCTCCTTAGTCTCTTGGTTTTTAATATCAATTCTGGTAAGGTTATACAGAAAAAATGAAAGACAAACGAGAATACTCCTCCTAATCTGTATATGGTTATATCTGCTTTCTTAAAAAGTTTTTTCAGACTTTTTGGTGTATACTGACGCCAGCCATGAAATATATATAGGAATAAGGCCCAGAAAGAGGGGAGGGCATAAATTTGATACCCTTTTTCAAATAAATGCTTGGTACATATTTTTATCGCTTTGTGATCATTTTGTATATGTTCGAGGGATGTTAAAGAAACAATGATGTCAAATTTTTTATTTAAATCAAGCATGAGGACATCGGAATGAACGAATTCTGATTTAAAATTAGGTGAACTCAATTGGGCAAAATCAGGGTGATCCGATATATCACACCCTACATATTCTCCATATGCATCAATTTCTGTTAAAATAGACCTAATATAGCCCGAACCACAACCGATATCTAAGACTTTGATAGCTCTATCAGGTAGGTATTTAGGTAATTCTTCCCTTAAAAAAGCATTTAAAAGCGCCCTTGAAGGAGTGAGAGTAGCAATAAAATCGATCTTTTTAGGGTACCAAAACGGTATCCTGACCGGAGGAAAATAACCTAAAATACCAATAACAAAATTTTGAAGGAGGTATTTAATTTTTTCAGCCCTCGTTAGGTTTGGTGCCTTATCTCCACATATTTCTTTCATACTATTTTAATTTTTGGGTCATGCTTTTTTGAGAAAGCAACAGAAGAAGTTCTACTTCTCGTTTTATTAAGTTCCTTATTTCATAATTTTCTTCTACATACTTCCGCGCACCCTGTCCCAATTGTTTGGCTAATTCAGAATTGGTTAATGCCAATTTGAGTTTTAAAGCCATATCCTGAATATCATAAGGGTTAAATAAAAGCCCTGTTTCACCATCGCTAATCAAAGTTCGATTTCCATCACAATCAGAGACAACACAGGGTAACCCCATTGACATTGCCTCTAATAAAACTTTTGGATGTCCTTCATATACACTTGGCAAAACAAATATATTAGCTCTTCTCATAAGATTTGGGAGCTCATTATGTGGAACATAGTCGATAAACTCAGCTTCAAAGCCGTGTGCTGCTTTTTGCAAGGTTTCTTTTAAATGGCCTTTACCCACTAAGATAAGCCTTATATTTAAGCAAGCAGCCTTAATTGCTTCGAATAGCCGAAATAAGTTTTTCTGTTCGCTTAACCTCCCTATAAATAAGATAGTGTAAGTGTTTTTATTTTTAGCTACGAGATTGGAGTTCGGTTTGAACAACTCTGTATCTACCCCATTTGGGATTAGAGTTATCTTCGTCTCAGGAATGTGTTGCATTAGATATTCTTTCAGCTCAACAGTGGTTGTGATAATATGGTCTGAAAAATGAATTCCTGCATGTTCAATGGGAAAAAGAAGTAAGGATTTTATATATTTCCTTTTTAGGTACTCTAATCTTGTCCCACGATAACCATAGGTACTAATTATTGGTGGCAGCCCTAATGGTTTTAAAAATAATAGGGGTATATTTCCTGTAATTTGAAATATGCGGAGCACATTACAGGTACGAATTTCGTCTCTTAGAATTATTGGTAAAATAAAACTATATGCTTTTCCTTTAATTCTTGTCTTGTTTGGGAAAAATCGTATTCTGCTTAATAGGATAGGGTCATCAGTATATTCTTCTATAGTTTCGTCAAAATAGCTGAAGTATCGGATTTCATCAAAAACTTTGGTGTATTCTTTGAAATAATAATTAATTAATCTGGATTCCTGACCCGTTTCTTTTAAATCACGAATACCCCCACCCACAGGAGGTAATAATCCTAAAATCTTTTTAGTTCTGGTATATTTCGTCATTCAATATTATATTTGATATTTGAAACTTTCCCGACCAAGGGGGCTGGGGTTTCTTCCATGCCTTTGTAAAAGGATAAGAGACTGTTTATAATTTCTTGTGCATTAAAATTTTTGAGCACATATTCTTTAGCCCTTTTTCCCATCTGGAGACGTCTTTTATCATCTTTTATTAAGTCCACGATTGCCTTTGCTAAAAGAGAAGAATTGTTTTTCTCAATTAATATACCTGTTACCCTATCAACAATTACCTCAGGTGTCCCGCCTGTATTTGTCCCGATGCAGGGGATTTCAAAAAATGCTGATTCTAATAAAACCCGGCTCAACGGTTCAGGCCAGATGGATGGCAGAACGACAATGTCCGCAATGGCATAAATAGCTAAAACCTTTTCATGGGGGATACTTCCAAGAAATTTAACATTGGTATAAGCTTGGTTTAATTCCCAGTTTCTATCACTTTTTCCAGCAATAATAAACATAACTGTATTATCAACCCTTTTTATTACTTTTGAAATTGCTTCGAAAAATATATGAATTCCCTTCCCAATAGACTGTTTACCAATATACAACACAACTTTTTCTTCACGCAATCCTAGTTCTTGTTTTATCAACTCGATTTCTTCTTCGTTTATTTTTTTCGATAAGGGAGGTAAGGTATATACTACTTTTAGCGGGACATTTCCAACAATACCAGCTTTTTTATATACATCCAAAATGCCTTTAGATACCCCAATGATTCCAGTAAGATTTTTAAGAAGTTTTTTATTTCGTTCACAAATATAATATTGGATTGCTACGGATGCATAAGATTTAAACCTACTAAATAATCTTTTTTTAACATAATTAGAGATATAAAAATTTATACATTTGTTAAATAATCTTTTAAAGCCACAATCCAATGGCACATTATCTTCATAAAATAAGCACATAGCACCAATTGGACAAATTAAACTTGTATCACGGATTGTGAGAAAAGATGGTTTTTTTAACAATTGACTCGCCTTTACAACTGTTCTTAAGACTGAACTGTTTTGGGCATGAAGAATATCTATATTATTTCTCTTGACAAACTTCAAAATTGCTCTAATAAATAACAAATGAAATAATGGAGATATTAACCAAGCCGTTGATATACTGTGCTGTCCAGGTTTAATCTTTGCTGGGAATGGAAAACGGAAAACTTGAATACCATCAATTTCTTCAAAATTTTTTACACCATAATTTGGGGTTACAACAAAAACATTATGTCCATTTTGAACCAGTTCTTTTGCCAGATAAAAAGTACTCCATTCGGCTCCTCCAGGAGTAAAGGGAATAAAATACTCGCAGATAAAGAGAATATTCATAAATCCTATCTTTTCTTCCTGAAAACTGCTCTGAACCCAATACTCTCCTCGGGAAACCTCTTAACAAAATTCCTCTTCCACAGATTCAAGTATTTATATGCAGTTAGAGATATCCCCCCTACTAAATCGATTAAGCCAGCAAAAGGTGTGTCGTGAACAACGGGCATCATTTCTCCTTCGATCTCAAATCCATTTTTCATCAACTCCTCTTTGAGTTCTTTCTCTGTATATTCGATCTTGTGGTCAGGGTCAGAATAATAAGGTAGTCCTACCTTTTTAAGTCTTCTTTTCCACGAAGTGTCTCTATTCGGTGCAGATAGAAGCAATAACCCCTTATCTTTAAGTACTCTTCTGATCTCTTGCAAAGCAATATCCCTTTTGTTCAAATGCTCCAAACAATCGAGAAAAAGAACATTATCAAATTGTCTATCTTCAAAAGGGAACTTCGCCTCAGCACTCGCATGGTAGAATTCTATATTGTTTATACTTTTTTCAGCAGCTAATTTTTCAGCTATTCGTAATTGCCACTTATCGAAGTCGAAACCAACTGCTTTTTTGCAAACCTGAGCCGCTTTCATCGTGTGCACTCCATTTCCACAACCTACATCAAGAACTGTATCATTAGAACCTATATACTTCAAATACCAGTGGTGCTCCGTATTTTCCTCCAGCAAATGCTTAGGATGAATGTATTCACTGCTTTTCCTTGACCACTTTACCAGCCGAATGGATAACCCTTTACATTTAGCATTAAACCAAATAAAACCTTTAAGAAATATCTTATAAAAAATAGCCATGTTTCTTTTTTGAATCGTAATCTCTAATCAGCTTTTCATATATACTACAGACATTTTGAGCTGTCTTTTCCCAGCGAAAGGAATTGTAGATCCTCTTTCTTGCCATTTCTCCCATTTGAGTCCGCAAAAGAGGATTATCCAGAAGAATCTCAATTTTTTGGATAAAATCATTCATATCATTATTTTTACAAAGAAATCCGCATTCTTCGTTTCCAATTACCTCGGGTAATGAACTAGTATTAGTAACAACTACTGGTTTCCCGCAAGCCATTGCTTCTGCAACAGAAAGTCCAAAACCTTCAAGTCCTGAAGTAAATAAAAAAATATCTGCACAATTGATATACTTAACTTTTTCACTTTCTGGAATATAACCTGTAAAATAAACACTATTTTGGATGCCAAGTTTACTACTTTTTTCAATCAAATAGGGCTTAAGTGGCCCTTCACCAGCTATAACCAAGACTAATGATTTTCTACTTTTATATAACCAATGAAATATGTCAAGAAGAAAACTAAGGTTTTTTCTTGGTGTTAGGCTGGATAGAGTCATTAGAACAATCTTATCTTTCCAGCCGAATGTCTCTTTTATATTTATATTTTCTTCTTTTGAAAAATATTTCTCATCGACCCCACAATACACAACTTCAATTTTTTCACCAGATATACAGAGTTCGTCTTGTAATTGTCTTTTTGAAAAAAAACTGACAGTAATTATTCTATCCACAAAATGCAGAACACTTTTATCCAAAACACTTGTCAAAATATCTTTATCTAAATGGTGATGATGCGCAACAATTGGAACTTTAATTTTATAAGCCAATCGACTCCATATACATAATGGACCTATATATCTTACCGAATGAGCTCTCAGAATATCAAAATTATTTTTTCTGTAGATATCTCTAATTATAGGAAGATAGCGCAATGTCGAAAAATATTTATCAAAGGGGAGATTTCTATAGGTCTTTGCTTTGTAAACATTCCATTGAATATTCTTGTCATAAACTTTATTATCTTTTAGTATCAAATAAAGATCATGCCCCATCGAAACGATTCTTTTTAAAAGTTCTCTTTCATATACTTCGCCACCGGAGTTAGATTCATAAGAAACACCGCAATGTGGAGAACATATTTTCATATTCTTGCTACCTTGTACACTGAACGATTTTTAAAATAAAACACAGATGCTAAAATTGAAAAAGTAACGGTACGTATATAAATAGATAAAATAATGCCTTTTAAGTGAAAAACTGGGACAAAAAGAATCATTGACCCAAGGTATATAATCATTGGTATTGTTCTTAAATAAAATTGCTGTCTGGCTTGAGTAGATACACGGAAAAAGATATCAAAAATCGCTCCCGGAAGACCTATGAGAAGGGGGAAAAGAAGGAGCTGTGCTAAATAAATGCTTTTTATATAAGTTCCTGAAAATAAAAATTTGTATATAGGCGGAATTAAAAAAAATAAAAATACAGTGCTAAAAGATATTACTAATATAAAGAGGATTAATCCTTTCTCAGTGTATTGGTAAACCTCAAAACTTCTTTTTGAAGCTAATTTGGGCACAAAAAGCTGACTCAGAATATAGTATATTTGTTTACCTTGCTCTGGAATCAATTTAGCAACGGAAAAAATTGCAAGCGGTTGCGCCCCTAAGAAAAAACCAGCTATGAGGCGATCTAATTTAGCCTCAATAAGAGGAATCGCATCTATCAATGTAATCTTTTTGGCGTAAACCATAGCGTCTTTTTCAATTAACTTATTCGGTTCATATTTCCTCAACACATAGAGAAATAATAACAAATTCACTGTACCAATTGTTAATAAATTGATAAGGATTATCCATGAAAGCTTAAAACCCAGATAAACAGCTAGTAATGTTACCGAAGTAACAACAAGAGTATAAATAATTTGAAAGTGTGAAAACATCTTATATTTTTGTTTACCTATTAAAAAGTGAGACCATCCATCAAAGGAAGCAAAGAATGGAAAACAAAAAGCAGTTATTATCAAAAGAGTAGTTAATTGGCTATTATTCTGGAAAAATCTATAATATTCAGCTAATATTATAATGGCTAGAGAACCTAAGATGCTATAAATAAGTCTTAATTTTGTTCCACTCTTCAGAACGCCTTCATGCCCTCTGGCAACTTCCTGAATAATCACGGTATTAAACCCATGAATGCTGAATGGGGTCATAACTGTGCAAATGGCAATTACTAATAGATATGTCCCATAAGTTTCAGGACTTGCATGGTGAGTCCATACGGAAACAAACAGGAGGTTTATAATAATAGTGATTATGTGTCTCAATAAAAGGTAAAAACCATCTTTACTATGCAATTTAACTAAGTTATAAAAATTGAGCATTTTTATTCTCGTTTTCAAGGAGAAAAAGACTTTCGAGGAGTTAATGGATGCCGATCGCTGCCTGTTCTTCTGTCTTCACTGAATGGGAAGATTAACCTCTATTCCGTAGTTAGAATTTGACCAAAAAAATCGGTAAAAGCCTTCAAAACATAGGCTATATTCTTATTATTTAATCCAGGATAAACTCCAATCCAAAAGGTATTATTTATGATAAAATCCGTATTTTTAAGATCGCCATAGACGTGATATTTTATTTTACATCTTCAAAACTCAAATTCTTAATCCCTTCTTCCAACCCCATCTTTATACTCCATCCTGGCAGTAATCTCCCTTTATTCCACGGTACCATTACCTCACGAGACCTGTAAGGACGTCCTCCCCATTCAATAGGCAATTTTTTACCGATTGCTTTTTCATATGTCTCAACAAGTTCTCTTAATTTTATCGGTTTTCCTGATGAGACAGCATAATCTTCGTAATTCTCCACCTTGCCATTTAGTAGCCTTTCAGCAGCTATCATAAAAGCGTCTATAACATCATCTATATAAACAATATCTATAAGTTGCTCACCAGGGGACATTGCTAAGGG
>Ga0209721_1002164_pt1 | contig 12891 bp, 10 predicted proteins | sample TshhotsprinmetaG_FD_184139 | JGI IMG/M metagenome (GOLD analysis project Ga0209721, IMG submission 184139) | Hot spring microbial communities from South Africa to study Microbial Dark Matter (Phase II) - Tshipise hot spring metaG (SPAdes)... | ecosystem: Environmental > Aquatic > Thermal springs... | reverse complement strand
AGGCGACGGTAAGCGAAATCAAATCCCTTGCTGATTCAGGCGTCAGGTCTCTTTTCTTCTGTGACAGCGAGTTCAACATTGACACGCATAATACTTCACTGTTGCTGGAAGCGATAAAAAGAGAGGGCTTCCCCACCGAGATAACAGGATATTTCCGCCCGGTACCCATGAACGGCCTGATGATGAAATTCCTCAGGGAATCCGGTTTCAGAAAAATAACTTTGTCCGTGAACAGTTGGGACCTATCCCCCGAAAATTCACCATACAAAGAAAATGACGTGGTGAATTTCATAAAGATGGCAAGGCAGGAAGGTATTCGCGTCGCCGTCGATCTCTTGGTTGGGTACCCGGGCGAGACAATCGATTCCGTTTTGAAGGCACTGGAAATTTTGAGAATCGCCGAACCTGATACGGTGGGAGTAAACCCTTATATCAGGATCTATGAGGGAACACCGGCGGTAAGAGACGCGCTGAAGTATGCAGGTCAGGGGGACGGAAAAGTGCTGGGGGAGGTTGAGGGAAACCCAGAGCTTGTAAGACCCGTTTTCTACCTGGGAATCAATCTTTCTAAACTCAAAGATGCAATCGATAAAGACAGCACTTTTGTGCTCGAGGGATCGAGCAAAACAGTCAATTATGAAAGGATTTGATTGAAAGCAATTATCTTTTTTCAAACTAAGGCTACATGGGGTATGTTTCTCCATCCTTGGGGAATTTCTCCCTTTTTAAGTCCGAGCACCATGTATTCCCAGTGCGTCTCGCCGCAAAGATTCAAAACCTCATCCCCACGCTTGATCGTTCCCTCGTAATCAGCAAGGAACCTGTAGTAAGCCGGCGCGGAGAGTAATTTCCCCATGATTTTGACGAGAGGTCCGGGGATTTTCTCGGCAAGGGTGTTGACCATCTCAAGCTCTTCTTTGAAAAGTATCCTGAAAGACCCGCTAATTTCACGCTCAGAGAAGTTAAACTCGAGTCTTCCCGGATACATCTGGAAACCTTGAGAGTCAAATCTGTACTCAGAAACCTCAAACCGAGCGTTCGCAGACTCAAGAACAATTCGGTCATCTATCGCAAGAAATATGACAGGAATCTTGTATTTACCGCATTTTTTCGACGTGCACACATCCGCGAAGATCATGTTAACCCGATCCGTGGCCAGACGCCCCCATACCCAGTGCGAAACATATGCTGGCAGGAAACCGTTGCCCCAGTTGTGGTCATGATAACCCGTTCCGCTTACCTTCCTTTCCTCTCCGTCAACCGTGAGGGTACCTGTTACACTCGCCTTGGGTTGGGCGACAACCCAGCCGAAAACCTGCTTTTTTTCAGGGTCGCCGAAGAGAACTTCGCCCGTTCCTCGCGTCCAGCCAGGCAAAAGATTTCTAAAAACAAGGTCACAAGCCAAGTTTTCGTGTTTGAAAGAAACATGGTATTCGGGGTAACCTCCCTTTATGGTATTCTCCCCTATGGCGACGTCACACGCTTCAGTCGAAGCCTTCCACATCGAACCTGGGAAAGGAACAATGTTGTTGTAAGCCCTTCCGTCCGGCAAATACACGTTGAAAAGCATCGCGCATTCATCGGCAAACATATTGACCAAATTCGGCGTTTGAAGTTCGAGTACGCAGCGGGAACCGTCATTAAAACTCGCGTCGAAGTACCACCACTCCCAGTAGAACCTCCCAGAATAATGATGCAAAGCATCATCTTCTGGTTTGATTCCCTTGTTCAACTCATCCTCGGGACGGCTCTGAAACATCCCCAAGGGTATGATCTGAACCGTTCGGTTCCACTGATACAATCTCTTCGCGGCAGCAAGCAGCAAAAGATTTTCCGCTGCGAGCATCAATAGTGATTTTTTCGTCCCCATAGAAGCCACCCCCTATTCAAAGCCAGCAATCCTGGCTTAAAGCCGCATCCATATCTGGTAAAGCGGTATCTCGTGAGGCGATATTAGAGTCGTGCTTAAGAGCGCGTTCACCTGGCGAATTAACAAAAGTACACCAACAGGCGCTCAATCGTAAGTCTATTTAGCGGAAGAGACCCCAGCAGCCCGCTTCTCTTGTTTACGGTTTTTCGCAGGAAAATTGTCCCTAATAAAGAGCTCTATCGCGAAGTTTATCATCTGGGGATTTTCAGCGGGGGTTGCGTGACTTCCGCCAGGTATCACCACGAGCCTGGACCCTTTTATCTTCTCATTTATTTCCAAGGCGATATCCATTGGCGCCCATGAGTCGTTGTCCCCGCAGATTATCAGTGTCGGGACTTTTATTGTGGGAAGAATGTCGCTCCCGTCATATCTTCCCATGGCGGAAAGCATCTTGAAACCGGCCTTCCAGTCCATTTTTGCTATGTAGTCGAAGTATAGGGTCATCTCCCGTTCGGGGCACATGGTAGGGTTAACCTCAACCTTCTTGGATATGGGGAAGTTTATCGGCAGGACCACAATCGGTCGAAACCATTCCAAAATCCAGGGTCTTTTGGAGAGGAAATCGAGGGTTGTCGTGATGAATTTCTGACCGGTTTCACTTTTGGTTACAAACTCAAAGCCTTGCTTGTAGGGACCGTTTATCGGAACAAGACCTAAAACCCTTCGGCTGAACTGCCGGTAGAAGTCAATGATGGTCATCACGCCCATGGAATGACCTGTGAGAACCGCTTTCTGGATGCCTGCGTCATCAAGTACCGCTTTTAAGTCCCTGGCGCAATTGGGGATATTGATGGATTCAAGGTCATCAGGGGTCTCGCTTGGCGCATGTCCCCTATAATCCCAGAAAATCATCCTGTGCCGTGGGGAGAAGAAATCCTTCATAAAGTGAAAAAACATATAAGATGTGAAGACTCCGGGACAATGCACAATTGGCGGATACCCCTCGCCCACGGACCGATACACGATTTTTGTGCCGTCGAAACTTTCAACCTCATGTATTTCGCAGTCGGAGAAAAGCCGAGAGATTGTTGTATCGTATTCGCAAACTTTTTTCTGAATCCACCACTTTCGTAGCAAAATTTTCTCCTTTCAAACATGGGTTAAAAATAACGACTCAAAAATAGATTTCTGCCATCATCCCGTTATTTTTCAATATAATACCACAATAGTCCAAACGACCGCCCGCTCTCACTTTCCTACAATCGGTACAGAGGTGTAACATCTGGTGGTTGTTCAGGCCAAACCGACGAAGAGTAGTTACTCTACCGTCTTACAAAAAGTAAACAAGTGTATCGCGGCGCGCCCAACCACTCCCGCGGAACACCTTCAAACCCGCATCCCTCTCCTTCGAAACCCCGTGAAACAAACGATAAAGAGGAGTGGAATGCTCATTCATACACGCTTATAATAACACTTGGTTCGGGGTGTAGCGCAGCCAGGTCAGCGCGCAGCGTTCGGGACGCTGAGGTCGCCGGTTCGAATCCGGCCACCCCGACCACTTTCGCTCATGGTTTAAGCTTCCTCAAACAGCAATGATTCGAATCGTCAGCAGGGTGATATTATTCAAATAAGGCGGACTGCCCAGTTGGATATACTCGCTTTTTGGGCACAGGTTGCTTTATTCCTAAAGGTTTGGGAACAATAAAGGAGACAGCGTAAGTGAAGCATATCCTTTTCTTGATCGTCGGATATCTGACCGGTTCCATACCTTTTGCGTACATAGCAGGAAAGCTCAAAGGCAAGGACCTGACGAAAGAGGGAAGCGGCAACCTTGGGACCAGCAACGTTTTCCACGAAGTTGGCAAAATAGCGGGTGTCACGGTTTTCTTTGCTGACTGCGCCAAGATAGGGCTATTGCTACTTGCAATGAGACTCGCCGGCGCCGGCATGTGGGAGGAATCCCTTGCGGCGGTTGGCGTGATTGCCGGACACAACTGGTCAATTTTCACGCGTTTTAAAGGTGGTAGGGGGATGACCGTAACCCTTATCGGGTCGGGAATTCTCATGCCGTGGGAAACCCTGATCATCTTAGGGATATTGGGTTTCGGTTTTTTCACCAGGACGCTCGCTTTATACTCCGGTGTTTCTCTTCTTACATGGCCTGTTCTCGCGGCGATTCACGGTCAGCATTTCTCCCGAATTTTCTTCGCTTTGGCGGCTCTTGCCCTCGGAGTGTTAAGGCGGCTTCAAGGAAGCCCTGGACTCGAAAAGCGGCCCTTTGCCGTGAGCAAAAAAGAATTAGTCATTAACCGCCTTCTGTTCGATCGGGAGCCGCCCGCAAAATCCGAATTCCCCTGAATAATTTTACCCGCGAAGGCTTTGACCAATTTGCGAGAAATTAGAATTGGGATTTTTGGAGAGGAAGAAATCAGTAAAAACTTGCGCCAACAAGCCCTGGACCGGTGTGAAGTCCCATGACCGGCGTGAACTCAGCGATAATGACCTCGCTGCATTCAGCCTGCGCAACGATTCTTTCCTTTAAAATCAAGGCTTCCTGCAGGGCTGTCGCGTGAAAAACCGCAAGGTTTATCGGTCCCTTCTCCTCGTACCGCTCACGGGCGAGACTCGCGATTTTCTCAAGCGCCCTTATCTTTGACCTCGTCCTCGCCGTGTACCTCACTTCACCCTGATATAGTTCGAAAACGGGCTTTATGCTAAGCGCCTCAGCGGTAAATGCTATTATCGAGTTAACCCTTCCGCTCCTTTTCAAAAACTCAAACGTCTCGATAGCCCCGAATAACCTAACCTCCGATGAGACCCGAACCGCCTCCTCTTTCGCCTCCTCGAAAGAGGCCCCCTCTTTTAAAGCCTTGGCCGCGGCAATCGCCACCTGCCCCAAACCGGTAGCGGCAGTGCCGGAATCTATGACTTCAATCCCCTTGCCGCCAAGCTCCCTGGCCGCGGATACTGCCGAATTGAAATCTCCGCTAACCCTCGAGGTTAACGCCAAGCATAGGATTGCCTCAGACTCAGATGAAAGGCTTTTAAAAACCTCAAGATACTGAGCTTGAGAGGGGGCGGAGGTAGAAATCCTTGATTTTCCCTCCTCAAGTATTTTGTAAAATTCGTCCGTGGAAATCTCGATGCCGTCCCTGTAGGGCACGTCATCAATAATTAGGGTAAGCGGAACGATTGTGATGTCGAGAATATCAGCCAACTCGCGAGGAATGCACGCGGCGCTGCAAGTTACCACTCCAACCCGACCCATTCTTCTCCTTTCACAAAGGGAAGGATGAGCAATCATTCAGCAGTTATCCCGTCACTCGATGCCCATTATAACAGTTGAGCCCGTTTCCCCCCCGTCAATCCAATCCAAAAGAATATCCTTGAATCTTTCCTTGAGAGCGATTTCTATTAAATTCGCGTCGCGCGTAGTTAGATCAGCGCCGGTCACAACCGTCAGAATTGAACCTTTCTTTCTTTTAAGAAGACCTTCGGCGACATTGAGGACAACGGGTACTATCTTATCACCGCAGGCAGCAAGATCGCCCTCGATCATCCCGATATACTGCCCTTTCCTCACCTTCACACCGCCAACATCAGCGTCTCTCACGGCGACCGTTACCCTTGCAGCCACAACTTTCAGGACTGCCTGCAGCATACACTCAACCAATTCGTCTTGCTTTCTGTCCTCTATATACTCATCGCACGCCGCGAGACCCTGCACGGGAGATTGCGTTGGAATAACTTCCGCGTTCTTCTCCGTAAGAGTTAAAGCCGTGCGCGCGGTGGGAATAAGGTCTCGGTCATTGGGAAGCACAACCACGAAATCACAATCCATTTCCTCCAATTTTTCGGCAATTTCACCGGCCGAAGGCTGCTTGCCCGGACCTCCCCTCATAACGTCTATACCCATCGAATCAAAAACTCGCCCAAGACCGTCTCCAAGGCAAATACTCAAAACCCTGACACGAAGCGATCGAGCCAGTTTATCTGCCTTCATTTTCTCTTCCGGCATAAGCTCAGACGTCGCTACGTTATACACCTTGCCATAAATTCTTGACATTCTCAGTATGTCAAAAGGGAAATCCGTGTGAATGTGAACCCTGTACGGGGAAGATGAGCCAGCGATTATCATAGAGTCACCAAGGTTTGCAATATCTTTCTTCAAATCCCTCAAAGCCGATGGTGAGCAGTCAATCATGAATCTAAGTCCTGATTTGGGAACCTTTATCTCCTTGTAATCAAACCGCTTGTAAAGAGTTTCCCAATTGATATTTTTAAGCGGAATGCCGAGAGATTTCGCTCCACCCTCAAGTGCGGCAACAACCCCCGCACCGCCTGCGTCCACCACTCCGGCTCTTTTTAAAGGCTCAAGAATTTTTGGAGTCTCCATAAGAGCCGTCACCGCGGCGCTGTGGGCTTTGATTATCATTTCCTTCAGGCCGAGATGTTTTTCTTGGTCAATCTCTTCCACCATCCTTCTAAGTACGGTAAGCATTGTTCCTTCGCGGGGTTCCAATAACGAACTGTAAGCCAAATCTACCCCTTTTCTAATACCGGTAATCAGGCTTTCGCTCGAGAACGCCCCTCTGGAAAGGATTTCGCATAAGCCGTTTATAAACTGACACAGGATAAACCCTGAATTACCTCTCGAGCCGGTTACAACGCCGCGCGCAAACCGCCTTACGGCTTCACTGAATAAATCGGTGCCGTCCCTTTTCATTTCAACAACACCGAAAAGAAGCGTAAGATACATGTTCGTTCCCGTATCCCCATCGGGAACAGGGAAAACATTGAGCCTGTTTATCAATTCTCTTCTTTCCCGAACTTCCTCAAGCGCACCGGTCGAGAAATTCAAGATGCATTCAATCTCGGAAAACATCTTCTCTGGCGCAATCCCCCACCGGAAACCTCGTCGATTATCCGTACACTTCAATTCATTCTTCTTTTTTGGAAATCCTACCGATAATACGGGTTGTAGATATGCCGTCCTCAAAGAGCGGGACGATGACGACATCCCCACCGTAAGACCTAACCAGAGGGGCTTCGGGAAGGGAATCCTCCGTATAATCTCCCCCTTTCGCGAAGATATGAGGCTTCAAAAGAGAAATCAGGTCGGCAGGAGAGTCCTCTTCAAAGATAGTAACGTAGTCAACAAACTCAAGAGCGGCAATAAGCTCCGCTCTTTGCTTCTCGTTAATAAGAGGTCTTTCAGGTCCCTTAAGCCTCCGCACCGAGGAATCCGAGTTTATCGCCACAATGAGCATATCCCCGAGATCTTTCGACGCTTTGAGATACCTTATGTGTCCAACGTGGAGTAAATCGAAACAGCCATTGGTAAAAACAACGGATTTGTTCCTTTTTTTGGCTTCCTCCACGACTTCTTTCAATCTTCTCCAACCGAGAATCTTTTCCCGCCCTCCGAGGGAATTCCTAACCTCATCAGGGAAGACAACGGAGGTCCCGAACTTGGAAACGGCTATACCAGCGGTCTCATTCGCAAAATATGCCGCGTCCAGAAGCGAATACCCGCTTGCGAGCGCAAGAGCCACGGAGGCGGTTACAGTATCACCCGCCCCGCTTACGTCATAAACTTCTCGGGCTCTGCTCTTGATGTGAACGACCTCACTTCCTGGTTCAGCCAAGTACATGCCGTTAGGACCATCAGTCACGATTGCCGGTCTTTCGAAACGTTCCATCACGGAAGACGCGACCGCGCCACCGTCAAGGCGCTCGGCGTTCACCATTCCAACCATCAGAGCGGCGTCAAGTTTCCCCGGCAGAAAGACGTCGCACTCTTTGCATAGATAATCGTTGGAGGGCTTCGGGTCCACAACAATCGGCAAACCCCTCTCCTTTAAGTGCGCGACCAATCCTGAAGCTGAGTTCGGCGTAAAGATGCCCAAAGCGTAATCGCTAAAAATTGCGCAGTCAAAATGTCCAGTCTCCGAGCGCACCATTTCGGTTAGTCTTTCCGCCGTCTCACGACTGATTGGCCTTCTTAACTCGCGATCTACCCTTAAAAGCTGCTGATTCTTGTGAGCGAAGCGGATTTTTAGAGTAGTGGGTCTGTCGCTTTCGCTAATGTAACGGAACTCGATTCCTGCTTCAGAAAGGATTTGTTTGAGTGTTTTTCCCTCTAAATCCTCACCAACCAATCCCACAAGCACCGGTTCACCGCCGAGAGACTTAACGTTCATGGCGACGTTGGAAGCGCCCCCGCAAACATTAAGTTCCTCAGTTTTCTGGAGAACTGGGACGGGCGCTTCTCTCGATATGCGCGCGACATTGCCCATTACGTAGCGGTCCAATATCACGTCGCCAACAACAAGCACCCTTTTCCCTTTTATTCGGTCAAGAAGCTCAATAACTCTTGCTTGCTCCATGCCCCGCTCTCCTCAACCGCTCATCACACAACAACCACAACCGAACGGGAAAGCGATTTTCCATAGCATAGCTTATGCAAATATCTCACCCTAAGCGAGTAATTTCACGCAAGCCTCGTACACCGGTTCGACGCTAAGGTTCTCCATCGCCTTACACCTGTTATAATATCTGAGCCTCAAGCCCCAGGGTAACCACATATATCCCGGAAATCTCAGACAGCCAATGCAATCATCATCAGGGGTCACTATGATTTTCTTCTCGCAGAGCGGTCCGAAATTATTGGGGCTCGATGAAGCATAGATTCCCACAACCGGAACATTCATGCTCGCCGCGATCTGGATTGGGCCCGAATCATTTCCAACATAGAGAAGCGACCTTTTTATCACCGCTCCGGTCTCCCTCAACGACAATCTTCCGGCGAGTACGAGCGCTTTCCGAGTTATCTTGCTTTCAATCATTTCGCCGAGACTTGCATCTTCCTTTCCCCCGATGACGACAATTCCAAGATCGAAATCATCCGAAAGCCTTTCGCACAGTTTTATGAAATTTCCTATCGCCCACCTCTTGTTAGCGTTACATCTCGCGCCCGGGTGAACCGTGATAAACCTACCGCCGGCAAACCCCCCTAAGACCTCTTCGGCTTTTTGCTCATCATCGTAAGTCAGGAAAAGGTCATAACCTTTGCCGTCACGACCGAGAGAACCCAGAACTTTTTCTGCGGCACGGATGAAATGTTCGGAGGCGTGAAGGTCAATCCCGGAAGTATCCCTGTATGGAACAAACCACCAAAGCGCCCTTCGTCCGAAGCGACTTCTTTTTTCGATCCTCGAAAGCTTGAAAAACCACTGGGCAGGCTGTGAGAGTTCAATGCCAACATCAAAGCACCTTTCACGCGCCCACAATAATGATTCCCTCAGCCCGGAAAGCGTATAAACCGGCTTGTCAGGAAAGAAAATTTCGTCTATGTAGGGGTTAGTTTCCAGAAGCGGCTTTCCCGCGCCGCCAAAAAGAGAGCAAACGCTCAGCCTGCACCTAGGATAAGAACGCTTGATCAACCTTATTGCGGGCGTTGAAAACATGACATCGCCCAAGCCCGGCCAGATAGATATAAGGATGGAAATCTTTTCATCTCTCATGCGCTAAACTCCTGGGCTTCCTCGGAATCTCTCAACAGATTGTCAAGCGGCAAGCACAAAGCGACTCCACTCAAAAGCAAATAAGACCTCCACCATATTAAACCTTCCAATGATCCTTCATAAAATCCATGACGAACACCTTCTGCTTCGAGGCGACCTAAAGCAAGTCCCGCACAAAATCCATTACAAACACAGTTTTACAGTTTTAAGAAAATTAGTTTTTGGATTATTATTTACCACAAAGCAGTTTAAGCATGTGTTTATACTTGGAATTTGGAATCTCACGGGGAGGAAAAAATTGAAAGATGAGATGTTGTCAATGTTCCTCGAAAAATCAGAGTCCATTTACAGGGAGAGCTTGAGGCAAAGCTTTTCCCCGGTGAAGCTCGTGAAAGGAGAATATCTTTTCTTTGAGGGAGACAAGGCAACCAATTTCTACATTGTTGAGTCGGGAGTTCTCGAGGTAAACGCCGTTCAAAGCGAGGGCAGGGTTTACGTGTTCCATTTCCTGTTTCCCGGCGACATTACTGGCGAGGGATGTTTGTACGACCAGGACCGCTATCCGTTTTCAGTCACGGCGAGAAAGGACTCTCAAGTATGGAGAATTAAGAAAAGCCACCTTTTAGAAAACCTCAAAGAGAACCCCTCGCTTCTTAAACACCTGCTCTGGTCGGTCGGCTGCAAGCTCGAAAATGCCTACGCGAAAGCAAGATGCATAACGGGTGAGCGGGTTGAAAAGAGGATTGCTTGCGTGCTGTTGAGGCTCGCCGATGAGGCCGGAATCAGTCCGTTGTGCGGGGAAAGGTTCGACTCCAACCTTACAAACCGCGATATATCGGGATTGATTGGCTCCACGGAAGAAACAGTATCGAGGGTCATGAGCAACCTCAAAAAAGAGGGGGTAATCGCAACGAAGGGAAAAGAGCTTGTCATACTTGACAGGGAGAAATTGATGTTATTCTTCGGTTCGGCATAAGTTAGCCCGACCGGGCAATCACGATATCTTGTTTTCGACACGACCGAAGGAGGTCCCCAATGGCTGACGGAACGACAAACGAAAATCTACACAAGGCGTATGTGGGAGAAGCAAAAGCGAGCGTAAGGCTTAAGATATACGCGGAGAAAGCGGAAGAGGAAGGCTATCCGAGCGTGGCAAGGCTCTTCCGCGCAATCGCGGAATCGGAGACAATACACGCCAAGAACAATTTGAAGCTGCTCGGCGAAATCAAAGACACCGAGACAAACCTATCTGAATCGCTTGCCAGGGAGACAAAGATCGCCGGTGTTGCCTATGGAGATTTCATTGCCGAGGCCGAGCGAGAAGGTAACAGCAACGCCGCCCTCATGTTTAGCTGGGCCCGCGATGTTGAAGAAATCCACGCTAAACTTTATGAGAAAGCGCTCGAGCACCTCCTTGCAGAAGAAGAGCCGACATACTATATCTGCAGTGTTTGCGGTTATGTCTCCGATGGAAAAATTCCCGAAAAATGCCCCGTATGCGGAAGTCCATCTTCCACGTTTTTCGAATCTCCTCCGCCGCCAGTTTGCGAGAAGTGAGGAATTATCAGCCACCTCCATTCAAACCAGGCGTTAGGACGCGCAATTTACAAGCATCCGAGTGGCGTCACTCGGTCGCAGAAAACGACCGGTTTCCTACCCTTACGGTCCGATGACGAAAAACCCGATTCCGTAATGGTAAGGCCAGATTCGTAAGCGAAAAACATGCTTCACAAATGGTATTCCGTATGGAAACGGTATTGCTCCTTAAATCGTTTATTTTTTTGAAAAGAATAACATCCGCGTTCTTGCCAAAATTCTTCATAGGCAAGAACTTATTTGAAAAGCCGTGTAATATGAGGGATAAAGGATTCTTAAGCATTGTACCCATCCGTGGTGATATAATCGCAGTAATCACCGATAACGAAAGAAAAACCATTAAACATGATTGGACAAATACTAAACGATAGATATGAAATAAAAAGACAGGTCGGAACCGGCGGCATGGCTGATGTCTATATGGCGATAGACCGCCTGCTGGGACGGACTGTCGCCGTAAAAGTGCTTCACCCGCAGTTTTCCAGAGACCCGGTCTACATAGAGCGTTTCCGCCATGAAGCCCAGGCGGCGGCTAACATCACTCATCCGAACATCGTCAACGTTTACGACTGGGGTATTGAAGGGGATCTCCATTACATAATCATGGAGTATGTCGAGGGAAAAAGCCTTAAAGACGTCATTCTCGAGAACGCTCCCCTCATGCCGGAGCGGGCGGTTGAAATCGCTATCTCGATATGCATGGCGCTCGAGGCGGCGCATTCACACGGAATAGTACACCGTGACATCAAGCCCCACAATGTCATCGTGACCAGAGACAACCAGATAAAAGTTATGGATTTCGGGATAGCGCGCACTTCCGGTGGTTCCTCGATAACGCAGACCGGGACAATAATAGGCACGGCGCAGTACATTTCGCCGGAGCAAGCGCAGGGAAGAACAGCTGACCCGAGATCCGACCTGTATTCACTCGGAATCGTCCTTTACGAACTGCTGACAGCCAAAGTCCCGTTCGATGGGGAAACGCCGGTGGCAATCGCTTACAAACATGTGAGAGAAGATCCACTCCCTCCGTCAATCTTGAACCCCGATATCTCGCCCGAGCTTGAGGCAATAGTGCTGAAAGCGCTTGCCAAAAATCCTCAAAACCGCTATCAGAGCGCGACTGAGATGAGAGCTGATCTGGAACGCTGCCTCGAGGGAACACCGGTTTACGCCACGCCAGTTTTGCCCCCGGAGGAAAAAACCACGGAAGCCACGAGAGTATATCCCGTGACATCACTTCCACAGAGAGGGAAATCAAGAAAATGGCCGTGGGTGGTACTTATCATCGTTGCCGCAATCGCCATCGCTTTCGGTGTCTGGGGAGTCTTGAGGGGAACTTCAGCCATAACCGTTCCCGACCTGACCGGAAAATCAGAAGCCGAGGCCAAGAAGATTCTTTCAGATGCCGGACTGCTGCTCGGCAACGTAACCAAGGATTATAGCGAGACGGTGCCGGAAGGGAAAATAATTTCCCAGAACCCAAAGGCGGGAAGCAAGATAACAAAGAACATGAAAGTCGATATAGTGGTAAGCAGAGGCGCCCCGCTCATCAGTGTACCTGACTGCAGGGGTCTAAGCCTCGATGAGGCAAAGGCAAGAATTCAAAGTGAGGGCTTGAAGGTGGGCAACGTGACCGAGGAGTTTTCTTCAAGTCAGCCAGCCGGAAAAGTATCCTCTCAAAATCCCGCTCCGGGAACAGACGTCAGGAAAGGGTCAAGCGTCGATCTTGCGGTAAGCAAGGGTCCGGAAATGGTCGCAGTCCCCCGCTTGATCGGGATGACCCGGGATGCCGCAACGAAGCTTCTTGAACAGAAAGGATTGACGACAAACGTAGAGGAGGCAACGACCACGGAGCACCCTGAAGGTTTGGTGTTCGAACAGACACCTAAGGAAGGA
>Ga0209721_1002156_pt1 | contig 12926 bp, 13 predicted proteins | sample TshhotsprinmetaG_FD_184139 | JGI IMG/M metagenome (GOLD analysis project Ga0209721, IMG submission 184139) | Hot spring microbial communities from South Africa to study Microbial Dark Matter (Phase II) - Tshipise hot spring metaG (SPAdes)... | ecosystem: Environmental > Aquatic > Thermal springs... | reverse complement strand
CGCGGTCTGTGCGCCGCCAGCCGCGTGACGAGGTGGCGCAGCCTCTCCGAACTTCGGCGTTACCGTGAGAGCCGACCATGGCTTTGATGATCACCGACGAATGCATCAACTGCGACGTGTGCGAGCCCGAGTGCCCGAACCAGGCCATCTCGATGGGCGAGGAGCACTACGTCATCGACCCCGGGCGCTGTACCGAATGCGTGGGGCACTTCGACGAGCCGCAATGCGTGCAGGTGTGCCCGGTGAGCTGTATTCCGGTCAACCCGGTACATGTGGAAAGCCGCGAGACGCTGTGGCAGAAGTATCGCCGTCTGCAGGCGGCCAAGGCGGCTGCGGTCGGCGCGGACGCGCGGCAGCCGTAGCCCGTTGGCCGCGCGGGCCGTGTTGGGTCGAGCCAGAGCAGCCGCGGTCTAGGCGCTTATTCGCTTTCAGGCGCCGGGGGGCTCGGGGAAACGGACGTGCTGGCGGCAGCGGTCGGTCGCGGCGGTTTGGGCCGTGCCGGCTGGGTGGTGTGAATGGCGGCGGTAGCCCTGGCCACGTCGCCTGCCAGCAGCAGCGGCAGGGCGCGCGCGCTGCGGTCGATGGCGGCTTCGATGGCGGCGCGTTCGCTGGCCGGTGGCGAGCGCAGGACCCAGTGCACCACCTCGTGCTTGACCCCGGGGTGGCCGATCCCCAAGCGCAGGCGCCAGTAGTCGGCGCTGCCTAGCTGGGCGTGGATGTCACGCAATCCGTTGTGGCCGGCGTGGCCGCCGCCGCGTTTGAGGCGCGCATCGCCCGGCGGCAAATCGAGCTCGTCATGCGCCACCAGCATCTCGGCAGGTGCAATTTTGAAAAAACGCGCCAGCGTCGCCACCGCTTGTCCGGAACGGTTCATGAAGGTGGTCGGTTTGAGCAGCCACAGCGGTTGCCCGCCGACGCTGGTGCGGCCCAGCAAACCGAAGTAGGTACGCTCCGGGCGCAGCGTCACCCCCAGGTCGGACGCCACCCGGTCGATCCACCACCACCCCGCGTTGTGGCGGGTGTCCTCATATTCCGGCCCGGGGTTGCCCAGGCCAACCAACAGCTTCAACATATCAACCTGACCGTGCTGCGCAGGGGAGCGACGATGTTTACCGGCATTGTCGGTCGTCTGCGCGCTCGGTGAGACAGGCCGATGTGTTGCCGGACGGGGCGTGTGCGGAACCGTTGCCGCACCCGACCATGACAAAGGCCCGCGTGCCGCGGGCCTTGGTGCAGAAAAACCGATCCCGATGCGGGGCGTATCGCGCGCCTGGTTCCCATTCGGGGTGCGCCGCAGACAGGCCGCCCGAGCGAGGTAGGCGGTACACGCCAAACCGCACCGCCACGGCTGGGCTTACTTCTTGCCCTTCTTGCCCTTCTTGTCGTCCGCTGCGGCGGCGGTGGGCGCGGCCACCACTTCTTCCACTGGCTCCACCACCGTGGCGATGGTCGGGTTGGGCTTGCCGTGCGTGACGACCTTGATGCCCGCGGCTAGCTTTAGGTCGCTCACATGCAGGCTTTGACCCTTGTGCAGGTGCCCCAGATCGACCTCGATAAAGTCCGGCAGCTGGGTGGCCAAGCACTCGATTTCCAGCTCGGTGACCACGTGATTGATCAGGCACTTGTCGGCCTTGACGGCGGGCGACTGCTCGGCGTTGACGAAGTGCAGCGGCACCTTCTTGCGCAGACGGGTGTTGTCGTCTACGCGCTGGAAGTCCACATGCAATACCTGCGGCTTGTACGGGTGGTACTGCACGTCGCGCAGCACGACCTTGGTGACTTGCCCGTTGAGTTCCATCTCCAGGATCGAGGTGTGGAAGGCTTCTTTCTGGATGGCCTGCCACAGCGCGTTGTGATCCAGCTCGATGTTTTGCGGCGCGGCATTGCCGCCGTAGACCACACCGGGGGTGCGGCCACTCTTGCGCAGGCGGCGGCTCGCACCCGTGCCCTGCGTCTGGCGCTCAAAAGCGACGAATTTCATTGCACTGACTCCATGGTCGGGGCGGTCGCGACCAACGCGCCCCGGGGTTACACAAACACCGCTTCCCTGTGAGTACAGGGAGCGCGGCAGGGATGAGGTCTGCCGGCCTGCCGGCCAGCGGCCCTCATTCGGCAACGCCTGCTGGCACCTGTTGAGGCACAGCGGGCAGCGGTAAAGTGACCGCTGTTGTGCGTGGCACGCACGGTAGCAGTCGGCTTCAGGCCGCGTTTTCCATCTCGGCAAATAGGTTCATCACCGACTCGCCCGAGGCGATACGCGCGATCGTCTCGGCAAACAGCGGCGCGACGTCGAGCTGACGGATCTTGGGGCAAGCGCGCGCGGCTTCGCTGAGCGGAATGGTGTTGGTGACGACCAGTTCGTCGAGCGCGTCGCCCTTGGCCACCCGCTCCACCGCCGGTCCGGACAGGATGGGATGGGTGACGTAGGCAAACACCTTGGTGGCGCCGCGGGCCTTCAGCACCTCGGCGGCCTTGACCAGCGTGCCGGCGGTGTCCACCATGTCGTCCATGATGACGCAGTGGCGGCCCTCGATGTCGCCAATGACGTGCATCACCTCGGACACATTGGGCTTGGGGCGGCGCTTGTCGATGATGGCCATGTCGCAGTCGAGCTGCTTGGCCAGAGCGCGCGCGCGCACCACCCCGCCGACATCAGGCGAGACCACCAGCAGATTCGGGTACTGCTTGCGCCGCAGATCACCCAGCAGAACCGGCGAGGCGTAGATATTGTCGACGGGAATATCGAAAAAGCCCTGGATCTGGTCGGAATGCAGATCCATGGTGAGCACCCGCTCCACGCCCACCACCTGCAGCATGTTGGCCACCACCTTGGCGCTGATGGGCACGCGGCTGGAGCGCGGGCGGCGGTCCTGGCGGGCGTAGCCGAAGTAGGGGATGACGGCCGAGATGCGCGCGGCCGAGGCGCGCCTGAGCGCATCGACCATGATGACGAGCTCCATCAGGTTTTCGTTGGTCGGCGCGCAGGTGGGCTGGATGACGAAGACGTCGCGTGCGCGAACATTTTGGCCGATTTCGACCGTGACTTCGCCGTCAGAGAAACGGCCAACGTGCGCCAGCCCCAGCGTGGTGCCCAGATGGCGCGCGATGTCAGCTGCCAATACCGGGTTGGCGTTGCCGGTAAACAGCATGAAATCGGGGCTGTGCGCTGTCGTCGAGCGTTCCATGGAATCTACCGGCACGGGGGAAGATTTGGCAGGGGAGGAAGGATTCGAACCCTCGCATGTCGGAATCAAAATCCGATGCCTTAACCAACTTGGCGACTCCCCTACACAGGCCAACCGCTGGCGCGGCTTGCCTCGTGCAGTCGTTTACTGCAGCAAGACCTAAATTATAGCATCTTTTTGCCACCACAGCAGCGGGTGTTCGCTCAGTCCTTCGCAAACACGAGCCTGCCAACCGGTTGGCCACTGCAGCGAACGAAACGCCGCTTCGACTTCGGCTGTGGGCACAGCCGCGAACACGGCGCTGCCCGATCCGGTCATGCGGGCCTGCAGTCCGAGCGACTGCAGGTGTCGAAGTGCGAGTTCTGTGTCGGGACAAAGACGCACGGCGACGGCCTGCAAGTCGTTGCCCCCCCAACAACCGCGGGCCAGCGCTTCGCGGTTGGCGGGATCGGCGACGACGGACGACATTGTAACCGCCGGGGTGTTGCGTTTGAGGTCGGGCGACCGAAAAATGGCCGCAGTCGGGGTACCCTGGGGCGGCTTGACCACCGCCCAGCGCTGGGTGGGCAGCGCAATCGGCTGCACGCGATCGCCAATACCCTCCACCCAAGCCGTGCGGCCGGCCACAAAAAACGGCACGTCAGCACCGAGCCCCGCGGCCAGTTCGAGCAGGCGCGCCGTGGGCCAGCGCAGCCCCCACAGCCGGTTGAGGGCCAACAGGGTGCTGGCCGCGTCGCTGGAGCCGCCCCCCAGGCCCGCCTGCTGCGGAATGCTTTTGTCAAGCACGATGTGCGCGCCATAAGTGCAACCGCTGGCGGCTTGCAGCGCACGCGCGGCGCGCACGCACAGGTCGTTGGCTGGCAGCGGGGCGTCGGTGCCGTGCAAGTCCTCACGCGTGATCTGTCCGTCGCAGCGACACTCAAAGTGCAGCGTGTCGGCCCAGTCGATCAGGCAGAAGACGGACTGCAGTTCGTGGTAGCCGTCAGCGCGGCGCGCCGTCACGTGCAGGAACAGGTTAAGCTTGGCCGGAGCGGGAACGTCGAGCAGGCTGCGCATGAGTCACGGTTGCCAGAGCAGGCGCAGATCGGCCGGCGGTGCGGGCGTCAGACGGCGGGCATGCAGGCGTCCGCTGGCATGGTTGCCAAGGTCCACCTCCCAGCCGGACAGGGGGGTGGGGCGGCCCGCCAGCCAGTCGAACAGGGTGGCCACCGGCAAGGCGGTACCGGTCAGGTCGGTGGTCAGCGTGGCCAGATCGGGGTAGTACTGGGCGGGGCCGTCACCGCGCTCGAGCCAGGCGCCTTGCGGACTCCAGCGCACCTCGGCGGCCAGGTTGCCTAGCGGGCCAAACAGGCGCAGCACACCGCGCTCGGCGTCCCCCTCCAGTTCGAAGGCGGCGCTCCAGCGCTGCGGAGGATCGACGGCGACCGTCAATGCGAGCCGCCCGCTCCAACTGCCGTCGGGCGGGGGGGCGGGCGGGCTGGCGCAGGCGGTCAGCAGCGCGGCCGCAGCGGCCAGCAATGCGCGGTCGAGGCGGCTGCGCATGTCAGGGCTCGACACCGAACCGCCGCAGCGTCTCGCGCAGCGTGCGGTTGCGCGCATCCAGTTCCAGGCCCTGGCGCCAGACGGCGCGGGCTTGCTCGCGGTCGTTCAGCACCCACAGCACCTCGCCCAGGTGGGCGGCGATTTCGGGATCCGGACGGCGGTGCATGGCCTCGGTCAGTAGCCGTCGCGCCTCGGCCAGGTTGCCCAGCCGAAATTCCACCCAGCCCAGGCTGTCGATGATGTAGGCGTCGTCGGGGGCGCGGCGCAGTGCCTCCTCGATCAGCGCCTTGGCCTCCGGCAGGCGCTGTCCCCGGTCGGCCAGCGCATAGCCGAGCGCGTTGTACGGGTGCGGGTCGTCGGGGCGGCGGGCGATGAGGTCGCGCAGCAGGCGCTCCATTTCGTCCAGGCGCTGCAGCCGCTCGGCCAGCATGGCCAGGTCGTACTGCAGGTCGGCGTGCTGCGGATCCGCGGTCCAGGCGGCGCTCAGCACATCGTAGGCAGCCTGGATCTGGTCGTTGTCGCGCAGCAGCCGCGCTTCGGCCAGGCGCAGACGCGCGCGTTCGTCGGCCGTGCGTCCGTCCGGCAGGCGCAGCAGCGCCAAGGCCTCGTTCAGGCGCCCGCGTTCGGCCAGCGCGCTGGCGTAGGCGATGCGCACTGCCGTTTCGGCTTTGTCGCCAGCTGCGGCCAGATGGCGCTGCAGCAGACCTTCGGCTTGTTGCGGCAGCGCTTCCAGCAGTCCGAGTGCCAGCGCGCCAACGGCACTGGATGAGGGGTCGGCCTGCAGCGCCCGCTCGCCGGAGTGCAGGGCATCGGCGCTGCGTCCGGCCTGAGCCTGCAACCGCCCAAGCGCCGCCCAGGCGGCGGCAGCCACTGGCCCGCTGCCACGCAGCCACGGCTCCAGCGCGGTGCGTGCCGTCGCCAGCGCCTGCTCGGCGTCGCTACTTCGCCCCAACACGGCGGGTACGAGCGCGATGACCTCGGGGCGGCGCTCGGGGGGGGTGGCTCGGATCCAGTCGCGCAGCACGGGGCCGGATTCGCCCACCCGCTGCAGGCTCAGCAGCAGCTGCAGCTGCGTGCGCCGGGCCTCGTCGTCGGCAGGCCGCGCGCGTGCCCATGCCTGTGCCGCCTCCAGTGCGGCATTGCCGGCGCGCGCCTGCACAGCGATTTCCACTGCGCGTCGGTACAGGGCGGGGTCGCCAGTGCGCCGTGCGGCATCCAGGATCAGCGAGTACGCCGCGCCGGGGTCGTCGCGTCGCTGCAGCTCGGCCAGCAGCAGCTGGTAGAAGAGTTCGGCGTCCAGGGCAGAGGGCGTAGCCGTTTCGGCACCACCGCCACCCGCCCGGCCAGCCGCCTCTTGCGCGGCGGCCGGCACCAAGGGCAGACACAGGCTGGCACAGAGGATCAGGGAGCGCAGGGGCGGCATCGGTCGGAGTCCCGACGGGGAGAGGGACTGTCGATGATAATCGACTCACCATCGCGCTGCATGTCACAGGGACGTCCATGCCCGAGTTGCCCGAAGTCGAGGTCACGTGTCGCCGCATCGCCCCGTCGCTGCTGGGGGCGCGCATCACCGGGGCGCGTCTGGGCGCGCCGCTGCGCTGGCCGTTGGGCATCGAGCCCGAGGCGCTGGTGGGGCGCCGGATCGAACGGGTCGGCCGTCGGGGGAAGTACCTGCGGCTGGAGCTGGATCGCGGCTGGCTGCTGCTGCACCTGGGCATGTCGGGCAGTCTGGGCTGGTGGGAACAGGCACCGCCCGCCGACCGGCACGACCATTTTGATCTGATCACCGATCGCGGTACGTTGCGGCTGCACGATCCGCGCCGGTTTGGCGCTGTGGTGTACGTGGACGGTGCCGAAGATGAGCGGGCGCGCCGGCTGCTTGCTGGCCTGGGTATGGAGCCGTTGGAGCCGGCGTTCGAGCCGCAGACGTTCCATGCGGCGCTGCGCCGGCGGCGTGCGGCCATCAAGTCGGTGCTGCTGGCCGGTGACGTGGTGGTGGGGGTGGGCAATATCTACGCCAGCGAGGCGCTGTTTCGGGCCGGTATCCGGCCAACCACGCCTGCCCATCGCTTAGGCCGTGTGCGCGTTGAGCGGCTGCACGCCGCCATTCGCGAGGTGCTGCAGCGCGCGCTGCAGGCGGGTGGCAGCACACTGCGCGATTTTCGCGTCAACGGGCAGCATGGGCATTTCCAGCTCGAGCTGTGGGTGTACGGCCGCGCGGGCGAGCCGTGCCGGGTCTGTGGCACGCCGATCCGCGTCATCCGGCAGGGGCAGCGTTCTACCTTTTACTGTCCGCGATGTCAGGCACGTTGAGACGGCCTGCACGGTGTCTCTTGGACGGCTGTGCATTGACGCAGCCACCGTCGCAGGCACTGGACCAGTGCGTGGTGTTTAGCCGCGTGGTGGCCTGGCAGCGCCGCTGCGGCCGTCACGACCTGCCGTGGCAGCACACGCGCGACCCCTACCGCATCTGGCTGTCCGAGATCATGCTGCAGCAGACGCAGGTGCGCACCGTGCTGGGCTACTACGAGCGCTTCCTGCAGCGTTTTCCTGATGTTTATGCGCTGGCAGCCGCCGAGCTTGACGAGGTGCTGGCGTTGTGGAGCGGACTCGGGTACTACAGCCGCGCGCGCCATCTGCACGCCTGTGCTCGGCAGGTGGTGGCGCAGTACGGTGGGCAGTTTCCGGCTGACGCGCAGGCGCTGGCGGCCTTGCCCGGCATTGGGCGCTCGACCGCGGCCGCGCTGGCGGCTTTCTGTTTTGGTCAGCGCTGCTCGATCCTAGACGGCAATGTGCGGCGGGTGCTGACACGGCTGCTGGCCTTCGACGACACGAGCGCTGCGGGGCAGCGCACGCTGTGGGCCATCGCGCAGCACCTGATACCGCCGCAGGCCAGTGCGGATGAGATGGCAGCCTACACCCAGGGGCTGATGGACCTGGGCGCCACAGTGTGCACGCGCCGCCGTCCGCGCTGTGCCGACTGTCCGTTGGCCGACGGATGCGCCGCGCGGGCCAGCGGCGTACCCGAGGCGTGGCCACGGCGGCGCGCCGCGCCGGTGCGCCGGCACGAGAGTTGGTGGTTGCCGTTGTTCGTCGCCGCCGATGGTCGCTGGTGGCTGCAGCGCCGCCCGGCGCGCGGCATCTGGGCCGGCCTGTGGGCGCCACCGTTGTGCGCCAATCCGCCCCCGCTGGCTGCCTGGCAGGCGGCCGGTGTCGAGGTGGTGTGCGAGCCGCCGCAGCAGCACGCCCTGACCCATCGTGAGCTGACGCTGCACCCGTGGTGGTGCCGCTTGCCGCCCCACTGGGGTGGCGGCAGTGGCGGGGCGCCGCCTCTGCCAGCCCATCCGTGCGCTCAGGGTGCCTGGTGGTCGCCGTCCGAGGCGCTGTCGTTGGGGCTGCCCGCGCCGGTGCGGCGCTGGCTCCTGAAGTGGGGGTCGGACAGCCGCAGGTCGAGTTCGCGGTGACGGCGCTGCACCGACCAACGCTGGGCAAAATGCGCGGCCAGCCGCTCGACCAGATAGACCGAGCGGTGCTGCCCACCGGTGCACCCCACCGCCACGGTCACGTAGCTGCGGTGGTCGCGCACCATGGCCGGCAGCCACTGTTCCAAAAAACCAGTGATGTGCGCCCGCATCGTCGCGACCTCGGGCTCGGCGTCCAGATAGGATGCCACGGGATCGTCCAGTCCGGTCAGCGCGCGCAGTGCCGGCTCGTAGTGTGGGTTGGGCAGCATGCGCACGTCAAAAACGAAGTCCGCGTCCATCGGCACCCCGCGTTTGAAGGCGAACGACTCAAACACCAGTGCCAGCGGCGCGCCGCGCCGCACCAATAGGGTTTTGACCTCGGTGCGCAGTTGTGCCGCCTTCAACTGGCTGGTGTCGATGACCAGCGCCCCCTCGCGCAAGGGGGCCAGCAGGTCACGTTCTAGGTTCAGCGCCTCCAACAGCGCGCGATGCGTGTCGCGGCTGTCGCGAGCCGACAGCGGGTGCATGCGGCGCGTCTCGGAGTAGCGTCGCACGAGCACTTCGTCGCTGGCGTCGAGGTAGAGCACGGCCAGATCGATGCCACGTGCCCGCAGCGCGGACAGGCGCTGGGGCAAGCTGGGCAGGGAGGAGGCGCTGCGCACGTCCATCGCCACCGCTACCCGCTCGACCCGGTGCGTGCGTTCGACCTCAATAAACGCCTCCAGCAACTCGGGTGGCAGGTTGTCCACGCAGTAATAGCCGGCGTCTTCCAGCGCGTGCAGCGCCACCGACTTGCCCGAGCCGGACATGCCGGTGATCAGCACCAGCTGCAGCGGCGCAGCAGAAATGTCCGTCATGACTGCAGCAGCTCGCGTGCGTGGGCCAGTGACGTGGCTGTGCCCGGGCCCCCCAGCATGCGGGCCAGCTCGCGCACGCGCGCTTCGCCCTGCAAGGGGGTGACGTCGCTGATCGTCACATCGCCCTGGGTCTGTTTGCGGACATGCCAGTGGTGGTGGGCACACGCCGCCACCTGCGGCAGGTGGGTGACGGCCAACACCTGCCGCGCTTGACCCAGCTGCCGCATCAACCGGCCCACGGTGTGCGCCACCGCGCCGCCGATGCCGCTGTCGATTTCGTCGAAAATCAGCGTGGGCGCTTCACCCAGCGCGCTGGTGGCCACCGCGATGGCCAGCGCCAGCCGAGACAGCTCGCCGCCCGAGGCCACTTTGGCCACCGGGCGCGGCGTGGCCCCCGCGTGTCCGGCCACCAGAAATTCCACACGCTCCAGCCCGCTGGCTTGCGGCTGGGGCAAGGGTTCCAACCGCACTTCGAAACGCCCACCGGCCATGCCCAGACCCTGCATGGCTTCGGTGACGGCAGCTGCCAGGTGCGCGGCGGCGGGTCCGCGCTGCCGCGCCACCTGCTGCGCCTGCTGCATGAACGCCGCCTCGGCGCGCTCGACGGCGCGGCGCAGCCCCTCCAGATCGGCTTGTCCCTGCAGGGTCTGCAGGCGTTGCTGCCACTCACGCCAGCGCTGCGGCAGCTGCGGCGGCGTGCAGCGGTAGCGCCGCGCCAGCGCCAGCCAGCGTCCCAGCCGCTCGTCCAGGGCCGCCAGCGCTTCGGGCTGCACGTCGATCGCATCGGCAGCGTGCGCCAGGTCGCGGCAGACGTCGCCGATCTGGTCCAGCGCCTGCTGCAGCATATCGGCCCACTGGCCGTGGCGGGGGTCGATGTGCTGGTGTTCGCGCAGCCGGCCGATGGCGCGCGTCAGCAGCGAGCGCACGTCGGGCTCGCCCGCATCCAGCGCGGCCAGCGCGTCGCGCGCGCCATCGATGAGCGCCTGCGCATGCGCCAGCCGGGCGTGCTGGCGGTTGAGCTCGTCCCACTCATCATCGCCGGGGGCAAGCCGGGCCACTTCGTCGATCTGCCACTGCAGGCGCTCGCACTCTTGCTCGCGCGTGCTTTGCTGGGTTTCGGCAGCGTGCAAAGCGTCCTGTGCCGCGCGCCAGTTGGCCCACGCGGCCTGCAGCGCGCTGGTGTCGATGCGGCCGTAGCGGTCGAGCAGAGCGCGCATGGCGTCGGCTCGCGTCAGGCTTTGCCACGCATGCTGTCCATGGATATCCACCAGCCAAGCGCCGAGTTCGCGCAGCTGCGCTGCGGTGGCCGGGCTGCCGTTGATCCAGGCACGACTGCGGCCCTGGGCATCGACCACACGCCGCAGCAGCAGCGGCGCCTGCGGCGCGGCATCAAACCCCTGCTCCTGCAGCCAGGGCAGTGCGGCCGCTGGCGGATCGAACTCCCCCGCCACCTCGGCGCGCGCCGCGCCCTCGCGCACCACCTGCGCCTCGGCGCGGCCGCCCAGCAGCAGCTGCAAGGCGTCGATCAGGATCGACTTGCCAGCGCCGGTCTCACCCGTCAGCGCCGTGAAGCCGCTGCCCGGCTCCAGTTCCAGCTGCTCGACGATGACGAAGTCACGCACCGCAAGCCGCAGCCAGCTCATGCCACCACCCCCTCGTTCCAGTGCAGTTTGCGCCGCAGCGTATCAAAATAACTCCAGCCCTGTGGGTGCAGCAGGCGCAGCGTGTGTGCCGAGCGCCGCACCACGATGCGGTCTTGCGGAAGCAAGCTGGTAAAGGTCTGCATGTCGAAGTGCGCGCTGGGCTCACGCCCGGCCACCACTTCAATGGCGATTTCACCGTCGCTGGGCAGCACGATCGGGCGGTTGGACAGCGTGTGCGGCGCAATGGGCACCATTACCCACCCTGCAATCGCGGGGTGCAGCAGCGGGCCGCCGGCCGACAGCGCATAGGCCGTGGAGCCGGTGGGCGAGGCGATGATCAGGCCATCGGCGCGTTGGTTGGCCACGAAGTGGCCATCCACTTCCACCCGCAGCTCCACCATGCTCGGCGCGCCACCGCGGTTGACCACCACGTCGTTCATGGCGATGGTCTGAAAGATGCACTCGCCGTCACGCCAGACGCTGGCCTGCATCAGCGCGCGCCGCTCTTCCTCATAAGCACCGTGCAACATTGGCCGCAGCGCGTCGGCAAAGCGCTCGAACGGGATGTCGGTGATGAAACCCAGCCGCCCTTGGTTGATGCCGATCAGGGGCACTCCGTGTGGCGCGAGCTGCCGACCGATGCCCAACATTGTGCCGTCGCCACCCACCACCAGCGCCAGCTCGCAGTGTGCACCGATGCTGGCGACGTCGCGCGTGGCGTCGCCCAGCGGCCCCAGATGCAGCGCGGTGTCGCGCTCCAGCGTCACCTCGCAGCCTTGCTCGTGCAGAAAGTGCACCACCTGCTGCAGCGCGGCGCGGCTGCCGCCGGCGTGGTATTTGCCCACCAGCGCCACCCGCCGAAAACGCAGCGCCGCCGTTGCCGACGCGAGGGGGCAGGGGGGCTGCACAGCCGACGGATTCATGCTCAAATTACACCATGGGTCATGACCAGGTCACGATGTTAGATGAGCGATCCCGGTTGTTGCTGAAGGCGTTGGTCGAGCGCTACATCGCCGACGGGCAGCCGGTGGGTTCGCGCACGCTGTCCAAGGCGGCAGGGCTCGATCTGTCGCCCGCCACGATCCGTAACGTGATGAGCGACCTGGAGGAGCTGGGGTTGGTGGCCAGTCCGCACACCTCGGCCGGGCGCGTGCCGACGCCGCGCGGCTACCGCTACTTCGTCGATACCATGCTGACGGTGCGGCGTGCCGAGCAAGTTGCGCTGCAGGCGTTGCCAGCGCCGGCGTTGGCGGCCGAACAGCCGCGCCAGGTCCTCAATCAGGCGGCGCAGCTGCTGTCGCAGCTGTCGCACTTCGTGGGTGTGGTGCGCGTGCCACGCCGCCCGGCGGTGTTTCGGCACATCGAGTTTTTGCGCCTGTCGGAGCGGCGCGTGCTGGTGATCCTCGTCTCGCCCGACGGTGATGTGCAGAACCACATCCTGCACCCCGGCAATGAATTTACCCAGGACCAGCTGCAGGCGGCTGCCAATTACCTCAACACCCACTACGCCGGCCTGACACTGGAGGCGGTGCGGCAGCGGCTGCGCCACGAGGTCGACGCGTTGCGCGGCGAAATCGCCACCCTGATGGTCAAGGCGGTGGAAGCGGGGCATGAGGCCGCGCAGCAGGACGAAGTCGTCATCGCCGGTGAGCGCAACTTGCTGGAAGTGGATGATTTCGCCCGCGACATGGGCAACCTGCGGCGCCTGTTCGACCTGTTCGAGCAAAAGACCCACGTGATGCGGCTGCTCGACATCTCGGCGCAGGCCGAGGGGGTGAGCATTTTCATTGGTGGCGAAAGCCAGGTCGTGCCCTACGAGGCGCTGTCGGTCGTCAGTGCGCCCTACGAAGTGGACGGGGAGGTGGTCGGCACCCTCGGTGTCATCGGCCCGCAGCGCATGCCGTACGACCGCATGATCCAGATTGTCGACATCACCGCCAAGCTGGTGGGCAACGCGCTTAGCCAGACGCGCGGCGAGTAGGGTCAGTCGGCGCAGGTGTCGTGCGCTGTGGAGTGCTCAGCCAGAGCCGCTGCGAATAGGCGCTGGTCTTGTCGGCGCGGTCCGTACAATCGCGGCTGGCGGGCCGTTAGCTCAGTCGGTCAGAGCAGGGGACTCATAATCCCTTGGTCGCAGGTTCGAATCCTGCACGGCCTACCACACGCCATACCGGCGGAAAGCCCCGGATTTCTATGTATAATGCGGGCTTCAGCAAGCGGCTGTAGCTCAGTTGGATA
>Ga0209721_1002154_pt1 | contig 12943 bp, 9 predicted proteins | sample TshhotsprinmetaG_FD_184139 | JGI IMG/M metagenome (GOLD analysis project Ga0209721, IMG submission 184139) | Hot spring microbial communities from South Africa to study Microbial Dark Matter (Phase II) - Tshipise hot spring metaG (SPAdes)... | ecosystem: Environmental > Aquatic > Thermal springs... | reverse complement strand
CCATATGACTAATTGGAACGCATTTGAAATTGTTCCAAGCAGGTTAGGAACTTGAAAGACGGTTACATAATTATCTAACCCAACAAAAGTCATCGAACCAATACCATTCCAACGATGAAAAGAATAGTAGACACTCAAAGCCAAAGGATATAACACGAATATCGTATACATCACCAGAGCAGGAACAGCAAACAGCCAATCAAAAAAAGCCTTTACAACCTTTCGGCGTTGGATCCGCTTGCCGGTTTGCCGAAGAGGTATTGAAGCTGACAAACCGTGGTGTGAGGTGGTCATCTTATCGGACATACAGATATCCTGAACTATCGACATTAATTGTCAATATGTTAGCCTATGGACGGACAGCAGTGAAATCGCTGCCCGCCCAAATCAGCAGGTACTTAGTTATTTTCAGAGAGCGATCGCTCATATTCTGTCTGAACAGCTTTGAGGAGATTAGCAGCATCTTGCATACCGGCAACCATCTTCTGCAGTTCAGGTGTCCATCCTTGAGCGAAAATGGAGCTGGTCGCATTAGCAATGAAATCCATGGCTGTACCGGCATCGCCGATAATAACTCCAGCCGCAAGAGTCTGACTGGTGACGGAGAGGGGATCAACTGTTGGGATGGCGAGACTCGCTGGACCACCCGGATTTGATCCTCCTACGGTGACGCCAATCTGACGCGCAACCGGATCTGTGGCGACCCAGTTCAGAAAGAATGCAGCGCAGTCGGGATTCCTGGCATTAGCTGCAATGCCAAAGGTAAGCGGAGCAGACATAGCAGCCGGCGGATCACCAGCCTTCTCTGGTGGCATCAAGAAGAACCCAATATTACCAGGCATACCTGCATCATAAGCAGCGTTCTGCCAGTCACCGTTGAATATAAAGACACCCTCTCCCTGAACAAAGCGAGCGTTAGCATTAGTATATTCAATAGCATTGATGTCAGAAGGGAAGTAACCGTTCTGAATCCAGCGTTCCAAGATTTGCGCTGCCCTCAAATTAGAGGGAGTATCGATCGTTGCACCAGGTTTTTGGAAGATCCAGTCATTGATAGGTTCTACCGGGCCAACAGACGCCATCAGCGCTTGCAGAGGGAAGGCAAGACCCATACCACTCTTTGCACTGCCCCAACTCATGATAGGCAGAAGCCCGGCTTCCTTTGCCCTGGCCAGCAAATTCTCGAACTCGGCGAGAGTCTCAGGTGGTTCGGTCATACCGATTTGTGCAGCCAGTTCCTTGTTGTAAAACACACCGGTCAGACTGTAGTTGAGACCCATTGCGTAGAGAGAACCCGAACCGCGAGTACCATCAGAGGCTACCCGATTTTGGTTTAGCTGAGGTACTGGCCAATCGTTCCACCCAAATGCATCGGCATACTCATCAAGGTTTTTAAGCAAACCTTGCTTGGCAAACGAAACCATTGTCGGAAGTCGAATGAGATCCGGGGGATTATCACCTGAAAGTAAGCGCGGTGTTGCATTGATAAGATTAGTGAACTGATCCTGCTTGATATCCCAGGTGACATTTGGGTATTGCTTGCTAAACTCTTCAGCCAGTTTGAAGGGGATATCAAACCCTGTTTCGAAATATGCATTGAGCACAACAGGTTCCATCCCACAGCTCGGCAACGAGGTTACTGCTTCTCCTGTCGGCACTGCAGTTGCTGACTGAGAAGAAGCTGTTGCTGCAGGAGTAGACGTTGCAACTGGAACAGTAGACGTTGATCCGCTCCCACATGCTGAGAGTAACACCACCAACAGAGCTATCAGACCCGACAAAAAAGAGTGGGTAAGCCTTGGCCGCATTTTACTCCTCCTGGCGACTAACGAGAAACCATAAATTATTATTTCACCCAAAGGGTTTCCCGACCTTATAGATAACTCGAAGATCTTCTATATTAAAAATAAAGAGTATATTAACAGGGATTAACCAAATTAAACATACATTACAAAAATCATCAATTATCTTAAATTTTACCGTCTGTCATTGCTAAATATTGATTAAAAACCAATAACCAGTCACTTCAAATCTACTCGTTCAATGAACAAACAGTGATAAACATGAAAGTCGATTACCAGTTTATATATTATATATTATATATTGTTTCAGTCGTAATGTAGCACACTGCCCGCAGTTTGTCAAGCGTAACGAGGAAGCTGTAGCTCGACGAAAGCCTTGCTGCTGAATGTGCCAGGCCATTTGAAGCCAGAGCAGGACATGATCACTTTGTCACGCTGGCAATTGAATAACAATGCCTTGGGAATAGATAACCGTTTGACCAGCTATGCAGCGGATTATAGCGGGGAGGTCACTAGAATTTCTTAGCGCGGTGAATAACTAGTTTGCTAGATGAAACTCATCACAGTAGATCGCAATGCCGCAATTGATTGAGTGGCTATGCAAATTGTCGGCATTTCGTTAGATTACACCAATGCTCAGGCTATCGATCCAACCCAGTTCAAGAAAACTATGCCGGCGAAATGAGCAGACATCGGTTTGTTTGTCTGAAAAGACGAGAATTTGCCTGGAATATGCAACAAATTGCGCAAGATTACAACCCGGTTTTAACATACTAAGAGAAATGCCGCATATATCCACACAACCCATCCGGTTATCTCTCAACACCTCACGGTCGCTCGAATGGTTGACCGAGCGCCGCAGGAGCGGTAGCGCGCAGGCGGTTGATGGCAGCCAGCAGAGGGCGTTGCCAGAATGCGGGCAGGCGCATGACCTGGCGCGCTGCTGCCGGCGATGCGGCAAGGTTAACCAGGGCCAGCACCAGGATCATGAGCACGAAGGGCGCTACCTGAACGATTTGGGTGGGAATGTCTGGCAAGGCACTCTGCGATCGGGTGGCGACCAGCTCGAGCGCCGCGAAGAGGTAGCATCCCAATGCGACTCGCCACGGTCGCCAGCCGCCGAAGATCACGATGGCCAGGACGATCCAGCCTGAACCGAAGGTGTGGCGGTAGCTCCAGCCTTGCTTGAGATCGAGCGAGAAAGCGGCGCCGGCGATGCCGACCAGCGCGCCGCCGGCGATCAGCATGGCATATCGCCAACGGGTCACGTCTACACCCCGCGCATAGACCGCCGCCGGTCGTTCACCGAGCGCGCGCACGATGAGACCCAGCCGCGTGCCGTAGAGCAGGAAAGCGGTGAAGGGCACGATGAGCAAGCTGGCGTAGATGACCGGATCGTGGCGGAAGAAGAGCGGGCCGAAGACGGGGAGATCGGACAGGACGGGAATCGGGGTGAAGGGAACTGACGGGCCAGGTACGCGAGCGAAAGGAGCGCCGAGAAATGATGAGAGATCGGTGCAGAGCAGGGCCAGCACAAACCCAACCGCCGTTTGTGACTGGCCGAGGGTTAGACTGAACAGTCCGAGCACGGCTGCGACGAGTGCGCCAACCAGGGCTGCGGCGATGAAGCCGAGGATGAGATTACCGGTGATAAGCGCAACGGCAAAGCCGGTCATTGCAGATAAGAGCATCGTGCCGTCAAGCGAGAGATTGATGACGCCAGCCCGCTCGCTGAGCGTTTCGCCCATCGCCGCAATGACTAGTGGCGACGCAGCAGCCAATACTGCCGCCAGATCGATCAAGAGTTGTTCCATACCGTCACACCATTTCGTCGTGGTTATGGAGGAAACTGACCGCCGATCAGCGTCGAGCGCGGGTCGCCAGAGCGAAGAGCACTAGAGCGCCCTGCAAGACGCCGGCAATCGCGCTATCGATGCCGAGCGTGAGCGGCAATTGAATGCTGCCCACGGTGAAAGCGGCAAAGGCAACCGCGATTGGCAACAGCCAGCGTGGATCGGCCCGCGCCAGCAGCGCAACCAGCAATCCCAACAGCCCGATCCCGCTCGAGATGTTGGGAATGAGAGCATGATGCACCGCAACTACCTGCAACATTCCGGCAGTACCGGCCAGCGCGCCACAGGCGGCCAGCGTCTCGGCCATGCGGCGAGCGGTGACAATACCCAGCCTTGCGGCGGCTGCCGGGTTGAGGCCAACAGCCCGCACTTCCAACCCCCAGCGCGTTTTGGTGAGCGCCCACCAGACGATTACCAGCGCAATCAGAGCGATCACCGGCGCTGCCGGCGCCAGGCGCAACCGGTCAACGGTGGGAAGCCAGAGTTCGCGCGGTAGTAGATCGGTGCCTGAGAGTGACGCCGAGGTTTGTCGCCGCCAGGGGCCGAGCACGAGGTAGAGGGCCAATCCGCTGGCGAGAAAATTCATGCCGAGGCCGGCAAAGATTTCACTGACGCCGGCGTAGCGGCGCAAGCCACCGATCAGCAATGCCCATAGCGCGCCACCTGCCGCGCCACTGAGTCCGGCCAGCAACCAGAGCAACAGCGGCGGCCAGTCTGGCCACAGGCGCAGCGGAACCATCGCTGCGATAGCGCCGGCGATCATCTGACCCTCGACGCCGAGATTGTAGAGACCGCCAGCAAAGGTGATGCTGAGGCCAACGGAACAGAGCAGTAACGGCGCAGCGAGCATGATCATATCGCTCAAGCGCACTGGCGTGCTGAAGGCGCCAAACAGGATCAGGCGATACGCTTCGAGCGGCGCCACGCCGCTACTCAACAGGGCGATAGTCGTAAGCACAAAGGCGGCCAGCAGCGCCAGGAGCGGTCGCGTCAGGCTGGCCAGAGGTTTTAAACGATCCAGGCGCATGCGAGTATACCTGTCAGGCAACTGCCTCAACCAAAGCATCAAAACCTACTCCGCCGATCAATTCGGCCAATCTGGCCGATGACAGCAACGCGCGCGGGATCGGCGGTCCGATACGGCCAGCAAAACAGACAATCACCTCGTCGCTATATTCCATAATCTCGTCGAGATCGGGCGAAGCGAAGATGACGCAACAGCCGGCATCACGGCGCGCCTGCAACCGTCCCCAGATGGCGCGGGCCGAAGCTACGTCGAGGCCGCGGGTTGGCTGTTCGGCCAGAATACCGCGCGCATCGGGCGGCACCAGCGCCAGCATTGCCCGTTGCTGATTGCCTCCCGATAGGGCGGCGATGGGGGTGATCGGAGTAGCTTTAATCTGATACTCAGCAATGGCCTGACGCGCAGCTTCCTCGGCTGCGCGGCGATCAACCAGCGCCCCTCTACCCTGCAACAGCGCAAAGTGATCGGTCAGCGACAGAGCGCCGATCATGCCATCGCGCAAGCGGTCAGCGGGGAGATATTCGATCCCGGCCTGGCGAAATGCGATTGGGCCTGCGCCGGTCAGATCGCGACCGTTCACCAGCACCCGCCCGCGATCGGGCGCAAGCTGACCGGCAAGCAAACGCAACAAGACCTGTTGACCGCTGCCGTCAAGGCCAGCCAGGCCGATGATGCGTCCGGCGGCGAAGCGATGGTTGAGATCGACCAGTTGGAGCGTGCCGCTCCGCGCGGTCACGCGATGCAATTCCCATACCGGCGGGGCATCAATTAACGGCAACGGACGGTAGATCGGCGGCTCAGCGCCGGCTTCGCCAAACATGAGCGACAGCAGATACTCCTGCGGCTGTGGCATAGGCAACTGACCGGGAGGAACGACCTGCCCATTGCGCAACACTGTTACCGTGTGACACAACTCGGCCACCTCTTCCAGCTTGTGTGACACAAACAAAACAGTTCGCCCCTCGGCAGCAATCTGGCGCAGCGCGGTGAAGAGTGACCGGGCCTGAGCGGCGGTAATGCCGGTAGTTGGTTCATCAAGGATCAACACGCGAGCGCCGCACAACAACAGGCGCATAATCTCGATCTGCTGTCGCTGACCAACCGTCAACTGATCGAGGCGGGCCGCCGGATCGACAGGGAAACCCAGCCGTTCAGCCAGTTCTTGCAAGGCCGTTTGAGCGGCGCGACGCGAACGAAAAACCCCTGGCGGCGCGGCGCAGAGCAGATTCTCAAGCGCGGTAAACGCCGGAATGTCGAGCGGTTCCTGATGCACCATACCCACGCCAACTGCCAGCGCATCGCCCGGCCCGCTTAAGCGACGCGGAGCATGGTCAAACAGGATGCGACCCTCATCGGGCTGTAGATAACCGGCCAACAGCTTCATGAGCGTGCTCTTGCCGGCGCCATTTTCCCCCAGCACGCCGTGAATCTGGCCGGCGGCAAACGAAATGGTCAGGCGGTCATTGGCGCATACTGCGCCGAACCGTTTGGTCAGGTGTTCAACCGCGATGTGCATGGCTGTGAAAAAAAATGGAAGAGACGGACGCGCCGTCCGTCTCTTCGTATGATAACCGATTACGGCGCGCTCTGACCTTCGATGCCGGCCAGCAACTGCTGAGTATACCAGATCGTCTTATCGTCGGCTACCTGACCTTCCGGCACGAAGACACTGCCATCTTGATAGTAGAGCGGACCGGTGAAAAGGTTCAGACTACCGTCGGCCAGTTTGGCGATAAACTCATCAAGCTTAGCCGCATTCTCGGCGCTCAGCGCCGGCCCCTTCACAAAACCGATCATGCTGGTGTCAGGGTCATTGATATTGCTCCAATTCGGCCCCGTCCACTCCCATGCCGGCTCCCACTGGCCTGAGCGCGCCAGCTCAACCAGTCGCTTATAGTCAGGCCCCCAGTTGAAATAGGGGACACCCAGACACACCGCTTCACCTTGCGCGCAAGCGCCCTTGAAATCGTATGGCACGGCGAAGACGCGCTTGCCGGCCTGCGTGGCCTTATTCGCCTCGACAATACCTTCAGTGGTATCAATGCCGGAGAGAATGACATCGTAGCCTTCATTGATAAAGTCGTTGGCGACTTTAGTCGGATCGAGCGTTACGCCAGGAATATTGAACCAGAATCCGATCCAGGTCACCTTGAACGCCAGTTCATCGGCGGAGCGACCGCGATAATTCTCCCAGCAATAGCGAGCGCCGAGATAGGTAGAGTTGACCAGCCGGCGCGTTTCGGGATCGATCAGGGGGCCGAGATAGGCCAGCTTGCCATTCTCAGTAGTTAAGGCTGCGGCGCAACCGGCGATCATCTTGCCGTACTCCATCCGACCCATTAAATTGCGCACATTCGGCGGCGCTTCACCGGTCAGCACTTTATCGCCGGAAGCGTGAATGAAATAGACATCGGGGTGAGCGGCAGCGGCAATATTAGTGCCATCGGCAAACTCAGCCGAATTGGTGATGATAAGCCGGGCGCCCTGGCCGATCAGCTCTTCAATTGCCTGTTCGACCTTGACATTGGGCCGGTCAGCCGGATTCACCTTGTCGATGTAGATGAACTTCACTCCGGGCACCTTTTCCACCACGTACTGAGCGGCCTCGTAGTGGGCCTGGTTCCAGCCGCCATCGTTGATAGGACCAACCAGCACCATCCCGAAGGTAAACTCTTCGGTCGACTCAGCCGGCGCGGTGGTTGGCGCAGCAGTCGGCGCGGCAGCCGGTTGCGAGCCACATGCCGTTAACACCAGACTGAGCAGCGTGATGAACAGCAATGGCCAGCGGACAAAACGGACTCTCATCGGTCGACTCCTTGTCAGCATCTGCAAAGACTGTACCCTAACAACGAAACGGCGCAATCGATGACCGAAATCATCGCTGCGCCGAGACAGTTTCGCGCAGATTCGCCTTCAGACGGGGAAGGCTCCCTGCCAGCCTCATCGCTGTTCAGGACGCTATCGCGGAGCGCCCGATTGCAGTGGCGAGTATAGCTGAGATGAAAAAGACTGTCAATTGAGACGCCACTGGCATTCTAGAACCGGGTTTCGAAGCGCAGCTCTACCCGCTGTCTGTGAAACCTGCAATACCCTACTATGAATTTACTGCTTATCGTGCTATACTACGGGCATATTATGCAGGCGACAGTAACGGTGAGGGCTATCGATGAACAGATTATGCCTGATCATCGTGGTTTTACTGGGCGTCCTTCTTCTCACACCGACACCGATGCGCGCAGCTAACCCGATTTGCTTTGAAGGTGTTACCGATTGCGTTGACGAGCGTTTCGCCGATTTCTGGCGTCGCAATGATCGCCATGCCATCAGCGGACAGAATGGCAATGCGCTACGGTTCTTTGGCTACCCTATCGGCCCAGCGCGGATCGAGGCAGTTGACGGCGCAGCAATGCTGGCGCAACCTTTTGAACGGGTGATTATGCAGCAGCCGCTGGGAAACACTGACCCGGCCAGGATCAGTTTGCAGATGATCGGCATGGAACGACTGCGCCAGCTCGAGCTCGCTCCCGAACTACCGGCCAGGCCGCCGGCGACCGTCAATTGCCGGTTCTTTTCCGAGACAGGCTTTACAGTCTGCGGCGACCTGCTCAATTTTTGGGAAAGCAACGGCCTGAATCTCGACAATGAGCGCAATTATACCGATGCCGAACGGATTGCCCTCTTTGGGAGGCCGATCAGCACTGTCAGTCGCGAGAGGGCGGCTGATGGGAAGATTTATCTCACCCAGTGGTTTGAACAGGCACGCTTACAGATCGACGGTGTGACTCAACAGATTATCATTACGCCGTTGGGCCGGGATGTGGTGAGTAACCGCGCCAATCCACCCCCGTTGCCACGCAACAACGGCGTCTTCCTCAACAGCGAAACCGTGACTGCCGGGGGCGCAATTACGGCGCGCGCCAATGGGTATACCGGTGAAAGCCAGGTCAGAGTAACTGTCATCCGCGCCGATGGCAACAGCGTAGGAACTGCCGAATTGAGCGACATCAGTTCGAGTGGCGTTACCGAAACGTTCTGTTACCAGACCCCAGCCGACGCAATGCCGGGCATCTGGGCAATTGCCTTTGAGGGAACTGAAAACGGGCGACGAACGATCGGCTTCTTCCGAGTGGTGACAACCGGCAATTCCAATAAGACATGCATTGATCCCATTTCACCAATATCGACGAACCGGTAGCAAATCTTAATCCATGACCATTCGGCTGTAGCTCGATTGATTGCATCCGCAACGGTATGCTACAATACCGGGCAGTTTATTCTTCAGGTATTGAGGTACCGTTATGCAATTACCACGCGCTAGCGGAGTCTTACTGCATCCCTCATCCCTTCCCGGCCCATGGGGGATTGGTGATCTGGGACCAATGGCATACCGGTTCGTCGATTTTCTGGTTGCGGCGGGACAATCACTCTGGCAGGTCTTGCCGCTTGGTCCGACCGGCTACGGTGATTCACCGTACCAGTGCTTTTCGGCGTTTGCGGGCAATCCGTTGCTAATCAGCATTGATGATTTGATCCAGCAAGGGTTGCTCTTTGCCGATGAAGCAAACGCGGCGCTGGGTCAGTTGCCCGGCGAGCGAGTCGATTTTGGCGCACTCATTCCGGCTAAACACGAGCTGCTTCAGCGCAGTTTTGAACGCTTTCGCAGTCGGCACGGCACCTCCCTCCACCAGGCTTACACCAGGTTCTGCATCGAAAACGCCGAGTGGCTGGCCGACTACGCCCTGTTTATGGCGATCAAGGAGGCGCAAGGTGGCGGAAGCTGGCACGGCTGGCAACCCGAGCTGCGTGATCGCCAACCGGCAGCGCTGGCCCAGGCCCGCCGCGCGCTGGCAACCGCGATTGACTACCACCAGTTTCTACAATTTCTCTTCTTCCGGCAGTGGCAGGCACTGAAAGAATACGCCAACCAGCGCGGCGTGCTGATCATCGGCGATGCGCCGATCTTCGTCGCCGACGACAGCGCCGATGTGTGGGCCAATCGCGATCTCTTCTTTGTTGACGAGAGCGGAATGCCGACGGTCGTGGCCGGCGTACCGCCGGATTACTTTAGTGTTACCGGTCAACGGTGGGGCAACCCACTCTACCGCTGGGATAAGATGGCTGAAACCGGCTATCGCTGGTGGGTGGCGCGGATGCGCCAGTCGTTCACGCTGTACGATGTTTTGCGGCTCGATCATTTCCGCGGCTTTGAAGCGTATTGGGAAGTTCCGGCCAGCGCGCCGACCGCCGTCGATGGCCGCTGGGTCAAGGGGCCGGGCGCCGATCTTTTCCAGGTGTTACAGGCCGAGCTTGGCGATTTGCCGATTATCGCTGAAGATTTGGGCCTGATCACACCCGAAGTCGATGCGTTGCGACGCGAGTTCGATTTACCGGGGATGAAGGTGTTGCACTTCGCCTTCGGCGATGATCCGACCAATCCGTACCTGCCGCACAACTACACGCCGAATTATGTCGTCTATACCGGTACCCACGACAACGACACTACCATCGGCTGGTTCAATTCGCTCGATCCGGCCACGCGCGCTGCCACGCTGACCTATCTCGGTCGCGACGAGACAACCGTTGATATTGCCTGGGATCTGATGCGTCTAGGATTGATGTCGGTCGCGAACTACGCGATCACGCCGCTGCAAGACATCTTGCGGCTGGGTTCGGAGGCGCGGATGAACACGCCTGGTCGGTTGGGGGGCAATTGGGCCTGGCGCTACGCGGCTGAAGCGTTGAGCGAAGAGCTGGCTCATCAATTACGTCAACTTAGTTATATCTACAGTCGACTTCAGCCAGCGAAGACCTGACCTTCCTCAACGCGAAAGCGGCGAGCAGCGGCGAGAAAATCGGCGCTAAAATCGCTCAGATCGGTTGCGGTCAACAATGTTTGCTGGTCAGGACGCTGAATGAGCTGAAGCAGATGAGCGCGACGCTGCGCGTCTAGCTCGCCGAGCACATCGTCGAGCAATAAGACCGGGGCGTCGCCGCTGCGCTGGCGCATCAGTTCGGCCTCACCGATCTTGAGCGCCAGCGCAATGGCCCGCTGCTGACCGCGCGATCCGTAGCGACCGAGATCGATGCCGGCTACGCGAAAGATCAGATCGTCGCGATGCGGGCCGCAGAGAGTCTGGCCGCGAGTAACCTCTTCGGAACGCTGGGAGACGAATGCGAGCCGCAGTTGTTCGGCCAACCCGCCGGTATCGCGCGCCGTATCGACGGGGCAACTGGCAATATACTCGATCTGCAACTCGTGTTCACTGCCACTAATGGCGCGGAAGAGCGGGCCGGCCAGCGCGCTCAACTCGACGACGGCGCGCAACCGTTCGGCAAGCACGTAGCCGCCAGCAGCGGCCAGTTCTTGATCCCAATACGCCAGCTCGGCATCAAGATTGCGGAGCGGACGCCGTTGTTCGCGCCAGGCTCGCAACAGACTGTTGCGCTGGAGCAACAATTTTTGATAGTAGGCCAGGGCGCGGACATAGTGCGGATCGAGCTGCGAGAGCGTGATGTCGAGATAGCGCCGTCGTTCGGCGGGAGGGCCGTCAACGAGGGTCAGGTCGGCGGGAGTGAAGAGCACTACCCGCAACTGGCCGATCAGATCGAGGGCTCGCGCCGGTCGCTTATCGATCCGCACCAGTTTTTGCGCGCCATTGATCGGCTGACCATCATCGTCGAGGCGACGCTGAACGAGCACTTCCAGGCGCACCGGCCCGATCCGACGTTCGACCTCAGCGGCGATGCGGGCAAAGGGGGGCGCGCCGGCTTCACCCATCGCTTCCCAGCGCACCAGTTCGCGGTCGCTGCTCAGGCGGGGCGAGCGGGTGGTGGCGAGGTAAAAAATTGCTTCAAGCAGGCTGGTCTTACCGGCGGCATTGGGGCCGTAGAAGAGCATCGTGGTGGGGGCGAGGGCCAGATCCTGCCGCCGGTAGTTGCGAAAATCGCGCAGGGAGAGATGATGCACGTACATAGATGCTGTCAGCGGACTTACGGGCGCGCGCCGAGACGCAGGTCGCGCAACGCGCGCAGGTTGGCGCAGCCGCTGCAAAACATTGCCACCCGCAACTCGCGAATGAAGGCGCTCAAGCCCTCGATCACTGCTTCTGCGCCCCGCTCGTTGATGGCGTCGAAGAGGGCAGGGCGGGCAGTGCCGGCCAGATCGGCGCCGAGCGCAATTGCCTTGGCCACATCAACCCCGCTGCGCACGCCACCCGACGCAATCAGGGTCACATCGGGCAACGCAGCGCGCACTTCGCGCACACATTCGGTGGTTGGCAGGCCCCAATCGGCGAAAGCGCCGGCCACTCGCCGCCCGGTATCGTTGGTCTGGCGAAAGCGCTCGACCTCGCTCCAACTGGTGCCACCAGCGCCGGCCACGTCGATGATCCGCACCCCCGCTTCGTACAGGCGAATCGCATCAGCCGCGCCAATGCCGTTACCAACCTCTTTAACGACGACTGGAACTTCGAGCTGGCGACACACCGCTTCGATCTTGGTCAGCAACCCCTTGAAATTGACATCGCCTTCGGGTTGTACCGCCTCTTGCAGCGGGTTGAGATGCAGAATGAGGGCATCGGCCTCGATCATCTCAACAGCGCGCCGACAGTGATCGACCGTAAAGCCGTAATTTAACTGCACTGCACCCACATTGGCCAGAAGCGGAATGCGAGGCGCAACCCGGCGCACCTGATACGTGCTGGCAAGGCGCGGATCCATCACCGCAGCGCGCTGAGAACCGACTCCCATGGGCAGGCCCAGATATTCGGCGGCTTCGGCCAGGGCGAGATTGATCTTTTCGGCGCTGGACGTACCTCCGGTCATTGAGCTGATCAGCAGCGGCGCTGCGATCGGTTTGCCCAGAAACGTAGTGCGAGTGTCGATCTCGTTGAGATCGAGTTCGGGCAACGCCCGGTGGGGGAGGCGGTAAGCGGCGAAACCGGTGACGATACCCTTGGCGGCGACATCTTCGTTCAGCACAATGCGGATGTGATCTATCTTGCGAGACTCGGTCTTGTCGTCACCGGGCATAACAGACTCCTGCGGCAGGAAGGGGCAAAGGAACCGGCAATGTTACCCCTTTCATGCGATCATACCAACAAAAAGGGGGGGCGTCAAACGTGGGGATAGCCGATAGGCGATAGCCGATAGGCGATAGCCGATAGGCAATCATCCCTCTGCGTTCTCTGCGACCTCTGCGGTAGATCAATAGCCGATAGCCGATAGCCGATGGTCAAGCATTGCGTGTTACGGGGAGCGGCGGG
>Ga0209721_1002153_pt1 | contig 12946 bp, 12 predicted proteins | sample TshhotsprinmetaG_FD_184139 | JGI IMG/M metagenome (GOLD analysis project Ga0209721, IMG submission 184139) | Hot spring microbial communities from South Africa to study Microbial Dark Matter (Phase II) - Tshipise hot spring metaG (SPAdes)... | ecosystem: Environmental > Aquatic > Thermal springs... | reverse complement strand
TCCATCATAATCCTAAACTGGAACGGACTTACGGACACTGTGGAGTGTCTGGAGTCCTTGAAGAAGATAACTTACCCGAACTATGAGGTCACCGTGGTGGACAATGGATCCCAAGGAAATGATGCTGATGTGTTGCAGGAAAAGTTTGGTGATTATATACACCTGATTCGCAACGATAAGAATTATGGCTATACCGGCGGCAATAACATTGGTATAGGATATGCCTTGCAAAATTCTCAGCCCGATTGTCTCCTGCTACTCAACAACGATGTAGTTGTTGCCCCCGATTTCCTCGACCTGATGATAAGAGCAGTCCAGGGTGACCCTTCCATCGGAGTAGCTGGACCAAAAGTCTATTACTACGATTCTCCCAGCCGCATTCAGAGTGCTGGTGCCAAGATAAAAATGATCACGGGGCAGACCTATCTTATTGGCAATAAACAGATAGACAACGGTCAGTGTGACCAGCGCCGGGATGTAGACTATGTCTCGGGTTGTTGTATGTTGCTAAGGAAGGAGCTTATCCAACAGATTGGTCTCTTTGATGAAAGTTATTTTTGTTACTGGGACGAAACTGATTATTGCGTCAGAGCCAGCAAAGCTGGTTTCAGAATTGTCTACGTGCCTGATGCCAGAGTATGGCACAAAAATCCTTTCGGCTTAAGACCTTGGTACAAGACCCTACGCAAGAAACACCAACCTAAGATCTCCCTTTCTTCTACGTACCTTATGACCAGAAACAATTTCAGGTTTATGAGAAAGTATGCCACGAGAGTCCAGTTCTGCAGCTTCCTTGCTTATTTCTTTGGCTACCGCCTGTGGTTTGTAACCGGAGTCTGTGCCTTGTTCTATCGCGATATTGGACAAGTGATAGCTTTTTATAGAGCCATTAAGGACGGGTTGCTAAATCGTACAGATGGAGCTAAGGCGTACATAAGAAGTATGTTGCCAATTTCGTGCATATATATATATGAACATCTGTCATTTGTGTCGGAATGCCGCTGCACAAGCTATCTTCGAATCGCCTTGGCACATATTTGGTGGTAAAGGGTCAGCAATCGTTGTTCCATAATTTGCCAGTTATACTTTTGCTCGTAGGCTTTTCTGCCGTTGGCACCGAGTTCTTTCCTCAAATCAGGGTTGTTTTTAAGCCTGACTATCGCTTCCTTGATTGCTTGTATATCGCCATAGGGCACAACGATGCCACAGTTCTCTTTTCTGACAATGTCAACCATCGAAGTGCCATCGCTCACCATTATCGGCTTTCCACACATCATAGCCTCAAATAGTTTATTGGGGCTGGCAAATCGAGCATTGTGGTCTGCAGGGTCATATACAGCGAAAAGCAGATGTGCATGTACTGTCTCGCGAATAACATCCTTATAAGGTACAAACTGCAGCCGTAGCCTGATATTTTTGCTGTTTCCACAAATCTGTCTGAGTTCTGTTTCAAAGCTTGGCGAGCAGGGTCCCGTAATAATTAGTTGCACATCGGGCAAATCTTTTACAGCCAGGCACATCTCCAGAATACCCCTTCCACTGCCGATTCCCCCACCATAAAAAATAGTAAAGACCTTGTTATTTACATCTTCACTGACAATGTTACTCAGAATGCTCTGATTAGGAGAGTTGTTCACTATGACCACGTGCTTCTTTGTGGTATCTAGGCCTACCTGTTCAATTCGACATTCATCGGGCAATACTATGGCGATGGCACATTTCATTAACGTTCTATCAATCTTAGCCACAATTCTGCGTGACAAACCAGGTAATATGGGAAAGCCAATCGTATCGGCATAGAAATCGGCAATATCGTACACTATCGGTTTCCTCTTTAGTTTTGCTACCAGCAGAGCGGGAACGAAGCTATCGAAATCTATAGCGTGGACAACGTGCCATCGCTCAATGAGGAGTTGCCACATTACAAATAGCCACCAAATTGGCAGGTAGAAGGCTACCTTAATACTGTTGGGCGGAACGCGCCAGGTGAACTTCTTAACTTCGTAATTATCTTTTCCGTTCAAAGGAGAAGAAACTTCCCAGCGCTCCCAGCCGAGTATAATGACTGTATAGGAATGCTCAGCTACAGCAGTGGCTTCCTTCTCCATCCTGACATTAGGGAAGTGGGAGGCGACGAAAATGATTTTTGGCTTAAAACCGGAAGCAGTGCTGCGTCTCATAGTATCCAACCATAATCTTAAGCAGTTTTGTTTCTCTCACGACCCTAGTGTGAGACATTCTTGTTTATCACTGACCTTCCAAACCTTGACACTAGAATTCGCAAGCAAGACTTATCTAGCTTTCTCTGGGTTTAATTGTGCCCGGCTTTTTAAAGAAGCTCCTGACAAGCCCTGCCAGCGCAGCAGTATACTGGACAATGTAATATACAAGGAATCCCGCGGTTAACACTGGGTGTCTAATGAATTTTCGCCAGTTCTTTATCAAAGGAGCCCTGATTGGACTTAACTGTACGATACCATCGACTTTATTTACCTTCAGGAATCTGCCGATTGTTGTCCCATAATAGTATTGCTTTCTGGCAATGTCTACAAGGCTTTTCGGTTCGCCGATGTGTAGTTCCTGCGACTTGATCGTACCGACCTTGTAGCCGGTCTTCTTCAGCCGGTTATACAGGTCGTAGTCCTCAGCAGCTACCAAGTCCTCTCTAAACCCACCGATAGCTTCGAAAACTTCTTTTCTGAAAAACCGTGCTCCTGTATACAATAACTCATCTTTGTAACAGTCCTTTTCCAGTTTTCTAACCCTTGACCAGAAGCTGATTGTGGGATCAGAAGCACAGAATACCGAGATTGCATCGTAACCTTCGTCCTCGCACTTCCGAGTAGCTTCCTCTACCAATTCCGGATCCAAGACAAAATCAGAGCCCACCTGATAAATATATCTACCCCGAGATATCTTGACGCCGTAGTTTGTTTGTTTGGTTCTCTCCGTACCGGCCAGAACATAGACCTTTGCTCCATATTCACGGGCAAGCTCAACAGTCCTATCAGTCGAACCGTTGTCAACCACTATCACCTCTATGTTCTTATAGGTTTGCTTTTCGATGCTGTCCAAGCATCTACCTAACGTTCTCTCCGAATTGTAGGTGGGGATAATTATGGACACTAATGGGTTGTCATTCATACGCAACCTTGCCGGCGCAAAGCTTTTGAAAGAGTTTATCGTATTCTTCTACTATATCTGTCCAGGAGTAATTAGAAAGCACCCTCGAATACGCAGCTTCTTTGAGGTGAACGAAGGAGTCCAGGGCATTTTCGACTTCATTTATCTTGGTTGCCAAATCGTTGGCATCGGCGAAGTATAATATGGTGTCTCCTCCTACTTCACGGTTGAATTCATTGCCGTGGGCTATGATGATGTTTTTCATACTCATAGCCTCCAGAAGTGTGGGATTTGTACCGCCGACCGAGTGGCCGTGTATATAGGCAAAGCAGTTCTGCCGAAGCATATTTAGCAAGCCTAAATCATATATAGCTCCAGGCAGGATGACTCTTTCCCTGGCATTGTCCTCGCTTAATATCCTTTGAACATATTTTTGATACTTTTTGCTGGAAAAGTTCCCCACAATCAGCAGTTTGCGTTTAGAACTGGATTTGAGGAAAGCTTGGATGATGGTGTGTATGTTGTTCTCGGGTTCAAGTCTGGCCACTGCCAACCAGTAGTCATTCGGTAGCAACCGCTTTTCTCTGAGGGAACTATTGCCAGCAAGCTTCTGGTCGTTCCATTCTTCGTGACGTGGGATATCCACGCCATTGGTGATGTAAACAGCCTGCTTCCCGTATCTTTGCTCGATATACTTCTTGATTTCCCTTGAATCAGCCACTACCACGTCGGCAAACTTGACGGCTGCCCTCTCGCTAATCAGCAAGATAAGCTTCTCGAGTCTGTTGAATTTAGCCCTTTTCCATTCCAGCCCGTCCACATTAACAGCCAATTTTCTGCCAGAGAGCTTGGGGATAAATAGGAACAAGCCTGCACCGTAGCCCAACATATAAATGCAATCGCAGATCAGGCTTGATTTAAGTAAGGAATAAACGTCGTAGAGAACTTCATAGGCGATGCGGAAGAAAGGCCGGATTGGAAAATAGAATAAATTTACTCCCTTGTATATGGATGGCTTACCTTCGTCTCTTGTCCCCTCACAACTTACGAAAACATTCCACCCCTTTTCCACCAGTCTGGGAGCGACCGCCTCTACGCAGGTTTCGAATCCTCCGTATTTCGCAGGAATTCCTCTTGACCCTACGATCGCAAGTTTGCGATTTTTATTTGGTTTGAATTCAGTCTGGACTGTCATGTGCTTGCCGTACAAATTCCTTTGCTACCTTTTAATAAGATGGTGACGATTCTCTGCCCTGCTTTGCCGTCTCCAAAAGGATTAATCCACTTGTTTTCCCTATGCAGCATGAAAGCAGTGCACTCAAATATTCTATCAGGCGAGGCTCCGGCTAAAATATTTGAGCCGACTTCCAACGTTTCAGGCCTCTCGGTATTGTCCCGTAAGGTGACACAGGGAACTCCCAAGACACAAGCTTCTTCCTGAACACCGCCAGAGTCGGTAAGAATAAGCCTCGCTTTGCGCTCCAGTTGCAAGAAGTCAAGAAAGCTTACCGGTTCCACCATTGTGATGTTCTTGGGGCTGAGACCAAACTCTTTCATCCTTTTCAGGGAGTGGGGATGGATAGGGTAGATTACTGGCAAGTGAAATCCAGCGGCAACTCTATCCAAACCCTCGAGGATGGCAGCAAATCTCGACGGACTATCAACATTCTCCTGGCGGTGCAAGGTCACCAAGAAGTATTCCCGGGGAGCGACATTCAGTTTTCTAAGACTGTCTTGCTGGCTCTTGGCTATCTCCAAATTTTGATAAACAGCATCCACGATGGTATTACCCGTAACAAAAATCTTGTTCTCAGATATTCCTTCTTTTAGCAGAATAGCTTTTGCTTTGTCAGTAGGTGCGAACAAGTAGTCAGAACAGTGGTCAGTCAAGATTCGGTTGATTTCCTCAGGCATATTTCTATCGTAACTTCTCAAGCCTGCTTCGACGTGGCCCACTTTTATGTGGAGCTTTGTTGCTGCCAGAGCACTAGCCAACACGGAGTTGGTATCGCCTTCTACCAGGACAACATCGGGGCATTCGGCGCGCAGAACGCTTTCTGCGCCGATAAGTATCCTTCCCGTTTGCTCGGCGTGGGAACCGGATCCCACTTCGAGATTGTATCTTGGCTCAGGTAACTGCAATTGCTCAAAGAAAACCTTATCCAAGTTATAAGAATAATGTTGACCGGTGTGAAGAATAAAGTACTCTTGTCGTCTTTTCTCCAATTCTCTTATTACGGGCGACATTTTGATTATTTCCGGGCGAGTACCCAAAGCTATGGCGATTTTCATACCGAGATTTCCCTTACCGGCTGTGTTGCAGTCCTACATAACTACGAGTGCTTTTGGTTTGTTGCATCGTTATTGTTGACTATTATTCTGCCTGCTCCGCGCTATAACCGTGAGCAATTATAACTCTTTAGCCGTGTCGAGAATATCTTTGAGAAAATGACGGTCTTTCATCTGCTCGAATTCTGCTTCGGTGTAAACAAGCGGCTCTATAGGCAAGGAAGTTAAGTCAAGAATTTTACCTATGCGCTGGGGCATCTTGCCCTCAAATTCGCCAACTATGATGAGGTCTATATCGCTCCCTTCGTGAAAATCACCCCTGGCGAAGGAGCCATAAAGATAGACCTTCTTGACATTATGGTTGCTCTTGATGAGCTGCACGAATTCCGTTAGCTGCTCATAAATTCTTTCACGGTCTTCAAGATTAACTCGGCATAGTTTATACACTGAGTCGCATCCTCCTGTGAGTAGTATCGGGCAGGAATTTCGTTGCCGACTAAGGCGTTAGGGTATCTAGTGGGAATATAATAGGCATCAAGAACCTTGCCTTGGCTAAGCAAACTGCGGAAGTCCTCCTCATATTTAGAACAATCCAAGATCAGGTCTCTTATAGAGTGGGTTAATATGGCTCGGAAGCCTTTCGAGTGAAGAAAAGCTTTCAAAGCTTTTTCAGCAGCTTGCTGTGATTGGAAGCAAGCCCATTCGTAATGCTCAGCTTTGCTACTATCCCGGGCACTCTCAAGGTCTTCCTCGGCTTGTCTTAGCCATCTTTGCTCTTCCATACCAATAATATAACATAATCATCATAGGTGGTAAGTGCTCCGGCAGGATTGGTGTCTCACGCTCAAATGGTGCCTGGCTATTTCCGACTTCTTAGGGCGTTGAGAATGATGCCGGTGAAAATGGTCAATATGCCGGCAATGGTGAAAAGGGTCATCAACACAGTGGTACCGAGGGCTACTTGCCCGGTTGCGTTAAATATATGAAACACCCTTAACCCGGCGATGATGCCAGCTGCCAACAAGAGCCCTCCTGCCAGCCCGAAGAAGAACAAAGGTCTCCGCTCGGAAATCATGAGGAGTATCCGAGTGAGGACATCTGCGCCATGTCTTACAGGGTGGAGGGTTGAACCATCTCTAGTATATATGTTCGAGATTGGTACCTCCGTTATCTTAAGGCTCTTATCAGCAGCGCAAGCTATCATCTCTGATTCTACGCCAAATCCCTGAGATTTCAGTTCAAGCTCGTTTATGGCTCTGGCAGACAGCGCACGGAAGCCTGACTCCGAGTCGGATATAGGGGTTCTTGAGGCAAGCCGTGCTCCCTGCAAGAGGACTTTTTGCCCGAAGCGGCGATAGCCGGGAGTCTTATCCTTCTGAGCTTCCCGCGAGCCGATGACGAGATCGAAACCTTCTGAAATAGGTTTGATGACAATCGGAATCTCGTTGGGGTCATGCTGGGCATCAGCATCTAAGAGCACAAGGGCATCTGGATTTCTTTTTCTAGCCTCGGCCAGTATGGTCTGGATAGCTGCGCCCTTGCCTCTGTTTTCAGCGTGGCGGACTACAGTAGCGCCAGCCAGTGCAGCCACCTTAGCTGTATTGTCTGTGCTGCCATCGTCAACCACGATGACCTCATCCACATATTGCTTGGTTTGAAGCACTATGCTCCCCACATATTTTGCCTCATTATAAGCTGCTATACCTGCCAGTACTCTCACTTTAATCTATTAAATCACTTTACATAAAGTATTTGAGGTTATTTTACTGTCACTGATTTAGCAAGATTACGCGGTTTGTCAGGGTCACAGCCACGGCTGACAGCGAGATAATAAGCTAGGAGTTGAAGAGGAACCACAGTGACCAAGGGGTAGAGAAGCTCATCGACTTCGGGTAGTCTAATCCAGGAATCATAAACGTCGCTTTGTTTGTCAGAAACTCCAACAATATAAGCGCCACGCGATTTAGCTTCTATAGCATTGCTAAGAGTTTCGGAAAAAGTATAGTCAGCAGGGCAAATTACCACCACTGGTGTGCCAGGCTCGACAAGAGCCAAAGTACCATGCTTGAGTTCCCCAGCCGGCATACCTTCGGCATGGATATAGGAAATCTCTTTTAGTTTTAAGGCTCCTTCGGAGGCGATGGCAAAGTTAATTCCTCTCGCTATGTAGTAAAAATCGTTCTTGTTTTTCAGCTTCTGGCTAAGTTTGATAAGCTCGCTTTTATTCCAGTCTAGAGCTTTAGCTATTTCGCCGTTCAGGCTAGTAAGCTTAGTTACTGCTTCGTCAAAAGCGTGAATCATGGAGAAGGATAGCAAGTAGAATATAGCTAGTTGAGAGAGAAAGGATTTGGTAGCAGCTACAGCTATCTCAGCACCGCAATTGAGGTAGATAACTTCGTGGCTAAGGTTTTCCAATATGGAATTAGGACGATTGATAATAGAAATGATTTGAGCTCCGGCATTTCTAGCAGCCTTTACCCCTTCCACGACATCCGCAGTCTCACCGCTCTGGGACACAGCGATGACGACAGTGTTTTTGTCCACCGAGTCAGCAAAATAACCAAACTCAGAAGCCATGACTACGTCACAAAACTTCTTTCCCACTTTGGAAAAGAGATACCTGCCAACTAGAGCAGCGTAACGGGAGGTGCCACAGGCAGTTATGATGACCTGGTTTGCTCTCAAGATATCCAGAGCAATCTTGGTAAATCTCTTGCCATCCTGACAAGTTGTCTGCCCAAGGACCTGGGGTTGCTCCATTATCTCCTTGAGCATGAAATATTGATAGCCAGCTTTACCACTTTCAGCCCAACTCCGATCCAGCTTTTTGGCTTGTTTAATCACTTTGTTCCCCAGAGCGTCGAAAATTTCAACTCCTTTCTGTGTCAAGATTGCTACTTCGCCGTCCTCTAAAACCATCACCTGATTGGTAAATTGAGAAAAAGCCAGAGCATCGCTACTGATATAGTAATCGGAGGTATTGATACCCACAATCAGGGGATTTGTCTTCTTTGTGCCCACGATTTTGTCTGGGTCATCAAGCGATATAGCCACGAAAGCATAAGAACCCTCAAGTTTTGGTACAACATTCAGGACAGCTTTCTCAAGAGAACAACCGTTCTTGAGTTCTTCTTCGAGGAGATGAGGAATAACCTCAGTATCGGTTTCGGAAACAAACTTATGTCCCTTTTCTGTAAGTTCATGTCGGAGCTCTTGATTATTCTCAATGATACCGTTGTGAACTACAGCCACCCTGCCTCTGCAATCAGAATGGGGGTGAGCATTGAATTGGGTGACACCGCCGTGCGTTGCCCAGCGAGTATGCCCGATAGCCACGTTACCGGGAAGACTGGCCAGGTTATGCTTGTGGATGACTTCGTCAACCTTGCCGGCGTCTTTCTTTACTAATAGCTCGTTGTCGCACAAAGAGGCAACGCCGGCTGAATCATAGCCTCTGTATTCGAGACGCTTTAAACCCTCGATGATAATGGGAAGCGCCGGCTTCTTACCACAATAACCAATAATACCGCACATTTTTTGACTTTCTTATATTATATCGCAATTTTGGTCACTTTTAACTTTCAGGTCAATCCAACCTTCGGCTCTGCTTTCCTAACTTTCGCAATAACTCCTTTCTTTTAGCTTCACTAAGACTTGCTTCATTGTCAGTTATCTGGTAGCGAAACTGCGGCAAAACTGTCTTACGGGCCGGCAAATCCTCGCGTAAGCATACCTGAGGTCCTACAAAAGAATCGGGACCAACCCTGACGCCAGGCATGAGACTAGCATTTACTCCAATACGGCAACCTCGTCCAATGATTGCTCCAAGTTTATCATAGCCCGTGTCTATCACATTATCACCGACCTTTACTTGAATATTGCCTTCGTCGAGGCGGAAGTTAGCCAGCACAGCACCAGCACCCAATGAGCAATCATCATCTATTATAGAGTCGCCGACATAATTAGAATGAAACCAGCAATTATCGCCGATATAAGAGTGCTTAACCTCGGTGGCATACCCAATAACAGACTTGGCACCAATGTGACTATAATCTCGCACCAGAGCATTATTGCCAATGACAGAATTCGCCCCGATATACACAGGACCTCGGATTACAGCATTTTCTAATACCTTGACGTTCTCGCTGATGATAACTTTTCCTTCAACATGTGCTGTGTCAGAAATGCGAGCTGAAGATGCGACGTAAGGTTGTGCATTGTCTAGGAAATATTCCATCACTTTAAAGATATGCCAAGGATATTTGATTGGCGCCCAAAAATCCTTGTAGGGAACTACCTTGATTTTGTGCCCGGCTCTCACCATCTTATCTAGGGCACACTCATATACATCATCCCGAGCGGTCTTCACAGTTTCAATATAGCGTAAGAGTTCTTCTGGGTTATTATGACAATGGATCAAGATATTGACTAAGTCGCTCGGTTCTTCGCCGGGATTTGGTTTTTCCACAATGTGCAGCAACTCATTTTTGGAGTTTACTTGGAGGTAGCCTCCTGGAAAGTATTCAGACACCCGGTAACCCAGGACATAGGAAGAGGCGGTATTTTTCTTGGCTTGAGCCAAGATTTTCGTGTATGCCGAACTTGAGAAAACATCGTTAGGGTTTATGACCAGGAGCTGTCCGCGCAGGAAAAACTCAGCACTTTTCAGTGCATCAGCGATGCCCAATGACTTTTCCTGCAAGGCAAAATCAACTTTTATACCGGGAATTTTCCTGCTTATTTGCTTTATCTTGTCTATATTGTCCGGGTTGCCAATGATCACAAAATGGTTTAAGCCCGCCTGGCGAGCTAGTTCTATTTGGTGGAGCAGCAAAGGTTTGCCGAGGAAATCGAGGAGGAACTTATCTTCCGTAACGGGAAACATCCTCTTACCACGACCGCCGCAAAGAAATATAGCCTTCATTTGTTAGCCTCCACAAGATTTTGCACAAGCTCTTTGCCTTTTTCTAAAAGCCTGTTGCTCAACGTTTGCGAACTTGACTCTGCGATTATTCGAATGACGGGTTCAGTGCCACTAGCCCTGATGAGCATCCACGCATCAGGAAATTCCAGTCTTAAACCATCCAGAGTATTGATTCTCCCTGAAGTTTCGTCAACAGCCAAAAGGTGAGCTTTGTCCTTAACCTGAGTCATAACCAATTCTTTAATCTGGTTAGGGCAAGAAACCTTGGCTTTTTGGAAGAATAGTCTGGGAAGACCTTGAAAGAATTGTCTGATTTCACGGACATCGCTTATCTGGCTCAGTAAAAACAGGGACGCGAAAATGCTGTCAGGGTAATAACCAGTTTCAGGGATGATATAGACGCCTACCTCCTCCACGCCCAAAGCAGCATCAAGCTCCTTGGTCAAATATGCTACAGCAACATCACCCACTCTGCCCCTGACCACTTCCGCCCCCAGGTCTTTCACCGCTAGGTCAATAGCAATCCCTGCCTCTACTGTGGTAGCGACCTTTTTCTTCCCTGTTTTTTTGACCAATAATCTGGAAATAAAAGCAACAGGTTCATTAAAACCGAGAAACCCTTCTTTATCGCAGAAGACAACACGGTCAGCGTCGCCATCAAAGCAAATGGCTAAGTCAGCATCGTGTTTTCTCAAGAAACTAACGGTGTCTTGAAGAGTTTCCTCCTTGGGCTCAGGACTTCTTCCCGGGAAAAGACCATTTGGTTCGTCATTTATTGACATTACATCAAAACCCATCTGGGCAAAGATATCACTGGCGAACTTGGAAGCAGCGCCATTGCCTGGATCGACGACTATTCTCAGGTGAGAGTCAGGCTTTGGTGTAGAAAGTTTCCTTCTAATATAAGAAACATATTCTTGTTTCACGCCCTGTGCTTTCCCCAACCTTCCTTTCTCTCCTTGGCGGAATTTCTGTTTAAAATAGACTTGCTCTATCGTAGTTTCCTGAGATTGGCTATACCCCAAAGAATTCCCGGTGAACAATTTGATTCCGTTAAACTCAGGTGGATTGTGAGATGCTGTAATCATAACTCCAGTGGCAAAGCCTAGCTCTCGGGTTAACAAAGCCAGAGCCGGAGTAGGTAAAATGCCGAAATCGGTGACATTTATGCCGGACGAAAGCAAGCCGGCGATAACTGCTTCCTTGATTATATCTCTGCTTATCCTTGTGTCAGTCGCCATACAAACTTCTGAAGCAGCCGGTAAGGCTGTGCCGATAGCTAAGGCAACTTGGTGACAGAAATCAGGTGTCAAATCTTGGTTGACTATGCCACGTATTCCACTGGTCCCGAATAATTTTCCTGTGCTCATAACCACCTTAAGCTAAAATAGCACGGAATCGAGTGATTGGCAACCACACACAAGGTGTAATAACATATGTTAAACTGTGCCTCTCAGTTATAAACTTCTTTTGGAAACACATAATGACCTGGGATATACATGATATAGCTAAATTTTTGTTAGCCACAGTTTCACCTATCAGTGAATTAAGAGGAGGAATACCGTTAGGCATACATCTGGGGCTACCACCTTGGTTTGTGTTCCTTGTAGCAGTCATCGCCAATACTCTAATATTCTTTCCTGTTTTCTTTGCTTTGCGCCTGTTTTACGACAGGTTTCTATTCCGAATCCCCTTATTCAACAGGTATCTAGATGGTTTAAGAAAAAGAGGTAAGCCCAAAGTGGATAAGTACGGTTTCTGGGGACTAACTTTGTTTGTAGCTATACCTTTGCCTTTTACGGGCGCGTATACGGGAACCATCTTAGCTTGGCTACTTGGTATGGACTGGCGCAAAGCCTTCCCTGCTGTGGCACTGGGTGTAGCAATAGCTGGAGTGATTTGGTTTTTAATAACTCTGGCGGTAGCCAGCGTCTGAGAGCATAAATGCTCAGCTGTAGTTAAGTTGCACCAAGCTTAGCAGCGAGCCTGTAGGCTTCGTGGGCTGGGCGCAATAGCCAAAGATAGAAGGCACGGACAACAACAAGAAAGGCTGGGTACTTTTGTCGTAAAAATACCCAGCCTTTCTCTACTTTCGCCACCCAAAATATTAGATTTTGACTTTTCCTTATTTCCCTATTCTGAACATCTTAGTCCCGCATACGGGGCATGTGCCTTGAGTGGCTGGCCGGCGGTTCTTCATGATTATGTTCTTGGGATTTCTCATTTCTCTCTTAGCACGGCACTTCATGCAGTACGCTTGCATCTGTTCACCTCCTTTTTGTTTAAGAATAAGCTATCGTTATTCGAATGTCAATAGGTTATATAAGTTAAAGACTTTTGCGACATTCCTCCTTTCTCAATGAGATAGCCAAGGGGGCTCTTTTGCTCAAGAGACTTATGTGGTCTCTGCGTATTGTAGAATATTAAGTAATCAGCGAGTCTCTGGTGGAATAGTGGTTTGTCATAGATGATATCCAGGTTGTTATTGTATCTCTCAATGTAGGTGTTTATCTTGGGACAACGAGGGTAAGAGAAATAATGAGGAATGCCGTCCCTCTTTAACTCATCATCAAACTCCCGAGGTTCTCTGAACCGTTGTCTGACTGCCAG